>VOFK01000473.1_pt1 | contig 80871 bp, 131 predicted proteins | sample 5384121 | NCBI WGS metagenome assembly VOFK01 (sample SAMN12384730, study PRJNA508395) | human gut metagenome | isolation source: healthy gut J | host: Homo sapiens
GCTGGAGTAAACGGAACAAGTTATCTTGTTCCGATTTTTTGTGTTCTCAAATATTTTTGTAATTCGATATTTTTAATTAATTCAATTCACTTTTTGTTGAAATACTTCACATTATTTGCTACCAAGTTTCCGGAATAAGCTACCACTTAGTCGGAAAATGTTGACAAACATAATTTTACTGGGTAGAATTTAATTGTAATCATTTGTTATTGGGGGGGTTACAAATTAAGAAAATGTTGTTGATGTTTAAATATATTATAACTATTTATATCATCAGTTCAATGAGCTTATCATTAATAAATATTATAAATTTTATATGATATGAAAATAGCTTGAAATATAAAAGAACATTGCCAACACAAAAAACAAAATATAATACTGACTTTATTTTTAAAATAAAATAAAGAGATACCAATGCTCTTAATCTTTTGCGGGTCAGCATACATTAAGTTATATTGAGTACCTCTTATGTGTGTTATTATATAACAAATCGTCATAGTTTGTCAAACACATTATAAGAACTTTGTTTTGTTGAAATGAATACAGTATTATAAAAAAAGAAAGGCGGTTTTGTTATGAAACTAAAAAAATTTATCACGTTAGGATTGGCTGCGGTTATGGCAACTTCAGCAATCGGAATCAATGCTATTGCTGCTGACAGTGATAACGAAATTGTTTATTCTTATGCTGATGAGAATAACAATATTATCAATATCACTCAAAGTGATTTAGATGCAGAGCATTGGAATAAGGAGGCATTAGGCGACACTGCACCGGCAATATACGAGAATTTTCCTATGAATATGACAGGCTATTCAAATGATGTGGCAGAACTATATCTTGATTTTGAATATATGAAAAAATTTAAAAGATATGGACTCAGTTCACTTGGAAATCACAAAACTTTCAGATGATAGTTTAATATATAATGAAGATTTACAGCAAGAAAGTTTTTTATTCGCCGCAAATATTTGCAGGAGAAAGCTATAAAGTAACGCTATACCGAAACAGTAGATGGAAATTCAAAATCATATTCAAAAAGGTGTAACTGCTAACGAATCTGAAATTGATATGCCGGAATATGTAACTAATCCTGATACAGATGATGAATCTATTATTATGGTTGGAGATATTGAAGATTTGAAATCAGGAAAAATATCAACAGGCAATAGTATATCAGTTGACACAAATGTAGCTCAATATGCACATATCAAAGCAAATGAGTTTAAAGAATACTATTCAAATCTTCCGTCAAACAAAGTATATAGAATTTATACCATATCAAATGGTGATGTTTATTCAGGTTATATGTCTACAGAAGATGATATTAAATTTTATGATTTGACGATTGATTCGTGTGATTGGGATAGCTTTTTTATTCTCCTACTCTTTTTAAGTATTCCAAGTTATACAACAACGGATATAAAAAATAATGCAGTTGACGCAAGATATACTGAATATTGTTATAAATTATCAGAAACTTCAAATAATTCAAAATGTAAAAATTTTCAAAGTAGCAATGCCAGATTCTTTTTTTTAAATGAAAAAAATCCGCCTGTTTTTCGAGTAGTAGTTAAAGGTCAAAGTAAAGTGACTGCAAAAAAATATGGTATTCTGCTGATAACGGTACTTTAAACTCGGTTGTTTCGCGTACATCAAATAATAATACAAACACAATATCATATCCTCTAGAATCTTTTATATAATGCAAAAAAAAAGTATATACTTTTATGTTATGGTTTACTTAACGGATGAAGTAAGCGGATATGTATCTGTAAGTTTTGAGGATGTGTCAGGTTATGGAGACGATGTTACAGGTTCTGCATATGAAGCATATAACGGAGCAAGCAGTTACACATCAATGCCAAATACCGAATTCACAATGACCGATTCATGGGATGTTGATACTTTTTTTATATTGATTATCCTGGCACAAAAAAATTGCACATATAAAATAGAACTTAGAAATCGTAGCTTGAAAGAACAGGAAGAATTAGAATCAGGAAACTTTGATTCAATAATAAAAGGTTCGCGTGCTAAATATCTTGTATTGCAAACATTAACAGATAGAGGAAACATGGTTAGTACTTCCGACTACGCTATTTATGCTGTTGAAAAAAGGTGTTGATTGTTCTGTATATAATCAAGTATCAAGAACAGGAGCAAATATAATTTCTATTTATGAGCAAAAATTCTATAGTGGAGGTGGAGAGAAATATCAACTAGCTCTTACACGATACATGGGTAACAATTAAATCAAATTTATAGAGTGTATTTTTTATGAAAAAAAATTGTTTCAATAATAAGTATATTTGCAATAATGATGTCATTATGTGTAACATCATTTGCAAATGATTTAGCTGAAGACGAGGAAATACGAGGAGATTTCATTTACGAAAAAGGGTACAAATAATATTCTTGCGTATGTGGGTACATCAGATATTTGTGCAATACCTGAAAATTCAAATTTGCTTGGTTTAAATCATATCAAGCAAACACATACGGCAATAAAAAAACTAATTATAAATAAAAATGTAAACTTTTTCGATTCTTAATTCATCAAGCAGTTTGGAAGAAATTGATTTTTAAAGATGGAATCACAGAAATACCTGACGGTATAATGCAGGAATGCGATTCTCTCAATAAAATAGTATTTCCGTCAACACTAAAAGAAAATAGGAAATAATTCTTTTTTTCTAAATGCCCTAAAATAGAGAATATTGACTTACCGAACAATCTTGAGTATATAGGCGAATATGTATTCAGCGGTTTAAATTCATTGACGGGTGATATTTTAATTCCTAATACTGTTACACATATGGGATATAAAGCATTTTCAGATTGCGGTGATTTAGATAAAGTTCATTTATCAAATAATTTAACTTATACACCTGAAAATAAAAAATCAAGAAACAGCTTGTTTGTTTGACGGTACAAATATAAAAGAAATAAATATACCTGATAAAATGCTTGACAAAGTCAGTTGTTATTTTGATGGGGGATAATATCACGTTTAATTCGGATATGACAGTCAATATATACAATATGGTTCGTGGTTCAGCTTGGTGTGAAGATAAGTATCTAAAAAGGCAAAACAAATAAAACAATCGGCAATGATAAAGATTTTGTAATTGTCGAAAATACCTTGTTGAGATATACCGGAAATGACAAAAATCCAAAAAGTGCCGGAAGGTGTCAAAAAAGTATTACTCAAGATGGTTTTTCATTTTGCGATATAGACACGGTTACTTTACCGCAAAGCCTTGAAAAAATAGAAAAAACGTGCTTTTACCTGTACAACATTAAAAGAAATTACTATTCCTAAAAAATGTTGATACAATCGAAAGTTGGGCATTTTATATGTGTCCGTATATGGAAAAAGTGACTTTTGAGGGAGCACCGAAAATATTGAAGAATATCCGTTAGATGGTTATTATATAAATTATGACCACAAAGAAAATGTAATATTTAAAGATCCAAATATAAAGCTGCCGGAGAATTTTTTTACAGTAATTCTGATGAATATGTTTTTAGATGGATTTTATGTGTTATTTAAGGAACATACAGGTATAGATTTACCTAAAGTCAAAAAAAAGATGAATCTGTATCCACCGCAAAAGAAACATTAAAGCCAACATCATCTGTAACTCCGACACAAGAGCCGACTGCTACGGTTAAACCGAGCGAAACAACAGCACCGGCTGCAAAACCGAAAAAAGCTTACGGTTGAAACAGGCAATGCCGTTACGGTAAAAGTAGACAGCACAGACGATAGTATTCCCCCGACGCACAGCCGTTTGTTGATGAAAACGGACGAACACAAGTGCCGATTCGTGCAGTGTCTGAAATGCTTGACTGCAAGGTTGATTGGGACGATACATCAAAGACAGCAACCATTACAAAAGAAAACGGCGATGTTGTAAAAGTGACACTCGGAAGTGATGTTTTGACAGTAAACAACAAATCATCACAAATGGATACAACCGCAATAATAAAAGAACGACCGAACATTTATCCCTGTGCGTTTCGTCGCAGAGGCACTTTTTGGTTTGGAAGTTGAATGGTTGGAATGATTAGGAAAGAGGTAGAATTATGAAAAAAATTGTTTCAATAATAAGTATATTTTGCAATAATATTATCAGCAACACAGTTTGTGCTTGCTGATTATTCAGATGATACAACAATTACAGACGGTCAATTTGCTTACAAAAAAGGCACAAATAATATTCTTGCATATGTAGGAACAACAGGCATATGTGAGATACCCGAGAATACAACTCTAAAAGGTTTAACTCCGTCATGGGCAAAAGATGCGGCACCTATAACTAAACTAATCATTAATGATAATGTAGATATCAATATGATTCTCTCCGGAGAACTTGTAAATTTAAATAAGCTAAAAAAGAAGTTGAAATAAAAAAGAAGGAGTAACCGAAATTCCTTATCAATTTTTTTAAAAGGCTGCAATAATCTTGAAAAAATTACATTACCGTCAACGATAGAAATTATAGATGATGAGGCTTTTTAGTGAATGTAGCAAATTATCAACATTAGATTTAAATGATGGTCTTCAATCAATCGGCAGATATGCTTTTTCTGAAACAACTCTTTCGGGTAATTTAAATATTCCTGACACTGTAACGCATATGGACGTTACGGCTTTCACTGATTGTGGCAATCTTGACAAGGTTCATATGTCAAACAACATCGAATGCGAAAAAAGACAAAAAATATTGTTATTGGTTTCCGCAGACAGATATAAAAGAAATAAACATTCCCGATACTATGCTTAATTGTACTAACTGTTATTTTCACGGAGATGAAATAACATTCAATTCAGATATGACGGTTAATATATACAATAAAGTTCAAGATTCTAATTGGTGTGATTTAAAATATTTAAAAGGCAAAACAGATAAAAGTATGGGTAACTATAAAGGATTTGCAACAGCCGAAAATACCATACTTAGATATATCGGAACAGACAAAAAAAATCAATAGTTCCCGATGGAATAACCGTAATAGGTAAACGTGCATTTACATATTGTGATATTGATACGGTCGAATTACCAAATTCCTTAACCCAAATAGGAGGCAGCATTTTATTTGTCGACATTAAAAGATATTACAATTCCTAAAAACGTCAAAAAATAGAAGATGATGCTTTTGATTGGTGTCCGTTTTTAGAAAAAGTAACAATCAACGGAAATGCGCAAATAGGTTCAAACGCAATTTTAGTTTCTGATAGACTTAGTGAAAATAAGATTGAAGTCAATAATTCAGATATTAAAAATCGTATTCTTTCTTTCGGAATTTCAGAATATGAATTGCCTGCATTTTATGAATTGATAAATTCAAACAGAGAGTTAATCGGTTGGAACAAAGTTGAAGAAGTTGAGCCAACTGCAACACCGGAAAGTACAACAAAACCTACTGCTACCGTTCCAACTGCAACAGTACCACCAACGACAGTGCCAACCAAAGAGCCGACTGCTACTGTTAAACCGAGCGAAACAACATCGCCGATTGTTGAAACAAGTGCACCGACTGCAAAACTGAAAAAGCTTACAGTTGAAACAGGCAATGTCGTTACGGTAAAAGTAGAGACAGCACAGACGTAGTATTCCCAGACGCACAGCCGTTTGTTGATGAAAACGGACGAACACAAGTGCCGATTCGTGCAGTATCTGAAATGCTTGACTGCAAGGTTGATTGGGACGATACATCAAAAACGGCAACCATTACAAAAGAAAATGGCGATGTTGTAAAAGTGACACTCGGAAGTGATGTTTTGACAGTAAACAACAAATCATCACAAATGGATACAACCGCAATAATAAAAGACGACCGAACATTTATCCCTGTGCGTTTCGTCGCAGAGGCACTGGGCTTGGAAGTTGAATGGTTGGAATGATTAGGAAAGAGGTAGAATTATGAAAAAGATTGTTTCAATAATAAGCATACTTGCAATAATGATGTCATTATGTGTAACATCATTTGCAAATGATTTAGCTGAAGACGAGGAAATACGAGGAGATTTCATTTACGAAAAGGGTACAAATAATATTCTTGCGTATGTGGGTACATCAGATATTTGTGAAATACCTGAAAATTCAAATTTGCTTGGTTTTAAATCATATCAAGCAAACACATACGGCAATAAAAAACTAATTATAAATAAAAATGTAAACTTTTCGATTCTTAATTCATCAAGCAGTTTGGAAGAAATTGATTTTAAAGATGGAATCACAGAAATACCTGACGGTATAATGCAGGAATGCGATTCTCTCAATAAAAAATAGTATTTCCGTCAACACTAAAAAGAAAATAGGAAATAATTCTTTTTTCTAAATGCCCTAAAATAGAGAATATTGACTTACCGAACAATCTTGAGTATATAGGCGAATATGTATTCAGCGGTTTAAATTCATTGACGGGTGATATTTTAATTCCTAATACTGTTACACATATGGGATATAAAGCATTTTCAGATTGCGGTGATTTAGATAAAGTTCATTTATCAAATAATTTAACTTATACACCTGAAAATAAAAATCAAGAAACAGCTTGTTGGTTTGACGGTACAAATATAAAAAGAAATAAATATACCTGATAAAATGCTTGACAAAGTCAGTTGTTATTTTGATGGGGATAATATCACGTTTAATTCGGATATGACAGTCAATATATACAATATGGTTCGTGGTTCAGCTTGGTGTGAAGATAAGTATCTAAAAGGCAAAACAAATAAAACAATCGGTAATGATAAAGATTTTGTAATTGTCGAAAATACCTTGTTGAGATATACCGGAAATGACAAAAATCCAAAAGTGCCGGAAGGTGTTAAAAGTATTACTCAAGATGGTTTTTCGTTTTGCGATATAGACACGGTTACTTTACCGCAAAGCCTTGAAAAAATAGAAAACGTGCTTTTTACCTGTACAACATTAAAAAGAAATTACTATTCCTAAAAATGTTGATACAATCGAAAGTTGGGCATTTTATATGTGTCCGTATATGGAAAAAGTGACTTTTTGAGGGAGCACCGAAAAATATTGAAGAATATCCGTTAGATGGTTATTATATAAATTATGACCACAAAGAAAATGTAATATTTAAAGACCCAAATATAAAGCTGCCGGAGAATTTTTACAGTAATTCTGATGAATATGTTTTAGATGGATTTTATGTGTTATTTAAGGAACATACAGGTATAGATTTACCTAAAGTCAATAAAAAGATGAATCTGTATCCACCGCAAAAGAAACATTAAAGCCAACATCATCTGTAACTCCGACACAAGAGCCGACTGCTACGGTTAAACCGAGCGAAACAACAGCACCGGCTGCAAAACCGAAAAAAGCTTACGGTTGAAACAGGCAATGCCGTTACGGTAAAAAGTAGACAGCACAGACGTAGTATTCCCCCGACGCACAGCCGTTTGTTGATGAAAACGGACGAACACAAGTGCCGATTCGTGCAGTGTCTGAAATGCTTTGACTGCAAGGTTGATTGGGACGATACATCAAAAACGGCAACCATTACAAAAAAGAAAACGGCGATGTTGTAAAAGTGACACTCGGAAGTGATGTTTTGACAGTAAACAACAAATCATCACAAATGGATACAACCGCAATAATAAAAAGACGACCGAACATTTATCCCTGTGCGTTTCGTCGCAGAGGCACTGGGCTTGGAAGTTGAATGGTTGGAATGATTACTTATTAAAAAAACGGAAATATATTGAACCGACACCCAAAAGTCAGACCAAAATCTAACAGTTGGGATGTCGGTTTTTTTATAAAAAATTTTTTCAAACAAAGACAAGATATAGTGCTTGAAATTGGTAAAAAATACAAAATAATCTATTATGAACAATCAAAGAACTTTCTGTTAAAATTTTTTACTTGAAATTATAAGAAAAACAGTATATAATATAAAATGTATAGTGCGAGAGAGTGCCTATAAGGGAGAGGAGGTGTCTATGTATAAGTTGAATGATATACATAATTCTGATGTCGGAAACAAAGGCAATTTTGAAAAAATGGTTATTTCCGAGGCGGACAGAGTTAAGCCTATTATCAAAGAACAATTTCTTAGAGAATACATTCTTGGTACGGGCGATACATATGAAATATTCAATATATATTGTAAGACGTTTGGCGTAGACCGTATGCTTGAAACAAGAATGATAATCATTAAACCGGCACAGCAAAGTGAAGATGAAGATATATTCTTCTTAAAAAACACTTCTGAGCAGTACATCGGTGAAGATAGATTATTATTAAGCACAACAATAAAAAAATCATTTGTTTCTTATAACAACATTATTGGAACAGCAAGAGATTACATCGGTACTTGAGAAAATTCATAATACTATGAAAACGTGCTATGGATATGATGTTATGGCGGTATACAGCAAGATTGCGTCAATAGCTGATGCACCTGCATCATACGAACGTCTGAAAAGATGTATGGGATATTCGTTTTATTCTGACAGCTGCGAGATTTTTTTGTATGAAAACGATATTAAAATCAACGAAAATGCTGTTAGTGTACAAGCTGAATACGGCGCTATTGAACACGCCGTAAAAAACCGGTGATATGGAAAAGCTGAAAATGCTTTTGAGCGGATTTTTTAAAACACTTGAAAAGGCAATGCCGACTCCGGCGGTTGCAAAAACGTATTGTTTAGAGCTTTATGTCTGCATAATTCGTTGTTGCAGTGTTGAAAAAAAATCGAAAAGTATATGAAAGGAATTGTTTCTGTTCAAACGGCTAAAAAGCTTAGTGAGATTAAATCTTTCATTGAACAGAACGGTTTTGAAATCGCAAAAGCCAATGCACCGGAATCTAACAAAATATACAGTTCGCTAATTCGTGATACGATTAACATAATTGATGAGAATATCGAAAATGAAAATCTTTCGCTGCGATGGCTTGCCGGAACGATATTATATACGAATGTCGATTATCTTGGAAAGCTGTTTAAGAAAGAAACAGGCAAGAATTTTTCTCATTATGTTATGGAAAAACGTATGGAAATGGCGAAAGACCTCATAATTGAGGGTAAAAAGGACAGAATTTACGAAGTTGCCGAAAAAGTCGGTTACGGCTCAAATTCACAATATTTCAGTCAGGTATTTAAAAAATATACCGGAGTTTCTCCGCTGGAGTACAGGGAATTTGCAAGGTTGGCAAGAGAAAAAAATGAAGCAGGTTGAATTTATAAAAACAACCGAAAATAGTCTTTAAATTAGACAATTATAACTGATTTTTAACTGTTAATTGTATTGACAATGCTATATAATTGTCTGTGAGTTTCGTTAATAGAAATTGGAAAAATCCAATTTGTATTATATTTTTAAATTTTATGGAGGTATTCAAATGGGTAACAAGATGAAAAAAACTAATCTGTGCGCTTTTGGCATCAGCAATGCTTGTAGGCTCAGTCGGCGTTGTCGGCTTTGCAGATGAAGATACAAACGCTGAAACAGTTGTAACAACTTCTGCAGAAGCAACAGAAAAACCTGCCGATGCAGAGGCAACAGAGGCTCCTGCCGGTGCAGAGGCAACAGAGGCTCCTGCTGTAACAGAGGCTCCTGTAGCTACAGTTGCTCCCTACTACATCTGGTAGCAGCTATGATAACGACAGTTATTATGACAAGGCACTTTCACTATGTAGTGCACTTGGTATTATCACAGGTTATGAAGATGGTAGTGTAAAGCCTGATTCAAAGGTAACAAGAGCGGAAATGGCATCAATCGTTCTAAGAATGCTTGATTTAACATCAACATCTACATATCAGAACGGTTTTACAGATGTAACATCATCACACTGGGCTGCTGATCAAATTCAAACAGCTTTAGAGGCTAATATCATCAGCGGTATGGGCGACGGAACATTTGTTCCTGACGGCGAAGTTACATATGCTCAAGTATGTGTAATGCTTGTAAATGCTATGAATTATCAGGATGACGCTGAATATTACGGCGGATATCCTAACGGTTATATTAAGGTTGCAGGTATGTCAGACCTTGAAATCACAAAGAACGCACCGGGTGCGGCAGACGTTGCCTCAGACCGTGGCGTAGTTATCAAGATGGTGTATAATGCACTTCTTGGTCAATACAAGGAAATCAACGGCTATGAGAACGGTGCTCCCCTACTTACAAAGCTAACGGCACATTGGCAAAGGCTAAGTTTGACGTTATCGATAAGAAGGGTGTTCTTACAGCTACATCAAAGACAAGCGTATCTTCAACAGACGTTCAAGACGGTCAAATCGAAATCGTTTCAGATGAAGACGATGAAGCTAAGTTATTTGACTGTGACCTAACAGGTCTTGAAGATTACCTTGCTCAAAAGATTACATATTACTACAAGGAAAAAACAGCGGTCTTACACCAAAAGTTCTTGCAGTAACATATGACGCATCAAAGACAACAACATTCAAGGCTGATGCTGATGATATTCAAACAGTTGAAGGCTTTGATACCAGATGAAGGTAAATTTAAAATTGACGGCGTAAGCAAGAAAAAGAACTGTGCCGGTGCATCAATCGTATATAACGGTAAGATTATATCAAAGAGCCAACTTGCAGAGTTAGGTGAATCAATCAATGACCTACTTCTTCCTGAAAAAAGGTAACATCAGACTTGTAGACAGTGACAAGGACGATGTATTTGATGTTGTATTCGTAGATTCATATGAAACAATGGTAGTTTCAAAGTGCAACAGACGAAAGAATCGTAGGTAAAGTAGCAGATGACGATAACTTCGGCGATACAAAGGCGCTAACAATCAAACTTGACGATTCAGAAGACAGAACAATCTCTGTTACAAAAAGCAGGTAACGAGATCAGACTTAGAAACTTAAGGAAGAACGATGTAGCAACAATCAGAAGAAGTCTTGACGATACAGTTGTTGACGTTGTTGTAACAGGCGAAAGCTTTACAGGTTCGGCGTCAGGTATTTCAAAGAAGGTTGACAAGAGCTATGCTACAATCAACGGTACAAAGTACGATGTTGCAAACGTTGCAGTTGGCGATCTTGTAAGCGGTACACAATCAACATTCTATACAGATATGTTCGGTCGTATAGCTTATATTGAATCAGCAGGCGGAAGTGTTCTTCAATCAGGTGAAAAGTATGGTTGGATTATGAACGGCTATGACGCAGAAGACGGTAGCGGTTACATTATTGAAATGATGACTCAAGACGGTAAGTCAGCTGAATATAAGCTTGGTTCAAGTGTTGATTACTGGTCTCCTACAGCAACAGCTGCTACAACACTTTCTTCAAAAAGAAGAGGCTAAGTCAACAATTTCAGCTCTTGTAAGTGCAAAATTCATTTATGAAACTTTCATCTGATGCAAATGTTGCAATTAGACTTGTAAAGTATAAAAGTTAATTCAAGTGGCAATATTACAAGATTATATTGTGCCGTTAATGCTAAAACAGTTTCTGATGACAAGGCTCTTAGAATTAATCCAACAAACTTAAAGAGTACTGCGGTTGTATCTGGTCTTGTTGGCGGATATAAGATTGGTGACGGTATTGTTGAAATGTCAGTTCCAAAGACTGCAGCAGATATGAAAAAAATGCAGACAACTATAAGGTTGGTACAGTAAATTCAGGTTCTTATGTGGTAAGAGAAAACGGTTCAAGTCGTGATTTCGTTGTTGGTCAATTTGAAAATACAAATGTTCCTACAATTCTTATCAACTTTACTTCAAGTGCGGATGCTCTTGCAGCAGTAAAGGATATTGATACGGCTGCTAACAATCCGACAATGGTCGTTAATGAAATTGAAACTGGTGTTGATGATGATGACAACACAGTTTACACAATCAATGGTTACTTTAATGGTGCAGAAGTATCTCTTACAACAACAAAGAATGCTGTTTTAGGTAAGTTGAATAACAAAGGGTAAGAATAACGGCATTATTGCAGACCAGGGTGGTAGCAAGTTCTATTCAACAACAGATATTTGGAATGCACAATCTGGTGCTAAATTGACTGATTACTTATCAGAGGGCGATTATATTCTTTATGATGGTGGAGATAGAATTGTCTTGGTACTTGACGCAGATGATGTGTATAAACAAGTATATGAAGGTAAGACTGTAGCCGATGCTCTACCGTTTGGTGCATATAACCAATTTATTGCTCGTAATATGATGGTATATGGTGCAGTGCTTTCATCAGATCTTGATGATGAGGCTAAGGTTGAAATTGATGCAAGTGCATTGAATACTCTTCAATTCGACTCATCAAAGCTTATGGATACTATTGAAATCAATATAAAGACCGGTAAGGCTTCTATTGATACAGACGGTAGTGAATTTCAGATCTTGAGCCATATGATTCTGAAACAAAAACAGGTGATTATGCAATAGCAAGATTCTGTGATAAGGGTGCTCTACAAGAAATCGTTATTTACAGATTTGTAAACTAATTTCTGAAAATAATAATAAAATAACGGACGCGAAAATGCGTCCGTTATTTTTATAGCGAAATAAAATATAAGATTGCAATTATAATACAACAATATTACATTTTGGTTACATTTCACAAAATTCACTTATTACGATTGTATATTATTGATAAAGCGGAAAAAATAATAAGTTTTATTGTGCAAAATGTTACGCAAAAAGACTTGCAAAGTATAGGTGTTTTGTGATAAAATAATAATGTACAGTTAAAGATATTAATTTACAATTTGTCTGTGCGGTAAACAGCACAAAAACACAGAAAAAAAAAGTCTTTACAACAAGACTTATATGGTGTATAATAAAGACAAAACAAAATAAAACCAAAAAACAAAGAAAAGAGGGAAAACAAATGTATAAGTCTGACTTTGAAATTAAGAAAGAATTATGCGAAATCGGAAGGAGAATTTATAATGACGGTTTTGTTGCCGCAAATGACGGTAACTTCTCAGTCAAAATTGATGACAACACTTACTATGTTACACCGACAGGCGTAAGTAAAGGGTTTCATGACTCCTGAAATGATTTGTAAAGTTGATGGACAAGGTAATCTAAAAAGAGGCTAACGGCCCTTGGAAACCTTCATCAGAATTCAAAAATGCACTTGAAGGTTTATCAGCAAAGACCGGACGTAAATGCCGTTGTTCACGCTCATCCTCCGATTGCAACTTCATTTGCTATCGCAGGTATTCCGCTTGACAAGCTAATTATGCCGGAAGCTATCATCTTCCTTGGTGCAGTGCCAATCGCACAATACGGTACACCGTCAACAATGGAAATTCCTGAATCACTTGAACCATATCTTCAAGATTATGATGCAATTCTACTTGCAAACCACGGTGCACTTTCATTCGGTTGTGACCTAAACACAGCATTCTTCAGAATGGAACCAACAGAATTTTACGCAAAGCTACTTTTCTATGCAAGAATGCTTGGCGGTGAAAAGGAAATCCCTTTGCGGTGAAGTTAAGAAACTTGTTGAACTTAGAAAGCAATTCGGCGTTCCGGGTAAGCACCCTATGGAAAAGCTTTGTCCGGGTTGTTACGAAGGTGACGATACTTGCTCAATGTCACCGACAGAGGCTAATGAAAAGTACGGCGTAGAATCATCAGCCGCTTATCATGGTTTCCAACCGCTTCCTTCACAGGTTTGCCCGACTCCTTCATCATCAAATAAGGATATGGAAAGCCTTGTTGCAGAAGTAACAAAGAAAGTTATGGAACAACTTAATAAATAAGTAACGGAGAAACATCATGAAAACTATTGATGAACTTGTCGATGAGTTGGCAGTACGCCTTAACTCTGGACAAACCGTTAAACAAAAAAAAAGTCGCAAAACCTGTTTCTGCTCCCAAACCGACGGAGGTTAAACCGGAAGTGAAAAAAAAGTGTAAGAAGCAGTGTGAAAAACAATGTAAGTGCGGCGGAGATTGCAAACATGAAAGCCCAAAAAATGACTATTGCTATGGCGAAAGAACTTGCCGAGGCAGTTGAAAAAGCGGCAACGATTTTGGGAGTTAAAGTGGTTGTTGCAATTCGTGACGAGGGTGCAAATCTTGTACTTCTTCACGCAATGGACGATAGTTACATAGCAAGCGTTCAGGCGTCACAGGATAAGGCTTATACAGCCGTAGCGCTGAAAATGCCTACACATATCGCACTTGATGAATCAAGAAGCGGTTCGCTTGACGGACTTACAAACGGAAACGGAATATTGCTGTTGGGTGGAGGTTATCCGCTTAGAACAGACAAAAAATATACGGCGGAATCGGAGTTTCGGGCGGCACAAAAGAACAAGATACAACTCTTGCAATGGTTGCCGACGCGTACTTTAAAGCCCGATTCGCTTGAGGAGGTTGGAAAAGTTAATGGTAGATGAAAAGCAAGTAAGCGAAATCGTTAAAAACGTTATTGCCGGAATGGATATTTCATCATTCGATAACAAGCCTGCAAGAAAGCAGCTTGGTGTATTCGATACAATGGAAGAGGCCATTGCAGCTTGTAACAAAGCTTACACGACCTTTAGACATTATAATAAAGAACAAAGAGAAAATATTATAAAGGAAATCAGACGTCTTACTCATGAAGAGGCTGAACCAATGGCTAAGTTGGCTGTTGAGGATACTAAAATGGGTAATGTTTATCACAAGATTTTAAAGCATCACCTTGTTGCTGATAAAACTCTTGGTACATCTGACCTTGAAACCCGTGCACTATCCGGTGACAGAGGTCTTACACTTGTTGAGATGGCTCCGTTCGGAATTATTGGTGCAATCACACCGTCAACAAACCCAAGCTGTACAGTTATTTGTAACAGTATCTGTATGCTTGCAGGCGGTAACGGTGTTATATTCAATCCGCACCCGCACGCAAAGAGAATTTCAGCATATGCTGTTGACCTTGTCAACAGAGCTATTCTTGCGGCAGGCGGTCCGGAAAATATCGTATGTACAGTAAAAAGAACCGACAAGAGAAACTTCTGCTAAGATGGTTAATGACCCATCAGTAAGAATGCTTGTTGCAACAGGCGGTCCGGGCGTTGTTAAAATGCTGCTTTCAAGCGGAAAGAAAGCTATCGGCGCAGGCGCAGGTAACCCGCCTGTTGTTGTTGATGATACTGCCGACATTCCAAAGGCGGCTAAAGATATTATCGACGGATGTACATTTGATAACAATCTTCCTTGTATCGCTGAAAAAAGAATGTTTCGTAATGAAAAATGTTGCGGACGAGCTTATTCAGAATATGTTGAAGAACGGTGCTTACCTAATCAATGCGGCACAAGTTAAACAACTTGAGGATGTTGTCCTTGTTTGGTCAAAGCCTAAAAAAGAGGGCGAACAGCCAAAACGTGTTATCAATAAGGATTGGGTTGGACGTGACGAAAAGAAGATTCTTGCTCAAATCGGTATCAATGTCGGTGACGATATTAGATGTATCATTTGTGAAACAGAGTTTTTTCACAGGCATTTGTTCAGACAGAACTTATGATGCCGGATACTTCCTATCGTCAGAGTAGATACATTCGACGAGGCTGTTGAAATGGCTGTTAAGGCTGAACACGGCAATCGTCACAGCGCTCATCTTCATTCAAAGAATGTTGACCATATGACACAATATGCAAAAAGCAATCTGTACAACAATATTTGTTAAGAATGCTCCGTCATATGCAGGTATCGGCTTTAACGCTGAAGGTTGGACAACCTTTACTATTGCCGGTCCGACAGGTGAGGGTATCACTTCTCCGAGAAGTTTTACACGTCAGAGAAGATGCGTACTTTCAGACGCACTTAATATCATATAAAAAAGGAGTGAAAACCTTGAATATAAACGAAAATGATGTAGCAAAGCTTGTACAACAGGTTTTGCAAGAAATGACAAGCGGTGCTCCTGCATCAGCTCAAAAGCACAAGCAGCTCCGAACGGTGACATTCCAAAGACTGCAAAAGTTGCTATGATGACAGAATTAAAGCACTTTGAAATTCAGGAATACCCAATCCCTGAGTTGGGTGATGACGATATTCTTGTAAGAGTTGAAGGCTGCGGTGTTTGCGGTACAGATGCTCACGAATATAAGAATGACCCATTCTCACTTATCCCTGTTGTTCTTGGACACGAGGGTACGGGTGAAATCGTAAAGATGGGTAAAAACGTTAAGAAAGATAGCGCAGGTAAGCCTTTAAACATCGGTGATAAGGTTGTTACTTGTATGATTTTCAAAGACGATCCTGATATTACAATGTTTGACCTTAATAAGCAAAATGTAGGCGGTGCAGACGTTTACTGACTTCTTCCTGATGATAACGTTCACCTAAACGGCTGGTACAGTGACTACATTCTTATCAGAGGCGGTTCAACAGTATTTAACGTAAGCGACCTTGATCTTGATTCAAGAATTCTTATCGAGCCATGTGCGGTTTTGGTACACGCTGTTGAAAGAGCAAAGACAACTAACATTTTGAGATTTAACTCAAGAGTTGTTGTTCAGGGCTGCGGAACCTATCGGTCTTATCTGTATAGCAGTTCTACGCACAATGGGCATCGAAAATATCGTTGCAGTTGACGGTAATGAACAAAGACTTGCATTCGCTAAGAGAATGGGTGCCGGTGAAACAGTTAACTTTATGAATTACAAAGGGTATTGATAACCTTGCAAATGCTGTAAAGGACGCTTTCGGCGGACATCTTGCAGATTTTGCATTCCAGTGTACAGGTTCTCCTGTTGCTCACAGCAATATCTATAAGTTCATCAGAAACGGCGGCGGACTTTGTGAACTTGGTTTCTTTATCAACGGCGGTGACGCTACAATCAATCCTCACTTTGACCTTTGCTCAAAGGAAATTACGCTTGTAGGCTCATGGGTATATACTCTTAGAGATTATGCTACAACATTTGATTTCTTAAAGAGAGCAATCGCAATCGGATTGCCTATTAAGGAACTTATTACACACAGATTCCCACTTGAAGAAATGAACGAGGCACTTGAAACAAACCTTTGCTCAGAAGGGATTGAAAATAGCTTACGTCAGAAAAGACTTAATCTAAACCTCGGAAGAAAGGCTGAATAAGTATGAATGACGCAATAGGAATTATAGAAATGTTCGGATTTGTTACTGCGATAACAGCGGCAGACGCGGCTGCAAAAAGCTGCAGACGTTAAAGTTATTGCAATCGACTCAAATAAGCCGGCAAACGCCGATTCGGTAGAAGTACCGCTTATTATGGCTGTCAAAGTTCAAGGCAGTGTCAGTGCCGTTACTGCGGCGGTTGATGCGGCTGCAAGAACAGCGGAGAGCATATCCGGACTTATAAATAAGCACATAATTGCAAGACCAACCGACGATTCGCAAAAATGGCGAACCGAACAAGTGTCGGCAGAGATAAGGTAGGTCATATACCAAACAACGCGTAGCGTAAATTTAAGGAAAGGAATGATATAGGAGTGCAGGCATTAGGATTTATCGAAACAAGAAGTCTTACCGCTTCTATTGAAGCTTCCGACGTTATGACCAAAACCGCTGACGTATGGGTAGTCGGGACTGAGAAAATCGGCTCAGGTCTTGTGAATGTAGTGATTCAAGGCGATGTTGACGCTGTTACGGCGGCTGTTAAAGCCGGTGAGGCAGTGGCAAAAAAGAGATTGGAGAGGTTTATGCAGTTAATGTAATTCCTCGTCCGCATGATGACATTGCCAAAAAATCCTGCCTTCGATTTAAGTAGGAGGTTAGCAGATGGAATATTCATTAGGTTTGGTTGAGGTTTCAGCGTTGGGAAATGCTATTATAATGCTTGACGATATGCTGAAAGCGGCTGATGTTGAGTTTGTTGCGACAGAGCGTAAGCTTGGAGGCAGACTTGTAACAATAGTCGTAAGAGGCGAACTTACTTCCGTAAAAGCGTCAGTTGACGCCGGTGTGGCAAGAGCTACAAAGGACGGATGTTTGAAAGCGTCACAGGTTATAGCAAGACCTCATCATGAGATATTAAAGTTCTTGCATCTTGACGAGGAGGAGAAAAAGCCTAACTCGGAAATTGCGGGAACACACGTCGGAGCGATAAAAAGAAACTCCGGTTAAGGCTGAAAAACCAAAAACAGTTGAGAAATCAACAGAAACGGAAAAGACTGCGAAAACAACTGCCGAAAAGAAACCGGCAACAAGAAGACGCGGTCGTCCGAAGAAAAAACACAATAATTAAGTTCTAATTTGCACATTGGTGCTTTTAGATAAATAAATTAAGTAAAAAAAGGGCATTCGCCCAAGAAAAAAATAGGAGGAAATTTAAAATGGCAGTAGAAGCATTAGGTATGGTAGAAACAAGAGGTCTTGTAGCAGCAATCGAGGCAGCAGATGCTATGGTTAAGGCTGCAAACGTTACACTAATCGGTACAGAAAGAATCGGTTCAGGTCTTGTAACAGTTATGGTAGAGGCGACGTTGGTGCAGTTCAGGCTGCAACAGACGCAGGTGCTGCAGCAGGTTCGAGACTTGGTGAACTTTGTATCAGTTCACGTAATTCCTCGTCCACACAGTGACGTTGAAAAGATTTTACCTGCTGTTTGATTTAGTAAGTAAAAAAATTCTTATGTAGAAATACATAAGGCGAAGTATGGACGTTAAGTCCGATTCCGACATGGCTGACGGGGAATTTTAATTTTCCGTCACAGCTATGGGGGAATGAAACCTCAATTTTTAGGAGGAAAAAGGAATGGACAACAATTTGCAAGATATGATTGCTAAGGCAGTTGTAGATATTATTAAGCAAAAAAAAGAAGATAATAAAGGAATAAAAAAAGTCGGCGTGTCGGCAAGACATGTTCATTTATCACAGGAACATTTGGAAATTCTTTTTCGGTAAGGGACACGAACTTACTGTAAAGAAAATGCTTATGGGTGATCAGTTTGCTGCAGAAGAATGTGTAACATTGGTAAGTCCGTCACTTCGTACAATCGAGGGTGTTCGTGTACTTGGTCCTGTCAGAAAACAATCACAAGTTTGAAATTTCAAGAACAGATACCTTTAAATTAAAGGTTAGTCCGCCTGTACGTCCTTCAGGCGAGTTAAAGGGGCAGTGCGCCGATGGCGTTGGTTGGTCCAAAGGGCAGTATATTTTTAAATGAAGGCTGTATCATAGCCAACAGACACATACATATGACTCCTGCAGAGGCAGAAAAAGTATGGAATTAAGGATAATGACATCGTTGATGTTGAAATCAAAACTCAAAACCGACACGTTTCTATAACGTTCAGGTCAGAGTAAGAGAAGACTTTAATACGGAAATGCACCTCGATACTGATGACGCAAATGCCTGTGCAATAAAGACAGGCGACAGAGTTGTGATTTTAGAAAAATAACCATATTAGGCTTTTTTTGTCTAATAAGAGGATTGATAATAATGATTATTGGCAGAGTATATGGAAGCGTTGTATCAACTCATAAACTTGAAGGTTTGGTGGGATATAAGTTTATGCTTGTACAATGTATTGAAAATAAAAAAAATCTTGTCGATAAGTTCCTTGTAGCAGTTGACGGAGTCGGCGCCGGTATCGGTGAGGACGTTATAATTACTACGGGTAGCAGTGCGAGAGTTGCAATCGGTGATGCAAATTCACCAGTTGACGCAACGATTGTCGGTATACTTGACGAGAAACAATGCTGATTAAATTCAGTAAATAAACCCACATAATAACTCTTTGGGGAGGAAGAAGCAAAATGACATTTGAAGAGCTTCAGAAAATTGTATATGATGCAGGTATAGTCGGTGCCGGTGGTGCCGGATTCCCTACTCACAGAAAATTTTCAGACAAAGTAAAACAGATTATAGTGAATGCGGCAGAATGTGAACCATTGATGATGGTTGACCATCACATTTTGGAACATCACCTTCAGGCACTTGTTGATACACTTAATGTACTTATTGATACAATGGGTGCAGATGAGGCAATTATCGGTATTAAGGGTAAGAATATGCACCTTTTGGATACAAAAATTGTTGCATCACTTGAGGGTACAAAGGTAAGAATTAAGGAAATCCCTGACATTTATCCTGCCGGTGACGAAGTTGTACTTTACATATGAAACAACAGGCAAGATTATTCCGGAGGGAGCAATCCCTGTAATGGTCGGAGTAATGGTTATTAACGTTGAAACTGTTTATAACATTCACTGTGCAATTACAAACGGTCAGCCTGTTACTCAAAAGTATGTAACAATCGGCGGTGACGTTGATGAGGATATTACAGTTAAAGTTCCTGTCGGAATGAAGATTAAGGCGTTGCTTGAGGCAACAGGACACGGTGACCTTGACGGTAAGGCTGTTATTAACGGCGGTCCTATGATGGGAAGACTTGTTGATTTGGAAAACGATTCAGTTACTAAGACAACTAAGGGACTTCTTATATTCCCTGAAACTCATTCTATCATTCAACGTAAGAGAATGCCAATTTCAATGACATTAAAGCGTGCGTCTGCGGCTTTTGCTGTAACTGTACAATGTGTGTGAGTGATATGTGTCCGAGAAACTTGCTTGGATATAATATCAATGTGCATAAGACAGTTCGTGCGGCATCGCACAGTGAAGTTACAGATTCAGAAAGCTTTTTTGCAGTCGGCTCTATGCTGCGGTTGCGGTGTCTGTACCGTTATCGGTTGTCAGCAAATGCTTGACCCGCAGAAGATTTCAATGGACGTCAAAGGTGCTCTTGGAAGAAAGGGTCTAAGACGCCAGAATAATCAAGCGCCACAACAGGTAAGACCTGAAAGAGCGTCAAGACTTGTATCTTCGTCTGTTCTGATTGACAGACTGGGAATAAGAAAAGTATGTTAAAGCACACGTTGAAAGAAAGTATATAGACTTTGCTCCAAACGAAGTTTATATTGAACTTAAACAACACGTTGGTAAGCCGGCAAGTGCTACTGTAAAGGTCGGCGATACAGTTAAAGTTGGTGACGTTGTTGCTCAAACAGCATACGAGGACCTTGGTACAACAATGCACGCAAGCATTGACGGCAAGGTTAAGGCAGTCACAGACAGATTTGTTATTATTGAAAGATAGTGGGTGAGAGATGATGAATTCAATAGGATTAGTTGAAGTAAAAAACGTATCTAAGGGTATTGTTGTAACTGATGAAATGCTAAAGAGTGCGGGTATCGTGCTTATAAGTTCAGGTTCGGTTTGTCCGGGTAAATTTGTCACAATCGTAGGCGGAGAACTTTCTGCTATTCATGCGGCTGTTGTTGACAGAGCGGAACTTATCGCAGAAGATGCACTTATTGATAAATTTGTAATAGGTAATCTTGGTGATAACGTATTTGAGGCAATTTGCGGAACAGCCGATGTTAAGGAAAAAGAAAGCATTCGGTATTGTTGAAACATTTACTGCCGCAAGTGCAATTCAAGCAGCCGACGCTGCTGTTAAAGCCGGTGACATCGAACTTATCGAAGTTCGTGTGGCTCGTGGTTTGGGCGGTAAATGCTTTGTTTCAATGACAGGTGATGTTGCAGACGTTAAAGCAGGCGTTGAGGCAGGAGCAAGAATTGCGACTGAACAAGGCGTGCTTATCAATACAGAAGTTATTGCTAATCCACATCCTGAATTGTGGGAAGCTGTACTTTAATTTGATTTTACGGCTTACAAAGGTACTGCGTATGCAGTACCTTTTTACGTCTAAATTTGGACAAATTCGATTGTGTAGCGTAAATGTTTATATAATCGTATTTATGTGCGAAAGTATTGTAATATTAAATTACTAAGTAGAGTCGCCGAAAATGTGATACCATCACACTTCCCGCGGAGCGTGTGAGTTGAAATTTTAGATTTTTGTTTATATTTTAAATTATTAAGTGTATAATGTTACTATAAGATGATACAATAGAAAGGATGATTTATATGCTTACAACAGCAGAAAAAATAAAAGTAATTATGAAACGCAATAATTTTACAATGACTGAATTGGCCAATCAATTAAATTGCTCAAGACAGAATTTGTCAAATAAAAATGTCGCGTAATAATTTTGACGAAAGGGAATTGACCGCCATTGCCAATGCTCTTGGTTGTGAACTTGAAATTAATTTTGTAAATCGTGAAACAGGTGAAAAGATTGAATTATAACAAACCCGGCATCACGCTTCTTGCAGAGTATGTGAGTTGCAATGATGAATAGTAGCGTGCAAAAAAATATTATATTGAAGACAGTGTAGGTTAAAAAACGTAAGGGAAAAGAAGATTTTTATGAAGGAACATAACAGATAATAGGGTGTAAAATATATGAGTGAATTAGATTTTGAAAATCCGCATTATTGTCCTGTATATGATAAAGTTATAGATATAGATTTATGTTATGAAACATTAATGTGTCTTAATCGTTCTTTTAAAATATCATCAGTAAAAGAACTAAATGATATTGAGGATATAGATAATGCACGAAAGATATGTGATCATTGTGAGTATAGCAAATTATAACAAAATGTTAATTACATTATTAACTATATCAAATATACATAATCTACATTGTTAGCAGTACATTCTATTGGATATATTCCGACATCTAACGTACTTCTTGTCTCATTTTTCGAACGTTTTACATAACACAGTCACGCTCTCTATGGAGCTAGGTGAGTAAAGAAAAAACTAAGTAAAATCGCGTCTATAATCGGTTGGTTTTTGATTGGTATTCTTTTTAAACTGTGATATAAAGTTACTTGTATCAAGGAACCCGCATTCTTCGGATATTTCGGCGATTGATTTATTTGTTGTACGCAAAAGCAATTTTGACTTATTTATTCTATAATTCGTCAAATAATTATACGGAGTTGTACCCATAATCCTACGAAAAAGGCGGATAAAATGATATTTTGAAATATGGATATTCTGTATCATATCATCAATGGATATTGAATCGGAGTAATTATTTTGAATAAAATCAATTACTACATTAATATCATCCGAATGTTGACGTTTTTGACTTTTTGCTCATTTTCGATTGTGTAAATAACAAAGTGTATTCAGAACATCATGTATTTGCGAAGAAGTGGAAATACTGCTGAGAACATCATTTTTTGTTACGTTACATATAAGCTCCGACAGCTGTTGTTCAAAACTCAAAAAGTCTTTTACGGAAATAATATTTACCGCGTTAGGGTAGAGAACATCAAACATTGCCGACACTGCACTGCCTTTTAAATGAATCCATATAAATTCCCATTCTTCGTTATTTGAAAAGTATTTATGATAATTATGACAATTTATCATAACGGCATTGTGAGGAAGAGCGGTCAAAGAAACTTTGTCGCTCACAACCGTACCGCTGCCTTTTATTGTGTACAACAAAAGATAACTGTCGTGTTCGTCACGTTCCACTTTATAATCAGCCTCTGCACGAAAATGACCTGCCTCGGTTATGTAAAAAGGCAATGTCAATGTAAGCGGGGTAGGGGTGGCGGTGTACCAAAGTGAATTATCTGTTATTTTTTTTCTTCGTATTTTGACATATGGTTCTACCTCCTTTTTTATTCTAACACATATTAAACTTTAAAGCAATAATTTCATATTAAATGTACAAAAAAGCAAGCTACGTGAATAGCTTTGCTTTTATGTGTTTTATTTATCTTGTTACGATGTCAACAGGAACATTAAAGATTTTAGCAACCTTTAGGATTGTATCGATATGTCTGCCTGTAGCGGCTGCAAAGTGGTGAGTAGGACCACATTCGCTCCAACGGTTTACAAATTCTCTTGCTCCGCAAGTGAAACGTGTTCTCATATTTGTATCACCAAATGAAAGAATCTTACCTTCTTCGTTTACGCCCTCTGCAACGATAAACTTAAAGTGACCGTCACCGTCTTGTGTAATTGCAAGATAAGTAACAGGACCTGTGTACGGATAGAATTGAGTAAGGTAACCGCCGCCTGTTTTACCGTGGAATACCTTAACAATCTTCATTGTAGGTTTTTTATCTGAAATATCAGCATCACTCGGAACCGCTATGACCTATGATTGCAATATCGTCGTTAAAGTCGATTGAATACATTTCAGCAAGCTGACCTGTACCTGAGATAGTCTTTAGAATACTCATAGCCATAGCAACTTTCATATCACCCTCAACGGCACAAGCTGTACCTTGCTTAATAAGCATTGAGAATGCAGGGATAAGCATACTGTCAAGTACGCCGGCTTTACCTTGAGCGTAACCATCATAGTGAGATGCGATTAAGCCAAGATGTTCGTCCTTAACCCATTGCTCGAAAGCAACAACGTATTTAGCCATATCCCAAACTTCTTCGATACTTCCGCCGCCTTCGATGTCGAATGTATCAAGAATATCTTGAGCCTTTGCACGAATTGCATCTTCGTCTGTGATGTTGTCAGCGATTGCCCACATCTTTTCCCAGTCGAACTGCTTTGTATATAGGTGCATTCTTCTGTATAGGTTTGATTCGTCAATGTAAAGGTCCATCATACCCGGATAAGGTCTGCCGATTTGAGCGATATTTGTATCTCTGAATCTTCTTCTAACCTGAGCTGCACGGCACCAATCGTTGATTTCAGCCTGTACACCAGGGTCACCGCCTTCAACAACACCTGTGATTACAGCGTGTCTTTTTACCGTATCTTTCAAGGGTCTGCAACCATTTCGCCGACTGCACCGCAGGCATAACCTTCGCCAAGCCATGATGCTATATCAGTGTGGTCATAATCCAAAGCCTTTAGCTTTTGGATATTTACAAGAACAACCGGTACATCAAGGTCTTTTTACTGCCGGTAGCATATTGTATGATGTTGCATATGAGTAACTGAAGAAATACCAAGTCAACGTCTGCGGCACGGAATAAATCTCCTGCTGCTTGTGACTGCTCCTTTGTTGTTACCATTCCGCCGTCGATTATTTCGACAGTGTCAGGAAGTGTTTTCTTGAACGCATCGTATTGAGCTTCAAATTCAGGTACCAATGATGGGAACTGAGGTAGATAAGCTCCTAATGCAATAGAAAATACGCCTACTTTAGCTTTTGTTTCAACTAACATTACTCTCTTCCTCCATTAATTAAATATTTAATTATTTTTCCGAAAAACAATAGCAAATCATACAATTTGACTGCCACGCACTGCTTTTTCTCTCTATAAGATTTATTATACAATAAATGCAATAATACGTCAAGCGTTTGGGGCAATAAAAAAACCGCATAAAGCGGTTTTTAAAATATATTATTTACTGTTTAAACGATTTAACTCTTCCATAGAAATTGTGCGAGTATGTTTTGTATGTGACCATTCGGTTTTGTTTTTACCGATCATACCTTGAATTGCGATAGGCACCCAAGTGAAGTTATACAAAATATATGTGAAGTAGTAAAAATACCATTTTTGGCTTAAATTCGCGGCGTTCATACCATATAACGAACGGTGTATAGCAGAACTGCAAAATAACGATTACGTTCCACAGCCACGAATTACCGAATATGTATGAAAGCTGAATGAATCCTAAGTCACCGTCGGGGTGAAATGTTTGTGCATATGCGAAGAATGTAATGATACCTGTTGCGATAATTCTTATCGGCTGAACAAGATATACAGCACAGTCAATACACGAAAGTTTTTCTCTCTTTAATGCCTTTTTTGATAAGTTTAAAGAAATATCTTGATGCAACGTCACAATGTCCTTGCATCCAACGAACTCTCTGACGCCACGACTGTTTTAAGGTCAAAGGTTTTTCATCGTAAACAACAGCGTCGTAAGCGAATGCCACACGTGTGTCGTTAAGAGAAAGTTTCATTGTAAATTCCATATCTTCCGTAAGACAGGTTGCACCCCAACCGAGTTTCTTTAAAGTGTCAAGTGCGATTATAAAGCCTGTACCCGAAAGTTCACAGCAAAGACCGAGTTTGTATCTTGAAAGCTGAAATATACGGTTTACACTCCAAAAACAGAATGAATAAGCTGCCGTAATCCAAGAATCGTATGGGTTTTTGCTGTCAAGGAAACCTTGAACAACCTTTAAAGCCTTGATTTGCACGTTCATTCATAGCTTTTAGATAATTTTTATCAACAAGGTTGTCCGCGTCAAATACCGATATATAGTCGTATTGTTCGTCCATTTTATAAAGCTTGTCGAACATCCATTCAAGCGCGTGTCCCTTACCTCTAAGCTCCGGAACGTTTCTTACATATACAAGTGCACCGGCATCTTCAGCCGCTTTTGCGGTATTGTCGTCACAATTATCGGCAATTACAAAAAATATCATATGCGTCATCGGGATAGTCAAGCTGTTTCAAAGATTCAACCATATTACCGATAACGACTTCCTCATTATGTGCAGATATTATAAGTGCAAATTTATGTGTTTTGTCGGAAATTTTCTTATTCTTGTCTTTTTATCGGCAAAAATCCCGTAATTCCGACTATAAGATAGTAAATACCGATTGACAAAGAAAATACCTGTAAAATTATGCTAAATACAGTCAAAAACATACTGCCGTCTGACATTAATTACCCCCTATAAAATATTCATAGCCTATTTTACTATCTTTGGCTGAAAAAAGCAATATATTTATGATATTTTTTGCAAATTCTATAATTATTTCTAAATAAATAAATTATATATGGGTAATTTTTTAGTATGGCAGAGATGAAATTATAATATAAAGGCAGGTGCATATAATAGATAATACTGAAAAGAATGCTATAAGCTCGCCTTTCAGACGTGAAGATTTTTTGACGGTGGGTATAGTTTGAAACCGCTATACATTTACTGTTTTTTAACTGTTGTGTATTCATAATAAAACTTGTCCTTTTTTGTGAAATTAATTATATATATAAAGTATATGAAATAAATTTACAATATATTCCAATTATTTTTTCGCGAAAAGTGAAATATTTGTAAACATACTTAAAAAGGGGTTTAAAATTTTAGATTGATATGGTATAATAACTTCAAAAAATTGTGTATTTTCGGCGGTAAAAACCGTTTTAAGATATATAGAAAGGAAAAAAGTGATGACATTATGTGCAAAATGTAAGAAAAAAACCCTGCGGTTTTCTTCATTACAAAAATGGAAAACGGAAAGACCACAAGCGAAGGACTTTGTCTGTCATGTGCAAAAGAGCTGGGGATTGCTCCGATTAATCAAATGATAGATAATTTCGGTGTGTCTGACGAAGAACTTGAAAATATAAATAATCAGATGTCCGAATTTATGGAGAGTATGGAAGGTATGCCTGGTATGGACGGCGATTTGTCGGAAATGCTCGGACAGATTTCGGGCGGTGAGGACGACGAAGGCGGTGCGGCTACCGCTCCTCTTGATGCGTTTAAAGATTTCTTTAATAATCTTGGCTCTAACTCAAACAGTGACGAAAGTACCGAGGAGAATAAAAAGTCGAAAGACAAAAAGCAGTCGAAGAAAAAAACAGAAAAAAAGACCATGCTTGATACTTACGGCACAAATCTTACCGAAAAAAGCCGCAAGAGGCGAGGTTGACAGAGTTGTAAACAGAGATGCGGAGATTGAACGTGTTATTCAGATTTTGAACAGACGTTCAAAAGAATAATCCAGTTCTTTTTGGGTGAGCCGGGGGTAGGTAAAACTGCCGTTGCAGAGGGATTGGCTTGCAGAATATATGAAAAAGAATGTTCCGCCTAAACTTTTTGAATATCAGCTTTATTTGCTTGATTTTACGGCACTTGTGGCAGGTACGCAGTTCAGAGGACAGTTTGAGGCAAGACTGAAAAAGTCTTTTAAACGAGGCTGCCGAAAGAGGTAACGTTGTACTTGTAATTGATGAAATTCATAATATCGTTGCGGCAGGTGACGCAGAAGGGGCAATGAGTGCGGCGAATATTCTGAAGCCGGCACTTGCAAGAGGTGAAATTCAGATAATCGGTGCGACAACTCTTACAGAGTACAGAAAACATATAGAAAAGGATTCCGCACTTGAAAGACGTTTCCAACCTGTTCTTATCGACGAGCCTTCTATTGACGAAAGTATCGAGATTTTTGAAAGGTATTAAGGATTATTACGAAAATTACCATTCTGTAAAAATTTCTGACGATATAATCGAACAGGCGGTAAGGTTGTCGGAAAGATATATAACAGACAGATTTTTGCCTGACAAGGCTATTGACGTAATAGACGAAGCAGGTTCAAGAGTAAATCTTAAAAATAAGGCACTTTATGACGTTAAATTGTTGGAGGACAGACTTGATGTCATAGAGGAAGATATTGAAACGGCTACCGATGATGGCGATTTTGAAAAAATAGCCAACTTAAAAAACAGAAAAACTTAAAGTTGAAAAAAGACATTGAAACGGCTGAAAACGAGGCTAAAAAGCAGAGATTACGTTTGACGATATTGCGGCTGTTATCGAGGGGTGGACGAAAATTCCCGTACATCGCTTGACGGAGGACGAATCTACAAAACTTCTTAATCTTGAATCGCGTATTCATGAGCGGGTTATCGGTCAGAATGAGGCTGTTGAGGCTGTTTCGCGCGTGCGATAAGACGCGGCAGAGCCGATATTACTACAAGAAAAACGTCCTGTATCGTTTATATTTGCAGGCCGACCGGTGTCGGAAAAACAGAACTTGTTAAGACGATTGCGGAAGTTATGTTTGATAACGAAGAATCACTTATCAGAATTGATATGTCGGAATATATGGAGAAACATTCGGTTTCGAAATTAATCGGCTCACCTCCGGGATATGTCGGATATGATGATGCCGGTCAGCTTACAGAAAAGGTTAGAAGAAAGCCGTATTCCGTAATATTGCTTGACGAAATCGAAAAAAGCACATCCGGAAGTGTTTAATTTGTTCTTACAAATTCTTGATGACGGACGTGTTGCGGACAGTCACGGTAAAATAGTTAATTTTGAAAATACCATTATTATAATGACAACAAATGCTGGCTCTGAATTTAAGTCGGCGGCGGCAGGGTTTAACTCGAATGATGAAGTTAAACTTGACGATAATGTGGATAAGAGTTTAAAAACACAGTTCTTTAAGCCTGAATTCCTTAACAGAATTGACGAAATTGTAACATTCAAACCGCTTACAAAGGAAAATCTAAGACAGATTATTGACCTATTGCTAAAGGATATCCACGCAAAACTTGCGGAAAAAGACGCAAAACTTGTTGTTACCGATGAAGCGAAGGAACTTATCTTGGAAAAGGGTTACGATAAGCGATACGGTGCAAGACCGCTTAAGAGAGCAATCCAAAAACTTTTGGAGGATAAACTTTCAATCTTGTCGCTTACAGGTCAGATTACATCGGGCTGTGTGATCACCGCCGACAGAAAAGACAACGAAATCACACTTACGGCAGTTTCAAACTTGCTTGAAAATTAGTATGATTTTCCTGTGATATTTTAAACCTAACTGCAAATAATATTTATGTGCCGCAGGGGCGGTATTAAATATTATTTTATGGAGGTAAAAATATCATGGCATGTTGTAACGGCGAAAAAAAAGAACGAAAGTATTAAATGTACTTGTAACACAGTGTGCAAATCACTGTGATTCAGCAGATTATTGTTCACTTTCAAGTATTCAAGTGGGTACGCACGAGGCTAATCCTACAATGGTTGAATGTACAGACTGTAACTCATTTGAATTGAAGAAGTAATAAAAAATTTCAGAACCCTAAAAGGAACTGTAGAAAAATTATGTTTTTTCTACAGTCCCTTTGTTTATGGAGAAAAATTATGGAGAATAAATTTAAGTATTCAAACGACAATAAAAGATATCATACATGGAACTATCATCTTCAGCGGAAATTCGGCGGTAAGGTGTTTAAGGTGGCGTTAAACGGCGGTTTTACATGCCCGAATATCGACGGTAAAAAGGCGTCGGAGGGTGTATATATTGTTCGTCAAGCGGCAGCGGTGATTTTGCCGGTGATCCGTCACATAATATTCTTACGCAGTTTGAGGAAGTCAAGGAGCGTATGCATAAAAAGTGGCACGAGGCTAAGTATATTCCGTATTTTCAGGGCACATACAAATACATATGCACCTGCAAGCGTGTTGCGTGAAAGGTTTGAACCCGTGCTGAAACAGGATAACGTGGTTGGGATAAGTATTGCGACACGTGCGGATTGCCTTGAAGATGATGTGCTTGATTATTTGTCGGAATTGAATGAAAGAACGTATCTTGTGACCGAACTCGGCTTGCAGACTGTTTTTTGACGAAACCGGTGAAAAGATTAATCGCTGCCATACATATGCGGAGTTTTTGGACGGTTATAAAAAATTACAGGATAGAAATATAAATGTGTGCGTACATCTTATTGACGGCTTGCCGGGTGAAACGACAGATATGATGCTTGAAAGTGCAAAGGCGGTGGCGAAACTAAATCCGCATTGCGTGAAATTGCATTTACTGCACGTTTTGAAAAATACGCGCCTTGCAGATATGTACGCAAGAGGTGAGTTTGAACTTATGACTCTTGAAGATTACGTTGAAACGATAGTAAATCAGCTTGAAGTTTTTTCTGGGAAGAAACGGTTATACAACGACTTACCGGTGACGGCGGACGTGATTCACTTGTAGGTCCGCTGTGGAGTTTGAAGAAATTTGTAGTGCTTAATGAAATTGATAAACTTATGGTTAAACGCGATACATATCAAGGGGTTAAGTATGGTGAATAGTAAAAAGAGAAGTCACTGACTTCTCTTTTTTTTTGATAAAAGTTTTATTGTTGTAATTCTATTCTATCAAGATACAATGCGGGAACTGTGATTTTTCCGCCCATAGTCGATTGATAAGAATAAAAGTCCTAAAGAAGTTCCGTAAACCGTTACATAATCATCATCAAGAATTCTTGATGTTACTATATTTTTTCGGATAAGCAACATATATAACGTTGTCATAATCTCCGTTCACAGCAATTCTGTGTTGAGTTTCAGTATCACCTTCTATAACTTGAATGACTTTACCGCTATATGTAAGGCTTTTTTTTCCTTTATATGGGTCAGGATTCCTTGCAAGTTCTTTGTAGTCAACATAACCATAATTTTCTCTTATAAATTCCTTTGCAACGGGAGCAGGTGTCGGTGTTGGCAGAGGTTCCGGAGTGGGAGTAGCAATAGGTACGGGTGTTGCCGACTGTTGTTCGGTGACAGGTGCTGTTGTGACAACAGTTGAATCTTTTTTGGGTTGGTTCGTCAGATGAAGAACATTTTGTAAATAAAAGAATAATAATGATAATAGCCGCAATTATAATTGTGATAATGTATTTTTTATTTGGATTATTATTCCCTTTGAGGAACTTGTTGTATAGGTGATGTGTCTGTTGTTTGTGTGTTTTGTTGCGGTGTTTGAGTCGATTGAGTATAGGCGGTTTCTGATTGAGTGTTTTTTTGTGTCGGTATTTGTTGTTTGCTCAACTTTCTCTAACGGTGTATTGCAAGCAGTGCAGTAAACAATATCATCAGTAAATTCTTTTGAGCATTTAGGACATTTTTTTCATAAGTGTTCCCTCCATATATGTATATTTTTGCACCTATATAGGTGCAAAAATTATTATAACACAATGCTACAATGAAGTCAATAGTTTTGTACTTATATTAGTGCATTTTGACGGGGTGAAATATGGACGCATTATATGAGAAAAAAAAATAGGAAAATAAAATCCTGAAGTATTCGTGAAAAAAAAGAAAGATTACACAAGAGGAATTATCTGCAAAACTGCAAGTTAGAGGGTGTGACATAACACGTAGTGCACTTGCAAAAAATAGAAGTTGGTCAGCGTCATATATATCCTGATGAGATTAGGCATTTTAAAGAGATACTAAATGTTGAATATGATGATTTATTTAATGTGTGAGATAATTATTAGGATAGATTAAAAAAGAGAAGTCAATGGCTTCTCTTTTTTGTGTGATAGGGGCGAACATTGGTCGCCTGTGTAGCAAGGTAATTTGCGGTGGCGATAAAAAGGGGACGTCGAGTGCGCCGTCCCGTACGGGGAAATATCTACAATACCACCACTCCGTCCTGCGGACACTTCTCCTCAAGAAGAGGCATAAAAGCCTCCCATAGGGGAACTGTCGACAAAGTCGACTGAGGGGTGGAGAGGAAAAACGGAGAGCAGTGGCGGAATACAGTCGTAGGGGGCGACCATTGGTCGCCCGTGGATAGTATTCTTTTTTATTTTTGCACCGTATTGAAAAGATAGGGAAAATATGATAAAATACATACAACAAATAAGAATGGAGATTAGATATGCTTGCAGTTGAACGCAGAAACAGAATAGAGCAGATAATAAAATAAAAACAAGAGTGTACTTGTGGTGGAACTTGCAAAAACAGTTTGAGGTTACAACCGAAACAATTCGCGGTGACCTTGAAAAACTTGAAAAACAAGGCGTGCTTGTTCGTACATACGGCGGTGCAACGCTTGTTGATAACAGCGAAATCGAAACTTGCAATAACGGAACGTGATACGGTGAATTATGAGGGCAAACAACGTATAGGAAAAATATGCGGCTGACCTTATAAAAAGACGGTGAAACTATATTTCTTGACGCAAGTACATCGGCATGGCACTTGGCGAGATACATAAAAGGTAAACGTGGTATAACTGTTATTACAAATGCTGAAAAAATCGTGAATGAACTTTCAATGTGTGACCATATTCACGTTGTGTGCGTCGGCGGTGAACTGACGCCGAGAAATATGTCGTATATCGGACGTGTTGCGGAAAAAACAATAAAAGAAAATTATTATGCGAATAAGTGCTTTTTCTCATGCAGAGGTGTAACGCTCGGTCGTGGGCTTGTTGATTCGAGCGAGGGCGAGGCTGAAATAAAAAAAGCAATGCTTTCGTGTAGTGAATCGGCAATTTTCCTTTGCGATAAAAAATAAAATCGGTAAAATAGGTGTTCCGAGAATTTCGGGTCTTGACGGTATAGATTGCTTTATTACAGACGCACAACTGACAGATGAATGGCAAGTGGCACTTGCCGAACAGGACGTTAAACTTGTGGAAGTGGAAAAAGTAAAGCCACCCCTCAGACGGTTTTCACCGCCACCTCCCTCAATGGGAGCCGATTAAGAGCCTCTCCTTGAGGAGAGGTGTCACAAAGTGACGGAGTGGTGGCAAAAAAAACAAAGCGGAAAGCCATCCCTCAGGCGGTTTCACCGCCAGCTCCCCTCAATGGAAGCCGATTAAGAGCCTCTCCTTGAGGAGAGGTATCACAAAGTGACGGAGTGGTGGCAAAAAAATACAACCCAAATCGGTGTAAAAACACCGATTTTTTTAATTTTTTTAAATTTGTGAAACTTTTTGAAAAAAAGGTATAGCATTTTTAGCGTAAATACGATATAATTATAAGATAAAATGACTATTCATATGTAAAAATGTGAAAACGGTTACAGAACAAAGTATTGGAGGCTGACTTTTTATGGAGGAAATTTTAAACATTCTTGACAAGGAAAAAGGTAATGTATCACGAGCGAAAATCGCGCAGATGCTTGGTATGGAGGAAAAGGAAGTCGCCGACAAGATTGAAAAAATGGAAAAGGAAAACGTTATTGTCGGTTACAAAACCATTGTAAATTGGGATAAGACCGACAAAGACGTTGTTGTTGCACTTATTGAACTTCGCATAACTCCGCAAAGAGGTGAAGGATTTGATAAGGTGGCAGAGAGAATTTACAAATACCCACAGGTAAAATCACTTTACCTAATGTCCGGTGCATATGACTTGGCCGTTACAATCGAGGGCAAGAGTATGAAAGAAGTGGCATTGTTCGTTGCGCAGAAGCTTGCACCGATGGATTCGATAATTTCAACGGCAACTCATTTTGTGCTAAAAAATACAAAGAGGAAGGAATTGTATTCGAGGACGATGAAAAGGATACAAGACAGGTAATTACGCTATGATAGATTACGAAAAAAAAATTATTTCACCGGTAGTTTCGGCTTTACCGCCGTCAGGCATAAGAAAGTTTTTTGATATAGTTGCAGAAATGGACGACGCTATTTCGCTTGGCGTCGGTGAGCCTGATTTTACAACACCTTGGGCAATTCGTGAAGCCGGCATATATTCGCTTGAAAAAGGACAGACGCACTACACCGCAAATGCCGGACTTATGGAATTGCGTGAAGAAATCTGCAATTACTATGACAGAAAATTCGATATAAAATATAATCCGAAAAAAGAAGTTCTTGTAACGGTAGGAGGCAGTGAGGCGATTGACCTTATGGTAAGAACGCTTATTAATCCCGGTGACGAGGTACTTATTCCGGAGCCGTGTTTTGTTTGTTATCGCCCTTTGTACGGTTATGGCAGGCGGTGTTCCTATTCCAATTGAAACAAAAAGAAGAGGACAATTTCAGACTTTTGCCGGAACAGCTTAAAGAAAGAAAAGATTACCGACAAGACAAAACTTTTAATTCTGCCGTATCCGAATAATCCGACAGGCGGAATTATGTCAAAGGAAGATTTGGAGGCTATTGCAGAGGTACTTCGCGGTACAAATATAATGGTACTGTCAGACGAGATTTATGCTGAACTTCGTTATGACGGCGAAAAGCATATTCCGTTTTCAAATTTTGAGGGTATGAAAGAAAGAACTGTTGTTGTAAGCGGTTTTTCAAAGACATTCGCTATGACCGGCTGGCGTCTTGGTTATGCGTTAGGTCCTGAAAGAATTATAAAGCTTATGACAAAAAATTCATCAGTACGGCATAATGTCAGCACCGACAACCGCACAATTCGCTGCGATTGAGGCACTAAAGAGCTGTGACGATGACGTTGCGGAAATGCGTCGTGAGTATAATTACAGAAGACGCTACATAGTGGACGGTTTCAGAGCAATGGGACTTAGTTGTTTTGAACCGCTCGGAGCATTTTATGTATTCCCTTGCATAAAATCTACGGGTATGACAAGTGAAGAATTTTGTCAAAATCTGCTTATGGAAGAAAAGGTCGCTGTCGTACCGGGCAATGCGTTCGGCGAGAGCGGAGAGGGATTTATACGCTGTTCATATGCGTATTCGATTGAGAACATTCAAGAAGCACTTAAAAAGAATAGAGAAGTTTGTTAAAAGACACAGTAAATAGGAGGAAAAAATGGATACAAAGTATATATTCGTAACAGGCGGAGTTGTTTCAGGACTTGGTAAGGGCATTACAGCCGCATCATTGGGAAGATTGTTAAAGGCAAGAGGATATAAGGTTACAATGCAGAAGTTTGACCCTTATATCAATATGGACCGGGTACAATGAGCCCGTATCAGCACGGTGAAGTTTTCGTTACAGATGACGGTGCGGAAACAGACCTTGACCTTGGACACTATGAAAGATTTATCGACGAAAACCTAAGCGTAAATTCAAACGTAACAACAGGTAAAATTTATTGGTCGGTTATTTCAAAGGAAAGACGCGGTGACTATGAGGGAAGAACTGTACAGGTAATTCCGCATATCACAAACGAAATCAAGTCAAGAGTTTACCGTGTTGCAAATACGCAGGACACAGATATTGTTATTACGGAAATCGGCGGAACAGTCGGTGATATTGAATCTACACCGTTCCTTGAATCAATCAGACAGGTTGTAAAGGAAGTCGGTAAGGAAAATTGTATGTATATCCACCTTACACTTGTACCGTATCTTTCAACATCGGGTGAACAAAAAAGACAAAGCCGACACAGCACAGTGTTAAGGAACTTCTAAGCCTTGGTATTCAGCCTGACGTACTTGTTTTAAGAACTGAAAAGCCTCTTGAAGAAGGACTTGCAGAAAAGATTGCACTATTCTGTAATGTATCACCTGAATGTGTTATCGAAAACCTTGACCTTGATACACTTTACGAAGTTCCTCTTGCACTTGAAGAAGAAGGACTTGCAAAGGTTGTATGTAACCGTCTTGGACTTGAGGACAGAAAACCACAGCTTGATGATTGGACAAAGATGGTTGACGTCGTTAAAGACCTTATGAACGGCGGCAAGGAAGAAGTTACAATTTCACTTGTAGGTAAATATGTATCATCATTGCACGACGCATATATCAGTATCGTTGAATCGCTAAAGCATGGCGGAATACAGAATTACTCAAACGTTAATATCAAGTGGATAAACAGTGAAGAAGTTACTGCAAAGACTGTGGATAAACTTCTTAAAGATTCTGACGGTATTCTTGTACCGGGCGGTTTTGGTGACAGAGGTATTGAGGGTAAGATTATTGCCGCTCAATATGCAAGAGAACACAAAATTCCGTATCTTGGAATTTGTCTTGGTATGCAGATTGCGGTTATAGAATACGCAAGAAACGTACTTGGCTACAAGGACGCAAATTCATCGGAACTTAACCCTGACACAACTCACCCTGTAATCGACCTTATGCCTGAACAACGTGACGTTGAAGATTTGGGCGGTACAATGCGTCTTGGATTGTATCCGTGTAAGGTTACACCGAACACACTTGCACAAAAGGTTTATAACAGTGACCTTATTTATGAAAGACATCGTCATAGATATGAATTTAATAACTTCTACAGAAATGAAATAACAGACAAGGGAATGGTTATTTCAGGTCAGTCACCTGACGATAAACTTGTTGAAATGGTAGAAATTCTAATCACCCATGGTATATCGGTGTTCAGTTCCACCCTGAATTCAAGTCAAGACCTAACCGTCCGCACCCATTGTTTGCCTCATTTATCAAGGCGGCATTGGACAAGAAGAATAAGGCGGCTGAATAATTGGATTGCCTGCTTGACAGAAAGGTAAGATTAACTTGAAATATTATTGGAAGTATATAAAACCGTATATGTTGTTTTTCATATTAGGTCCTTTGCTTATGCTTACGGAAGTTGCGGGGGAAATCGTGTTGCCTAAAATTATGGCGTCAATGATTGACAGCGGTATCGGTGCGGAAGTCGCAGGACTTGGAACGGGATATATTTTGTCGCGGGCGTTGCTTATGATTGCGTGTATCTGTATTATGATAATAGGCGGTATCGGCGGTCATTTCTTTTGCGATTAGGGGCGTCGGTTTATTTCAGTGCGGATTTAAGACAGGGAGTGTTTGAAAAGGTACATAACTTCTCATTTAAGAATATAGACAACTTTTCGACAGGCTCACTTGTTACGCGTCTGACGAACGACATTACGCAAGTGCAGAATATGGTTAGAATGCTTCTGATTATGGCAATGCGTTCACCGGGTATGCTGATAGGCGGTATTATAATGGCTTGTTCAATTAATAAAGAACTTGCGCTTATATTGGCATTCGTTATTCCGATACTGGCGGTATTGATAGGATTGCTGCTAAAAACCGCGTTTCCGCGATTTGGTGCAATGCAGAAAAAACTTGATAATCTTAATTCGGGTATACAAGAGAATATAACGAATGTTCGAGTTATAAAATCTTTTTGTACGACAGGATTTTGAAACAGAAAAATTTGAAAATGCCAACTCAGACCTTATGAATACTACAATGAGAGCCTTGAAAATCGTTATAACGACAATGCCGATTATGACGTTTGGCAATGAATATAACAACATTGCTTGTGGTATGGTTCGGCGGTAATTTTGTTGTAGGCGGAAGTATGGGTGTTGGTGACCTTATTGCGTTTACAACATATATTACGCAAATTCTTATGTCACTTATGATGGTTTCAATGCTTTTTCTTACAGCTTTCGCGTGCGCTTGCGTCATCGACAAGAATTACGGAAGTGCTTAAAACAGATGTAGACCTTACAGATGAAAATGCAGGTCAAAAAAGGATAAGAAAAGTTGAAAACGGCAGAGTTGAATTTAAAAATGTTTCTTTCAAGTATTACGAAAAACGTAAAGAAAACGTACTTGAAAATATTTCATTTACCGCAGAGCCGGGAGAAATTGTCGGTATAATCGGCACAACAGGCTCGGGTAAATCGTCGCTTGTACAGCTTATACCGCGTCTTTATGATGTTACAGACGGTGAAGTGCTTGTTGACGGCGTGAATGTTAAGGATTACGGTCTTAAAATTTGCGTGACGGCGTCGGCATGGTACTTCAGAAAAATGTATTGTTCAGCGGAAGTATCGAAGAAAATCTTCGTTGGGGTGACGAAAATGCCACAATGGAAGAAATTCGTGCCGCTGCGGACGCCGCACAGGCTGACGGATTTGTAAACGCATTTACGGACGGCTATAATATGGAGCTCGGACAGGGCGGTGTCAATGTTTCAGGCGGACAAAAAGCAGAGATTATGTATAGCAAGAGCACTTCTTAAAAAGCCTAAAATCCTTATTCTTGACGATTCTACAAGTGCCGTTGACACAGCCACAGAGGCTAAAATCAGACAAAGCGTTTACAACGAGTTTGAAACACTCGACTAAAATAATAATAGCACAGAGAATTACATCCGTAATAGACGCGGATAAAATAATTGTGCTTTTGAGGACGGAAAGATTATCGGTATGGGAAATCACAATGAGCTTATGAAGAATTGTGAAGAATATCGCGATATTTACTATTCTCAAACAGATAAAAAGAAAAAGAAGTTTCTTAATTTGTACATCTTATCAGCCCACGATAAGAAATGTATTGACTATGTGGGCAGAAAGGCTATGGAAGTAAAATGCCTCCAATGGGACCACCGAACAGGAACAGAAATCAGAAAAAACAGAAACCTAAAAAATACAAAGGCGACTGCAAAAAAAGACTGTTTTCGTATTTGGAACAGGAAAAGCATAAAATTGCGGCGGCATTTGTGTGTGTTTTGGTAAGTTCTGCGTCAACATTGTGCGGCTCGTATCTTTTAAGACCGATTATTAACGGACTTATAGATTCGACCAAAAAACATCTCAGCAGAAAATCACTTCGCTTATGGCAGGACTTGCACTTATGGCAGTGGTTTATGTACTCGGTGTCGGTGCAACATATTTGCAGGGACGTATTATGATCAGCGTTTCACAGGGTACTCTGAAACGTATCAGAGAGCATTTGTTCCGTAAGGTGCAGAAACTTCCTGTCAGATATTTTGACATCAAACCCTACGGGTGACATAATGAGCCGTTTTACTAATGACGTTGATATTATCGGCGAAATGCTTAATTCGACTCTTTGTACAGATTTTCTCGGTACGATAACTTTAATCGGTACACTTGCACTTATGCTTTACACAAACTGGGTGCTTGCGGTTGTGACGATTGTAGTATCACCGATTATTGCAAAAATCGGAACTGCCATAGCCGGTAAATCGCGAAAATATTTTATGAAACAACAAACCGACTTGGGTAAAGTAAACGGTTATATCGAAGAAACCGTTACAGGTCAAAAAAGGTTGTTAAGGTATTTAATTATGAAGAAAATGTCGTAAATGAATTTTCCGAGCTTAATCAAAGTCTTAGAAATTCACAGGTTAAGGCACAGTTTATAAGCGGAATTATGGGGCCTTGTATGAACGCAATGAGCCAGGTCAACTACACATTGACAGCTTGTGTCGGCTCGATAATAGCTTTTCGCGTCACGTTGGGGCGGAGGTGTTCCGTTTTCCGCACTTGACATAGGCGGTCTTACTGTTTTCGTAAACTATTCAAGACAGTTTTCAAGACCTATAAACGAACTTGCACAGCAGGTTACAAATATTATGTCGGCACTTGCCGGTGCGGAACGTGTATTTAACGTTATGGACGAGGCAGAAGAAATAGATGAAGGTAAAAAACTTGTACTTAATAAAGTACACGGTGACGTCTTGGTTGAGGGTGTGACATTTGGATATAATCCCGATAAAACAATTTTGAAAAGATGTTTCTGTTTTCGCCCACCCGGGACAGAAAAATAGCACTTGTCGGTTCAACAGGTGCGGGTAAAACAACAATAACCAACTTGATTACACGTTTTTATAACATTGATGAAGGAAAAATCACTATTGACGGTGTTGACATTAAGGATATAAGCCTTGAATGTTTAAGAGAAAACATCGCGATGGTTTTTACAAGATACACATTTGTTTACAGGCACGATTTTGGAAAATATTCGTTACGGCAGACTTTTCGGCTACCGATGAAGAAGTTCGACAGGCGGCGAAAACTTCTTGTGCGGATATGTTCATAAAAAATATGCCTGAAGGCTATGATACAATGCTAAAGGGGGACGGTTCAAACCTTTCACCAAGGTCAGCGTCAGCTTTTTGAATATTGCGCGAGCCGCTTTGTCAAAAGCACCGATACTTGTGCTTGACGAGGCAACAAGCTCCGTCGATACAAGAACGGAAAAGCATATCAATGAGGGTATGGACGCTCTTATGGAGGACAGAACCACGTTTGTTATAGCACACAGACTGTCTACAATTCGTAATGCGGACGCGATTATGGTACTTGAAAACGGTGAGATTATCGAAAGAGGTACTCACGAAGAACTGCTTTAAAAAAAAGAAAGGCAGATACTTTGAATTGTATACGGGACTCAAAGAACTTGATTAATTTATGCTATATGGCATAGAAAGGAATGGTCAGATAAAATGAAGGTATATCAGTTAATCTATACCTCTGTACAGCATTAGCCTGTCCGATCCCGAACTTGGACTTGTCAATCAGTCGGGGCTGAGAGTGTTTTCATGCACACAGGGACTTACAAAGCAAAATATTGATGAAACAATAAGATTTGCTACTTACAGACTTCCGAAAAACAATGAAATTAAATATACACAGACACCTTGCGATCCGACAGTGCCTGAACTGTTTCCGAAAAAATTTTCAGAGCGTTCAGACTTTCAGACGGAAGATATGTTGCAATGCAGATTTCTTATGCCGGTTATGATTTTGACGGTCAACCGGGCAATGTGTTTGCTCATGCATTTATATTTGATGATGTTGACGAAAACTTTTTGCCGGAAAGATATATCGGACATAAGCGTTACAGAACGCATCTTACCGAAAAAAGGATTTGAACGGTCAGATTGTTCATTATTTGAAACCGCTTGATAATATCGCACCGTCTGAAGGTGTCGAAAATAAGGTTATCAACTTTATCGGCGAACATAAGTATGAATTGACTTATGTTTTAGACAGAGCGACAAGACTTCTGACTTCAGATGATATTAAAATATATGTATCGCGGCAAATGACGCGGAAACGGTGCAGATGTATTTGCTTGCATTAAAGTGGATTTTACCAATCAGTCTTTCCGAAAACACAGGTATTTCAACGTATAACGTGTACTTACCGTCGGATAAACAAAAACAGATTGTGTTCCACGGAACTATAAAAACAGCATAATAATATAACAGGTCAAGCCATTGAGGCGAGAAAAAATTGTATCTATATTGATATAGAAAATACAAAATTTCCGCATAGTGCAAAGTCAATGCTGTTGGGATTTGACATTGATGAACTTCGTGAAATATACAGAAAATATCATTTCACGTCAATGACACAACTGCTTGACTGGCAGGCAACTTGGGGAAAATACGACCAAAACGGGTATAGGCGGAAAACTTATTAAGCTAAAAAATCGGCAGGCGACAATGCTTTCAAAACACGTGTGCTTGAACTTTATCCGGCTATAAACGACCTTAATATGAAAAACGTAAAATTTGAACTTTCAAAGATTATGTTTGACAATATTGAATTGTTCCCGAACGAAAAAGAACGCGTGACGGAAATTTATATGGGTCAATGTATCGAAAAAACTTTGCAAAGGCGAGAATGTTGAATTTGTAAATCCTTTGGGCAATGGAGAAAACGCAAAAAGAACAGGCAAATGCGATAAGAGCAAAGCTTTCGATTTATATGAATTTTGTTCGTGAAAATATAGACGATATTTCAGATAAGAATAAAACCGAACTGCTTGGACTGTTCGGAAGTATAAAGCATATGGCAGAGGCTGATACCTGGAAATCGTTGTTTACAAATAAAGAAGATTTAAAATTATTCGTGCTTTTGGCATCGCAGATTGTCATAACAGGTACGGGACTTAACGCCTTTACGCAGGTAAAGGGTTGGGGGAAAAGTCCGATTTGGCAGAATTGGTTGCATATTTTGAATCTTCGACAAAAAAGATCCGTTCTTAAAGAAAAAGCTGTATAAAGTATATATACAACAATAACTTGATTGGTCTAAGTACGGTATTTCAAAAACACTTCATGCGAAAACAAAAGGCGAAAGAGAACAGGATTTGCAGAAAATCAGACGTATGCTTTCAAAGGTCGGATATATACCGTATCAGCGTGCGACATATACGAGCTTGAAACCTGAAGTTACGGACGATATAAGAAATAATAATTCACCGCTTTTGATTTCAAGACTGCTTTTATGCGGTTTATCGTTGGCAGGGAACTTACGGCAATCAGATGAAAGCCGAAAAGTGTGCAAACAGAGTCAGAAAACTGCTTTTTGGAAATGAGAAAAAAACGCAGACTTCGTGCTTTAATTTTATGATTCCTAAATTGGCACTTGAAATAATTGAGTCACCGGGACATTATCACGAAGTTATGATTAATACGGAAACAATGCCTCCGAGCTTTTGGAATTGGTTCTTAATCGGCTATAACAAGAGCAAGGAAGATGAGGATAAAATGCTTGCGTATACGAGAGTATACAGTGCAAGTAAAGCGAAAATGTCGAGAATTCCGGCAAAGAAAAAAATGCGTGAAACTTTTAAAGACGTAGTTGAATAGGAGAGATTATGATGAATATAAAAAAGAAAATTATGGTAATATTTGCAACCGGTATTATGGCATTTTCAGCATCACCATTCGTATTGGCGGCAACTCCGGCACCTGCAAACAACACTCAACAGGCAGAACAAGTTGACACAACCAAGCAAGATACGGCTAATCAAAATAACACAGCCAATCAAAATACACAGGCACAAATTCCGGCAGCCGGAAATGTACAGACTCAAACGGACACTTCAACACAAGTTTCAAATAAGAAATACTTGTCAAAGGGATGGGCTGTATTTTGGTTTATATTCACTATTATAATCAATGCAATTATCAGCTTTTGGATTTGAAACAGATTTTACAAACTTTCAAAGAAAGATAATCACCTTTCATTTTGAAATCAGAGCATTGAGAAAAGATATTGAAGAAAAATTCGTAAACAACGTAGGCGGTTTTTTCAGAACAAGAAGTTGATATTAAGAATTTAAACGAAAGTCTTGCACTTGATGATGAAGGATTAAAGCCGACTGCAAAACAGCCTATACTTAATGAAGTCAGTGCGGAAGAAGAGGCACGTTTCAGAAGATGGGAAGAGGCACAGTCTAAACCGAGAAAAATGAAAGAGTAAAGCCTAAATCAGTATTAAAAGAAGAATTTGACGAAGAACTTGACGACGTTAAGAAGATAAAGAGAAAGAATTATCAGCCTAAACGTAATCCGAGCGAAGATTTCGAGGATGAGAAAGAAAACGAAAATCAGAAAGTGTCGATATGGACGCTACAAGAGAAATCAAGCTAAAGGGCGAGGGTGTAAAATCAAAAGCCAAAGAACTTTTGGGTGATATATTCCATTCAAGGAAGACTAAAATAAAGTAGGCAAGCCGTGGCTTGTTTAGTTTATTGTCAAAAAAGACAGTCGTAGGACAGTCTTTTTGAAAAAAAAGGTACTGTTATGGATTTAAAAGATGTTCAGCCATATATAGAGGGGAAAATCTGTATGGTTACTGGCGGCGGAGGTTCAATCGGCAGTGAAATAGTGCGTTCACTGTCAAAACTCAATGCGGAAAAAAATCGTAATTGTCGATATATACGAAGACGGTGCGTACAGTGTAAAATGTGAAGTCGGCGACAAGGTGACGGTTGAAATTGCGTCTGTTCGCGATTATGAGAAAATGGACTGCATTATGAATAAATACCGTCCCGATATTGTATTTCACGCGGCGGCACATAAGCACGTTCCTTTTTATGGAGCTTAATCCCGAGGAGGCTGTCAAAAACAATGTAAAAGGGTACAGAAATGGTTGCCGATTTAGCCGAAAAATATAACGCGGACAATTTTGTGCTTATTTCAACGGATAAGGCGGTTGAGCCGATAAGCGTGATGGGTGCAAGTAAGCGTTGTTGTGAAATGTATGTGTATGAAAAGTCGCTGAAATCAAAACACACTAAGTTTTCAGCGGTGCGTTTCGGAAATGTTTTAAATTCCAACGGTTCTGTTATTCCGTTGTTTAAAAAACAAATCGAAAACGGAGTTGTGACGGTGACGGATAAGGACGTTACGCGATTTTTTATGACTATACCGCAGGCAGTTGAGCTTGTTCTTATGTCAATGACGATTGCGAATGGCGGCGAAATTTTTGTGTTTGATATGGGCGGAGCGGTGAGAATACTTGACGTTGCGGAAAAAGTTATAAAAGACGGTGGAAAAGTGCCGTACAAAGATGTAAAAATTGAGTTTACAGGTCTGAGAAAAAGGGGATAAACTTCACGAAAAACTGTTTTTTGACTTTGAACAACCGCAAAAAACACGCTATAAAAAAATATTGCGTGTAAACGGCAGCAGTATAGAAAATTTTTGCGGAAATGCTTGATAAGCTGTACGAAAAAGCCTATAAAAACGACAGTGACGGAGTTCGTGAAATTATAATGAAAATGACAAACAGTTAAGGGGAAGAGTTATGAAAAAATTGCTTTGTATTATAGGTATCATATTTGCGACAATGATGTCAACAACGGCATTTGCCGAAATGTTTTCTTTTCAGAGCGTTTTGGGAGTGAATGATATATCCGATATTCAAAGCGCGGTTATAGTGGGAGATAACGGAAAATGTGCGGATATTGAACAGGAAGATTTACAACAGTGGCTTAATGTGTATTGGAATTTTCAGGGCTATGAGCCTGTGATTTTACCGCAGTCGAATAACGGCTATTATTATATTAAGCTATGGAACAAGGATAAAAACAAAATCTTATGTTGTGAATGCAAATTCGGGTATATTAGTAGGAAGATACGGTGAACCGAGCAAATCTCACGGAGAGGTTAAGGAAAATTATTTGTGGTATTTTTCCGTATATAGGAAATGCAAGAAATGCGTTATATACGGAAAATTCAATATTGCAAACCAAATATTTATATGAAGGATATAACTTGCGTGATGTTACATCTGATGATGTGGCGGTTGTGCCTGAAGACAATATATTTTCATCAGACGGTGCGAGCGATTGGGCGAAAGAAGAAATGCAAAAGGCAGCGGCTTGTAATTTACTGCCGATAGATTTTACAAATGAATATACAAGAAGTATAACAAGAAAAAGAATTTTGTGATTTGATTTATCGTCTTACCGCAACGGAATTTAATCCGATTGCCGACTCAAGAAAAAGGTCAACAGGACGCAATAAAGCATGTTATCGCAGAAAAGACAGCTTGAAGATAAAATCAGCGAAGTTTCATATTCCGATTGTGATGATGAAAAAATTAAATTTTTGTCGGGTGCAGGGATAATTTACGGTATGGACGACGGAACTTTTGCACCCGATGATAATATTACCCGTGAACAGGCGGCGGCTATTCTTTACAGAACGGCTGGATTTTTTGGGAAACAAGACGATTGTCGAGCCGAATGGTACGACATTTGATGATGGAAAATTAATTTCTGATTGGGCGAGAGTGTCTGTTTCGATTATGAATTCAATGAAGATTATGGAAGGAGTTTCTGATACTGAATTTTGCTCGAAAGTCAACTACACCGTTGAACAGGCTATTGCAACAATGGTAAGACTTTATAATTGTTATTAAAAACGGTGTTGCAAAAAATGAAAGAGTTGTTGTAAAAATACATTAATAACTATGTAATTTGGGAGAGGGTTTAATTGGATATACATGAGGCATTGCAAACCGCCGGACAGTATATTTATATAGGTTTTCGTGCATTGCTTGAGGGGCTGCAAAAGCTGTTCGGAATGTTGGCAGATTGGTTTCAAAGTCTGCCATGGCCGAATGCGATAAAGCTTTTCAGCAACGATACGGCTAATAAATATTTGTTTTTTTCGGTATTGCAATATACTTGCTTTTGATGAATATATGGGCATTCGCACTGTTCGGTGCGGATAAAATCAAATGCAAAGAGAAAACAGAGAAGAATAAAAGAAAGTAAATTGATGAAAGTATGCTTTTTTTCGGCGGTGCGACAGGCGGTATTATCGGTATGAATGTGTTCCGTCACAAGACGCTGAAAAAGAAATTTTCGGTCGGTATACCGATTTTGTTCGTATTACAGCTTATTTTAAACAGTTTCATACTGATTTTTTGGGATTTTGGACGTTTTTCTAAAAGGACTGGAATTTTCAAAGAAAGTGTGATATAATAAAATAAGAATTTGTCGGAAAGGAAGATACGGCAGTGGAATTGAAAGATATTTTATCGACAGACGATAAATTGAGAATTATACAGGAACTTGTACCGGGTAAACAAATTACCCTTTGCACACGTTATCGCAAGTCCCGACCCTATTTTATACACGAAGCTTGGACTTAATCCCGAAATTGACTTCGGAAGAAGTGCAATAGGAATATTCTTACAATGAGTCCTGCGGAAACGGCGATTATAGCGGCAGACTTGGCTACAAAAACATCAAATGTTGATTTAAGCTTTGTTGACCGTTTCAGCGGTACGCTTATAATTACCGGTATGGTTGCGGACGTTGAAACGTCACTTCGTGCAATTATGGACTATGCCGAAAGAACTCTTAAATTTACTGTTTGCGAGATAACAAAAACATGAAGAAGATAATACTTATCGGTAGAAGTGAGTGCGGTAAAAACCACGCTTACACAGGCACTTAAAGGCGAAAAAATACATTACCATAAGACGCAGTATGTCAACAGATTTGATGTTATAATCGATACGCCTGGTGAGTACATACAAACCAAAAAACTTGGGAAATGCGATTGCAATGTATACGTTTGAGGCGGACGTTGTGGGACTTTGATGAGTTCGAGAGAGCCGTATTCATTGTATCCGCCATGCGTAACACCGCTTTGTAACAAACCTGTTATCGGAATAGTTACACAGATAAACAGTGACGGTGCCGATCCCGACAGAGCGGAAAGCTTTGGTTAAGACTTGCCGGTTGCGAAACGATTTTCAGAGTTGATTCAAAAACGGGTGAGGGCGTTTGGAAAATAATTGATTATTTGCGTGAGGACGGCGATGTATTGCCGTGGGACGAAGAAGAAATGAGCAGATAGACGAAAATGTCTATCTGTTTTTTTTCTTGCACAAAAATTTTGCAATTTGCATATGATATAGCATAATATCGAATGGGAGGCAGAGGATATGTGCGGAATATGCGGATTTATAAATTTTAAGACAAACCTTGTCAAGAACGAACGAGAAAATCTTGCTGTTGCTCACCGTATGGCAGAAAAACTGCGTCACAGAGGTCCGGACTCTTGGGGAGAATGGGTTGGCGAACACGCAGTGTTTGCTCATAGCCGTTTGGCGGTTATAGACGTTGAAAACGGACTTCAGCCGATGAAACGTACAGTCGAGGGACACGAATTTGTGATTACATATAACGGTGAACTTTATAACACGAACGACATAAGAAACGATTTGAAATCTCACGGATACGAATTTACCACTGCATCGGATACGGAGGTGCTATTGTATGCCTACATACATTACGGCGAAAAAATGTGCCGAAATGCTGAACGGCATATATGCGTTTGTTATCTGGGATTCTATGCGACAAAGAATTTTTTGCTTGTCGTGACAGATTCGGCGTAAAACCGTTTTTCTATACACAGAAAAATGATGTGACGGTGTTTGCGTCCGAACTGAAATCACTGTTTGAATATCCGGACGTATCGGCAGTGCTTGATAAAACGGGACTTTGTGAACTGTTTGCGCTAAGTCCCGCAAGAACACAGGGTGTCGGTGTGTTCAAAGATGTAAGAGAACTTCGACCGGCAAGATATATGATAATCAACCGTCACGGAATGACAATAAAGAAATATTGGTCGCTTGTGAGCGGTGAGCATAAAGACAGTTACGAGGAAACGATAGAAAAGGTGCGTTCGCTTGTGTATGATTCGGTGAAAAGACAGCTTATTTCAGATGTGCCTATTGCAACATTTCTGTCGGGCGGACTTGATTCGAGTATTATAACCGCAATCGGTGCTATGGAAATGAAGAAAAAAGGCGAAAGAATTTCAACGTATTCGTTTGATTACGAGGATAATAATAAGTATTTCAAAGCGTCGCATTTTCAGCCGGACAGTGATACGAAATGGGTGCCGAGAATGGTGGAGGCATTTAATACAAACCATACATATCTTGTTTGCCCGAATAACGTGCTTACGGAGCTTTTGGAGGAGGCACTTTTGGCGAAAGATTTACCGGGTATGGCAGACGTAGACGCGTCACTGCTGTATTTCTGTCGTGAGGTGAAGAAAAAATCATACAGTTGTGCTTTCCGGCGAATGTTCGGACGAAATATTCGGCGGTTATCCATGGTTTAGGGAGAAGAAAGCGTTTGAAACACACGGTTTCCCATGGTGCTATGATTTGTCGATAAGAAATAATATTTTGCTTGACAGTGTTCGTGAAACTTTGGATATAGACAATTATTCGCGTATGCGATATGAAGAAAGTATTGCGGAAGTGCCGATTTTTGACGGCGATAATGATGAGGAAAAACGCAGACGTGAAATTTCGTATCTGCATATAAATTGGTTTATGACGAATTTGCTTGACAGAAAGGACAGAATGAGTATGGCAAGCGGACTGGAAGTGCGTGTGCCGTTCTGCGACCATAGACTTGTAGAGTACGTTTGGAATATACCTTGGGAAATGAAAAATCGTGACAATGTTTCTAAAAATGTATTGCGTGAAGCGGCAAAGGGAATCTTGCCTGAAGATGTACGTCTAAGACGTAAAAGTCCGTATCCGAAAACGCATAATCCGCATTATGAGGAGGCGGTTAAGACGTTGCTTGACGGTATTATATCCGATCCGAATGCACCTATTTTGGCACTTTGCGATAAAACAAAATTAACGTCACTTTTGGACGGCGGTTCGTCGGATTACGGTAAGCCGTTTTCGGTCAGCTTATGGCAGGACCGCAGTTTATAGGATATATTGTGCAGATGAATTATTTGCTTAGAGATTATAAAGTGAGAATACTATAAAAACAAAGAGCAGACTTTTTTGTCTGCTCTTTGTTTTTATTCCTCTTTTTTTCTTCTTTTTCAACAAGCTCCATACGATTGATAGATACCTCGTATGCGGTTTTGGTGATTGTTTCTTCTTCGCTGATACGTTTTTGATATGTTCGTGACTGAATACGTCCCCATATTTTTACGTTATCGCCGACGTGAAGATTTTTTTGCAAAGCGAGCATTGCGTCCCCATGCAATAATCGGTATGTAGTCGGATTTGTTGTAACTTCTGTTTACCGCAAGCAGAATATCCGTAATTTCACGACCGAACGGAGTTGTGCGGTAAACGGGTTCTTTACAGATAAATCCGTTTAGGAAAAGTGTGTTTGGATTTTTGCTTTCTTCTTCGTCAAAGTGGCAGATGTCTTTTGCAAACACCGTAAGAACAAGACGATTGTCACCGCTTTCGTAACTGTTATAGGAACGGAATTGACCTGTCACCTCAATCATATCGCCGATACAGTATTCACCGTCCATTATAAGTCTTTCAGATACCATAACTCTGACATTATCCGACGCACCGCTTAAACGAGGTACTTTAACGGTAAATGTATAGAATTTTTCGGCGTAAATTTCGTGGTTGAATACAAATTCGTCCTCAATAGTTCCTATGATTATTGCCTGATTGTTTGATAAGTTGTTATCCATGTGTAGAAAACCTCCTCTGCTGTAATTAAATGCTCTTTATCATCAAGTTATATTTATTCGGATATGTCCGCTTTTATGCTTACTAATTAATTATGCTACATATTTTCTTATATTATACAAGTTTGACCTTGACAAAAATACATTAAAATGCGATAATAATTAAATGGAGTATTTTTTTCTTCTGAGTATAAATTGAAAGGGTGTGAGTATTTTTGATTATTAAAATAACGGCTTTTTATTATCGGTCTTATAGCGATAGTTCTTACTTTCAAAGCTGAACTGATACTTGAAAAAGTTTTCAAAAAAGAGCCGACCCAAGGGTTGGTTCTGCGAGTCAAATACATTGCACTTGCTTTAGCGGTAATTGCCTTTATGGCGGTATTTATATTAGGAAGATAAAATTAAAAAGGAGTTAGTATAAATGGAAGATGCAAAGAATATAGCAAAAAAATTATAATCCGGCTGAATTTGAGGATAAGCTGTATAATGAGTGGGTAGAAAAGGGATATTTCCACGCAGAAGTGGATAAAAACAAGAAACCTTTTACAATCGTTATCCCGCCTCCAAATGTAACAGGTCAACTTCATATGGGACACGCACTTGACGAAACACTTCAGGATATTCTTATCAGATACAAGAGAATGCAAGGTTACAGTGCGTTATGGATTCCGGGTACAGACCACGCCGGTATAGCAACACAAATTAAGGTTGAAGAAAATCTTCGCGTAAACGAAGGGGACTTACCCGTTACGATTTGGGACGTGAAAAAGTTCCTTGAAAGAGTATGGGATTGGAAAAAGCAGTACGGCGGAAGAATTATAAATCAGTTGAAGAAAATCGGTTCTTCATGTGACTGGGACAGGGAACGTTTTTTACTATGGACGAGGGCTGCAGTAAGGCGGTTAAAGAAGTATTCGTAAATCTATATAATAAAGGGACTTATTTATCAAGGCTCAAGAATTATAAACTGGTGTCCGCATTGTATAACGGCTCTTTCTGATGCGGAAGTTGAACACGCCGAGCAGGCAGGTCACTTCTGGCACATCAAGTATCCTATAAAGGATAGTGACGATTACGTTATAATCGCAACAACACGTCCTGAAACATTGTTTGGCGATACAGCCGTTGCAGTTAATCCTGAGGACGAAAGATATAAGGATTTAGTAGGAAAAATGCTTGTTCTTCCGCTTGTCGGACGTGAAATTCCTGTTATTGCGGACGAATATGTTGATAAAGAATTTGGTACAGGTTGTGTTAAAATCACTCCTGCACACGACCCTAACGACTTTGAAGTCGGTCAACGTCACAACCTTGCACAAATTAAGGTTATGAATGATGACGCAACGATGAATTCATATGCCGGCAAGTATGAGGGTATGGACAGATATGAGTGCCGTAAGGCAATGGTTAAGGACCTTGAGGACGAAGGACTTCTTGTAAAGGTTGAGGATCACAGCCATAACGTAGGTCAGTGTTACCGTTGCGGTACAACTGTTGAGCCTATCGTTTCAAAGCAGTGGTTTGTAAAAAATGAAGCCTCTTGCACAGCCTGCTATTGACGCAGTTAAGAACGGCGATACACAGTTTGTTCCCGAACATTTTGAAAAGGTGTATTTCCACTGGCTTGAAAAATATTCGTGATTGGTGTATTTCACGTCAGCTTTGGTGGGGACACAGAATACCTGCGTTCTATTGTGACGATTGCGGCGAAATTGTTGTTACAAAAAGAGGACAGTGCAAAGTTTGCCCCTAAGTGCGGCAAGGAAATGCGTCAAGACCCCGATACTCTTGATACTTGGTTCTCATCGGCATTGTGGCCGTTCTCAACACTTGGCTGGCCTGATAAGACAGAAGAACTTGATTACTTCTATCCGACAAGCGTGCTTGTAACGGGTTACGATATAATTCCGTTCTGGGTAATGAGAATGATGTTCTCGGCACTTGAACACACAGGTGAAGTACCGTTTAAGCATGTGTTCATTCACGGTCTTGTTCGTGACAGCCAGGGCAGAAAAATGAGTAAGTCGCTTGGTAACGGTATCGATCCGCTTGAAATTGTTGACCAATACGGTGCGGACGCATTGCGTTTCACTCTTGCAACAGGTAATGCACCGGGTAACGATATGCGTTTCTATATTGAACGTGTTGAGGCGAGCCGTAACTTTGCAAATAAGATTTGGAATGCGTCAAGATTTACTCTTATGAACCTTGATGTAACTGAAAATAAATTACCTGATTTGAACGATTTACAGCTTGAGGATAAATGGATACTTTCAAAGTATAATGACGTTGTTAAGTCGGTTACTGAAAATCTTGATAAGTTTGAACTTGGTATCGCACTTTCAAACTTGTACGATTTCATTTGGGAGAACTTCTGTGACTGGTATATCGAGCTTGTAAAGCCGAGATTGTTCGATAAGGAAAATCCGACAGGTAAGACGGCGCAGTATGTATTGACATACGTACTTTCAAATACAATGAAGTTACTTCACCCGTTTATGCCGTTTATTACTGAAGAAATTTGGCAGCATCTACCTCATGAGGGCGAAAGCATTATGATAAGTGAGTGGCCTGAATATGACGAAAAACTTAACTTCCCTAAGGACGTTGAGAGTATGGAACTTATTATGCAGTCAATCAGTGCTATCAGAAACAGAAGAGCTGAAATGAATGTTCCGCCGTCAAAGAAAGCAAAGGTTATTATCGTAACTGATAAAACTGACGTGTTCAAACAGGGGTACAGCATTCTTTGAAAAACTTGCGTCTGCAAGCGAGGCTGTTGTTCAGACGGATAAGAGCGGTATCAGCGATAATGCAGTAAACGTGGTTGTTCCGTCAGCGGAAGTATTCTTGCCGCTTGATGAACTTGTTGATAAGACAAAGGAACTTGAAAGACTTAATGCGGAAAAGAAAAAGCTTGAGGGCGAAATTAAACGTGTAGAAGGCAAACTTAATAATGCCGGTTTCGTTTCAAAAAGCACCTCAAAAGGTCGTTGACGAAGAAAAAGCTAAGGGCGAAAAGTATAAAGAAATGCTTGAAAAAAGTCCTTGAAAATATTAAGTCAATGGAAAAAATATGTAATTCTAAAAAGCAAGCCGATTTTTCGGCTTGCTTTTTTATGTTTGTGAAATAGCGGGTAAATTGGAGAAAGTGTGAAAAAAAGAGCTTATTCATTTTTTTGATGTGACCCCAAAAGTTAGACTTTTTATAGCGTAGTAGTTTTAACGACTGCTACGCTATTTTTATCACAGCCAAGGTGTTGAGCCGATACTCAACCGGACTCATCCACCCAAGTTTTTTTCTTTTATTCTTTTCTCGTTGTAATATTTTATATATCTTTCAATAGCATCTTCAAGCTCTTCAAAGCTGTAATATGTAGTTCCATAATACATTTCCTGCTTTAATATTCCAAAGAAATTTTCCATCACAGAGTTATCATAACAATTTCCTTTCCGAGACATACTTTGAAATATTTTGTTTTCTTTAAGAACAGAGGAATATGCACCCATTTGATATGCCCAACCTCTGTCTGAATGGAATGTTCTTCTGTATGGGCAATCAGATGTTATTTCTATTGCTTGTTTCTGTGCCGATAAAACACTTGCCGCTGATGGAGTTTTTGCTTATACCATAGCTTAACACTTCACCATTAAACATATCAAGAAATGGGTCTAAATACAATTTCTTAATTACCATTCTGCCTTTGTTGTCAATCTCATAATACTTAAATTCGGTCGTGTCAGTAGTTATCTTTTGATGCGGTACAGATGTATTAAATCGCCTGTTAATTCTGTTTGGTGCTATTTTACCAACATTGCCTTTGTAAATGAATTATATCTGCGACTTTTTCGAGTAAATGATGTGACCTGGAAACATAATTTTTGCATGATTCTTTGAACTTTCTTTTTATTCACAAAAATCTTTCTGTTTCGTAATTCTCTATATACCCGTCTGTAACCGTAATCCTTGTTTTCTATATGGATTTTAGTGATTTCATCCTCCAACTGTTTATCAGGATTTTCTCTGTCAAATCGTTTTTGCCAATACATATATGTTGCCTTTGGAAAACCGACTACTGCGAGAATGTCTTTTTAATTTGAACTGTCCTCGGAGACTGTGGACAATTCTCGCTGTTTTTTCAGAAGAGTTTCCTCCTCTAAACGCAGCCTCCTCAATTCTTTTAAATATGCATTTTCTATTCTAAGTTTAAGTAGTTCGTCTTCAAGTTCTTTGACATGCTCGGCACTTGTATCCACGGGTTTTTTTCTCCGTCATATTTAGAAGGCTTTTTACATTCTCTTATATCCAATGTTTTCTTACGACCTTTCTTTTTAGGTCTCAAAGCATCAGGTCCGGCAATTCTGAAATCATTGACCCATTTTACAATCAATGATGGATTACTAATTCCTTGTGATAGTGCTAATTCCTGATATGAGACCTCACTTGATAGATACAATTCTACCATAGAAAGCTTAAATTGAAAAGTATATTTCTTATTTTGTCTCGAACGCATTAACCCTTCTTCACCAAATTCTCTGTATGCGTGTACCCATTCTTCAATTCTCCTCTTTGCAGGAATGTTATATTTACTTGCTAAATATCTATACCCACCTTCAGCATTTAGATATGCCTGCACAACCTCCATTTTAAATTCAAAACTATATTTTTGCCATGAAAAAACCGACCTCCCAATAGTTAGATTTTTGGTCTAACTTTTTTGGGGGTCGGTTCATTTGAAATAAGCTCTTTAAAATTACATTGTATTTGGCAGTCAACAAGACTTTTTAGTCTATGGTCAAATGACGTGGCAGACCGTCAACCATAAACGGTGTAAGTTCGCCGATAATAAGCGGACGTGCGTAGTCTATAAATTCTTGTGAAACATAGGTGCCGTTTTTGGGTAATCCATTCCTTAGGCACAGTCTTTTCTACATTTGCAATATCGCCGATGTCGTGAGTTTCGGTAAACACTTTATACGGATCATTTGATATACGTTTAAATATAACCATTTTACCCGTTTCGCCTGCAAGCGCCGCCGCAACGGCTGTTGCACCTGCGTCGTATGCCTCTGTTATATCGCGTCTTGAAACGATATGTGACGCACATCTTTGAAGTGTTGAGAACACGATACCTCTTGACTTCATACCGGTATCTTTACCAACCATATCAGAAAGGAAGAGTGCGGTTTCGCCAAGCATTTTGTGACCGAATACGTCAAGTTTCATATCGCCCTTTTTTGTGTTTCGCATATATATTGACCGTCGGCGTTTCGTATACCTTCCGACAATGCGATAATAGCAGACGACTTATGCTTTTTAACCTCTAAAATATCGCTTACAAATTTATCGTAGCTGAAAGGTGTTTCGGGAAGATAAATAAGGTCGGGACCTGTACAGTCTTCCGTTCTTGCAAGCGCCGCCGAGGCGGTAAGCCAACCTGCATTTCTGCCCATAATTTCGACTATTGTGATTGAGTCGGTCGTGTAAGTGTCAGTGTCAAGAATGATTTCTTTCATTGCGGACGCAACGTATTTTGCCGCACTTCCGTAACCCGGTGTATGGTCGGTTTTGTCAAGGTCGTTGTCGATTGTTTTCGGCACGCCCATAAATGTAATATCGCTGTTTATCTTGCTTGCGTATTCGGCAAGCTTTTTTTATCGTATCCATAGAATCGTTGCCGCCGATATAGAAGAAGTGCTTAATATCAAGCTTTTTAAGTATCGCAAAAAGTTTTTTCGTATACGGCACTGTCTTTTTCATAATGTGGCAGCTTGTAACGGCAAGTGCCGAGAAATGATGAAGGAGTGCGTTTTTAAAATTTCAATATCAAGATCGTTTTTAATACAGTCGTTAAGTTCGACATATCTCTCCTGCAAAAGTCCCTCAAGACCGTTTCGCATACCGTAAATCTTACCGCAGCCGGCACGCTTAGCACCTTGAAAAACTCCGACAAGACTTGAATTGATTACAGATGTCGGTCCGCCCGATTGTCCTACAATTACATTACCGTTCATAATTATTTAGCCTTTCTGTGAGAAAATATATTTTAAAAATTACGCTAACATTATAACATTTTATCCGAATTTGGGCAATAGTAAAACGATAATATTTGAGATATGATGTTTTTATGTAAAAAAGAAAGTTACAATAAACGATAATTTTGTATATTTTTTTTATTGATACAATGAAATTAATATGTTATAATGAAGATAATGAGCGGATTTTTGCCGCATAAATTCGAAAGGAGTAATAGTATGAAATATTCAGCAGAAGTAGAACATATGTGTCCTTTGACAAAAGGAGCATATCACGGTCCTGCTCCAATCCCTCAAGAGGGTAAATGGACACAGGCAAAGGAAATTAAAGATATTTCCGGTCTTACACACGGTGTTGGTTGGTGTGCACCTCAACAGGGTACTTGTAAACTTACACTAAACGTAAAAAGAAGGTATTATCCAAGAGGCATTGGTAGAAACAGTCGGATGTTCGGGTATGACACACTCAGCTGCTATGGCATCAGAAATTCTTGTAGGCAAGACAATTCTTGAGGCTCTTAATACAGACCTTGTCTGTGATGCTATCAATACAGCTATGAGAGAGTTTTCTTTTCTTGCAGATTGTTTACGGTCGTACACAAACAGCTTTTTTTCAGAGGACGGTCTTCCAATCGGTGCAGGCCTTGAGGACCTTGGTAAGGGACTTAGATCACAGGTTGGTACAACTTATGCAACACTTGAAAAAAGGGCCCAAGATACCTTGAACTTGCAGAAGGTTACATAACAAAGATTGCAGTTGACGATAACAACGAAATTATCGGTTATAAGTTTGTTCATCTCGGAAAAATGATGGAAATGATTACAAAGGGTATGGACGCTAACGAAGCTTTGGAAAAGGCGAGCGGACAATACGGGAAGAGTTGACGATGCTGCAAAACTTCTTGACCCAAGACACGAATAATCTGAAAAGGGAGGTAAATATATAATGGCTTTATTTGAGAGTTATGAAAGAAGAATTGAGGAAATCAATGCAGAGCTAGAAAAGCATGGAATTTCTTCTATTGAAGAAGCAAAGAAAGTCTGTGATGACGCCGGTGTTGACGCATACAACATCACAAAAGAGCATTCAGCCAATCTGCTTTGAAAACGCTTGTTGGGCTTACACAGTAGGTGCGGCTATCGCAATTAAAGACGGTGTTAAGACAGCTGCAGAGGCTGCCGAGAAAATCGGTCTTGGCTTGCAGTCATTCTGTATTCCTGGTTCTGTTGCCGACGACAGAAAGGTTGGTATCGGACACGGTAATCTTGGCGCAATGCTACTAAGAGAAGAAACAAAATGTTTCGCATTCCTTGCAGGTCATGAGTCATTTGCGGCTGCTGAAGGCGCTATAGGTCTTGCAAAGAGCGCTAACAAAGCTAGGAAGGAAGACTTGAGAGTTATCCTTAACGGTCTTGGTAAGGACGCAGCTCAAATCATCTCAAGAATTAACGGCTTTACTTATGTACAGACTAAGTTTGATTACTATACAGGTAAGCTTGAAATCGTTAAGGAAACAGCTTACTCAAAGGGCGAAAGAGCAAACGTTCGCTGCTACGGCGCAGACGACGTGCGCGAGGGTGTTGCTATCATGCATCTTGAGGGTGTTGATGTATCTATAACAGGTAACTCAACCAATCCGACAAGATTCCAGCATCCAGTAGCAGGAACATACAAGAAAGAATGTATCGAGCAGGGCAAGAAGTATTTCTCTGTTGCTTCAGGCGGCGGTACAGGAAGAACTCTTCACCCGGATAATATGGCAGCCGGTCCGGCTTCATATGGTATGACAGATACAATGGGAAGAATGCACTGTGACGCTCAGTTTGCTGGTTCTTCTTCGGTTCCCGCACACGTTGAGATGATGGGTCTTATCGGTATGGGCAACAACCCTATGGTTGGTGCTACAGTTGCTGTTGCCGTTGCCGTAGAGGAAGCTGCAAAGGCCGGTAAGTTCTAATTTAAAGAACGGTATTTTAAAGACACCATTTAGCAAATGCTAAATGGTGTCTTTTTGTACTATTCAAGTTCGATACAGTCGATTGATACAGCCGGACTAAGATAATCTGACCAATGCGGAAACAGCTTGGCTGATTGTTATGTTTCTTTTGGATTAAAATTTTCGTCAGTGTTGTTTAAGATATTCAATGTTTTTAAACTGTACACAGAAGACACTGCCCATGATGATATTTCGCTATTGTCGGCGTATGACATATCTACCTTGACAAGCGGAAGTTCAATGTCTAAGTAGTTTGCGGCACGGCAAAGAATTGTTGCGGCTTCTTCACGCGTGAGTTTGTCGTTTGGTGAGAAGATATAATCGCCCTTACCCGATACTATTTTAGCGGAATATAATACGGTAATTTTGTCATTGCCGTTTGTGTCATCAAATGGAGCACGTTCATATTTGAATATGGGCAATTCTTTTTATCGGGTTTACAAAGTTGTATACAAAATTACAGAATTGTTCACGTGTAATATCATCGTTAAAGTTGTAGTTTTCGTTGTTGATAATGCCAAGTGATACCGCTCTTGATATGTCGCTTTCAAATGCGGTGACTTCACTGTTTTGCTCAATTTGAGTTGCGTTGTTGCTTTCTTCTGTTTCATTGCTTGCAAATACAGATGTACCTGACATCATCGCCAATGCAAGAATAATTGTTATTGCTTTTTTAACATTTTAATTCCTCCGTTCCATTTGCTTAAAAATTCGGTAATTGCAAATACTTTAAATTTGATTATTTAATTTTATCATATTGGTTAGTTAATTGCAATAAATGTTTACAGATGAATTTTTAGTTAATATAAGTTAAATGAATATGCAAGAAATATTGACAACAGGGTCGATTTTTTTGATACTATTATTATGTATTACTATAAGTAAATTTTAGGGAAGGACAGGTGAGTTTTTTATGACTCCTAAAGTAGCATTAATAATGGGAAGTGACTCTGATTTTGAAAAATTAAAGAGTTGCGTTGCAAAGCTTAAAGAATTTAAAATTGAGGTAGATGTGAATGTAATTTCTGCACACAGAACACCTGACAAAGCGGCAGAATTTGCCAAGAATGCCGAGAAAAAACGGTATTGAGGTTATAATTTGTGCGGCAGGTATGGCGGAACATCTCGGTGGAGTTATAGCGGCTCACACAACAGTACCTGTTATAGGTATTCCGATTAAGTCAACACTTGAGGGTATGGACGCACTTTTTGGCAACAGTCCAAATGCCTCCGGGTATCCCTGTTGCGACGGTCGGTATAGATAACGGCACGAATGCGGCGATTTTGGCTGCACAAATGCTTGCTATTAAATATGATTATTTGAAAGACGCTCTAAAAGACGCAAAAGTTAAAATGGTTGAGGGCGTCGAGAAAAAAGACGAAAAAATTAAAAAAGCAGTTGCAGAAATGTAATTTGATATTTAAGTGAAAACAATTTTAAAGGAGATAAAAAATATGAGTGAAAATGCGTACAAACAAGCAGGTGTAGACGTTGAGGCGGGCTACGAATCAGTAAGACTAATCAAGGACGACGTTAAAAAGACAGCGATTGAGGGCGTACTTGGCGGAATCGGCGGCTTCGGCGGACTTTTTGAAATGCCGAAAAACTACGAAAATCCTGTACTTGTTTCGGGTACTGACGGTGTAGGTACAAAAATCAGAGTTGCTTTCCTTATGGACAAGCATGATACTATCGGTCAAGACTGGGCGTTGCAATGTGTGTAAACGACATTGCTTGTTCGGTGCAAAGCCGTTGTTCTTCCTTGACTATATCGCAATCGGTAAGAATGTTCCGGAAAAGGTTGCACAAATCGTTAAAGGCGTTGCGGACGGCTGTGTTTTGTCGGGTTGCGCGCTTGTAGGCGGTGAAACTGCAGAACATCCGGGAATGATGCCCGAAGACGAATATGACGTTGCAGGATTTAGCGTTGGTGTTGTTGAAAAGAGCAAAATCACTGACGGTAAAAATGCAAAAAGCAGGTAACGTGCTTATCGGTATCGCATCAAGCGGTGTTCACTCAAACGGCTATTCACTTGTAAGAAAAGTTTTCGGTCTTAATGACGATAACGCAAAGGAAACTCTTAATACATATTCAAACGAACTTGGCAAGACAATCGGTGAGGAACATTTGACACCGACAAGAATTTACGTTAAACCGCTTCTAAAGCTTATTGACGAAGTAGGTATTAATACCGTTTCTCATATCACAGGCGGCGGATTTATCGAAAATGTTCCTAGAATGTTGCCTGATGGTTTGAAAGCCGTTATCAAAAAAAAGGGTTCATGGGAGGTTCTTCCTATATTTAATCTTATGCAGAAAAAGGCTGATATTCCTGAAAGAGATATGTACAACACATTCAATATGGGTATCGGTATGATAGTAGCTGTTGATGCGGATAAGGCTGAAAAGGCTGTTAAGTGCCTTGAGGACGCAGGCGAAAAAGCTTATATTATCGGTGAACTTGTTGACGGCGAAAAAGGTGTGGAGATAGTCGGTAATAATGAGGTTATCTCGTAAAAAATATGAGGCATCTCTCGGGTTTAACAGGAACTTGAAGTATAAACATACGTCAGCGTTCCTTTTGCTCCCCGATATATACCACATCTTTTTCACGAGGAGGTTTAATTTATGAAAAGAATAGGTGTTATTATTTCGGGCGGCGGCACGAATTTACAGGCTTTTGATTGATAAACAGGGTACTGTTTTTGGAAAAGCGGTAAGATTGTGTGTGTATGCTCAAATAACAGTAAGGCGTACGGTCTTGAACGTGCAAAAAATGCAGGTATTGCGACTAAAGTAATCCGCAAAAATGCCGATTGCGGCGGTGATAACGACGAATTTAACCGACAAATTTGTGCGTATATGAAAGAAATGGACGTTGATGTGATTGTCCTTGCAGGATTTTTGGCGATTTTGGGCGGTGACTTGCTTAAAGAATACGCAAATAAAATTGTCAATATCCACCCGTCACTTATACCGTCATTTTGCGGTGACGGCTTTTTACGGATTGAAAGTACATCAGGCGGCACTTGATTACGGCGTTAAAGTGACCGGCGCAACGGCACATCTCGTAAATGAAATCACAGACGGCGGTAGAATTTTATTACAAAAAGCGGTTGATATTGAGGATGGCGATACGCCGGAAATTTTGCAAAAACGTGTTATGGAACAGGCAGAATGGATTATTTTTACCTCAAGCCGTTGAAATTGGTTTGTGCCGATATGGTGTGATGAATAGCCGTAAAAATAATAGGTTGGAATTTTATGATTATTCACAAAACGGTGCGTATTTTGTGACTATATGCGCGAAAGACAAACAAAAAATATTTTGGAATAATCAACAATGTTCCGTAGGGGCGGTCAGCGGCCGCCCGCAAGACAAATTAAATCATTTAGGTTTGATTGTTAAAATCGGTATTGAAAAAATTCCATTGTATTATCAAAAATATAACGGTTGACAAATACGTCATTATGCCGAATCATGTGCATTTGATAATACGCATAGATAACAATGATATTAACGGGCGGCCAATGACCGCCCCTACTCTCTCGCAAATAGTCAATCAATTTAAAGGGTATTGTTCAAAACAAATTGGACACCCTGTATGGCAAAAGTCATTTCACGACCATATAATCCGAAATCAAGCGGATTACAATCGCATATGGGAGTATGTAGACACAAACGCAATAAAGTGGGAATCGGACTGCTATTACAACTAAAAAGGAGAAGTATAATGAAAAAAAAATTGATATATATGAAGAACTAAAAAGCAACGACTATCCAGGTCGTGGTATTGTAATCGGAAAAAGTGCTGACGGTAAAAGTGCCGTTACGGCATATTTTATAATGGGCAGAAGTGTAAACAGCCGTAACCGTGTATTTATTGAGGACGGCGACGGTATTCGCAATACACAAGCGTTTGACCCGTCAAAGCTTGAAGACCCGCATCTTATCATATATGCACCTGTTCGCGTGCTTGGTGACAAGACTATCGTCACAAACGGTGACCAAACAGATACGATTTACGAACATATGGAAAACGGTCAGACATTTGAACAGTCATTAAGAACTCGTGAATTTGAGGACGATGACCCTAACTTTACACCGAGAATATCGGGTATTATTGAACCTAACAATGGCGGATTTGATTATTCAATGTCAATCCTAAAGAGTGCTGACGGCAATCCGCAGTCTTGTCAAAGATATACTTTTTTTCGTATAACAATCCGCTTGACGGCGAGGGACACTTTATCCATACATATATGGGTGACGGCAGTCCGCTTCCGTCTTTTGAGGGCGAGCCTAAAAAGGTTGCAATTCCAAACGATATTAATGAATTCACAGACGGTCTTTGGAATTCACTTAATGCGGATAATAAAAGTTTCGTTGTTTGTAAGATTTATCGACCTTGCAACAGGCGAAACAAAAACAAAGATTGTAAACAAAAACAAATAATATTTACATAAATAAAAACGAAAGGACGATAAAATAATGAATGAAATGCAATTAAAGTACGGCTGCAACCCCAATCAAAAGCCGTCAAGAGTGTTTATGGAGAATGGAGATTTACCGTTTGAAGTGATTTGCGGAAGACCTGGTTATATTAACCTTTTGGACGCGCTTAACGGCTGGCAGCTTGTAAAGGAATTGAAGAAAGCAACAGGACTTCCTGCCGCAACTTCTTTTAAACACGTTTCTCCTGCCGGTGCGGCTGTGGGACTTCCGTTGTCTGACACATTGAAGAAGATTTATTTCGTTGATGACGTTGAACTTACTCCGCTTGCCAACGCATATGCACGCGCAAGAGGTGCTGACAGAATGTCGTCATTCGGTGATTTTATCGCTCTTTCGGACGTGTGTGATAAGGCTACCGCACTTCTTATAAAGAAAGAAGTTTCAGACGGTGTTATTGCTCCGGGTTATACAGACGAGGCACTTGAAATTTTAAAAGCAAAGAAAAAGGCAATTACAACATCATAAAGATTGATGAAAATTATAAACCTGCCGAAATCGAAAGAAAGCAAGTTTTTCGGTGTCACATTTGAGCAAGGCAGAAATGAACTGGATATTAATGACGAATTGCTTGGAAATATAGTAACGAATAACAAGGAACTTTCAGACGAGGCAAAAAGAGAGATCTAAAGATTGCGCTTATAACATTGAAGTATACACAGTCAAACAGTGTTTGCTACGTTAAGGACGGTCAGGGCAATCGGTATCGGTGCAGGTCAGCAGTCAAGAATACATTGTACACGTCTTGCAGGCAATAAGGCTGATATATGGTGGCTGAGACAAGCACCGAAAGTTGCTTGGTTTGCAGTTTGTTGACGGAATTAAGAGAGCCGACAGAGATAATGCGATTGACGTGTATATTTCAGATGAATATATGGATGTACTTGCAGACGGCGTATGGGAAAAAAAGACATTTAAAGTAAAAGCCGGAAGTGTTCACAAAGGAAGAACAAAGAGCATGGCTTGATAAGAATACAGATGTGGCATTAGGCTCAGATGCATTCTTCCCGTTCGGTGACAATATTGAAAGAGCCAAAAAAGCGGTGTTACAGTAATTGCACAACCCGGTGGTTCAATTCGTGACGATAATGTTATTGAAACGTGCAACAAGTACAATATGTGTATGAGTTTCACAGGTATAAGATTGTTCCATCATTAATCCCAAAGACGCATAATCAGTTCCATATGCACTTCAAAAAGCAATAGGACGGTACACGCGTACAGCACCCATTGCATTTTTGGCACATCTGAAACTGATTCTGCGACTTTTACTGGTTTGGTATATTTCGTATTCAACGGCTCGGGGCAGTACCAACGTACAGCACCGCTCGCCGTTTCAAACGAACTGCACACAATTCTGCGATTTTAATTGGTGAGTATTTTAATTAAAGGGAGAACGAATTATGAAAATATTAGTAGTAGGCGGCGGCGGACGTGAGCATGCTATTGTTTGGAAAAATAGCACAGTCGCCAAAGGTAGATAAAATTTATTGTGCACCGGGTAACGGCGGTATTGCGGAACTTGCGGAGTGTGTTGACATTGCCGCAACGGATATTGAAAATATGGTTAAGTTTGCAAAGGACAATGCGATTGATCTTGTTATGGTTGCACCTGACGATCCGCTTGTACTTGGTATGGTTGACGCAATGGAAAAAGAGGGTATTCGTGCATTCGGACCTCGTGCAAATGCCGCTATAATAGAGGGAAGTAAGGCTTTTTCAAAGGAACTTATGAAGAAGTACAATATTCCTACCGCAAATTATGAAGTGTTCACAGACAGTACGTCTGCGATTGATTATATCAAAGCGCAAAACACGTTTCCGACAGTTATAAAAGCCGACGGACTTGCACTTGGCAAGGGTGTTATCATAGCACAAAACCTTTGAGGAGGCTGAGCAAGCCGTTCACGAAATGATTGACGACGGAAAGTTCGAAAGAGCGGAAGTCGTGTAGTAATCGAAGAATTTTTGACAGGTCCTGAAGTCAGTGTACTTGCATTTACCGACGGTAAGACTGTTAAACCTATGGTATCGGCACAAGACCACAAGAGAGTATATGATAATGACAAAGGTCTTAATACAGGCGGTATGCGGTACATTCTCACCGAGTCGTTTGTATGATGACGCAAAAGCGGAAGAATGTATGAAAAAAATATTTTCGTTCCGACTATTAAGGCTATGAGCAGTGAAGGCAGGCAGACCTTTCAAGGGGCGTGCTTTATTTCGGCCTTATGATGACTGCGAACGGTGTTAAGGTTATTGAATATAACTGCCGTTTCGGTGACCCTGAAACACAGGTTGTTTTGCCGAGATTAAAAACTGACCTTGTTGAAATTATGGAGGCTGTTATTGATGAACGGCTTGATGAAATCAACATTGAATGGGGGAAGATAATGCGGCGGTATGCGTTGTTATGGCGTCGGGCGGTTACCCTGTAAAAGCTATAAAAAGGCTATGAAATCAGCGGTCTTGATAACGTAGGCGATTTGACTGTGTTCCACGCAGGAACAGCTGTAAAGGACGGTAAAATCGTTACTAATGGAGGACGTGTTCTTGGTGTTACGGCTGTCGGCAAAGACCTTGACGAGGCTATTAAGAATGCTTATGCAGGTGTTGCAAAAATTTCTTGGACAGATGAATTCCATAGAAGTGATATAGGTATAAAGAAATATTAATTCTGTAGGTGAATGGCGTTTTTTTGATTGATTGCTCTTTGCGGAGGGATAATTATGAATAAAACTAAAAAGGATGTTGAAAAATGCGGCAATATCGGTTGGCATAGGTGCAGTACCGGCTTTTGTGGTATTGTGGCTTTGCAATTTATTTATGAAAGTAAATGAACTTACGTACATGGCAAGGATGACAATGTACAAAATACGCATAACTATGCCTTTGATGATAGGTATTACCGTAATGCTTTGTTTTGCAATGGTGTCTTTTATAAGCAGAGATGAAAAAAGAATTAACAAAGAGATTGAAAAAAGAAAAGCGTTCACACACTTCAAGTATTACCAATGCTAATATGTTTGGACTTGTCGATGATGATTGGGATAAAGGATTTTTTTGTCAATATACGGTGAAGAAATTAAGCCCGGAAAAGACCACGGCACAGCATATATGGTTTTTAAATTCCTTTCGATTTTTTTTCTTTTTGTGGGCAACTGCCTTTTTATGGTTTTGGGTATGCTCAGCATGATGTTGTCGGCTGTAAGATAAGAGATACGGCAATTAAAGTCGTTCGATTGAAAAAATCGGACGGCTTTTTTCTTGACTAATGATTTTAGGAATGTTAAAATTGTTATATGACGAAAGATTTCTTTGCTGGAGGATTGAAGATGAAAAAGACAAGATTATATATCGTGGGACGAATATTTTATGGGGATTGCGTTACTGTCGGCACAGAGGAGCAAGGACTCGCATACACAGGTTGGTGCGTGTATTGTAAACCATGAAAATAAAATATTGTCGCTTGGGTATAACGGTATGCCGACAGGGTGTTGCGATGACGATATGCCTTTGGGAAAGAAACGGTGAAAATCCTGTAAATACGAAATATATGTACGTTTGCCATGCCGAACTTAATGCGATTTTAAACAGAAGTTCAGGCTCGCTTGAGGGCGCTAAGCTGTATGTAACGCTGTTCCCTTGCAACGAATGTGCGAAGGCGATTATTCAAAGCGGTATCAAGGAAGTTGTGTATATGTGTCCGACAAATATGCCGATGAGGCTAACACTATTGCGTCAAAGAAAAATGTTTGACATGGTAGGTATTAAATACAGAATATATGAAAAAAACGGGCAGAAAATTAACGATAGAATTATAAAAGTGAGCCTGTCGACAAAGTGTCGACAGCTCCAAAAAATCACATCTTTCAATGTGATTTTTTGAGTGATTTTCAGAGAAAAATCATAAAGTTCCTCCAAAGTCGAAACTTTAGATCTTAAGCCATTTCTGCCGCACAGGTCGCCAGAAATGATTACTAATTGAGGTTAGCTTTTTTCAGTAGTTTTGCCTACGGCAAAAACTGCTCTGCGAGCATCGGATGTCTTTCCGATACGCCATCAAACTCCCAAAAATAAAGTATACAAAACCATAATGGTTTTGTATATAATCTGTAAGAACGGCGTGACCGTTCTTTTTTATAAAATATTTTGAAAAAAGTCAAAAAAAACTCTGTTTTTTTAATTGGTTTTATTGTATAATAAGAGAGAGTATATTAGGTATTTTATGCGAAAAAAATTAAGAAACGGAGATGAAGTCATGGCGGTGAACAGAGTTTCAATAACCATTAATTCACGTCAATATACAGTTGTTGCTGAGGAAAGCAGAGAGTATATCGAAAGATTGGGCGAACATATAAATGAAAAGGTTAAAAACGTTTTAAATGGCGGTCAAAATGTTCTTGGGGAACGTCCTATTGTTTTGGCGGCGCTTAATATTTGTGACGAATATTTCAAAGCACTTGAATCGGACGATTCTGTAAAGATTGAAATGGAAAAACTAAATTCAAAAAATCGATAATTTAAAAAAAAGAGAACGACTCGATAAAAAGAGAACTTGACGACGCAAAAAGCGGACAGGTTACGATTGATGAAACAGAATTGAATGCCGAATTAACATCAACAAAAAAAAAGACCTTTTGAAACAGCAAATAAAAACAATAAAACACTTGAAGAAACTATTAAAAGTTTAAAAGAAAAACTAAAAGCATACGAAGAAAATACAGTTGTATCAGACGGCAAGAAGAAGGTTAAATGAGTATGGAACTTTTAGCACCTGCCGGCAGCAGACAGGCACTTACGGCGGCGGTACAATCGGGGAGCGGACGCGGTATATCTCGGCGGCCCGCAGTTCGGCGCACGTTATAGTGCCGAAAACTTTACAATCGAAGAAATGAAAACGTGGGTGGATTACTGCCATTTATACGGCGTTGACGTTCACGTTACGGTAAATACGCTTGTTAAGGAAAAAGGAAATTGAAAGCCTTAAAGAATATTTGAAGCAACTTAATGAAATCGGCGTTGACGCACTTATTGTTCAGGATATGGGCGCTGTGGAGATTATCAAAAGACTGTTCCGGATATGACTTTGCACGCAAGCACACGCAGATGACTGTTACAAGTCTTGAGGGTGTAAAATATCTTGAGGATATGGGATTTTCAAGAGTGGTTTTGGCACGTGAACTGTCGGAAAAAGAGATAGAGCATATTTTGCAAAAATGCAAAAGCGGAAATTGAAGTTTTTGTTCACGGTGCAATTTGTATGTGTTACCCGGACAGTGCCTTATGTCGAGTATTTTAGGCGGCAGGAGCGGTAATCGCGGTCGCTGCGCTCAACCGTGTCGATTGCCGTATGATTTGCTTGAAAACGGCAAAACGGTTAAAAGCGGATATGTTTTAAGTCCTAAAGATATGGCACTTGTGAATGACTTGGGGACACTAAAACGTATAGGAGTAACATCACTGAAAATCGAAGGACGCTTAAAAAGAGCGGAATATGTATCCGCGGTTGTGGGCGTGTACCGAAAGTATCTTGACAAGGGCGGAAACGTGTCAAAAAAAGATATGCAGGAACTGCTTGACGCATTTTCAAGAACAGGTTTTTACAGACGGATATTTTAAAGGCAATCTCGGTAAAAATATGATGAGCCACGATACTCGAGTAACAGCGCGGAAAATAAATTTACCGAAGAGGCGAAAAAAACGCGCCGCAGAGGACTCAAATATCCGTAAAATCAATACAGGTATTATGGGGACACTAAATATTGATGCCCCGCTTGAACTTACAATGTACGATAATGACGGACATTACGCGTATGCACAAGGGACACTAAAATCCGAAAAAGCACTCCATAAACCTATGGACGAAAAAAGACTTCGCGACCAGCTTTTAAAACTCGGAAGTACACCGTTTGAATGTGACGATATAAATATTACGATAGACGAAGGAATTACAATTCCGATTAAGGAAATAAACAGCGTAAGACGTGAATGTTGCGAAAGCCTTATAAAGCAAAGACAAATGCGTGAAAAAGGCAGAGAACTTGACTTTGAAATTGAGCATATCAACCGTAAAAAACGGATATAATACTCACTTGTGAAGTTAGTGATGAAGAACAGTTCAAAGCTGCCGTTAAAAATAATATAAAAAGAATATATGTCCCCAATGATTTGGTGGGGACACTAAAAGATGTGCCTGACGATGTTTTTTGAAATAATATCAAAATCGGCGGATATATTTTTGTGAAGAAAACATAAAGACGGACGGTGTACTTGTTTCGTCACCGGCGGCAATTTACAAGTATAAAGATAAAGAGATATACGGCGATTTCAGATTGAATGTTTTTAATTCGCAAACGGCACAGCATTACGGCCATTTGAAAACGGTTACATTATCTCCTGAACTTAATTTACATGAAATTGCCGATTTATGTGAAAATACAAACGCTAATCTTGAAGTTATAGGCTACGGACATATTCCGCTTATGATGATGAAAAACTGTCCGATAAAAGCTATGGGGAAAATGCCAAAAGGGCAAAATGATATACAAGCTGAAAGACAAAAGAGAGGAATTTCCGATTGTCTGTTCAAAAAGGCTGTATAGCAAAAATTTTAAATTCAAAGCCTATATTTATGGCGGATAAAATCGCGGATTTAAAAAAAAACTTAAAATAAACAGTATCAGATTGATATTTACTGTTGAAAAAATTCGCTCAATGTGATAAAATAATAGATATGTATAAAGAGCTTTTAAACGGCGAAAAAAAATGTGCAGAGTATGACGGAAAACACATACACAAGAGGACATTTTTATCGCGGTGTGCTTTAAGAAAGGTTATAATGCAATGATAGATTTTATACTTGCGTCGGGTTCACCGAGAGAAGAAAAAGAACTTTTGGAGCTTATGGGACTTGAATTTAAGGTGATTGTTTCGCAAGCGGACGAAGATTCCGTTTCAAAAGATTTGAAACCCGAGCTTTATGTGCAGGAGCTTGCACTTTTAAAGGCGAGCGCAACCGCGAAAGAGGTTTTACGCAATAAAAATGCGGTTATAATTTCAGCAGACACAATCGTAACGCTTGACGGACAAATACTCGGTAAGCCAAAAGACGAAGATGACGCATTTAATATGCTTTCAAAACTTTCGGGACGTGAACATGAAGTATATACGGGATATTGCGTTATGCGAATAAGCGACGGAAAAGTCCGTTTGCGGAAAAGTTAGGACAAAAGTAAAGTTTAAAGATTTGAGCGATGACAAAATTCGCGGATATATAAATTCGGGCGAGCCTATGGATAAGGCAGGTGCATACGGAATACAGGGACTCGGTTCAATTTTGATTGAAAAGATTGACGGCGATTATTTTAATGTTGTCGGTCTGCCGATAAAGTGCACTTGCGGACACGCTTGAGGACGAAATGGATATAAAGATATTATAAAAGGAGAACAACGAAAATGGGGATATTTTCAAAAGATATAGGAATTGACCTTGGTACAGCAAACACACTTGTGTATGTAAAGGGCAAAGGGAATAGTGGTAAGAGAGCCGTCTGTTGTGGCGATTGACAAGTACGAAGGTAAGGTGCTTGCGGTCGGTAATGCGGCAAATGAGATGATAGGCAGAACGCCTGAAAACATTGTTGCGGTACGTCCGATGAAAGACGGTGTTATTGCGGATTTTGACATAACTCAAGCTATGATAAGAGCGTTTATAAAAGAGGCTGACGTGAGCAACGTATTTAAGCCGAGAGTTGTTGTTTGCATACCGTCGGGCATAACGGAAGTTGAAAGACGTGCAGTTGAAGAGGCGGTTATTCAAGCAGGCGCAAAGGCAGTTGCACTTATCGAAGAACCTATGGCGGCTGCTATGGGTGCCGGACTTCCTGTGAATGATGCAACAGGTAATATGGTTGTCGACATCGGCGGCGGTACAACAGAAGTTGCGGTTATTTCGCTGGGCGGTATCGTTTCGTCAAGATCAATCAGAATTGCGGGAAATGCTTTTGGACAGTGCTATTATCAATTATTTGAAGAAAGAAAATCAAATCAATATAGGTGACAAAATGGCTGAAGATATTAAGGTAGCCATTGCATCTGCATATGAAGATGACGAAGAAGGCGTTTACGAAGTAAGAGGTCGTGACGTTGCGACAGGCTTGCCGAAAACGGCACAAATCAAGGAAAGTGAAATCAGAGCCGCTATAAGCGAGAATGTGGACGAAATGATTGAAGCTATAAAGCTGACATTGGAAAACACCCCTCCGGAACTTGCGGCAGACGTTATGGAACGCGGAATAGTGCTTACAGGCGGCGGTGCGTTGATTAAAGGACTTGACAAACTTATCACCGAAACCACAAAAAATTCCTACACACGTTGCCGAATATCCGCTTGACTGTGTTGCAATAGGAACAGGCAAGGCTCTTGATAATATAAAAGAACTTATCGAATCATCAAAATAATTTTGGATTGTATAACGGAAGGTTAGAAAATATGTCATCATTTTTTAAAAGAAAAGGCGTGATTGCGGCGGCGATTATAACCGCCGTAGTGCTTGTATGTGCCGCTATTGCTCATTTCGGCGGTACAAATCCGTATCAAAGTGCTTAGAACTGTATTTTCACCGTTTCAGAACGGTTTTTCGTATATAGTGAACAAGGTTACGGATACGACTGATTTTATTCGTGAAATGAACGGCTACAAGGAAGAAAAAACGCAAGACTTGTAGGCGAAATTAATGAGCTGAAAAAACAAAATAAAGATGTTGCAAATTACAGAGAAGAAAACGAACGTTTAAAAGAAACGCTTGAACTTCAAAACAGTCTTGAAAATTATTCAACCGTTGCCGCGTCTGTTTTGCGTATTCGTCAAATAACTGGTACGACACAATACAGATAAGCAAAGGCTCGCTTGCGGGTGTGGCTGTCGGAAACGCGGTTATAACACCTGACGGAGTAGTAGGAAAAGTTGTTGAAACAGGTCCTACATGGTCGATTGTTTCGACAATATTGAATCCGATAACGCAATGGGCGTAAAGGTTTCAAGAACAAGCGATGTTGCGGTTGTTGAAGGCGACAGTGAATTGTACAGCCAAAACTACTGTAAAATGACGTTTATTGACAAAGGCTCAAACCTTATAATAGGCGATATTCTTGAAACATCGGGTTCAGGCGGAATTTATCCGGCAGGACTTTCTGTCGGCGTAATTCGTGAGATAAATTCGGACGCTATGGGTAATTTGAATTATGCAACAGTAGAACCGCTTGTTGATTTCAACAAGCTTTATGAAGTGCTTGTTATAAACGGAACATATTGATTGGAGAGAAAAAGTGAGAAATTTTAAGATTTTTCTGTGGATTTTTGTGATTTTTTTCTTGTTCAGACGGTAGTGCTTTCACCTATCCATATATTCGGTGCGGTACCGTCTGCGGTATTGGCGTTTGTGATGATGTGTGGCAATTCTTGAAAATGAATTTCGCACTGCTGTTATAATAAGCGGGATATGTGCCGTTGTTATGGGCGCAATCGGAGGAAGAAATTTTACGGAGATTACGTTGTTTTATGCGTACAGTTCGATAATCGTATTCGCGGCAAGAAAACGTCCGAGATATGTCGGTAATTTTCCGAAAACGATTGTATGGACCTTTATTATGTCGGCAATACTTGAAATATTGTTGTTCGTCATAAGAGAAATGACGTTTGATGTGTCGGTAATTTTCAGTGATGCATTGCCGACGGCGGTATTTAATACGGTTATTGCAGTTATATTATATCCGATACTAAAAAGACATTGTATAAAGAAGAAAAGAAGAAAAAAGCTTTTGATAGCTTAAGGAGAATGTATATAAATGCCAAACAGTAAAGCGAGATTTATTATATTAAAAATAGTCATAGCTGTTATGTTTGCGGCGGTGATATGGAAGCTTTTTGATTTACAGGTGTTAAAGGGCGAACAGTATTATGAAATCGCTAATGACAGAATGACTACCAATATAGTCGAAAAAGCACCGCGAGGTGAAATTCTTGACAGATACGGAACAACTCTTGTATCCAACAAAAGTCGGTTATTCTGTTGTTATGCAGAAAACCGATGTTAAAGACGAAGAATTTAACGATATTATAAAAAAACTTGTGGATATATTCTATTCGACTCAATGTGAATATTATGACGATTTACCAATTTCGTTCGCACCGTATCAGTTTAAGTTTGAGGACGAAAACGAGGACGGTTCCGTGGAGGACGAACGTGAGGCGTGGTTTAAAAATAATTCACATCTCGGCAAGGGTATAGAAGAAAATATGTCTGCCGACCAAATAATGCAGGCATACAAGGAGATATATAAAGTCAGCGACGTTTACAGCGAGGACGAGCAAAGACGTATCGTGGGTATTCGATATGCTGTGGAGGCAAGCGGTTTGTCGCAGACAACATTGTTTACAGTTGCGGACGATATATCCGTCGATGCGGTAACACAGATAAAGGAACGTCAGGACGAATTTAAAGGCATAGCCGTTATAAACGACTATATCCGTCAATATGACGCTCCCGGACTTGCAACGCATATTTTAGGTCGTACAGGTAAAATCAATGCCGAAGAATACGAGGCAAACAAAGATTTGGGTTACGGCTATAATGACATTATCGGTAAACAGGGCATTGAAAAAGTGGGGCGAACAGTATTTAAGAGGTATTGACGGCACTACAGGTACAACTAAGGGAAGTAAACGGTAAAGAGATTACCGTTATGAACGATGCAGAGCCTGTTCCGGGCGATTATATCGTGCTTACATTGGATTCGGATTTGCAGAAAGTGGCGGAAAAATCGCTTGCAGATACAATACAAAATATTCGTGCGTCAAGCGGTGTGAAAGCAAAGGACGGTGCAGACTGTGACGCAGGTTCTGTTGCTGTCATTGATGTAAAGACAGGCGATTTGCTTGCAGGTGCATCGTATCCGACATACGATATGTCGAAGTTTAACGAGGATTATGAAACTTTGATTAATAATGACGCAAAGCCTATGTGGAACAGGCTTGTAAGCGGACTTTACAGCCCGGGTTCGACATTTAAACCTTTGACGGCGATTGCGGCACTTGAAACGGGTAATTTGAATGTAAACGAAATTATCGAGGACGAGGGTATTTATAAATTCTATGCCGACTATCAGCCGACTTGCTGGATTTGGGGCGAATATAAATTGACCTCACGGTAAGCAAAACATCAGTGCGGCACTTGAAAAATCTTGTAACTATTTCTTCTATGAAGTCGGTAGACGTATGGGAATAAATAAACTTGATGAGTATGCAAAGAAGTTCGGTCTTGGTGAAAAAGACGGGTATCGAGCTTGACGAAGAAGTGGCAGGTCATATGGCAAGCCCCGAATATAAAAAAAGAGGTAGTTGCAAGTGCTACCGATCGGGAATGGTTTGGCGGTGACACTCTTCAAGCGGCAATCGGTCAGTCATACAGTTTGTTTACACCTATTCAGCTTGCAAACTATGCTGCAACAATCGCAAACGGCGGTACAAGATATAAAGTAAATCTTATAAAAAGCGTTCGTTCATCGGTTGACGGTGGTGTTGTAAAAAGAATTTAATCCGGAAGTTGTCGAAAAAGTCGATATGGACGATGAAGTTATCAATGCCGTAAAACAAGGTATGAAACGAGTTGTTGACGAAGGTAGTGCGAGTGAAATTTTCGCAAAAATTACGGTATAGCGGTCGGCGGTAAAACAGGTACGGCACAGGTCGGAAACGGTTCAAATAACGCTGTGTTTATTGCTTTTGCACCGTTTGACGATCCGCAAATCGCGGTATCGGTTGTGCTTGAACACGGTGTTCGTGGTACAAATGCCGCGCAGGTAGCAAAAGATATTTTTGATAAATATTTCAATCTTGACAGTGCAGACACAACCGCAGAGCCTACAACCGCAACAGATGTGCAAGGCGGATTATTGAGATAGTTTATAATATGGGGAGGTTTGATTGAATTGGAAAAAGAGCTTATAAAGCTGAAAGGTACGGCTGACGGGGTAAAGATATATCTTGACAGTGAATGTGAATTTTCTAAGTTGATGAACTCCTGTATGAAAAAAAAATAAGACAGTTCAGAAAGTTGTTCGGCGGCGGACGTTGTAATATATACGTTGTCGGCAGGGAACTTTCAACGAGTGATAAATGCGTCTTGACGCGGTTATTACGGCTATGTTGCCGGAATGTGAGATAAATTACGGTGAAAGAAAAGTGATAAAAGCCGAAGATTCGTTTGAAGAAACTCTTGAACTGCCTAAGGAACTTCTTCAGGGAAAACACTGAAGAAATACATAATGAGAGTGAAGAAGTCCGTGAAATCGCTGAGGAAGAAACGGAGCTTGAGGAGATAAAGGAAGTCGTAACGACTAATTTTAAAAGCAGTCGTGCGAGGTTTTACGAAGGCGTTGTTAAAGCAGGCAAAACAGTTTTTTGCGGACGGACACCTTACCCTTTTCGGTGACGTTGAAGAGGGTGGAATGATAACGGCGGTCGGTAACGTTATCGTTATCGGAAGTATAAAAAGGCAGCGTTGAGGCAGGGTGTATGGGTAATGACAATGCCTATATATTTGCGCTTGACTTTAAGCCGACAGATGTAAGAATTTCAAAAACTCACTGCAATTTTGATGAATTTGATACGCCGAATACCGAAAATCCTAAAAAGGCATATTTTAATAAATAATCAAATTTGTGTAGATGATTTTTTGGTAAAAAAATATAGACAAAGAGAAAAAAAATGTGATATAATTACGCAGAAAAGAGTTTTGGGTAATTTTACTACGCATAAATTCATATTGAAAGGATAAGGAAAATGGGAAAAATCATCATAGTTGCATCCGGAAAAGGCGGTACGGGAAAGACAACTGTAACTGCAAATATAGGTGCGGCATTGGCTATGAGGGGTAATCTAGTTGCACTTGTCGATATGGATATGGGTTGTCGAAATCTGGATATTACACTCGGGCTTGAAAGCAGTATCGTTTACGATATATTTGACGTAATCGAAGAAAAATTGTGACTTGGACGAGGCTTTGATTAAGGATACAAGATATGAAAACTTGTATTTTATACCCGCTCCGCAAACGCGTGACACTTCATCTGTCGAAGATGAGGCGGTAAAGGGGATATGGGGAAAAACTTTCTTCAAGGTTTGATTATTGCCTTGTAGACGCTCCGGCAGGAATTGACGGCGGTTTTTTATATGCGGCTATGGGTGCGGACAGTGCCATATTGGTCACAATGCCAGAAGTTACGGCACTTCGTGACGGTGACAGAGCAATATCCGTACTTGAAGATATGGGTGTGGAAGATGTCAAGGTTGTCATTAATCGCGTAAGATCGGATATGATTGATAAGGGAATAATGATGAATATGGACGATTGCGTAGATATGTTGGGCGTACCTGTGCTTGGAATTGTTCCCGATGACGAGGAACTTATGGTTGCCGCTCTTAAAGGCACTTTGGCGGTTTCGGCAGAAAATTCAAAGGGCAGGACAAGCATTTTTTAAATATTGCCGCAAGACTTATGGGCGAAGAAGTGCCTATTATGGAATTTGATGAAAAGGAAAGCTTTTTTGATAAGGTTAAAAAGCTTTTCGGAAAATAGAGTGAATGAGGAGGTATTTTCGTGAACATCGCTTTAATAGCACATGATAAGAAAAAGAATTAATGGTACAGTTTTTGTATTGCTTACTCGGGTATTCTGTCAAAACATTCTCTGTATGCAACCGGCACAACAGGTAAGATGATTATTGAAAATACCGGTCTTAATGTATATAGATTTTTTGTCAGGACCGCAGGGCGGCGATCAGCAAATCGGTGCGAGAATTGCATATAATGAAATTGACTTGGTGCTTTTCTTCCGTGATCCGCTTAACGCCGAAGGGTATGAGCCTGACGTATTTTCGCTTCTGAGACTTTGCGATATGCACAATATCCCGATTGCAACGAACTGTGCAACGGCAGAAGTGCTTATTCACGGTCTTGAACGCGGTGACCTTGATTGGCGTGATATTGTCAATCCAAAAACTAAAAAGCTGATATTGAAAAAAGGTGATTTTTGCAAATCACCTTTTTTATACCAAAAATACACCGTTTAAAAGTTACATCAAAGTAACGTATTTTCGATATGTGAAAATAATACTCTGCTTTTGACTTTATGTCAAGTCTTTTTTTTACTTTAAAGGGAGTAAACTGTCTATAAAACGAAAAAGATATAATTTAATGGAGTGTGCCGTATTTTAGCGAAATATATATGCAATAAAATGGCACTATGCCTATAAAAATTACTGTTTTACGGTTGAAATATTACTCGGAATATTGTATAATGATAGAATAGGCAGAGGTTTACAACATTTAGAAACCTAAGAGAGGAATTAAAGAATGAATAATAAAGTTTCCGTCGTAAAATGTGACAGATATTCCGAAGTGCAAAATGCCGTAGAAAATGCGGTGTCTTTAATCGGTGGAATTGGGAAGTTTGTGAAAAAAGGGTGATAATGTTGTTATAAAGCCCAACCTTGTTTCCAAGAAAAAGCCTGAGGAGGCGGTTACGACAAATCCCGAATTTCTTCACGCGGTTATAGTGATGGTCGAAAAAGCCGGCGGAAACGTGACGATTGCCGAAAGTCCCGGCGGTCCGTATAACACTACGGCTTTAAAAGGGCGTTTATTCAGTCTGCGGTGTGGATAAGGCTGTCGAGGGAACAAACGCAAAATTGAATTTTGATACAAGTTTTACGGAAGTGCATTTCCCTGAGGGAAAGACCGTAAAGAAAATTCCGATAATAAATCCGATTTTGAATGCAGATGTTATAATTTCACTGCCGAAACTGAAAACTCACGCAATGACGAGTTATACAGGTGCCGTTAAAAATCTTTTTCGGCACAATTCCCGGAACATATAAAGCGGAACTGCATTTCAGATTGAATGAGAGAAAGTCATTCTGTTCAATGCTTGTGGATTTGCACGAATGTAAAACCGACATTGTCCATTATGGACGCTGTTTGGGGTATGGAGGGCAACGGTCCGACGGCAGGTCAGAACAGACATATAGGACTTGTTGTGGCATCAGAAAATGCACACGCGCTTGACTTGGCGTCATGTTATTTGATTGATTATGCACCGAATGAAGTTGATACGGTGCGTGAGGCGATTGAACGCGGACTTGTGTGTGACAGTGCGGAAAAAAATTGATATAGCGGGCGAAGATATTAAACCGCTTGTTATGAAGGATTATTTAAAGCCTGAAAGCCATTTTAATTTGATTAAATTGATTTCACTTCCGGACGCACTTAATGCACGACTTATAAATGCACTTGCGTCAAAGCCGGCAATGGATTACGATATATGCGTAGGTTGCGGAGAATGTGCAAGATGTTGTCCGCCGAAAGCGATTGATATGTCAACGGGTAAACCTGTTATTGACACGAAAAGGTGTATAAAATGTTTTTGCTGTCAAGAACTTTTGCCCCAAAAAAGCGGTAAAGATAAAACGACCGCTGTTAAATAGATTTATGATTAAATTTCTAAAGTAAAGGATATGATTTTTTGTTTAATGTAGTTCTTGTTGAACCGAGAATACCGCAGAATACAGGCAACATTGCCCGTACTTGTGCGGCGACAGGGTGTAGACTTCATATTGTACGTCCGACGGCTTTTCAGATTACCGATAAAAATTTGAAAAGAGCGGGTTTGGATTATTGGCATTTGCTGAATGTATGCTATTACGATAATTTGGCGGACTTTTTTGAAAAAACAGAGGGTGCAAGATATTTTTATGCAACAACAAAAGCACCTCATACATATGTTGAGGCTGAATTTAAGGATAACGATTATATATTGTTCGGTCGTGAGGATGCAGGACTTCCCGAAGAACTTTGTACGAACACGAAGAACGTTGTATAAGAATACCTATGATAGAAGAGGCGAGAAGTCTTAATCTTTCAAATTCCGTTGCGATTGTTGTATACGAGGCACTTCGTCAGCAAGGGTTTGATAATTTAAAGGATTTAGGACAGCTGACTCAATTCCATTGGTAATTAGACTTGATTAAATTGCCAACAGCACCATTTTTGCTTAGGGCGGTAACCGTACAGCACCGTGAGCTGCAAAACGGCACTGTGAACAATTTTCTCTGCGTCTAAAGCTTTTAATCAAGAGAATAAAAAACAATTTTTAAATTTTATTTATACCGAATTTATATGAGAGGAGCAAATATGGCAGATATAAAAATAATAGTGGATTCCGGTTCGGACATTCCGCAGGATATAACCGACAAATATAATATAGGCGTTATATCATTTTTAAGTATTTTCGGCACTGAACAATATGTTCAGAGAACTGAAATAACAAATGAGCAATTTTTGATAAACTCGAGGGAGTACGACGGTATTCCGACTACTTCTGGAGACACCGTTCGGTGATATGTGACTACTTTAAACAGCAGTGTGAGGAGCATGAGAGCGTAATATATTTTGCACTTTCATCAGCTGCAAGCGGTCAGTACCAAACAAGCAAAAATCTTGTTAAGAGTGAGATTGAAGAAAGAAAATCCGAATGCGGATTTTCACATTGTCGATTCGCAAGAAGTTTCTCTGTACATTGCACAAACCGCCGTTCATGCGGCGCAAATGTGGGACGGCAAAAGCGTTGACAGATTATAACGGAATGTGAAAAGTACATAAAAAACATGGAGATGTTACCTTTTGGTTGATACGTTAAAAATATCTTGAAAAAGGCGGCGGACTTTCAAAGCAGCCGCATTTGTCGGCACAATGCTTGACATCAAGCCAATACTTACAATAGAACACGGACTTGTTGAAGTTTAGACAAGCTGAGAGGTAAAGAAAAAGCTGCTTGATAAATTGAAGTTGCAAAAATTCAAAGAGATGATTCTGATTTTGACGCGGAAAATCTAAGTTCTTAATCGTTCAGTCGGACGAGGATAAGGGACAAGGAGGTTTGTGTGAAAAACTTCGAGATGAATACGGCGAAGATTGTATAGAAATGTATATGGTGAATTCCGGTCCGCTTATCGGTACTCGTCGGACGTGGGGCAAATAACAATATTGAGGTGAAAATCGTGACTGAATAAACTTTAAACATAAAGATAAATGAAGAAATAAAAATAACGGCAATTTTAGAGGTACGGCTGATAAGCCTGATCATTTACTGTAACTTTGTGGCCGAGATTAAGTATAGTACAGATACTGTTCAAGACAGTATGCTCAATATGTTATGGAGTTATGATACAAAAATATTTGTGATGGAGGCAATCGGCGTTCCTTGCGTTACATTCAGACATGTCTCTTTCTGACGAAGAAATTACGAGATAAAGGCAATGGCGATTGGTGCAGGCGAAATCACAACAGAGGCACCGGCCCAAAGGCTTTGTTGCAAACTTGATACTGATAGGGTAAGTTCTGTCAGCGGTCAGCCGTCTGTCTTACAGTTGCCGGAGACGTGTGTTGAATTGTAGACAAAGAAGATAACCATCTTCAAGGGTGAGCGGTGCGGATACGCTGAAATGATGAAAAAAAGTGGTGCAAGGCAATCCTGTAAACCATAAAGCGCGTGTTGCAGAGGGCAAAATCTGGCATGTGAAAGCGGGTATGGGGCGAGGGTACAAAACCTCAGCTTGATGAAGAAAGGATGTTGTTGACCTTATCAGGTATTTGAAGGCTGTGCGGAGGATAATAATTCTTCGTTGACGTTGATTTAACAGGCAACTGTGACTGAAACTGAGCACAGCCACGCAATTTTAAACGGCTTGACGACTTCGTTTATGTTGTATGAAACTCATGAAAATGAAATGGACAAGGTGCACGAAAAAATTGCGGTTAAACGATAATTTTGTCAAGTTCTAAGGTTGAAACGCGATGATTACAGAATGATGATTCAAACCATCTCCGATTAACCTGTTCAGCCCATCTCTTAACGAAACGGATCATCGCTGAAATACTAATCTTACATATACTGAAGAAAACATTGATATGCTTTGATGAATAGATTTCTTGGAAAATGTGTCCATTCTCGTGATTTTTGAATGATGATTTGAGGTGCGAAATTGTACTGTTTGTTGGGTGTTGTGATATTATTGGCATTTTTGTCTTATATATGTCTGCCCCTAAAATATGCAACTATTCGTTTTTGCTCGCTTGTATCTGTTCTCCAATGACACGTGCGCTTGCGGATACATTACAACTGAAAATACCGCGGGGCTGTCGGCGGTGCTTATGTACTGATGATGGAGCTTTTTTGGTGGTGTTCTCACATTTTACAATATGAAAGAATTGTTGTTGATACGGAAATATTGCCCAGTTTCCGACTTATTTACGAAACATTCAAAACAGTACAAGGCACTGTGGGCGAAAAAATGGTCTGTTGTGTATATGAATTTGCCGAGCAACATTCAACAGGCGGTGCCGGCGATTGAGAAGTTTCCAACCGCTGGTATCGAAGTCAACGCCTGCTATGATTTGATTATGCAGGCAATTTGCAAAACTTTGCCGAGCTTGAGCGCAATACATGTGG
>VOFK01000462.1_pt1 | contig 80719 bp, 69 predicted proteins | sample 5384121 | NCBI WGS metagenome assembly VOFK01 (sample SAMN12384730, study PRJNA508395) | human gut metagenome | isolation source: healthy gut J | host: Homo sapiens
ATGCCATGTATTGCTTCTATAGTCTGTCGCTGATGGTCTTTTCCAAAGCATCCCGTGATGCGTTCTTTATTTTCTCTACACGCTCTTTTTCGTACGGATCAACAGAAGTCAGCAACTTTGGCAATATTAGAAATCTTTTTGCGGAACTTCTTCTCTAAAGCCGCGCCTTCCTGGATACGGAAATCAACCAGATTTTGGATAGCTTTTTTGAAGCACAGTGGCATGAACAGCTTTCCATTCTTCCTCGCTCAGTTCCTGAATATCGTTCTTTGTCATCACGTCCGGCATGCGGAGCAAAAAAGAGAAACCAGTCTTCGGGTGCAGGATACCGGTAGTTTCGGAGATAGTGCGAATTCGTTCGTAATACGCCCACCACATCCTGATTAATGGGAGTAATAAGTTCACAGGCATCTTTTTTATCAATCCACAGGCTGAAATCCACTTTACCACGTTCCAGTGCCTTAGCAATTTCGTTACGGATTTCTATTTCTTTTTCCCGGTAGAGGGAGCGATGCGGGTTGACAGATCCATCGCTTTACTATTGAGCGATTTGATTTCTACATTGATTTTTCTTATCGGACAGTTCAGCGGTTGCTTTACCGTATCCGGTCATTGATTGTATCATAAGATTCTTTAGTTTTCCGCAAAATTACATGAATATTTTCATTAGTGAAAATTATTCAAGAAATAAGTGATGTGTTTATCGCTTACTCTTTACTCCAAATACGTGTGTTCAAGTTCAGTTCATCTACAATTTCCAGCAAGGATTGGAGCACTGCAAAGTCAATTTAAGGATACTCATATCACTCAAAGAACTCCACACATCTGCTTCAAACCGGTTTTTTGAATCCGGAATGGCGACCAGAATCGTAGAATTCCGGAAACTGATGGTAATTCCTTTCTTAAAATTGCTGTCCAACTTCAACATTCTTTCCATCATGGAAGGGGTAATCAGATAGCGGGCCTCAATCTGGTTCGTGGAAAAGACATCAAAGACTTTTTTTTTCAAAATCGGGATTTTCCATTTTCACTCTTGAAGCTCCCATCTTAATTTTGAAAAAGCTGTCCCGCAAAACGGTCGTTTCTCCCTGAAATTCTTTATGAAAGTCAGCAATGAAAAGAAATCCTTTGAAAATATCTTCCCAATAATACTGCACTCCATTCTTGGTAGAACGAGCTCTGCGCTCTTCAGCATGTACTTCGGAACAGATAAAGCTGGTTTATCCAGACATCCTTCTATCAGATCTTCGGCATGATAACGATCGGGAGAAGTAAACAGTCCGCTATTTCTAAAAAGCTCCTCACTCACTCCATTATTCGGAGAATAAGTCGCATTCGGACAAAAGGCATGGATTATTTCATCTACCACTTCTTCTTTATAAAAAGAGGAGAATATTTTCGACTTATTATTGATACAAGTAATAAAAATGATGACAGAAATAACAACAATAACTATCGGACCAAAGATCCCTTCAATTTAAGTATTAGCAAAGCAATCAACTCCTACTACCAGAAAAATAGCAGCATAAATCAAACCCTCTGAACGTCCTTTCCTCAGGAGTTCCTTACGTTTATTTTCCAGAACTTGCAATGTGGGAGCCAGCTTCTGCGCCAGAGAGTCAAAATCTACATAATCCATTGCCGGTTATTTTATGAATTGAATAAGTTCTTTACATCCGGAGTTGCACGTTCTGCTTCCGGAATTGTCAGCACCGCTTTTCTTGTAAAGCCAAACATACCTGCCAACAGATTTGTAGGGAAAGTCTGGACGGCATTATTGTAATCGGTTACAGAGGCATTGTAAGTGCGGCGGGCAGCAGCCAATTGTTCTTCCGTTTCATTGAGCGAACGCTGCAATTGCAGGAAATTTTCAGAAGCTTTTAGTTCGGGATAGTTCTCCGCCACTGCAAAGAATTGAGTACGCACTTTAGAAAACATTTTGTCAAAGTCCGCCTTTTCGCTGTCATTAAGAGAAGCATAAGTCTTGTTGCGCATTTTCCGTTATTGCAGCAAATGTATCAGCTTCATGCTTGGCATATTGCTGAACGGTTGCAACCAGATTGGGGATCAAATCGAAGCGACGTTTCAACATGACATCGATAGTGGAAAAAGCATTTTCTATCTGATTTCTCTTTCTCACCAATGAGTTGTACATCGAAATCACCACCAAAATAAAAAGTACAATAATAATAGCTACGATCATAATTACAGATACAACGACCTCCTTGTGCCGGTTATTTTATGTTAACGAATTCAGTATTTATTCCTAAAATCAGATAGCAAAGATAGAAATAATCTAAAAACCTGCCAATAATGCCGTAAGAAAGATACCGAACCCTTTTTGGATTCGCTTGTGTATCTGAAAATAAACCTGTAAATTTGCCACAATTAAACTAACAAAAGACTATGTCGTGTATCTTGCATATTGAAACGTCCACCTCGGCATGCTCCGTTGCTGTGAGTGAAGATGGACAAAATGTATTTAACAAAGAAGATCTGAACGGCCCGTCTCATGCCGCTCTGCTAGGAGTATTTATAGACGAAGCTCTGTCGTTTGCCGACAGTCATGCCATGCCGATTGATGCAGTAGCGGTGAGTTGTGGACCGGGTTCTTACACTGGGCTACGTATCGGTGTATCTATGGCGAAAGGAGTTTGCTACGGACGTAATATTCCGCTGATCGGTCTTCCGACATTGAAGGTACAATGCGTGCCGGTATTGCTTTATCATGATGAATTGCCCGAAGACGCATTGCTATGCCCAATGATTGATGCACGCCGTATGGAGGTATATGCTGCCATCTACGACCGTGCCCTGAAACCTGTGCGCGACATAGCCGCTGACATTGTAGACGAAAACTCTTATACGGAATTTCTGGATCAACATCCCGTTTATTTCTTTGGAGACGGGGCAGCCAAGTGCAAAGAAAAAATAACTCATCCCAATGCGCACTTCATTGACGATATTCGTCCGCTGGCGAAGATGATGTTCCCACTTGCCGAAAAAGCAATAGCCGAAAACGACTTTAAGGATGTAGCTTATTTTGAACCATTCTACCTGAAAGAGTTTGTAGCTTCCCAACCGAAAAAACTTTTATAATATATGCAATATAACACTCAACAAAAGCGGATGCCTTTGCCGGAATACGGACGCAGCATCCAAAACATGGTTGACCACGCGTTGACAATCGAAGACCGCGCTGAACGCCAACGTTGCGCAAACACCATTATCAACATCATGGGTAATATGTTCCCGCATCTGCGTGATGTACCCGATTTTAAACATAAATTATGGGATCATCTGGCTATCATGTCCGACTTCAAACTGGACATTGATTACCCTTATGAAATTATCCGCAAAGATAATTTGAATACCCGTCCGGAAGTGATCCCCTATCCCAGTACCAAAATCCGTTACCGCCACTACGGCCGTACACTGGAAGTATTGATAAAGAAAGCAATTGACTTCCCCGAAGGAGATGAAAAGCAAAACCTGATTGCCCTGATCTGCAACCACATGAAGAAAGACTACATGACCTGGAACAAGGATACAGTAGACGACCGCAAGATTGCAGAAGATCTTAATGAATATTCGGGTGGCAAATTGCAGATGACGGATGACATCATCAAACTGATGGCTGAACGTATCAATCAGAACTACCGTCCGAAAGTAAACAATCAGAATAACCGGAGAGATAACCGGAATAATAAGAGAAAGTACTAATAGATTTATGATTTCAGATTTATGATTTATAAGCGGCAGATCCGTTCATAAATCATAAATTATAAATCATAAGTCATAAATCCCAATTTATGGCATCATTCGTAATTGAAGGAGGACACAGATTATCCGGCGAGATTCATCCGCAAGGCGCAAAAAACGAGGTATTGCAGATTATCTGCGCCACGCTGCTGACAGCCGAAGAGGTGACCGTACATAATATTCCGGACATACTGGACGTCAACAATCTCATTCAACTGATGCGTGATATGGGCGTTACGGTATCCAGAAAAGGGCTTGATACGTATTGTTTCAAAGCTGAAAAGCTGGATTTGAGTTATCTGGAGAGTGATGAATTCCTGAAGAAATGTTCCAGTCTGCGAGGTTCGGTTATGTTAATCGGCCCGATGGTGGCACGCTTCCATAAAGCGATGATATCCAAACCGGGTGGGGACAAGATAGGACGCAGACGTCTGGATACTCACTTTATCGGTATACAGAATCTGGGTGCAGATTTTTCGTACAACGCAGAGCGCGAAGCGTATGAGATTTCAGCTTGCGAACTGAAAGGCACCTACATGTTGCTGGACGAAGCTTCGGTAACCGGAACTGCCAACATCGTGATGGCGGCGGTACTGGCCAAAGGAACAACCACTATTTACAATGCTGCCTGCGAACCGTATCTGCAACAACTTTGCAAGATACTGAACCGCATGGGCGCCAAGATACAAGGCATTGCCTCCAATCTATTGACCATTGAGGAGTGGACGAACTGCACGGTACCGAACATACGATACTTCCCGATATGATCGAAGTCGGCAGTTTTATCGGTATGGCAGCCATGACGCAAAGTGAGCTCACCATCAAGAATGTTTCTTATGAAAACCTGGGCATCATCCCTGAAAGTTTCCGCCGTCTGGGCATCAAACTGGAACAACGGGGAGACGATATCTATGTTCCTGCACAGGAAACGTATCAGATAGAGTCGTTCATAGATGGTTCCATCATGACTATTGCCGATGCTCCCTGGCCGGGACTGACGCCGGACTTGCTGAGTGTAATGCTCGTAGTTGCCACTCAGGCAAAAGGCAGCGTGCTCATTCATCAAAAAATGTTCGAGAGCCGCTTGTTCTTCGTGGACAAACTGATAGATATGGGAGCACAGATTATTCTTTGTGACCCTCACCGTGCCGTTGTCATTGGTCATAACCATGCCATGCGTCTGCGAGGCGGAAATATGACTTCACCTGATATTCGTGCCGGTATTGCATTGCTGATTGCCGCCATGAGTGCGGAAGGAAGCAGCCGTATCCACAACATTGAGCAAATAGACCGGGGGTACCAGGATATCGAAAGACGTCTAAATGCTATCGGAGCAAGAATTACGAGAATATGATATGGGATGGTGGAAGATGATTAAGAATGGTAGGATGATAAGATGATAAAAAGAGAAGATGTATATAAGATAGGAGTATTCAACAAACCGCACGGCATTCACGGTGAGTTGTCATTCACATTTACCGATGACATTTTTGACCGGGTGGAAGCTGAATACCTAATCTGCCTGTTGGATGGTATTTTCGTACCTTTCTTCCTAGAAGAATACCGTTTCCGTTCCGACTCCACTGCATTGGTAAAGCTGGAAGGGGTAGACACGGCAGAACGTGCACGGATGTTCACCAACGTGGAAGTTTATTTTCCTGCCAAACATGCCGAAGATGCCGGACCCGGAGAACTGACCTGGGATTTCTTTGTAGGTTTCCGCGTGGAAGAAGTTAACCATGGAGCCTTGGGAGAAGTGACAGAAGTGGATACTGCAACCATCAACACCTTGTTTGTAGTTGATCATCAGGGAGAAGAGTTACTGATTCCTGCACAAGAAGAATTCATCCTGAACATTGACCAAAAGCACAAAGTAATTACAATGGATTTACCCGAAGGATTGCTGGCTTTGGATGAAACAGAGGAAGTGTAAATTAGTGATAAGTGATAGAGTGATAAGTGATTAGCGCGTATGGTGAAAAAGAAACGACATAAAGCATTCTGGAGTAATATCAAATTCAAATATAAGCTGACTATCATCAACGAGAATACACTCGAAGAAGTAGTCGGTCTCCGTGTATCCAAGTTAAACGGCATCTCGGTATTACTTTCTGTGCTGACTGTTTTGTTTCTGGTTGCCTCAGTTATCATTGCTTTCACTCCGTTGCGCAACTACTTGCCGGGATACATGAACAGTGAAATCCGTGCCCAAGTGGTAGAGAATGCTTTACGAGTAGATTCACTTCAACAGTTGGTAGATCGCCAGAATTTGTATATCATGAATATACAGGATATTTTCAGTGGAACTGTACGTGTAGATACTGTGCACAATATGGACTCACTGACTACTGTACGCGAAGATTCGTTGATGGAACGCACACAGCGGGAAGCGGAGTTCCGGAAACAATATGAAGAAACAGAAAAGTATAATCTGACAAGCATTACAGCCCGCCCGGACATAGAAGGATTGATATTTTATCGTCCCACGCGAGGCATGATTACAGACAAATTTGATGCTGACAGAAAACATTACGGTACGGATATCGCCGCCAATCCCGGAGAGAGCGTACTTGCTACGCTGGATGGTACAGTTATCTTGAGTACTTATACGGCCGAAACAGGATATGTGATAGAAGTACAACATAATCAAGACTTTATATCCGTATATAAGCATTGCAGTTCCTTATTGAAACGTGAAGGGGACACTGTACAGGCCGGAGAGGCTATTGCTTTGGTAGGAAACAGCGGACAACTGACAACCGGTCCTCACCTGCACTTTGAGTTATGGCACAAAGGACGGGCGGTGAATCCGGAACAATATATTGTATTTTAAGTGATAGATAAATGAAAAAACAAATTGCTATACTCGGTTCTACCGGCTCCATAGGTACGCAGGCTTTACAGGTGATTGAAGAACAATCCGACCAGTACGAAGCGTATGTGCTGACCGCCAACAACCGTGTAGAAGAACTCATTGCCCAGGCTCGGAAATTCAAGCCTGAAGCGGTAGTTATAGCCAACGAAACGAAATATGCCCAACTGAAAGAAGCCCTCACCGACCTGCCTATCAAAGTATATGCAGGAACGGATGCTATCTGCCAGATTGTGGAAGACTCGGAAATTGACATCGTACTGACTGCGATGGTAGGTTATGCCGGACTGAAACCAACCATGAATGCTATTCGTGCCCGTAAACCCATCGCTCTTGCCAACAAGGAGACGCTTGTTGTGGCAGGTGAGCTGATTAACGATATGGCACGCCTATCCGGTACACCTATATTACCGGTAGATTCCGAACATTCAGCCGTTTTCCAATGTTTAGCGGGGGAGCTTGGCAATCCGATAGAGAAAGTGATCCTTACAGCATCCGGTGGTCCGTTCCGCAATTGCACAATGGAACAACTGGCTACGGTAACCAAAGCCCAAGCCCTGAAACATCCTAATTGGGATATGGGAGCGAAGATTACGATTGATTCCGCTTCAATGATGAACAAAGGATTCGAGGTGATAGAAGCAAAATGGTTATTCGGTGTACGTCCGGATCAGATTGAAGTGGTAGTACATCCACAATCTATTATACACTCGATGGTGCAGTTTGAAGACGGTGCAGTAAAGGCACAACTGGGTATGCCGGATATGCGTCTGCCTATTCAGTATGCATTCTCTTATCCGCAACGCCTGAAGGCTTCATTTCCCCGGTTGGATTTCAAAATGTGCACAAACCTGACATTCGAACAACCGGATACTACCCGTTTCCGTAATCTGGCTTTGGCTTACGAAGCTTTGCATAAAGGTGGAAATATGCCTTGTATCGTGAATGCAGCCAACGAAATGGTAGTTGCCGCTTTCCTGCGGGATGAGATTTCATTCCTCGGCATGAGTGATGTGATAGAGAAAGCAATGTCTATCGTATCGTTTGTGGCAAAACCGGAATATGAAGATTATGTAGCTACGGATGCGATGACACGCCGTATTGCACAAGAGTTGATAAAATAAATCGTACAGGTATTAGAGTATCTCAACTCCCTTCTTCCTCGGAGGAGAATAAGAATAGTAAATAGTAGTTAATAGTAAAATAGAAAAATTATTAGATGGAAACATTTTTGATTCGTGCCCTGCAACTCATTATGAGCCTTTCGTTGCTCGTTATCGTTCATGAGGGAGGGCACTTCCTCTTCGCCCGTCTTTTCAAGACACGGGTAGAAAAGTTTTGTTTGTTCTTCGACCCTTGGTTTACCCTGTTCAAGTTCAAGCCGAAAAATAGTGATACGGAATATGGTATTGGTTGGCTGCCGTTAGGTGGTTATGTAAAGATAGCAGGTATGATAGATGAGTCTATGGATACCGAACAGATGCAACAGCCAATGCAACCGTGGGAGTTCCGGGCCAAACCGGCATGGCAACGGTTGTTAATCATGATAGGTGGTGTATTGTTCAATTTCATATTGGCATTATTCATCTATTCTATGATACTTTTTACTTGGGGAGATGAATACGTACCGGTACAAAAAGCCCCGTTGGGTATGGAATTCAACGAAACGGCAAAAGCTATCGGTTTCCGTGACGGTGACGTACTTATATCTGCTGATGGTGTACCCTTTGAACGTTACGGTGGTGATATGCTGACAAGCGTTGTCGATGCCCGCCAGGTAACAGTACGCCGTGATGGGCAAGAGGTATCCGTTTATATTCCTGAGAATTTTATGGAGCGTCTGCTGGCTGACAGTGTACGTTTTGCCTCATTCCGCTATCCGTATGTTATTGATAGTATTTGTGCCAACCGTCCTGCTGCCCTTGCCGGCCTGCAAGCGGGTGACAGTATTATGCAATTGGACGGAAAGAACATTGCTTATTTCGATTTCAAAGAAGAGATGTTACGCCGTCAGAAAGCGGATTCAGCTTCTCATTATATCACATTGACTTATGCACGTGCCGGAGTGATAGATACCATAACTTTTGCTACAGATTCAATCTATGAAATAGGTGTAGTAGTACGTACGGCAACCAATCAGTTACTGCCGGTTGTAAAGAAAGAATATAGTTTTCTGGCCTCTTTCCCCGCTGGTGCAGCATTGGGAGTACAAACTCTGAAAGGCTATGTAGGACAGATGAAATATCTCTTCTCTAAAGAAGGTGCCAAGCAATTGGGTGGCTTTGGAACTATCGGAAGCATCTTTCCTGCTACATGGGATTGGCATCAGTTCTGGTACATGACAGCATTCCTTTCTATTATCCTCGCCTTCATGAATATTCTGCCTATTCCGGCACTGGATGGCGGACATGTATTATTCCTTATTTATGAGATTGTGGCTCGTCGCAAACCAAGTGATAAGTTTATGGAACGTGCGCAAATGGTCGGTATGTTCCTGTTATTCGGATTGCTGCTTTGGGCAAACTTTAATGATATTCTGCGGTTCCTGTTCTAACGCAGGTTCTACTTTATAAAAACAAATAGACCATCTATTCGAAGTGAGTAGATGGTCTATTTATTATATGAAATATCTATCGTATTTTCTTACACTAAGTGTCCGATCCACTCTTCACGATCTCCCGGCAAAAGATCAATAACCGGAACCTCTACCATCGTGTAACAACCAGGTTGTTGACGCATGGAAGCGCGAGCTACACAAACCAATACCTGAGCAGTAAGTGCAGGATTATTAATGCGCATATTGAACTCAAATAATTGATTCTGAGTTTTACCGGAAACACCTTTACGAGTGAGGTTTACACCATGTCCCATATCAAGCAAAGCATCTACGCTGGGAACTAATTTCACATGTGTCTCGTCATTTACAAAGTATGGATCTGCCTTGATGGCAGCAGATACTTTATCAAACTCATAACCGTCTTTCAATTCGATATAAACCATACGGCGGTGAATACCTGTTCCGGTAGGAATAGTCATGGAAAGAGCAGCCTTTACACCATCAATAGCTTTTACAGCTACTGTATGTCCCATACTCATTCCAGGACCAAAGTTTGTATAAGTAATTCCTTTCGGAGCAATAGCTTCCAACAGGGTACGTACGATAGAATCGCTTCCTGGATCCCAACCTGCAGAAATAATAGAAACTGCATTATGTTCTTTTGCAGAAGCAGACAGTGTGCGACGCAAATCTACAATACCGGTATGAATATCGAAGCTGTCAACCGTATTGATGCCAAGTGCAAGGATTTCTTTGGCATAAGTCTCTACACTGCGGGTTGGTGTACAAAGAATTGCAACATCAACGCCTTCCAATTCCTTGATATTCTTTACAACAGGGTATTCACTCAGTTCTGCGGGACGGTTTTCAGCTCCGGCTCGGCGTACTACACCGGCAATTTCAAAGTCGGGAGCCGCTTGCAACGCTTCGAGCACGTATTGCCCGATATTGCCATAGCCAACAATGGCTGCTCTTACTTTTTTCATTCTTTTATTGAATTTATTTATCAGTTTTCTATTTTATCGGCACAAAAGTAATCATTTTCATTCAATTTAACCACAAAACGATTCAGTGTTCCACAGAGTTTTTTCTTTATTAAGACTTCTTTCAAACTTATGTACCTTCAATGACTTATCACTCTAAAACAATTTCCAAAGGAAAAAGTTCCCTGAAACTCTTCTGAGTCTGTAATGAAGAAACACAATATTCCTCGCTCGCGCGCGTTATAGTAAGTATTATGATAGAATACATCAGAGGCGGACTTGCCGAGCTCAGCCCGGCAACCGCAGTTATCGACTGTAACGGATTGGGATATGCCGTTAATATTTCATTAAATACGTATGCTGCCATCCAAGGCAAAAAAGAGTGTAAACTGTATATCTACGAGGCTATACGTGAGGATGCATATGTCCTCTACGGCTTTGTAGATAAACAAGAGCGTGAATTATTCTTGTTGTTGATTTCCGTTTCGGGCATTGGCGGTAATACTGCACGAATGATACTTTCAGCACTTTCACCGGCAGAACTGGTGAATGTTATCAGTACTGAAAATGCCAATTTACTGAAGACAGTGAAAGGTATCGGATTAAAAACAGCCCAACGGGTGATTGTGGATTTGAAAGATAAAATCAAGACAGGCGCTGCAAGCGCAGGAAGTACGATAGGAAGTCTCGGCGGAATGTTATCTGCTGCTAATGCACAGGTGCAGGAAGAAGCTATTGCAGCATTGACAATGTTGGGATTTGCACAGGCACCATCACAAAAGGTAGTTTTGGCAATATTGAAAGAAGAACCGGATGCACCGGTAGAGCAGGTTATTAAGTTGGCGCTGAAAAGACTTTAGTAAATGATGATTTAGGGGAGAATAACCTATATTTTTTATATGTAATTTTTACTTCCTTTCTTTCTTGTCTTGTCACTTTCCCCACCCCCTCTCAGATACCTTCTGAATGGGGATACAATGAGTCAGGAACTGAAAGGCATTCAGTCAGGGAGTGAAAAGCATTCAGTCCCTGACTGAATCAGGTTCACTCAACGAGTCGGAGGAGTAGCTACGGGAAAGGAAGAAATTTACGCATTTTTTGTAAGTATAATTACTAACCGATGAAATATACGATGAATTATCATTCATAAATTAATTAAACACATATGAAGTCTCCCCGTATACGACATATCATCTGGTTATTGCTGCTATGGCTCATGCCTGGCAACTTTGTCGTTATGGGACAGAATGTAAATGAGAAGAGTGCACAAGAAGCAGAAAATGTACAGGATACAATAGCTCCGCGATATTCCGTTCGCAAGACCGTGCCGGGCACACTAAAAGACCTTTCTCCCCACCCTGCCGACCTGCAATCGCCCATGAACCTGCGAACCGAGGCAGAATATGATGCAAAAACAGACAGATACTACATACGCACAAAATTAGGGAATACCGAAATCGGTGTACCGATGGTACTGACCCCCGAAGAATATCTGGATTGGACATTGAAACAATCCATGCAATCTTATTACCGCCAAAAGAACGGAGAACAAATCGGCAAAGGAAAAGAGGCTTTCGACTTTATGGATATGAAGTTCAACCTTGGTCCGGCAGAGAAGTTGTTTGGTCCCGGTGGGGTACAGATACGTACACAAGGTAATGCAGAACTCAGCTTCGGCATGACGTACAAAAATGTGAAGAACCCCTCACTTCCGGAAAGTCAACGCAAAACACTCGGTTTTGACTTTGACGAGAAAATTAATATCAACGTCAATGGAAAAGTAGGTGACAAGGTGAATATGAACATGAACTACAACACCGATGCTACCTTTGATTTTGACACCAAACGGCTGAAACTGAAATATGAGGGAAAAGAAGATGAAATCATCAAACTGATTGAAGCCGGTAATGTGAGTATGTCCACCAATAACTCACTAATACGCGGAGCATCCGCACTGTTCGGTATTCGTACAGACCTGCAATTTGGCAAACTAAAGCTACAAGCTGTTATCAGCCAGCAAGAAAGTGAAGCAAAAACAGTGACAAGCCGCGGTGGTGCACAAACCACTACGTTCGACTTCTCCGCAGATAATTACGAAGGAAACCGCCACTTCTTCCTTGCCCATTATTTTCGAGATGTCTATGATAAAAATCTGGCACAGCTTCCGAATATCCTTTCAGGAATCACAATTAACCGGATCGAAGTATGGGTAACCAACAAACGAAATAACTATGATAATCCGCGAAACATCGTAGCACTAACTGATCTTGGAGAGGCCTTTCACATAGGCAACACTACCGCCTGGAGCGGAGTGGGAAACCCGACCAACCCCAGTTCAAACGTCAACGCTCCCGCCAATAGTGCCAATAACCTCTATGCGGAAATGCTCAGCCGCTATGCAGCTGCACGCGATATCAGCCAGGTAAGTAATATCATGAGTACAATCCCCGGATCCGAACCCGGCATGGATTACGAAAAAATAGAAAGTGCCCGTCTGCTCACTTCCTCAGAATACACACTAAACAGCAAACTCGGTTATATCTCACTGAAGCAAACCCTTCAACCGGACGAAGTACTGGCAGTCGCTTTTGAGTACACACTCGGTGGACGAAGTTATCAAGTAGGTGAGTTTTCTTCAGACATCAAGGAAACCGGGCAAAGTTTGTTCGTAAAATTATTGAAGAATACGGCAAATTCCCCGGACGCAGCCTGCTGGGATCTAATGATGAAGAATGTCTACAGTCTCAATGCCTACTCTGTGCAAAAAGAAAAATTCCAGTTGAACATCACTTACCAAAGCGATACAACAGGTGTATATCTACGCTACATTCCAGAAGGAAAGATTGCCAAAACACCCCTGTTGCGTGTCATGAACCTCGACCGCCTTAATAGCCAGAACCAAACAGGTGCGGACGGTTTCTTCGACTTTGTCGAAGGCTATACGGTGACAGCTTCGGACGGACGTATCTATTTTCCCGTAGTAGAACCTTTCGGCAGCCACCTGCGCAAAGCCATCGGAAACGATGCGCTGGCAGACAAATATGTGTTTCAAGAACTGTACGACTCCACTCGCACCGTAGCGCAACAAACAGCAGAAAAGAATAAATTCCGACTAACAGGTGAATACCGTGCCTCCAATGCCAATGAAATACGGTTAGGGGCTATGAATATTCCACAAGGTTCAGTACGTGTGACGGCGGGCGGTATGACACTGGTAGAAAACTCTGACTATACAGTAGATTACACATTGGGAGTAGTTACCATTCTCAACCAAAGCATCATTGATGCCGGTACAGCCATCAGCGTAAATCTGGAGAGCAATACGCTCTACAGCATGCAACGCAAAACGATGATGGGACTAAACTTCACCTACGATTTCTCACAGAACTTCTCTTTCGGAGGAAGCATCATGCACCTCAGCGAGAAACCACTGACAAGCAAAGTTGCAATGGGTGACGAACCACTCTCCAACACGTTGTGGGGAGTGAATGCTTCATGGAAAAAAGAAAGCCAGTGGCTGACAAACATGCTGGACAAACTACCGTTTGTCACCGCAACCGCCCCCAGCAGCATCAATCTCGGTGTGGAATTCGCCCATCTCATTCCGGGACATGCCAAAGGACTACAACAAAATGCTTCGTACATCGACGATTTCGAAAGTACACAAAATGGCATTGACCTTCGTCAGCCCTCATACTGGATGTTGGCAAGCACCCCCTCACCCCTCTTTCCCGAAGCAACCTGCAGCAATGATATCAGTTACGGAAAGAACCGGGCACTGCTGGCGTGGTACCATATTGACGGACTTTTCACCCGCCGTAACTCTTCATTGACACCTACACACATCAAAAACGACCTAAACCAGCTTAGCAACCACTATGTGCGTGAGGTCTATGAGCAGGAACTGTTTCCAAATAAGGAAACTCCCTACCAGGAATCGGCTTCCATGAACGTCCTGAACCTAGCCTATTATCCACAGGAACGGGGGCCATACAATCTGGATACAGACCTGAATTCCGACGGTACTCTGAAAAATCCGGAGAATCGCTGGGGAGGCATGATGCGTAAACTGGATACCAGTGATTTCGAAGCGGCGAACATTGAATACATCTCTTTCTGGTTACTGGATCCATTCATCTACGAAGAAGGCAATATTGAGGGAGGAATAACACGAACAGGTTCGGAAAAGGCAACACGAGCAAATTCCCCCAAAGGTACTCTCTACATAAACCTTGGCGAAGTATCTGAAGACATCCTCAAAGATGGCAAGAAGTTCTTTGAAAACGGTCTGCCCATTGATGGAGATGCAACAAAGACCGAAGAAACAGTTTGGGGGCGTGTTCCCCGCGATCGTAGTGTGGTATATGCCTTTGATAATGCAGCCGGCGCACGCCGTAAGCAAGATGTCGGACTGAACGGGCTCTCTACTGAAGACGAACGTACCTTCTCCACTTATCAGAAATATCTGGCAGACGTACAGGGCAAAGTGGACGCCTCCACTTACGAGAAATTCTACAACGATCCGGCAGGCGACAATTATCATTATTTCCGTGGCTCGGACTATGACCGGGAAGAGCGTAGCATTCTGGAACGCTACAAATACTATAACAATACCGAGGGGAACTCCACCGCGAGTGAAGACTCTCCGGAACGATACGATATATCTTCAAAGACCGTGCCCGATGTAGAGGATATCAATCAGGACAATACACTGAACGAGACTGAGAAATATTTCCAATATCGCATCAACCTGACACCTTCCGACCTGAAAGTAGGACAGAATTACATCACGGATAAACGAACCGCCAGTGTCCGCCTGCGCAACGGACAAACGGAAGAAGTGACCTGGTATCAGTTCAAAGTTCCCGTACGCAGTGGCGAGGCGGTGGGAAGCATCAAAGACTTCAAGTCCATCCGTTTCATGCGCATGTTCCTGACCGGATTTGAGAAACCCATCGTACTACGTTTTGCAACCTTAGAGTTGGTACGCGGCGAATGGCGCACCTATACCGATGCACTGAATAATACACAACAAGGCGCCTCTACCACCAGCTCTGCTGCACTGGACGTTTCTGCCGTCAATATCGAAGAAAATGGAGACCGTACTCCGGTGAACTATATAATGCCTCCGGGCATCTCCCGTGTCATCGATCCGGGACAACCGCAACTTCGTCAACAGAATGAGCAAGCCATGAGCCTGAAGCTGGAAAAGTTGGCTCCTGGCGATGCACGTGCCGTCTACAAAAATACCGGTATGGATATGCGGCAATACCGCCGGCTGCAAATGTTTGCTCATGCCGAAGCTTTGCCCGATCTCTCCACAGATCCGCAAAATGGCGAACTTTCCGTATTCATCCGCCTCGGCTCAGATTACCGCAGCAACTATTATGAATACGAAATTCCCCTCACACTCACTCCGCACGGAGAATACAACGGAAGCACCGTTGCAGGTTGCCTTGCCGTCTGGCCCAAAGACAACAATCTTGACATTGACCTCAGTGTACTCACCAATGTCAAGAAGGCCCGTAATCGCTTGAAGAATATCTCGAATAGTGGTATCAGCTATGCAAAAGTGTATTCGGAATACGATCCGGATAAACCCTCCAATAAGATAAGCGTGATTGGTAATCCTTCACTGGCAGAGGTCAAGACTATGATGATTGGTGTGAGGAACAACTCACGCACCATTAAATCGGCAGAGGTCTGGGTGAACGAACTGCGCCTAACCGAATTCAACGAAGACGGCGGTTGGGCTGCACAAGGCAATCTCAACTTACAGCTTTCCGATATCGGTAGTATCAACCTGGCCGGCCATGTGGAAACAGCCGGTTTCGGCGGACTGGAACAGAGTGTCAGCGAGCGTCGACTGGACGATTATTATCAGTATAGTTTCACCACTACATTCGATCTGGGACGTTTCTTTCCTAAAAAGGCTAAATTGGCCGCTCCTATTTACTTCTCTTACTCCAAAGAGGCCACTACGCCAAAGTACAACCCTTTGGACAAAGATATGCTGCTGGATGATGCGCTGGATGCCTGTACCACCGATTGGGAACGAGACTCGCTGATGAATATCGCCCGTGAAATTACTACCTACCGCAATTTCAGCCTCAGCAATGCACGACTGGGTATTACAAGTAAAACCCCCATGCCTTATGATCCGGGGAACTTTACTTTCAGCTATTCCCGTTCCCTCCGCCACAATCAGGGTAGCACCACAGCTTACGAAAACGAAACGGACTGGCGCGCTGCAATGACTTATAATTATGCTCCTGTCTATCGCCCGTGGGAACCTTTCAAAGCTATGGAAAGCAAATCTCCATGGATGCGTTTCATCAAAGAAATCAATCTGAACTGGCTGCCTCAAAGCATCTCATTCAATACCGATATGACGCGTCACTATTATGAACTTCAACTCCGCGACCTGGAGGCATTGACTGCCGGAAGCAGTTCCATCGGCAGCGGGGATCTCAGTATCGAAGGCATCCCCATCTCCGTCGCTAAAGAATTTCTATGGAACCGTGACTTTGCCCTGCGCTGGGACCCTACAAAAAACCTAAAACTGAACTTTACCTCTGCTACCCACGCCGAGATTGAAGAACCTTACGGTGTAGTAAATAAAGACCTTTACCCCGATGAATACTCAGCCTGGAAAGATACAGTACGCCGCAGCCTGCTCTCACTCGGCCGCCCTATTGATTTCCAGCAGACATTCAATGCCACTTATAAGCTCCCATTCGACAAGTTCCCCGCTACCGACTGGGTCAGCGCTGACCTTCGTTTCGCCTCTTCTTACAACTGGGACCGGGGTGTTTCCCTTTCCGATGGCATAGAGATGGGCAATACTGTCAGCAATCAGCGCAGCATCGACGTAAACTCGCGTTTCAATCTCGAAGCACTCTATAACAAGGTGCCTTATTTAAAGAAAGTAAACCGCCGCTTTTCTGCTTCCTATCGCAAACCCGCCTCACCCAAAGAACAAAAGCCCCGTCGCTTCGACAAGGAAGTACAATTGCGTGCAGACACTACAGTTACCATTCAACACGGTATGAACTCCCGTCGTCCCAAAGTCACCGCTCTCACTGTGGACGGACGTCGTTATCCCGTACGTTATAAAGTTATAAATGCTAATTCACTACGTATTGATACGCAGGACACGGCACGCATAAAGCTCACTGTAATCCCCGGTCCCGATCCAGAAGATGGTTGGTGGTATAAATTCGGCCAGCATGCTACCCGCATTGCCATGAGCGTACGCAATTTCAGCTTTACCTACAAAAATACGTATGCCATGACCCTTCCCGGTTTCCGTCCTGAAGTCGGTGATATGTTCGGCCAGAAGAAACACGGAGGCTTCCTTGCTCCGGGAATGGACTTTGCATTCGGTTTCACCGGAGACGGCTATATCGACCGTGCCTTGCAAAACGACTGGCTCATCTGCAACGACTCCGTTGTCAGCCCTGCCAGCAGCAATGCCCTTGAAGATCTTCAATTGCGTATCTCCCTTGAACCGATACGCGACCTCAAAATAGACCTTACCGCCAATCGTACCCGAAACCGCAGCCGCGAAATACAATATATGTTCGAAGGTATGCCAGATACCCGCAGTGGTAACTTCTCAATGAGTATCATTTCTATCGGTAGTGCTTTCGAACGCCCCAGCGCCGGTGACGGTTACCATTCCGGTACATTCGAACGTTTCCGCCGCAACCTTGACGTCATCCGTGACCGTGTGGAATCCCAATTCCTCGGTGCACAGTATCCGCAAGGCAGCATTCTTGCCGGAAAGACATTCGATCCGGCAAACGGCACAATCAGCAAGCACTCACCGGATGTCATGATCCCTGCCTTCCTCGCCGCCTACACCGGAAAGAGCGCTCGGAACTCCGCTCTCGACTTCTTTCCCAGCCTGTTCTCCATGATGCCGAACTGGCGTATCACCTACACAGGACTTACCAAGATAGCCTGGTTCAAAAAGAACTTCCGCAGTGTCAATCTGAATCATGCCTATCGCAGCACCTACAGCGTCGGCAGCTACAACACTTTCCAGAGTTTCATGAGCTATATGGGGGATATAGGCTTTGTAGAAGATGTGCAATCAGGAAATCCTATCCCTTCATCGCGCTTCGACATCAGCATGGTATCCATTAATGAGCAATTCTCCCCCCTTATCGGTATGGATGCCACCCTCAAAAACGGACTTACCGCCAAAGTGGAATATAAAACCAGCCGTATATTAAATCTCAGTATGAGTGCTTGTCAACTGGTAGAAACCGCTTCTCGCGATTTCGTTATCGGTTTGGGATATAAGATTGTAAACTTCAATTTATTCAGTGGCCGGAATGTAAAAGACAGCAAGAATCGTGTCAGCCATGACCTTGCTCTCCGTGCAGATATTTCATTCCGCAACCAATCCGCCCTCTGCCGGGACATCCAGCAAGGTTTTGCACAAGCTACCAATGGCAACAAAGCTCTGAAAATATCATGTTCGGCAGACTACACCCTGAGTCGCTTGTTAACCCTGCGCCTCTACTATGACCGCCAACAGAATACTCCGTTAGTGTCCTCTAGCTCATATCCGGTAGTCAGTGCCGACTTTGGTTTCAGCATGAAATTCTCTCTCACGCGGTAAATATACTCGACTATTAAGGAGCAATTCAAGGGAAAGTCCTATCTTTGTGAGATAAACAACAAGCAATATGAAACAAGCAAGAATTTACATGAAGCGTTGGTTAGGAATTAACGAACGCAGTAAACAACTCTCGACCGACACCTGGTATTTGAACTTTGCCAATCAACTACTATCTTTGATCGATGAATCCCCTTTATACAGTAAAAAGTTTGAAGCAGAGAAAGTAGATGCTGCCCTTTCATTGGCTATTTATCTGCAAGACGCCATCGCCCAGTCCGGTGGTTGGAAAGAGTTTTCCAATGCCTATTACGGATTGTACAAGTCCTATCTTCCTTTCTATACGCTGACCGACGAGTATCTTCCCGACGAAATCAATGTAGAGGATATCTCATTCATTCAGTGGACGCTCCTCTCCCGCTATGCCATCTTCGAAGAGGACGAAGTTATTATCCAGAATCCTCATGATTCTGACCTGATAGAATTCAGCCAAAAGGTATATGATGTGATGGATACCGCCTTTGAAGAAGCTCCCATCTGCGATGAGCCGTCTTCTCACATTTGGGTAATGGGACTTGATTTACTAGAAATGCCATTAGTACCACTTCCCGAAATCACTCCCGGAATGACACTTAAAAAAGATGTGGAGAACTGCCTGTCATACAGCAAAGGAGAACCGCTGCTTTATTTTACCACCTACGATGAATTACGCCGTTTCTTTGTGGAAGAACTAAAATGGGAAGATAAAAATGAAAGTCTGTTACCGGAATTAAGAGATGAAAGAAACTTTGTGATCTATGCCAATGCCAAAGGTATGCTGATAGCCTCTAATGTTTCTTATTGCTTCTGCGATCCACGCAATCCGACTTATAATGCAGAAAAAGCAGCTGCCAAAGGATACAAATTATTCACTTATCCGGGCACCTGCCCCTTTGACCTCCTGAAGTATGGTATGGCAAAAGGCCTGCTTCCTGATATGCAACTTCCCTTCCCTGGTGGAAAAGAAGTATTGCACGATAATTGGGACTTCATTGCACGATACTTCTTGTGTGAGTATTACGAAGGAGAGTGAAAATAAGTGATTAGTTGTTAGTGATAAATTGTAAGCATAACATTAATCACTTATCACTAACAACTAATCATTATTTCTACATTTCTATAATCTCTTCCTTGCACAGTGTCAACTTCTCTACCCCGTCTGCCGTCACTACCCATGAGTTTTCAATACCCAGGGGACCGACACCCGGCAATACGATTTTGGGTTCGAGGGCAAATACCATACCCGGTTCTAATTCCTGCTTCATACGCGGAGCCAGTACAGGAGCTTCGTTGATTTCCAAGCCAATGCCATGACCAATAAATTTCGCCTTCTGTCCTACTCCCATAAAGTAATCGGCAAATCCGGCTTTCGTTACGATATCAATAGCTGTATTATAGAGATCTTCGCAAACAGCACCCGGTTTTGCCTTTTCAATCACAGCTGCCTGTACATCCAGACATGTTTGATGCGCAGCATAAGCCTTCTCCGGTAACTTACCGATAGAGAATACTCGGCTCATATCACCCATGTATCCATAGAAGTTTCCACCCATATCAACCATAAAACTCTGACCGGGTTGCAACAGTGCACCATTTGCACCGATAGGTATAGACGGATCAAGTCCTTCACCACCTAAAGCAAAGTCATAAGGTGCAGGAGCAGTGGCATTATCTCCCGCCAGCAAGCTACCCATAAATATCTCCATACTCTGACCAAATGTACGGAAAATACCCAGACAACCTTCCAAACGCATCAAGCGTTCTATTTCAATAGACAACTGACGATCTGTCATTCCCGGTCGATACACAGAAGGAATCTGTTCATAAGCCTTCGTATGAGCAATACCCGAACGACGGAACATTTCAATTTCAATATTTGTCTTTACACTACGTGCCTTACGGATCAGGGGAGTACCATTCACAACAGTAGTTTCTGGGAAGCAAGCTGCCAGACGGGTATACTCCGTATAAGAGAGTTCGTCTCCCTCCAACATCAATTTCGCAGGTAAAGGTAGACCGCACTCTTTCAATAAATCGGGCAATTGTTCCGGCTTACGGATAGAATGTATATGTTCTCCTTCAATATTATTAGGACGTTTGATAAATAAGCGTGCCGGAGCATTCAATGGTAAATACAGATAGCCGCTGACAACGCGTCCGTACGTATAAATCAAGTTTACATTGCAAGTGATAAGAGCGGCATCAATCTCTTGTTGAGCCATCAAGACACGTATCTTATCGCGTCTTAATTTTAGTTCCGGTTGTAACATCTCTTTGTTATTTAATGATTTTCCGGGTGCAAAGGTAATAATTTTGGTATTAAGTACGAGGTATTAAGTATTAAGTTTGACTGATAGTTGCGCTGTAGAAGTGAATATACCTAATTGTTGGTATGCCTATAAAAAAAGTACTGCCCTACACCTTCACAGGCAGGACAGCACAAACCACAAATACAAATACAACTAAACAAAGTTTTCCTTTAAATAATTCCCTGACCCATCATTGCGTGAGCCACCTTCATGAAGCCTGCAATATTGGCTCCCTTCACGTAGTTGATGTAACCGTCAGGTTCCGTCCCATATTTTACGCATTGTGCATGAATGCCGTGCATAATAGCGTGCAGTTTCTCGTCCACTTCGGCAGCACACCAACTGAGGTGCATTGCATTCTGTGACATTTCCAATCCGGAAGTAGCAACACCACCGGCATTGACTGCCTTACCCGGAGCATACATCACCTTATGTTCGATGAACAGGTCGATAGCTTCCGGCGTACAGCCCATATTAGATATTTCACCCACACACATCACTTTATTTTCAATCAACTGACGGGCATCATCACCATTCAGTTCATTTTGCGTAGCACAAGGCAATGCAATATCAGCTTTCACTTCCCATGGACGCTTGCCGGCAATAAATGTAGAACCGGGGAATTCGTCTGCATACGGAGCCACTATATCATTACCCGATGAACGGAGTTCAAGCATATAATCTATCTTTTCGCCACTGATACCATTCGGATCATAAATATATCCGTCCGGTCCGGAGATAGTAACCACCTTGGCACCCAACTCGGTTGCTTTGGTAGCGGCACCCCAAGCTACATTTCCGAAACCGGAAACAGCAACGGTCTTACCTTTAATATCAATACCTTTAGTTTCTAACATCTGGTTCACGAAGTACAATCCACCGAAACCTGTAGCTTCAGGACGAATCAGAGAACCACCGAATTCCAAACCCTTTCCGGTAAATGTGCCGGTAAATTCACGGGTTAACTTCTTATACATACCGAACATATAGCCCACTTCACGACCACCTACACCGATATCACCGGCTGGAACATCCATATCCGGACCAAGGTGACGCCATAACTCCAACATGAATGCCTGACAGAAGCGCATGATTTCACCATCGCTCTTACCGCGCGGAGAGAAGTCGGAACCACCTTTACCACCACCCATAGGCAGAGTAGTCAGTGCATTCTTAAACGTCTGTTCGAAGCCTAAGAATTTAAGGATGGAAAGATTTACGGAAGCATGGAAACGAATACCGCCTTTGTACGGGCCAATAGCATTGTTGAATTGCACACGGTAACCAAGGTTGGTTTGTACATCACCTTTGTCGTCCACCCAAGTAACACGGAACGTAAAGATACGGTCGGGTTCAACCAAGCGTTCTATGATTTTAGCTTTCTCGAACTCTGGATGCTGGTTATAGATATCTTCGATGGAAAGAAGTACTTCCTTTACGGCTTGAAGATATTCAGACTCGCCGGGATGCTTTGCCTCTAAAGAGGACATAATTCGTTCGATATTCATAATATTACGTTTTAAAGGTTTATTCCTTCGTGACTTTAAGGTTATTCGAGCAAATTGTCAACGAATAACACTGCAAATATAGGAAAACTTTTGGATTCACCTATACTTTTCAGCGATATTTTGATTAAATAATGATAAAACGTCAATTATAGCATTAATATTTGCTGGCTACTGATTCAATCTGAGATTCTATTTGCTCCATAGAAGAAATCTTACTACTTATGAATACTTCATGTTGCTGCAAACAGTTCTTAATAGGCAAAATCAAGTGATTACAAAAGTATTCATACTGTTTGTCATTCCATATATTGCGCAAACTACTAGTTATAGAATCCAATTCTTGCTGTTTTTGAGATAATAGTCCGTATTCCAACATAAAATTACCTTTTAGTATTTTGCAAATGATAGATAAGCTTATCAATAAAACGACAGGCATTATCAGCATATTGTTTTGCTTCATTCATACATGTAAAAGCCTCTTGAGTGATATCATCCGCTAGATTCCGGGCTTGATATAATCTATTCTGCACTTCTTCCATATCATTCTCACATTCAATGAGTTCGTCCTCAATTTTTCTTTTTCATCAGTTTTCATATCAATCTCATCTAAAATATATCTCCGATATGCTTCATCTTCCACGTTATATAAACTGTTATGCAGAGAATTTATAGAAGCCTCTAAAGAATTTATTTGCCTATTGATACGTTCACGGGCTCGTTCAATGCGGCTTATCAGATTTTCGCACCGACTGACCTTGCTCCGTGCACCCGACTGAAGACGGCTACGCACAGAATCAAGTCCACTTATAAAATTATTTATTTGCGAATAAAATGAATACAATTCGTTTATTTCCCGAACAGATACATCATTCATATTATCTTATGTTTTTCACTTGCTGAATAGCAGCAGCGTAACGACGCATATATGCACTGTAATCATTCATCATCTGCCCTATTTGATTAATGACTTGTACACTCTGTTCAAATTGCTGCATGAACTGTTGATTCTGTTCATCATTCCATCCCTCATTTACACGATACATTTCAGCTTTGGCCTTATTAAAGTTCTGCACCATAGCATTACTTAGTCCGTTCAAGGCTTGTGCAAAAGCGATGAGTTCTTCTTCATTTCTTACATTAACTTCATGTGCCATAATAAGTTATTTCATTAAGTTTTTTATATCATTTACTGTAATAGAGTCAAAAGGACAATAAAGTATTTCTGCCCCTGTTATGTCGTTACGAAAGTAGCTGCGCAAACGTTCATGGTCATCACTCATTTGTTCCGGCTTAAAATCATCAGACAGAGCCAGTTTTATTGCCGTTTCCGAATCTGTTCTCTGAACAACAACATACTGGAACATCGAATAAATATCTTTTTTGTTCAAAGAATATTCCTGAAAGAGTAAATTATCCAGTTTGTTAACTTGAAGAATAGTGTGAATCCCATAATCAGGTCCTTTTGTTAAAACAGTTTGCAGTATGTGTTGCACAGTATCTACCTTGTTTTTAGATTTTGCAGGGTTTTCCATCACAGATTCTGCTGTAAACGGGAAAGGACAATCTGATAAAAAATCATTTGCATTTTGATTGGCAGGAGTTGATACCGGCGAATGATCTTCAACTGGCAGTTCAACCTCCGCATTATGCTTTAGTGATGTAAAGTAGTCTTGTTCAAGGATAAACAAGAAAGTATCTTCTTTTTCTTTTCTTTCACGTATCTGTATCGCCAATTGTGAAAGCACCTCATTGCGTTGGCGATTGCGTACCAAGATATGACAACCATAATCTTCCAACGTATTCAAAACTTCTTCGTCAACAGCATATTCATCATCGGGGTCCATACAATCAATAAGATAGAAACGAGCATCTTCACCCATTTTTTTATAATAGTGCATCAACGAGAGTAGTATATTTAGCTGGATACGGGTACTTTGTAGACGCTCATTAATACCTACTAATAATAGATTAGAGGCTGTTTCAGGTTTAAAACTTACAGAAACCAAGTTCGATTTCACACTGATACCTCTACCCAGATAAACTGCAGGATAACGCCGGGGCAATTCATCCGGTATCCAGTCTACCAATCTATATGTCTGCTTTCCAGAGAAATAGAATGGTTGGAAATCCACTATACAGTTTGTACTTTTTTGATTTATATTCTGCAAATTTTCAACCAATCTCTCACGATCATAAAAATCCGCTTTGAATATAATCCCCTCCTCAAAACCTTTAGGGCGGTAATATACCTCTCCCGTGGATAAGGCCTCTGTACGAGTTCCCACTGTAGGAATAAATACTTGCGCATCCGTCATACGACAATTCAACAAGTAAGGATCTGTGATATTATTTTTTATTCCCCCTGGAATGTTAGTCCCTGTCAAAGTCTGAGTGGCAAAAATTAAATGTACCCCCTGATTACGTCCCTCTTTAGCAATACGTGTCAGAATAACATCTATTTCACTTTGTATTTTAAATCTTCCTTCTTTAAAAAGTTCATGGCACTCATCTACCAGCAAAACTATACGTGGCAACTTTTTATTCGATGTTATTGCATTGTAATCTTTCAAATTAGAGACTTCTTCATTGCGCATAAGTCGTGCACGTTCTTGCATCACCTCCCACAAATCTTTCAATATTTCCAATGTGATTTGTGGGTCTGATTCATCCACCATTAAACATCGTACATGTTTACAAGTCCGATAACGATTAAATTCCACACCTCCGAACTTAAAGTCCATCAAATAGAATTGCAGGCTCTCCGGAGAATACTTCAACATGGCATGATTTAAAATATCATGCAGAAAGACCGATTTTCCAGAGCCTGTTTGGCCTATTATAAATGAGTGTACATGAGATATTTCATCAAGAACAAAATTAATACGCCCCTGATTGTTTGTTCCTACTTCAATACTGAATTCTTTAGCTGCATCCTGGTAAGGAGTAACAGTCATTGTTTCTTGTATTTGTTGTTTTTGCAATTCGGCTTCCCGTTCCTGTTGCTGTGAAAGTTCCTTTTGGAAGTTCTGATAACATTGCTGCCATTTTTTTAATATTTCAATTCTTTTGGAAGCAGTTCCTATGGGAGTATTTGCTACAGCCGACATTTTAGGTCCATCCGTTTCAACAAACAACTCCTTTTCCCATTGAGAAGGCAGATTACCTACTACTATAATATGAAAACCTACACGCCAACCATTGCGAATAATGGATTTCATAGCTTCTGTCAGGTGTGAATCTAGCTGTTGAGGCAAATCATACAATACAATCACCTCATAAGGATATTCTATCCGTTTCTTCCGGAGGTGATATTTTATGATATCACCTGCTTCACGGAATCGTTTTTCTATCTCTGAATTCCAACCTTGTATTTGTTTTAATAGATCACCTAGCTGCAAGATAGTCTCTCCTACCATCACATCATCCAATTGCTTGAAATTCTCAAAGGCTGAAGTGAAATTCAAGTCAACGCCGGTAATATGTAATTTGCCGGGAACGAAATGCAACAACATTTCAGTGAGTATAAATTCGGCCTTCGCTTGATCTACTATGGATAAATGAAAATAACTGCTCTTCCCTTCTATTTGCCAGTTTATCATTTGGGGAATATCAGCAGTTACATAGATATTACCATAACATAAAGTTTCTTTCCGTTCATAATTGATAGGAAATTGTTCACATACATACCGTTTATCTGCAGCTTGCAGACAACTGTTTATATATTCTTCTACGGAATAATCCTCTTTCTCTTTCACTATGTAAGGAAGAAGGAAAGGATCATGTTTTCTTAGGAGTTCTTTTCCGTAATTTATACTGTCTTCTGCTATTGAGCGAGAGTTCCGGGCACAATAACTCATAAAATCATCACATATCAGCGCTGCTTTCTGCTTGAAATTTTTAGGTTGATCGGCCAGACTAGGAAGGTTTTTCAGTTCTTTTCGGATATCAGGATAAAAAGTTTCAAGATCTGTATATGATTTTAGCACTTCCTCAGCAATAATTTCTCCCAGCTGATTGGCACGCGACAAGCTATCACTATATAACAGCAATCGGCCTGCATCTACATATTGATTAGTGTAGTCTTTAAAACAATTGAAAAGTCTTCTTTTCAGTTGTTCAATATTATACAATTGCACGTGTCGTTCGACCTCTGTTTTTATAATATCATCTGTCAGGCTCATAACTACTTTCCTAAAATTTTCTTCAATTTGTTTAATGTCGGATGCTCCAACTCATAAATAAACTGCTTGGCATTTTCTACCATCTTGACTTTCTTTACAGAATCAGGATATGGTGTATACTTTATGAAGGACCGATAAAGTTCCAACGCCTTTTGCTGATTCATTTGATATCCTCCTATCCCCTGATGACAGAATACAGCCCAATAAAAATAAGCGTTAGTATAGCTAAATTTATTAATAGCTACAGATATTAATTTTCCGGCTTTTGTATATTGTTGTTCATCATAATAGATATCTATCAAGCGGCAAACTGCTAATTTATGATTTTGATCGGCAGCTTTTTGAAGCCATTGAATAGCGGTAAATACAGGATATGCATCTTCAATCGAATAAAGTCTAGAATTAAAAAACATTTCTCCCACTTCATATTGAGCTTCCGCATACCCCTGATTGGCAGCCTTTAATAACCACTCCAGAGCAAATCGATAACTACAATTAGTACCTATTCCATTCTTATAGCATAATCCCAGTTCAAATTGTGACTGTTTTATTCCCTTCTTAGCAGACTTTTCAAAATTCTGAAATGCCGTTTGAAGTGATTTCTCCGTACCATAACCATTTTTATAACAAAGACCCAGATAATACTCTGCGTATTTATCCGGATTCACATCTTCATATCTGCGAAAATACCAAAATGCCTTATTAAGGTTCTTATTTAATTTGCCATATCCGTAATAGTAAAACATTCCCATAAAATAGTAAGTGCCGCTAAATGTTCCGGCATTACTGAAATAAGCAAATGAACGGTCAAAGTCCTTAATAACTCCCCAACCATGATAATACATTACTCCCAAATAATAGTTAGCAGGAAGATTACCATGATTCACAGCTGTTTGCAACCATGTCAGAGCATCTTTATATTCCTTGACCAAATATTTTTCTTTTCCCAACTCATATTGGGCAGCTATGCAACCTTTTAAGGCAGCTCTTCGATACCAATCCAAAGCTCTAGCCTTATCCTTTATGCGATGTACACCCTCAGTATAAGCTTTCCCCATTTTATATGCCGCCTCAGTATGCCCTTGCATTGCTGCTTTTTCATACCATTTATAAGCCATTGCATAATCTTTTTCAGCTCCTGCACCCGATTCATAGATTGTACCCATTTGATATTGAGCCAAGACATGTCCTGCTTCAGCAGCTTTCAAGTAATATTGCACAGCCTTTGCATGGTTCACAGGCACTCCTTTGCCAGAATCATATTCTACACCTATGTTATATAGAAAAGCCGGTTCCCCTTTCGTACCGATCAAAGTATAACAGACATGAAGCGATAGACCAGCTTCTTTGAAATGTTCTATGGCTTTCACCGAATCTTGAATAACTCCCCACCCGTTGGCATATAATTTTCCCAAGAAGAAATGACAATCAGTGACATATTCCTTTTTAGCGATCGATACCATAAAAAGCGCGTGCGCTTTTTGATGTTGTTTCAGGTTAGCTAGCATTCTGGCTTGCCCATACAAGGCACCCTTATACCCTTTATTCGCTGCTTGTTCATACCAGTGAGCAGCTTTCTCGTGATACTTCACCCATTCATATACAATCGCCACTTTATAGGCAGCCTCTGCATTGCCTTGATCTGCGCATCTTTTATACCATTTATAAGCCTGCGCTATGTTTTTCTCTATATATTTACCTGTTTCATAGCAGGTGGCTAGTTTATATTGCACCAGTTCATGTCCTTTTTCTGCAGCTCTCAGGAAAAATTGCATAGCCTTCACAAAGTCGATAGCTACTCTATCTCCTTTTTCGAATTGTAATCCAGATTGGTACAATTCCTCTGGTGCATCTCCCCTTAGTCCTTTAATAGAATAGTAAAACTCTCCTTTGGAAAGATTGTATCGTTCCACACATTCTATATACCTTTCCGGAGATGACATAAACCGTTTCTCAGCAAGGCGACGAAAAATCTCGGTAGCTTCATGGTACTTACCTGTAGCAATGAAGCATTCAGCTAAAAAATACTCAGATTTCAGATGTCCTTTCGCAACAGCCTTTTTATACCATTCTATAGCTTTACCGGGTGCTCCATCCCGTTGATGATAGTAATAGCCTATGCTATAATATGAATTAGCAATTCCCCCTGCTGCTCCTATCTCATAGAAAGCCTGTGCAGTTGACCAACTGTCTACGCCTCCATAACATTCAGCAAGCATATCGGCAGCTTCAGGAAGGGTAGACACTTTCGAAAGGCAAGAAATTGCTTCCTTACGCAGATATTCACTTGATTTTTCCGATAGACTCCTTTCATAGCAACGTTTGCCATATTCCAGATAGGCAGGATATAAGAAGTTTTTTAATAATTTATTCTTCAGATCATCCGGAATATTCCATTCATGCAGTTGTGCGAATTGCTCAAGTCCTATTTTATAGTTCTTCTTTCGCAGGTTTACTCCTCCCCACACTATCTTGGAATAAATGTCTCCTTTTTCTGCTGCTGTTCTAAGTTGTGTTTCACCCGAGATTCCACAGTTGAATGTCCGTTTCCCAATATTTAGTACATATTTCTTATTTTCCAATAGCTCCATTGCCGTTATTACATCTGATATATAGGGAGGGACAGGACGCAATAAAGGTTCAGGAGAATTAATCGCTGAAAGTTTATTTCCTAATGATTGGAGAATTTCTTCCGCCTTCTTTTGTAGTTCTGCAAAGTACATAACAGGATTACATTTAATACCTTTTTAAATTAATTGAAACAAAAATAGGCAAACAAGATTAAAAAGGCAAATTAATCAGAACATATTTATTGGAAGCAAATTCTGAGATATAAAAGAATAGGGTTCATCATCTATTACCTAACAGATGATGAACCCTAAACACCAATAAGTACTTTTACTTAGATTTTCGGTTTCATTCCGAGATTATACATGATAAAGGCATAAGTGTCAGCCTGTTCTTCAAGAACCTTAGTCATAGGTTTGCCTGCACCATGTCCGGCTTTACTTTCGATGCGGATGATAGTGGGATTCGTACCGTCATTACATTCTTGCAGGGTAGCGGCAAACTTGAATGAGTGTGCGGGAACTACACGGTCATCATGATCGGCAGTAATCACCATGGTTGCAGGATATTTGGTACCGGGCTTCAGGTTGTGCAACGGAGAGTAGCCTTTCAGGTACTCGAACATTTCCTTGCTGTCCTCACTCGTACCGTAATCGCTTGCCCAGTTCCAACCGATAGTGAACTTATGATAGCGGAGCATATCCATTACACCTACCTGCGGAATGGCTACGCGGAACAAATCGGGACGTTGTGTCATACAGGCACCTACCAGCAAACCACCATTAGAGCCACCTACGATAGCTATTTTATCTTTGTTAGTATACTTATCATTAATAAGGTATTCGGCAGCTGCGATGAAATCGTCGAATACATTCTGTTTCTGCATCTTCGTACCGGCTATGTGCCAGTCTTCACCATACTCGCCACCACCACGCAGATTAACCTGTGCATAGATACCTCCATTTTGCAGGAACGGAATACGTGATGTAGAGAAACCCGGATTAAGGCTGATATTGAAACCACCGTAACCATAGAGATACACCGGATTCTTACCGTCTTTCTTAAGATCTTTCTTATAAGTCAGGAACATCGGTATCTTTGTGCCGTCCTTGCTGGGGTAGAATACCTGCTCCGTTATAAATTCATCGGAGTTGAAGTCAACCTTCGGAGCACGGAAGAGCTCATAGGTATTCGCATCCATATCATATTTATACGTAGCACCAGGGATGGTGAACGAAGTAAAACCGAAGAAACATTCTTTGTCATCCTTGTCGCCACTGAAACCTACGGAACCGAGCGAAGGCAACTTAATTTCCTGTATTTCCTTGCCGTCCAGGCCATATACATACGCATGATTGGCAGCATCTTTATCATACGTCAGGAATAACTTCTCACCTATCACACCGGCATCCGAAAGTACATTCTCACTTTCCGGCACCAGCTCCGTCCAGTCTTTCAAAGCGGGTTTATTGATATCCGCCGTCATGAGGCGATATTTCGGCGCATTGTAGTTCGTAAACATATAGATTTTGTCACCGATCACCTCTATAGGAGCATAAGTGTAATCCATATCCGTAGCCATTGCAACGAACGGTGCATTCGGTTTACGCAGATCTTTCATATACAAGGCATTGCCACGTCCGTCGCCACTCTCATACAGAAACAGGATGGTTTCATCCTCATTCACACTGGCAGTATAGAAACGCTTGGGATATGCCTGATTCTGGTAAACCAGCTTATCCTGCGATTGCGGTGTACCCATCTTATGATAGTAAATCTTATGATTCTCGTTCACGTTAGAGAACTCCTTCCCTTTCACCGGAGCATCGTAAGCGCTGTAGTAAAATCCATCGCCCTGCCAGGTAGCTCCTGTAAACTTTGCCCATTCAATATGATCGTCCAGCAGCTTGCCAGTTTCGGTATCCATTACATAGATTTCCTGCCAGTCTGAACCACTACGCGCAATGGTATAGCCGGTATATTTTCCATTATTCGAAAAATAAATGCCTGTCAAAGCTACCGTACCATCATCCGAAAGTTTATTAGGATCAAGAAATACACGTGGTTCACCGTCCAAGCTATCCTGTACATACAGTACACTCTGGTTCTGCAAACCGTCATTCTTATAGAAGTAATACTTGCCGTGTTTCTTGAACGGTGTACCAATCTTTTCATAATTAGCCACATCCGTCAGTCGCTTCAGCAGAGCATCGCGGAAAGGTATCTTAGACAAATAGTCGTTCGTTACTTTGTTCTGAGCTTCCACCCATGCAGCAGTTGCAGCGGAAGTGTCATTCTCCAACCAACGATACGGGTCGGGTACTTCTGTTCCAAAATAGACATCTACAGTATCCACTTTCGCGGTTTCAGGATACATAAGTTTCTGTTGTTGTTGTTGTTGTTGTGCACATGACATCATGATGATACCGGTTGCAAATAAAGTTACTTTTTTCATATTATACATATATATAAGAGTGTACGAGCTACAAGCTACGAGCTACAAGTGCTGCGCTGTGGGTGTTGGTGACGAGTTACTGCGTAGCCACTTGTCACTTGTGGCCCGTAGCTCGTAACTAAATTTAGTTTAGGCGTTAAAATTACAAAAACAACCAATAGCAAACAAGGATTTCTCCCATAATTATACTTCAAATAGCATTTCCAGCCGGATTCATTCATTATGCTATACTGAGATATGTTCCCATCAGGATTGAGGCTACCTCCCATAACGACAGAAATAGTGTTTCACTACGACTGATCATGGTGGAACACCAAGTGTAAGAGTTTAAATATCATCAATAGAAGTCGAGAATCTATCATTTTCCTTCATTTTGATGGTTTTTAAAGGTTTTATGGCGGTTATCAAACCTTCTTTTGCCAAATTATGGCTAACCTTGCATCAGAAACAAAAGGTTATCATAATCATGAGAAAGAAATCATTCATATTACTCTTGTTGTTCATAAGCAATACTTCCCTATTCAGTCAAAATCCTCTGACGGAGGATGCCCTTTTAGAGAAGCAAATCTATGAAACAGGACTGATCCATGCCCCGCTGCCTTTGAACACCTCCCGTTCTTTCGAAGAGAATGCTTTGAAGAAAGAGGTGTTATCCAGCCAGCCGCTTACGGAAACTGAAGGAGCAGACGGGTGGACTCATTCCGGAGCCGGAAAAATGTCTTTCTCAAAAGAGAAAACCACATCGGGCAAAGGGAGCATCCGTTTATCTTTTCCTACTTATACCGGAAAAAGAGCCGCTGGTTCTCCTTCCGATCCTGACTATGCAACTTATGGAAATAGCCGTATCACCTATCACGTCGATGGTAGGAACTGGGAAAAATACAACAGAATCTACTTTTCTATCTATCCTGATTGCGACGGTGCACGCGTAGTCAATATGAACCTGACTTTTACAAACGACAGTTCCACACCCAAACAAGGTTATAATCTCCCCAGCGGTTCCCATCTCATCAATCTGGTAAATAAGCAATGGAACCATTGCTTTCTGGAAATAGACGAATATCAGCGGGATAAGGTAATATCCATCAGCTTCGACACCGCACTGAAAGGGAAAGACCGGACAACAGGAGACTCTGCCATTTATTATGTGGACGATATCCGGTTGCAGCAAATCAAAAATCCGGAAAAAGTGAGCGGATGGGAACCGGCGGAGCATACCATCATATATTCTACAACAGGCTATGCCATAAATAGCCCGAAAACAGCCCTCGCTCATACCAATTCATGCAAACAGTGGAAACAATTCCAACTGATAAACTCCGTCAGCAAAGAAGTGGCATACGAAGGTGCGCTGAAACAGGAACAAACCACCATCGGAAAGTTCGGAGTCATGGACTTCACCGACTTCAACCAACCGGGAGACTACCAACTGAAAGTAGGTAAAAACATCACTCCTGCCTTTCGGATCGGTGAAAAGTTGTGGGATAATTCTCTCTGGAAAGTACTGAATTTCCTGTTTTGCCAGCGTTGCGGACATCCCGTCCCCGGCAAACATGCCGCTTGTCATACGGATCTATTCTCCCGGCATGACGGAAAAAGCATCGCCTATTCAGGCGGATGGCATGATGCAGGCGATTTGTCACAGCAGACGTTACAGACCGGAGATGTGACTTTCTCCCTACTGGAAGCATACAACCGGCTCAAAACCAGAAATACTCCGTTGGCAGCCCGTCTGCTGGAAGAAGCGGAATGGGGGATCGAGTTCATACTGAAAAACCGTTATGGAGACGGCTATCGTGCCAGCAGTATGGGACTGCTTATCTGGCAAGACGGCATCCTGAATACATTGGATGACATTCATTCCGTACGCGTTCAAAACATGGCATTCGATAATTTCCTGTACGCAGGATACGAAGCATACGCGGCAATGACCATAAATCGGGACCCGATGCTACAAGAGCATCTGCGAAAGGTAGCGGAGGAAGACTTTGCTTTTGCCACAGAAAAATTCGAAAGAGAGGGTTTCGATTTATTCAAACAGATGTACGAACATAGCTACAACACCTCCGAGAGCCAATATATGGCAACCATATCCTGGTCTGCCAGTATGCTCTACAAGCTCACGGGCAAGGCATATTATGCCGAAAAGGCTGTCGAAGCCATTCGATATGTACTTGCCTGCCAGCGTACGGAGCCTTTACAGGATCCGGAAAAAACCTGCGGATTCTTCTATCGGGATCAGTCTGGAAAATCCATCGTACACTATATCCATCAATCACGCGAACAAGTCTACATGCAGGCAATGACGTTGCTTTGTGAAACACAGAAACAGCACCCTGATTATCAGAAGTGGGTGAACTCCATACAACTATACGGAAACTATCTGAAAGGTCTGATGAAATACACCCGGCCTTATGGAATGATTCCGAGTGGAGTATATCATGCGGAAGAATACAGTGATTCAGCAAGTTTCTACGCACTTCATCTCTTTCCGCCCGCCAATGCACGGCAGCTATACACGGAACAGGTGAAACGGGGAGTCAAACTCGACAAGGAACATTACCTGAAACGTTTCCCTGTATGGTTCAGTATCTTCAATGGAAACACAGCCATACATCTCTCCACCGGAAAATCCGCTGCCATTTGCGGCAACTTCCTTAAAGACGAAGAGTTGCTGAACATCGGTCGGGAACAGCTCTACTGGACAGTCGGAAAGAACCCATTCGGACAATCCCTGATATACGGCGAAGGGTACAATTATCCGCAGATGAACAGTTTTTCTTCCGGTGAGATGACAGGCGAATGCCCGTAGGCATCCGCACCCTGGGCAATGATGACATCCCCTACTGGCCACAGACCAACAATGCCTGTTATAAAGAGGTCTGGGTGACATCGGCAGGAAAGTGGCTATCACTGATTGCCGAATACTAACAAAAGAAATTATTAATTACATAAAATCAAAAAAGCTATGAAAACTATTAAGTTTTATCTTGTCCTCCTATTTACAGCATGCACCCTTCTGGTAAACGCTCAAACTCCCGAAGGCTATCCTGCCAATTATGCCCGGGGCCCCCGCTTCAAGGCATTAGTCTACTATACGCAGCATGCAGAAGAAGCACATTATCAGTTCTCCCTGCAAGCCGTAGAGTTCTTCAAGAAACTGAACTACGGTGACGGTTTCGTTCTCGATCTCACAATGGATTTGTCTTCCTATACTTACGAAAAGCTAAAAGAGTATAGCGTAGTGGTGATGCTCGACGGCTACCCCAATACAAAAGCCGAACGGGATGCTTTTGAGAAGTATATGGAAAACGGTGGTGGCTGGGTAGGCTTCCATGTAGCCGCCTACAATGACAAGAACACCCAATGGCCCTGGTTCGTCAACTTCCTGGGCGGTGGAGTCTTCTATTGCAACAACTGGCCTCCCCAACCAGTCCTGGTTGAAGTGGACAACGAGAACCATCCAGTCACCAAGAACCTACCCGCCTCTTTTGTGGCACCTTCCAGCGAATGGTATCAGTGGAATCCCAGTCCGAGAGCCAATAAAGATGTGGAAGTTCTGCTGTCCCTCTCTCCCAAGAACTATCCCCTGGGCATCAAAGATGTAGTAAACTTCGGTGATTTCCCCATCGTATGGACCAATACCAAATACAGAATGATATATCTGAATATGGGGCATGGCGATGAAGAATTCATTGACGCCACACAAAATCTTTTGTTTGTCAATGCCTTCCGCTGGGTAGTAAGTACGGACAAGCAAGGAGATCCTTTCAAAAAATAACATAAAAAAAAGATTAACAGTTTCAAGAGGTCAGATATTCTCTCAAGAAGAAGGTAAGTAAGATTATATATCTTTTGTGAGCATACAGCACCCGCATGAACAGCATCATTAAAAATACCTAATTAATATTGGGAAAAAGGAGGAGCAATAGTTCCTCCTTTTTTGTTTTTTCCTTCCCTCCTATCCGGAAAAGAGGAATATTCTGATTTATCCGGTTTTAACAAATGGATACCAGCAGGAAACAAATAAAACAGATTGCCTTATTTTTTGTCGTACATAATATATATTTCTATAAATTGATAATAAAACTATGGCGACTGTAAAAGTAAAATTCAGAAAATCATCGGTGGAGGGAAAAGCCGGTACGATCTATTACCAGCTATGCCACAAGCAAAGCAACAGGCAGATAACCACCCGAATGCGCGTACTTCCCCATTGGTGGGATGCAGAAAAAGAAACATTCATAGCTGAAGCGGACAACAATGGGTTGTCGGCCCACTACCAACAGCAAATAGAAAAAGACTTGCTGTGCATCCGTCGGATTCTATGCGAATGGGACGGAGAAGGAAGAGACTACACTTTAGCGGATGTCATTGACCACTTTCGTACTTTGAATGAAAACGGAGACACAGTGCTGTCTTGTTTGGCAACCCTGATCGATGAGCTTAAAAACGATGGCCAGTGGGGAAATGCCCGCAATCTCCAACGGGCATTGAACAGCTTCTCCGACTTCCTGGGAGGCTTAGACAGACCACTCAAGCAGGTAGACGAAAGACTTGTCATGGAGTATGAACAATGGCTTCGGACACGAAAAGTGAGCAAAAACAGCAGTTCTTTTTATATGCGGACTTTGCGCTCTGCATATAATAAGGTGATAAGCCGGAATCAAATGGAACAAACATTTCCTTTTCGAAATGTTTATACCGGTGTAGAACGTACCCGCAAACGTGCCGTACCCGAAGATATCATGGTTCGTTTACAAAAACTGGACCTGACACATTCTGCTCCGCTTGCCTTTTCTCGCGACATGTTTATTTTCAGTTATTGCACCCGTGGAATGGCTTTTGTAGACATTGCCTATCTGAAAAAGGAGGATGTAAGCGGAGGAATACTTAGTTATGTCCGCCATAAGACGGGACAGCGCCTCACTGTTCGCATAGAGCCTCTTATTGAAGAGATTATCGAGCGCTACGAGCCATTGGTCCACAACAGTCCCTACCTTTTTCCAATTATTACATCTAATGATCCGGAAGAGGCTTTCCGACAATATCAGACGGCGCTGGGTTATCATAACCGGAAATTGAAGAAACTGGGGAAGTTGACAGGAGAAAATCTACATCTCTCCTCCTATACCGCAAGGCATAGCTGGGCGACGGTTGCACGCAAACACAACGTCCCGTTGTCCGTCATAAGTGCAGGTATGGGACACACTTCCGAGAAGACTACACTCATATACTTGGATTCTGTAGAAAATTCACTGATAGACAAGGCCAATGAAGAAATTTTAGAGGCATTATGTCGTAACGTTTCTAAGTAAGAAACCTTAAAATTACGGCGCAAAGATATAACAAATAAAAGAATAAAACAACATAACGCTATAAATATTTGTTTATATTTTATTCTCAAAACAAGTATAAAATATTGATTTTTAATACAATAAGCAACTACTTATACAAAAAAGAAATGAATAGATATTTAAAACAGATGCTAATATAGAACTCGATAGATATATTCTAAAAAAATTATCCATACATCGTACCGAATCTACAAAACCTAAAAAAATAGGATAAAAAGATATTTTTTATCCTACAGGAATTCAACGCATTAAAACGTCGTGCCGTTTCTTACTTAGAAACGGTACAATTACAGGGTTACGGATACCTTCTCCTGGGTCAGGAGAAGTTCCGAGTTCCAAAAATCGACAGACAAAACGAAGAATTGGATTAACCTTGCTTGCTGCGCATCAGAGTTGCTTTAAAGATCAGAAATACTCCGATACGCAGGAATGGAAGGAATATCTTTTAGGTGAGATACGACAAATATGGAAGAGGTATCTTCAATTATGCATTGGTATGCATTCAAAGTCTTTTACAATAAGGTATTTGAGATAGAAGACTCGCTGAATAGAGACAAAATCGAGACCTATATTCCTTGTGAAAGAATTCTTGTGGAACGTGGCGGAGTGAAAAAGTACGTGCGAAAACCGATCATTTCCTCCCTGCTGTTCTTCTATTCCACAGAGAAACAAGCACTGGCGTTACAGCAGAAACTGACAGACCGAGTCCTCCTATATACCCGTCTTGTCAATTGGCAAAAACAGCCAATAGCTATTCCTGAACGGGAAATGAAAATTTTCATGCTTGTCACTTCCTCCGGCGAGAAAGGGCTGGACTATTTCGGCGACGTCCCCATGGAGTACAGCACCGGTGAACGGGTGCTTGTTACGGACGGTCCATTCAAGGGAGCAGAAGGCTGTATACACCGCATCAAAGGAAATCGTCGCCTGATAGTGGCAATACAAGGTGTGTGTGCGGTGGCAACTGCCTATATTCCCCAATGCTTTCTCAGGAAGATATAAATCAATACATTTAAACAAGCTCTCACCTAATCAAATCCTTCAGAAATGACAACCTGCTATTTTGAAACTTTGGCGGCATTCGCCGTCAGCTGCCTGCTCAGTGCAATGATTATTCCCAAGATATCGCTGATAGCTTTCAGGCGGCGACTTTCGATCCGTTGGACGACCGAAAGTTGCATACGACGCACATTCCCCGTCTGGGGGGGAATCGCTTTTTTTCCGTGTATCATTATGCCCATTTCGCTCGTCATTGCCTGCCATAATCTCTGTACAGACAGCAATTTACTCAGTTGGGAACAATCCACTTGTCTGCTCACCCTATTCAGCTGCCTCTTCATGCTCTATCTGATGGGAATGAGAGACGACCTGATAGGTATGCGCTACCGTGCCAAATTTATCATCCAGACACTTTGTGGCCTTCTATTGGTAGCCTCCGGCTTTTGTTTCGACAATCTCTACGGACTGTTTGGCATCTACGAATTACCCTATTATGTGGGCATACCATTCACAGTCTTTATCATTGTCTATATCATGAATGCAATTAATCTTATAGACGGTATCGATGGCCTGGCTTCCGGATTGAGCATGATAGCATTCTTCGCTTTCGGTTGCATGTTCGTCTGTCTACACTGGTGGTTGTATGCCTTTATCTCCTTTGCAGCTTTGGGGGCACTGATACCATTCTTCTATTATAATATGTTCGGACAGACCCGCCGCGGACGGAAAGTGTTCATGGGAGATACCGGCTCATTGACTATCGGTCTGTTGCTGGCTGTAATGGCCATTCATCTCAGTATGTCCGATCCCGTCAAGGAAGAACTCTTTCCCGGTGCTATCGTGACGGCTTTCTCTTTCCTGCTGGTGCCAATGCTGGACGTGGTTCGGGTAGTGCTTCACCGCCTGCGCAACCATCAACCTCCGTTTCTCCCCGACAAAAATCATATCCACCATAAATTCATCGCCTTGGGTATGTCTCAACATCAGGCACTCTGCTTCATCCTGAGTATCGCCTGGCTTTTTATTATTGCCAATACACTCTTAGCCTCTTACCTGTCCGTCACCGTACTGTTCCTGCTGGACGTAGCGGTATGGACAGCGATGCACTTCTACATCACAGCAAATTACAAAAAAACACCCAAGAAATTAATACTTCATACCTTATACTTCATATTTCTATTTTATATTAAAATTAAAACATGAAAAATCATCTTTTATACTTGCTATTTTCGTTGGCGTTGCTCTCATCGTGCAACACATCGAAAGAGATAATCTATTTTCAGGACGTGGAGGTAAACAGCCCCGAAGCGGTGGCCCCACCCCAGGACATCACCGTTCAACCCAAGGATCAGATATCCATCGTAGTGTCGAGCAAGGACCCCGAACTGGCGGCTTTGTTCAACCTGACGCGCGTGCAGCAGAGGGTAGGTTCCACAGGACTGAACAACAGCAACAACAACGGAGAAATTTCCGGATATACGCTTGATGACAAAGGTGCCATCGACTTTCCCGTATTGGGAAACCTCACTGTGGCGGGCATGACCCGAAGCCAGATTGCCGCATTGGTAAAACAAAGACTGAAGGAGGAGAACCTGGTGAACGACCCGGTGGTCACCGTGGAGTTTATGAACCTCAGCTTTTCCGTCCTGGGTGAAGTGAAGACTCCCGGAAAATACAGTATCTCAAAAGACTATATAACCTTGCTGGAAGCTATCAGCATGGCCGGTGACCTTACCATCTACGGCAAGCGGGATGCCATCTTCGTGATCCGTGAAGAAAAAGGAGAACGGGTGACGCACTGGGTGGATCTCCGCTCCTGCGATCTATTCAAATCTCCCGTTTATTACCTGAAGCAGAACGACGTGGTATATGTGCAGCCCAACAAGGTACGTGCCGGACAATCCACACTGAATGAAAACAGCGTGAAAAGCGTAGGATTATGGATTAGCATCGGATCATTCCTCACCTCCCTGGGTGTATTGCTGTTTAAATAATTACTTATTATTATGGTTGAAAAGAAAACGCCTGTCGGCAAACCCGTCGATGACTTTATACGGATACAGGATCTGTGGAGCATGTTCGTTCCCAAATGGTACTGGTTCGCCATCTCCCTGTTCATTACCCTGACTATAGCGGTGTTGTACCTGCTGAGCACTCCCCCTATTTACACCCGTACCGCTGCCATTCTCGTCAAGGACAACTCAAAAAGCAGCTCTTCTACCAGCGCTATGAACGACTTTTCCGATTTGGGTATCTTCAAGTCCAATACCAACATCAACAACGAGTTGCTGACATTAAAGTCGCCCACACTGATGACAGAGGTAGTCAATCGGCTAGGATTGAACGAAACCTTTACCATCCGCAAAGGATTAAAGAACGTAGATTTGTACAAAGTATCTCCTGTCACCATTACATTCTGCGACAAAATAGAAGTGCCATTAAGTTTCACCATCAAGTTCTCTTCAAAAGAGGCGTTTGCCATCTCCGAACTTGAAATATCGGGAGAAGACATAGGCGAAACACTCTCCGCCCAAATGGGCGACTCCATACAGACCTCTGCCGGGATCATGATCGTATCCCCTACACAAGAGTTTACCGACGCTTTTATAGGCACATCTATCCGGTACGTCCGGGGAAGCGTGCGCGCTGCCGTCGATACCTATTCAAATGCACTGGTCGCTGAACTGGGTAACGAAGATGCCACTATCATCAACCTCAGCATCAATGACACTTCCATCCGGAAAGCGGAAGACATCCTGAATACCCTGATCGAAGTCTATAATGAGAACTGGATTCGGGACAAAAACCAGATTGCCGTCAGCACTTCGCAGTTCATTAGCGACCGCCTGGGCGTGATAGAGAGCGAATTGGGGCATGTCGACGAAAATATCTCCAGCTACAAAAGCGAGCACTTGCTACCCGACGTACAGGCGGCATCCAGTCTCTACATGGCGCAGTCCGCTGAGAACAACAAAGAACTGTCGACGCTGAACAACCAGCTCTCCACCGCCCAATATATCCGCAGAGAACTGAATACAAAACAGTTGGACCAAACGTTGCCCGCCAATTCAGGTATTGTCAGCGCCAATATAGAAACGCAAATCAGTGAATATAACAATCTGGTGCTGGATCGCAACCGACTGATAGCCAACAGTAGCGAAAAAAATCCGTTGGTAAAGAACATGGCCAGTTCCCTACAGAGTATGCAGCGAACCATTATCCAGTCGGTCGATAATCTGATCGTTTCACTGAATACCCAAATACGTAGTCTCCGCCGTCAGGAAGAGGCTACTACCAACCGGCTGGCATCCAACCCGAACCAGGCAAAGTATTTGCTGTCGGTGGAACGCCAGCAGAAAGTAAAGGAAGAACTTTATCTCTATCTGCTACAAAAGCGTGAAGAAAACGAACTCTCACAAGCATTTACCGCCTACAACACCCGCCTGATTACCGCTCCGCGCGGCAGTATGTTTCCTACCGCTCCCCGCAAGATGAATATCCTGTTGGTGGCATTTGCCGTAGGATTACTGGTTCCGGCAGTAGGTATCTTCATGAAGGAGAACATGAATACCAAAGTGCGAGGTCGGAAGGACCTGGAAAATCTGAGTATCCCATTCATAGGCGAGATTCCCCAATACTCCGGCACAAAGAAAAAATGGTGGGAATTCAAGCACCGGAAGCGGCAGGACATGAAAACCATAGTGGTGAATGAGGGTAACCGCAACATCATCAACGAGGCATTCCGTGTGTTACGTTCCAACATGGATTTCATGGCAAGCAAGGACAACAACCAACATGTTTTCGTATTAACCTCATTCAATCCCGGCAGTGGAAAAAGTTTCCTAGCCATAAACATTGCCATAAGCTTCGCCATCAAAAAGAAGAAAATCCTGGTCATTGACGGAGACCTCCGGCACAGAACCGTCTCTTCTTATGTCGATTCTCCGAACAAGGGATTAAGCGACTACCTGAACAATCAGATTGAAGACTGGAAGGAAATCATAGTGTCCTACAAGGGATACACGAACCTGCACATCCTGCCTATCGGAACAATACCTCCCAATCCAACGGAACTACTGGAAGACAGCAAGTTGTCTATGCTGATAGAGGCATTAAGACCGGAATATGATTATATCTTCATAGACTGTCCTCCTGTTGACATCGTAGCCGACGCACAAATTATTGAAAAATGGGCGGACCGCACCATTTTCGTAGTCCGCTCCGGCTTGTTGGACCGGTCCATGCTTTCCGAACTGGAAAATATGTATACCGGAAAACGATTTAAAAACCTCTCCATGATACTGAACGGAACGGAAAGTACCGGAGGACGTTACGGCTATCGCTACGGATACCATTACGGTTATGCTTCCTATTATGGCAGTAAAGATAAATAAAACTCATGTGGCCATTTTCTAAATCTCAGCCCGTCGCGGCAAGCGGCATCCTTTGCGAAATGACCGACTACCACTCCCACATATTGCCCGGGGTAGACGATGGCGTGAAGACAATGAACGAGTCACTTCAGATTCTTGCGGAGATGAAACACCAAGGAGTCCGCAAAGTGTGGTTTACTCCCCATATCATGGAGGATATACCCAATACCAACGCCGGGCTGAGAGAACGATTTCAAGAATTGAAAGAGAAATTCCGGAAGCCGGAAGATGCCTATTGCGGTACGGTGGAACTGAATCTGGCCGCTGAATACATGATGGACAATCTCTTCGCGGAGCGTCTGGAGGCCGACGATCTGCTTCCGATCTACGAAGGCGGTTACCGGTATCTGCTGGTTGAAACCACCGGTTTCACTCCGCCCATGAACCTGCTGCCCGTCCTGAAACGCATTCAGACGAAGGGCTACCGGCCTTTACTGGCACACCCCGAACGTTATCTATATATGGGCACGTCCTACTACTGTATGTTGAAGCAAGAACAGATTGCTTTCCAGTTGAACCTTCCGTCACTGACGGGAGCATACGGCACATATATACAAAAAAAGGCCGTATCCCTGTTGAAAGCAGGGATGTACGACCTGACAGGAACCGATATGCATTCTTCAAAACATTTCAAAGAATGGCTCGGAACACGGATTGGCAGTCGAGACAGGGACATGCTTTGGGCACACTTCCCGGCATGTCGCGATGGCCTCTGAGTTGCGCCTTCGGGAAGAGTTTCAGCAACTTTGTCAGAAGTTGTTCCAAGTTTTCGAACTGCTCCGGGGTAAGCGTGTCAGCGGGATGTCCTTCCGAGTCCAGTCCGCCTTCATAGCATACACCGATGGAGCACCGGTTGAAAGGACGGCAGTGGGCACCCACTTCGAGTAGTCGGCGATGCTGACTGACGGTACCGTCGCGACGGACGTAAAAGTGATAACCGATAGTACGGAAGCCACGGGCACGATGGTCGCGCAAGAGTTGTTCTACGGTGTAGTCGCTGTTACAACGTGTAGCGGAACAGTGCAGAATGATATAGCGTACGGAGTCGGTGGAGTCCATCATCAATCCGCTTTCCACCCGGACGAGGAGTTCACGCTCATTAAGCACTTCCTCCTCGCCCACAATCATGGGAAATGTTTCCTGTATCATGGCAACAGACATTCGATGGCGGTTGAACAACTGATTATTCCCAGTGCCGTAAGAGCCGCAATGGCTGCCTGGATAATAGCATTGAGCAGGGACACCCAAGTGATTTTATTCTTTTTTGCAGAGTCGGTCATGAGATTTATTATTTATAATTTATGATCTATAATCTATAAGCTGCGCAATGTGCGCTTGCGAAACCTCATACGCTTCGCCCACGCACCGCGCAGCCTTTAATTGTTAATTATTAATTATTAATTTTGAATAATTCTATCCCAAAGGATTTTCGTCCAGTCCGCCTCCGCCGGGATTGTCGGTTCCGCCTTCATCATCCACATTGCCCGGGTCGGACGAAGTCACCTGTTTGATGACTTTTCCGTCCTTGTCGTAACAAGTGATGTTGATGGAGGTATCCTTCAGTTCCTGCTTGATGGTGGTACTGGGAGTGAAAATGACCTTGCGAGTGGTGATGAGTCCCGTACCTACATCTTCCACTTTGGAGACAGCCGCGGCTTGCAGGCCGAAGCGCATGGTACCCACTCCGGGCAGGGCAACGGAATGTCCCTCGGTGGTCCATGCCTTGACAACCTCACCAATGGCTTCCCAGGCAGCCTGAAGGCTTCCCTTCGGGATTCCCGAGCGGATGGAGGCTTCGGATATGACTTTTTCCTGCTTCAGCGTGCTGTAGATTTCTGCCTGCATGATGAAACGATACTCCCCTTTCGAGGGACCTACCGACAGTTTGGTCTGACGGGCTTTTACTTTGATTCCCATAAGTTTAATAATTTAGTTAATCAGTTGGCGAAATTTATTTTGTTCCGTTCTGTAGGGTTATGAATTAATTCACCACAGATTACACAGATTGACACAGATTCTATTTTACTGATTATTAGATCAATAAATCTGTGTGAATCTGTGTGAATCTGTGTAATCTGTGGTGAGTCTTATTCATTCCTACATCAGAAAGAATAAATCCCGTCAACTGATTCGGTTAATAATCTGTGGCAAAGATAGGACGGACCGGAAACCGACTTATGGGTTTCGATGGGTTCCGATGGGTTTCGCCTTACGGGTCGCCCAAATGGCGGACAATCAGCGACACTTGCCGGGATGTGAGCAACTTCTGCGAACGATGATAACCGACGGTTTCCAGTTCCATCATCAGCGGAGGACAATCATAAATCCAGCGCATCAGGCGGTTGGTGGCCACAGCGGATGTTGAATCCGGAAAGTAAAGTAGAGCCAGTTCGCTCTTCTTCATGGAGATGGGATGGAAGGACATGGTGGGAGAAATTAAAAATTAAAGAATTAAAGGCGTTCCGGATATGGGAGTTTTTTCTTCCTATACTGGGAAAATATTTTTTCCTAACTGGAGAATTTTTTTTTCCCAGTTGGAGAAAAAAAAAGCGGAATCTTGCAAACTTGCATTTCTTGCAGCCCCCTCACACCCACACACGTACATACACGTGCATGAAGCGAATGAGATCCTTTTTCCGAACGACGTTTCATTTGAACCTGTATTCTCCGCGCCCGCTTTTCACCAGCTGCCCTTTGTTCAGCATTCGCTTCAACAGCGAGTCGAGCGTGTTGGCAGGTATTCCATACCGTTCACTCGCTTGAAGGGCCTGGCTACGGGTGAAGTTGAGAGGCAACAAATCCAGGAATGCCTCCTGCGACGTTTTCTGCTGCATGGAGTCGCCCGCCGGAAGGAACGACAGGATATGACACGAATGCAGATACAGAGGTTCCGTGAGTGACAGTACGGCATGAAAATCATCGCTGTTGACAGTGAGATCGAACTGAGGTACCACGCCATCTTGCACGTTCTCATGCGGAATGTGGGGTGAAGGCAACAAGCCCGGGCATGATTTCAGCGCATTTACAAGGTCGTCCGCCGGCTTTTCCGCAGCAGTACGGCCGATGCCGTCCGTTGCCATTAACAAGGCTTCGAGCGAGCGCATCAATGCCACGATGCCAATGATACGGCAGATGTTGATGGCGATACGTGCCACCGCACTTTTCATGGGATCGCCATGAGCCGCACCCGCACGACCGAATATGCGTGAAAAGTGAACGTTGAATTCCTCTTTCTGTTCTTCGGTCAGTTTCAGGTTGATGCCGCTTACGACAGCCGCCAAGGCATCGAGCAGGCATTTCCAACGTTCTCCCCAAAGGGTGAACATACGGTCGTAGTCGATACCGGATTCGCAGAACTGATCCACCCATTCACGAATGGGAGGCATGCAGTAAAACAACTGGCGCGAGAACAGGCCGTTCTCCGCCGAGGGAATGAGCGGCTTCACTTGGGCAGGCGTACCGCTAAGCAATACGCTAAGATAGGATATTTTACACTCCCGGTATTCGTGGTTGGTGCGGCGGTTGTAAGCTAGGCGTTCGTGGTCGAAACTCTTTCTCAGGGTATCGCTCCAGTGTCCGTAGTCGGTACCGATGGCAGTGCTCACGGTGTCCGCTTCGGTTTCGCATATCAGTCCGGCACCGTTGGCATCCATCAGGTTCTCCAGCATGCCGGCTCCGGAGTTATCACCCGCAATAAGGAACATCTTCATGCAAGGCTGTTCGGGTTCGGGCTTGCTTGCCTTCTCCTTGCCCAGCGTGTCCCATTGCACCTTCTCAAGGCGGTAGGCTTTCATCTTTTCGCTGTACGATTCCATCAGCGCGTCGTGCAGGGGTTCCGCCAGCCGGCGCACCCAGGTCAGCGCTCCTTTGCCGGAAGCGGGCGGAGCGATGACAAAGGTTTGCAGGCACGGAAATTTGATCTTACGGCCATAGACAAAGCTCAACAGCCGGTTGAGGGTGGCTCCGAATACAGTCAGTGCTCCCAGCAGCAGGATGTCCCTTTGGGCGGGCGATTCGCCGCAGTCCACCACTTGTTGCAGGAAGAGCGGCCACCGATATTCCGGGAAACAGGGCAGCGAAACAGAGGTTTCCACATCGTTTTCTCGCACGTACGTGTGTGTGGGTGTGAGGGGGGCCTGCAAGTTTTGCAAGTTTGCAAGTTTCTTGTCGAAGCGCACGCCTGCCAACTGGGCCAGGTGGAACACCGTTCCTAAGGAATTGCCCCCTCGCCCATTCTGCAAGGTGTGGTCGTAAAGTTTGTCAGCGTCGGCCTGCCGATACTTCGCAGACAGACTGCAAAGCCGGTGAAAAAAACTGCGTCCCGCCTCGCCGCAACTGTTGGCAATGGCGAAGGCAAGTGGCATATATTCCTGATACGTAGGTGCAAGGTTGGCTCCGGCCTGTTCTGCGGCAATAGTCAACTGTTCGATAATGTCAAGTTCGTTCACGATGATAGGATTTGTAATTTGTAATTCGTAATTTGTAACTTACCCTAAATTTTGCACTTCGCTTCTTCATCGTATGCCAGGAAGCAGGCTCTCGACATATCGGCATTGGCAGTATCGGCCTTTAGTCCGTGACGCCATTCCAGATAGTCCCAGGCGGTGTGTAGAGCATTGTCGAACGAGTGTTCCAGTGTATCTGTGAGATTCAGCCGGTAAGGTACAAAGAGTTTCACTCCTTTGGCACCGGGGCTTACGAAGGCAAGATCGGGTTGTAGCACTTCGTCAGTAAAGAGTCGATCGCGCCACATTGCGGCTTCTTCGACAGAGGCAAGGTGGTCGATGTCTATTACAAAGTCTCCGGACGGCACCATGATGCACTGCTCCCGACAGTACGAAAAAATTCCGGCAGGCGTGACGTAGGGCAGCAAAGTCTGCTTTTTTCCACGGAATGCTTTATCGTTTTCCGTATCGGCCCTTACTCTTTGTGTCAGCTCCTTCAGATGGGAATCAGAGGAAATATAGGCATGAAGCCCCGCTACGCTACTCACTCCGGAAGGCACTTTGTTGGTGATGGGAGCGTTGAAAAAAGACATGATAGATTCTTTCATGATATTGATTCTGATTTAATTAAAACTATATTTTATATTTAACTGATTTATGTCAACAAAGATACAGGATATAATTCATCCTATACACTGCATTAAAAGCCATTTACTAAGCATTTATAATCATTGAGTGCTTATTGATTTATCATTAAAATAATTAAATAGAATGGAGAGAGAAAATATAAATATGAACGACAAACCGGAAATAGAGATAAAGATATTCGGCGGTACGAACATGATAGCCCCGACAGGCGCTACCGCCGTTCAGAATTTTTACGGCGATCAGTTTGCCGAGGTCGCCATCCGTCCCGAAGAAACCGAGGGCATTGAAAGTCTGAACGATGCCGAGTGCCTTCTCTTCACCTACGTGCCCGACGTGAAAAAAGTGCATGAGTACACCCGACTTCTGGGCGAATGCGCCACCGCCCACGATCTGGCGGGTGTAGTGAGCATCATGCTCAGCGAACCCCGCGTGGGCAAGGACACGGTGGTGAAAGGCACCTTCATCGAGGTTCTTCTTCCTTTCGCTTCCCGACTGACATCGGGGGCAAAGGTGGACAATGTGAGACAACAGATTAATAATATGCTGATGAGGCAAGGGAGAGGAGGAAAATAAAGGAGGCAATTTAGAGAATGTAACCTTTTAGTATTTAAAACTATTATAAGAAACAATGCTTATACAAAAAACAAATGTAGAGGGTTTGGTCATCATTGAGCCACGCCTTTTCAAAGACGAACGCGGCTACTTTTTCGAGTCTTTTTCCCAACGGGAATTTGAAGAGAAGGTGCACAAGGTGAATTTCGTGCAGGACAATGAGAGTATGTCATCATACGGAGTACTTCGAGGGCTTCATTTTCAGAAGCCGCCTTTTGCGCAAAGTAAACTGGTGCGTGTCGTCAAAGGCCGCGTGCTTGATGTGGCGGTAGATATTCGCAAAGGATCGCCCACATACGGTGAGCATGTGGCTGTAGAATTGTCAGAAGATAATCATTTGCAATTCTTCATTCCCAAAGGTTTTGCCCATGGTTTTGCTGTACTGAGTGAGGTAGCTGTATTTCAATACAAATGTGACAACTATTATACTCCACAAGCCGATGGTGGAATCAGCATCTTGGATGAAGGCATAGGAATAGACTGGAAAATACCGGCTGATAAAGCGATACTGAGTGAGAAAGATACGAAGCATCCATTATTGGGAGATTTTGAGAGTCCGTTTGAGTATGGGATGGGGCTTTATAAATGATAAAGACACTTGTAACAGGCTCCCACGAATAATTGAGAAAGCAATAGGGCAAAAAGGGACTTAATCTTAAATATTCCCAACCCACATGTCACATTAATTATCAACCACTTATCAATTATAATAATACTACCATTGTTTAATAAACGACTTAAAGCAAATCGATTTAAATGGATGGTTGGTATGTAATTATTATATCAGCAATTATTTAATTGCTACAAAATTGCTATTGCTATGAAAGTTGTATTATTAGCAGGTGGATTTGGCTCACGCATTAGCGAAGAAAGTCAATTCAAACCTAAACCGATGATAGAAATAGGTGGTATGCCTATTTTGTGGCACATCATGAAAGAGTATGAGTTATATGGGCATACTGAATTCATTATTTGTGCTGGTTATAAACAAGAATATATTAAGGATTGGTTCGCGAGCTATTTTTTGCATAATTCAGATGTGAGCTTTGATTAGACAAGGTAAAAATGAAATGACAATTTACCATTCTCAAATTGAACCTTGGAAAGTAACAGTAGTTGATACTGGTTATAATACGATGACTGGAGGTCGTATCAAGCGTATCCAAGAGTATGTTGGTGGTGAACCTTTTTTGATGACGTATGGAGATGGAGTCTGCGATGTAGATATCAACAAACTCATTGAATTCCATAAATCCCATGGTAAGAAAGCCACTTTAACTGCGGTTGTTCAGGCACAAGATAAAGGCGTATTAAATATCGATTCAGATAATTCTGTGAAATCTTTCCGTGAAAAGAATATCAAAGATGGCGCACCTATCAATGCCGGATATATGGTTTTAGAGCCAAATATCTTTGACTATATCGAGGGGGATAATACCATATTTGAGAAAGATCCTTTGATTAGACTTTCTGCAGAAGGACAGCTCATGTCCTATATCCATCGTGGTTTTTGGCAATGTATGGATAATATTAGAGAAAAAAATCTTCTTGAACAACTGCTGACAGATAATGTTGCTCCTTGGAAAAAATGGGAACGTCAAGTTCCAATTCCTTTGCAGGGCGGATTCAAATAATTGATTATGATTGAACAAGTTAAAGTACTGAATCGCCGTTTAATTTCAGATGAAAGAGGTTGGTTTTTAAAAGCGATAAATGGGACTGAAGAACAATTACCAACTCATACCGGTGAAATATACCTTACCATGGGAAAACCCGGTCAATCAAAGGGAGGACATTATCATCCTAAAGCATTAGAATGGTTTACGGTAATAGCAGGCACAGCTCTTCTTAAGTTGGAAGATATTGAAACTCATGAACGTATGGATATTAAGATGTCATTAGATAACCCCATTACAGTATTCATACCTAATAACGTGGCACATACATTAGAAAATATTGGAACAAATGATTTTATTCTTTTAGCATATACAGATAAATTGTATAATCCATCTGATACTATAGCCTATTCAATCGACTAAAACAGAAGCAATGATAGACAATACATTTGATAATTTCTATAAAGGAAAGCGGGTCTTAGTGACAGGTCATACTGGTTTTAAAGGTTCTTGGCTTTCCATTTGGCTGCATGAATTGGGTGCGGAAGTCATAGGAGTCGGACAAGATCCGTACAACTCCCGTGATAATTATTGTTTGAGTGGTATAGGTCAAAAAATTCTAGCAGATATACGAGCAGATATACGTGATGCTCAAAAGATGAAAGATATTATTTCTGATTACCAACCTGAGATTGTATTTCACTTGGCTGCTCAGCCATTGGTACGCTTAAGCTATGACATTCCGGCTGAGACATATGCTACGAATGTTATGGGAACCATTCATATAATGGAAGCTATTCGTTCTGCAAAAAGTGTTAAAGTAGCAATTATGATTACTACCGATAAGTGTTATGAAAATAAAGAGCAGCTTACAGGTTATAAGGAAAACGATCCATTTGGAGGTTATGACCCCTATTCATCTTCTAAAGGAGCATGCGAAATAGCGATTCAATCTTGGCGTAGAAGTTTTTTTAATCCAAAAGATTATGGAACTAAACATAATGTAAGTCTAGCTAGTGTACGTGCAGGTAATGTAGTTGGCGGAGGAGATTGGGCATTAGATCGTATCATTCCTGATTGTATTCGCTCACTTGAGTCCAATGTTCCTATTCGTATTCGTAGTCCTAGAGCTATAAGACCTTGGGAACATGTGTTAGAACCATTGAGTGGTTATCTATTGTTGGCACAAAAAATGTGGAATTTTCCAACGTATTATTGTGAAGGATGGAATTTTGGCCCCGAATCAGACAGCGTATCAACCGTTTGGGATGTTGCCACCAAATTGATTACTCATTATGACCATGGCGAACTTATTGACATTTCTAATCCGAATGAGGCCTTGCATGAAGCCAATTTATTGATGTTAGATATTACCAAAGCAAAAGCTAAGTTAGGATGGAAACCCCGGCTAAATTTAGACGAATGCATAGCTTTAACATCGGATTGGTATAAAAAGTATAATAAGCAAGATGTCTATGATCTTTGTATAGATCAAATTCATTTTTTCAACATTCTAAAGAAATGAAAATTTGCATAATAGGCGGCAATAGCTTTCTATCTACAGCTATAGGTAAAGCGTGTGAATCACAGCCCAAGGTTTCTATTCTAGTATTAGGTCGTTCAAAGCCTCGTAATTACTCCTATAATGAGTACCAAGAAATAGATTTAGAAGCTCAACATATTGATGCATCGAAGCTGATAGACTGTGATTTCATTATTTACTGTGTTGGTGCCGGCATACAAAGTCGTCTGAAAGAAGGCATAGATAAAATCTATCTATTGAATCATGTTCGTCCCATGGAGTTATGTAATTCATTGCGTATGCTCGATTTCAAAGGAGTTGTTGTGTCGTTTGGATCTGTTTTCGAAATGGGCGAAACTAATCATAAAAACAAATTTTCAGAAGAAGAGGTTATGACTTCAATTTCACCATCTCCCAATGATTATGTTGTATCAAAACGGCTTTTTTCCCGATTCGTAAACTCTTATAAAAAGTCATTTAAGCATTGGCATTTTATTATTCCTACGATTTATGGTCAAGGTGAGGACTCTAATAGGTTAATACCATATACGATTCATTCAATCCAGCAGTCAAAAACTCTGCATTTTACATCGGGTTCACAAGTACGCCAGTATTTACATGTCGATGACGCCGTAAACGCTTTATTTCACGCAATAAATAAAGCATTACCTAGTGGTATCTATAATTTAGAAAGTACCGATATCCTTTCAGTTAAAGAGGTGGTATCTACTATTTTCTCTCAATTGAATCAGCCTATTCCTAACGGTTGCTTTGGCTCTACGTCTCGCTCCGACGAAAAGATGTTGTATTTGGCTTTAGATGGTTCCAAACTGAAATCTATGATTGGTGAGTATCAAACTATAGTTTTAAAGAATTCCATTTTATGCTACTAGCAAAATGAATTATGTAAAACAAAAATTGAAACAAATAGGTATTGATGCGTCAATAGCCTATTCTTCAGGAGGGAGAATAGTACAAGGTCTTACAGGTTTAGGCTCTATCTATTTTATAGGCACGTTTTTATCTGCCCAGGAGCAAGGTTATTATTTTACTTTTAGCAGTTTGCTGGCATTACAAGTGTTTTTTGAGTTAGGACTCCATAATGTAATAACTCAATTTGCAGCTCATGAGAATGCTCATCTAACTTATGATAGTGATTACAATGCTATGGGGCCGAATGAGTATGCTTCAAGATTGGCGTCTATTTTACGATTAAGCACTAAAATATTTGCATGGATATCTACTTTGTTTTGGATAGTCATTACGATAGCTGGATATTATTTCTTCTCGCATTCATCAGCAAGAATAGAAGATTGTCATATAGATTGGATGTTACCTTGGATTCTTTTATCATTTCTATCATCTATCAATCTTTTTCTTTCACCTGTATATGCTATTGTAATGGGTTTAAAACGTGTGAAAGAAATTAGTAAGATTCGTTTTTTGCAATCTATATTTATGCCTCTGTCTGTATGGTTAGGACTTATACTAGGTATAAAACTTTATGCATTAGCATTATCCTCTTTAGTTTCCGTCGTAATAGGACTAATCTATTTAAACAAGCAACACATTATTTGTCAGCTAAAAAAGATATGGAAGCTTCAATCATCCTATACTGTCAGTTATAAGAATGAAATTTTTCCCCTTCAATGGAAAGTGGCATTGAGTTGGGTAAGTGGTTATTTCATCTATCAACTTTTTAATCCGATTCTTTTTCAGTATGTAGGAGCAGAAGTTGCAGGCCAGATGGGTATGACAATGCAAGTTGTTAACGCCATTCAAGCCTTTGCATTCAGTTGGATGTCAACCAAAATACCAATTTACTCAACTTATATAGCACAGCGAAGATATGAATTATTAGATATTCTGTTTCAGAAAACCTTAAAACAGATGCTCTCTGTTTGTTTGGTGATTATAATTTTATTTCTAGTGACATTACAATATATTGATGTATTTTTCCCTTTTAGAATTTCTAATCGATTTATATCTGGCATGCCGCTGTATCTATTATGTTTTTCTATTATATCTAACCAGATTTTATCCTCTTATGCCAATTATTTGAGATGCTATAAACGTGAGCCTTTGGTGGTTATGTCAGTTATAATAGCGGCATTATGTGCTGTATCTGCGTTTGTATGTACAAGTAGCTTTGGTATGACTGGCCTTGTCTGTGGTTATACCGTTATTATATCATTTATTGAACTACCTTGGGCTTATGCAATATACAAAAACAAAAAAGAGAGTGGCAGCAATTATAGAATTTCAATAATTATTCCTACTTTTAATGGAGGTCAATGGATTGAATCTGGCGTGAGGAGCATTGCAGAACAACTAAAAGACATTCCTTATGTAGAATTTCTTGTTAGAGATAATGCTTCTACTGATAATACATATGAAATAATTCAGACTCTCCAATTAGAATACCCTTCAGTTATTAAGTATGACAGAAGAGAAACTAATACCCCCTATTTGGACCAGAATTTCTGTGAAGCTATTAATATGACTTCAGGAGAATATATTCTTTTAGTAGGTGATGATGATGCATTGATGCCCTATTCCGTTTCTTATTTGTTACACTTGATAGAGAAGTATCCAAGCACTGAACTATTTTATTTCAATAGACTTGTAGCAAATTATGATTTTTCACGTGCTTATTTGCGTGATAAACGTAAGATAGACCCAGTATCAGTTAACGTCTATCAGAATGTATCTGAGTTTTTGTCTGATCATATTAATGGTCCAGATTTTATTACAGTAAATCTAATAAAGCGAGAAGCTTATAATAGAACTTCGGGACTAGATGTAAGTAAGTACTATGGATACAATTGGTATGCCCGTTACCTGTTTGGTGTACAGAATTCTTCTATTGTTGCTATTCAACTACCTTTGGCTATACAACGTCTACCTCAAAAAAGGTCATGGGGTAAACAGTCTGTCTTGTATGCTTTAGTTGGGTTATCTAATCTGTTGCAAGATATAGATACTCAACGTACCATATATCGTGTATGGATGGACTATCTTCATCAAAAGGGTAGATTGTATATAACCTTATCAGGTCTAACTCATAACCGTCCCTTGTATAAGCAAAAATATAGAGAGATTACAAAACACCTAAATAAAAAAGAAACACTCATATTATGGTTGCTACTCTATGTACCTCATTTTAAGTATGTGTTTAGCAGCGTATTGATTATATCAAAAAAAATCAATTTAATTTAAAAATATATCTTATGAACGCCCCAAAAATTATTGCGGAAATTGGCTGCAATCACAAAGGTGATATGAACATCGCCAAGGAGCTGATTATGACTGCTGCCACTTACTGCAAGGCAGATGTAGTTAAGTTTCAAAAGAGATGTAACCATGAATTGCTGACTCCAGAGGAGTATAATGCTCCACACCCACATCCAGAAAACTCCTATGGTAAAACCTATGGCGAACATCGTGATTTCTTAGAGTTTACACTGGAACAACATCGTCAGTTACAAGAATGGTGTAACGAGTTTGGCATCGCATATTCTACCTCAGTATGGGATATTACTTCTGCTAAAGAGATTTGTACACTCAAACCTAACTTAATTAAAGTGCCTTCAGCATGTAATCTTAATAAAAGACTTCTGGAATACTTGTGTGACAATTTTAGTGGAGAAATCCACTTATCATTCGGAATGACTACTCATGAAGAGGAAGAACTGATTATTCAGTTCTTCGAATCTAAAGGCCGTAACAAAGATCTGGTCATCTACAATTGTACTTCCGGTTATCCGGTTCCTTTTGAAGATATTTGTTTGTTAGAACTTACCCGGCTATGTGAACTCTATGCAAGTCGTGTTAAAGCTGTAGGTTTCTCCGGCCATCATTTAGGCATTGCTGTCGATTCTGCCGCAGTGGCTCTTGGCGCAGAGTGGATAGAACGCCATTTTACTTTAGACCGTACTTGGAAAGGAACTGATCATGCCGCTTCTTTGGAACCTGATGGTGTACGCAAATTAGCTCGTGATTGCCGTGCAGTAGCTAAGGCTTTGACATATAAAGAGAAAGAGATTTTAGATATTGAAGAGGTTCAACGCAATAAACTTAAAAAGAACCAAATTAAGTGGTAATCAATATAATGGAGCCCTCAAATATAAGGAATCATAAAATAGACAATGCAAAAGGCTTGTTTATAATATTAGTTTTGCTTGCTCATACTCCCCCCATATTAACCATTAATAATATATCGATTGAATTTAAAATGCTGATACATTGTACCATTATGCCAGCATTTTTCTTCTTTTCAGGGATGTTGTCAAAAAATCCAATTAAGCGCGCAGACAAGGCAATAAAGAATCTGTTGATACCATACGTCCTCTTCTCTATTTTGTCAGTTTTTTTAACCAAATACGACATGGATTAGATTGGAATATTCAGACGTTCAATCTATTTCTACCTAAAGGATTTATGTGGTATCTGGGGGCACTGTTTTGGATGGTGCTATTATTACCTCATATAATAAAATTCCGATATCCCATTCTGATAGCCTCTGTTGTAAGCTTTGTAGCATCGTTGTTTTTGCAAGATGCTTACGAATACTGTGCATTAGGCATTGCATTTTCCATGTTTCCCATGTTTCTTTTAGGATACTATGTGCCAGTTGATTTTTATCAGAAATACAGTAAGGTATTATTCTTTGCTGGTGGTGTTATTGGGATAATTGGAATTATAGCATTAACCATGAATGGAAATATCTATTTTAGGTTTCGCCCACATTTTTATCATCAATATATCAATGAAGAATTCATCAAATTCCTTTGCTTTGGTTTTGCAACATTAATTGTATTGATGGTCGTATGTGTACTTCCTAACAAAGTCACATTCTTAACTACCATTGGTAAAAATAGCATATTGGTATATGTATTCCACGAATACATATATAGTTTTATAGGACATTTGTTTGATATAGATAATGACTATCTTGATTTGCTAATAGCAACTACTGTTTCAATTCTAGTGTCTTATTTTTTAAGTCGGCATTTTTTTGTCACTCTATATACAAGTATAACAACTCCAATTAATAAATTATTGTTAAAATGGGAACAATAGCATTTATTCCTGTCAGAGGAGGAAGTAAATCTATTCCTCTAAAAAATATAAAGCCATTTTGTGGCAAACCTTTAGTTTGCTGGAGCATAGAAGCTCTTGAAAGCTGTTCGGCTGTAGACAAGATTATTGTGGCTACGGATAATGCAGAAATTGAGGAAACAGTGTTAGCACAATCTTACAAAAAAACAGTTATCTACCATCGCTCTGCTGAAAATGCTTGTGATACAGCAAGTACAGAGAGTGTCATGCTTGAATATATTCACCAAGCAAACCTTGAAGAGAATTACATCTTTATGTTAGTTCAAGCTACTTCACCTTTAACAGAAACATCACATTTTACAGAGGCACTTACTCAGTATTCTAAAGGTGAGTTTGATTCTATGCTTACTTGTGTGCGAAGCTACCGTTTCTTTTGGTATGAAGATGGTACTAGTATGAATTATGATTATCGGAATCGTCCACGTCGTCAGAATTTTGCCGGAATGCTGATGGAAAATGGCGCATTCTATATCAATACAATTAAAAATATTCTTGAAAGTAGCAATCGTTTGAGTGGTCATATTGGAGTCTATGAGATGCCGGAATATACAGCCATGGAGATTGATGAGCCTGACGATTGGATGATATTGGAAAATCTTATGCGTAAACATGTGCTTTCCAAACATAAAGAATCCTTTTCACAGATTAAGTTATTTCTTACTGATGTTGATGGTACATTAACCGATGGTGGAATGTATTATGGAGAGAGTAGTGAAGAACTCAAAAAGTTCAATACTCGTGATGGTATGGGGTTACAACTTCTACAAGAAGCAGGAATAAAGACTGGCATCATCACAAGTGAAAATACAAAAATTGTTGAGAATCGGGCAAAAAAGCTGAAAGTTGACTATTTAGTTCAAGGTAAGCGGGATGGAGGCAAATTAGCTGCGGCACAGGATTTATGTGCGCAACTTAATATTACTCTAAACGAGGTTGCCTATATTGGTGATGATGTTAATTGTAAAGAGTTACTAAGTGCAGTGAGAGTGAAAGCTTGTCCGGCCGACTCAATGCCATCTATAATCGAAATTCAAGGCATTCACTTAATGAAGAAAAAAAGGAGGTGAAGGCTGTGTCAGAGAATTTGCTGAAATGATTCTTTCATAATGAATATGCGTCAAATAACAATAGACCAAATACCTTCGTTGGTAGAATGTAACGGCATCAACTTTATTGGTACTGCTGTTACTCCGTGGCATGCTCACGGCATTGATTGTGCCATTAAGTACATTAGGTCTCAAGGAAGGACTGTTAAAGGTTTAGTTTTTATTAAGCCTGCGTTAAAAGAAGGCAAGATTTATTACATTTTAGATGAGCAGAATTTTGTCAATGATTGTTGCGAGTTCTATCAATTAGCAGCAATATTCAATACACAGCCTTTGTATTTGTTGAATAAACAATTCAACAGATTTCAAGCTACGGCAAGATACAATAATCAAGATTATGTGGACAAACATCTTGTTTTTATAGCATCCCCTTGGCATTTGGATTTAGATTTATTCATTTGTCTTCACTCACATCTACATAAGTCCCATTCTTTCCGCTTGATGAAAGTTGAAGAAGGTCTTTCGACTTATTTCCCAGCTGTAAATACCTTTAAGCATATTTGGACAGTGAATGCAAAGAATAAAAAGAGACTTAGCTTACTAGCTTCATTTCTATTTCAGTCCTTTGACAAAATCCTACAACAACGATTTGAACATCACACAAATTGGATCAATTTAAATTTATTAAAAATAACTTCAGGAAATTTTCATGAGAATGTAATCGCTACCTCTCTCTATAGGGATACCGTTTCTGAATTTGAAAGTAAGAAAAAAATAGGCAATGGTCTCCCCAATTTGAATGGTGCTGTTATATTATGCACAATGGCTTATTTGAAGAGTGAGATAAAAGGTAATAGTGATGTGAACACATTAGAAAAGATTGTAGAAGAACTACATAAGCAAGGGGTAAAAATCTTTTTAAAGCCGCACCCAAGAGAGATTGACTATAGAATAAGGTATGCCTCGTTGGGATGTGAATTTATTGATATTCCTTGTTCTGTAGAAAGCATATTAGTCTCTAATTCTAATATAAAAGCTATTATTAGTTTTTCGTCTACGGTATTAATTACAGCTAAGTTATTATTCAAAATAAAGGCAATATCTATACTCAATTTATTAGATATTAATATGTATGGTGCATATATCCAAGATGAGATGCACTCTTTCATAGATTGTTTCTCATCGTTGGTAGATATGCCAAAGAGTTTATCTGAATTAAGAAGTTTAACAATATGATAAAATCTCAATCATTTATTTTTCAACACGAGACCTACCGATATTGACGCGATAGTCTCTAAGATAAATATTTAAAAATATCATCAAAAAACAGCAGGTCCTAAATCATTATTAGATTCTAAAATAAAAAAGATGACTATACCTATAATCATATTAAACTACAACAGTTCCACTGATTGCTCAAAGTGCATCTCCTTCCTGAAACAACAAAAGGAAGTGGAGGTAGAAATTGTAGTAGTGGATAACTGTTCCCGTGAAGACGATGTTAAGACTTTACGTAAGCTGTGTAGCAAGCAACAGTGTACACTAATTGAAAATCACGAAAACCGTGGCTACAATGCCGGAAACAATATCGGTTTGCGCTATGCCGCACAGAAAGGTTATAAGTATGCCTTGATAGCCAATCCGGATATGGAGTTTCCACAGAAGGACTATCTTGCCAAAATGGTGGCGAAGATGGAAGAGGATGAAGAAATTGTGGCGTGTGGAAGTGATATTGTAAATTCAGAAGGATTACATCAAAACCCCTTAAATTATGTCAGCTTTTGGAATGAACTTTTGTGGCCTTTTGAAATGCTGAAATTTGTTTGCTCACAGAAAGCATTATCAACAGTTATGAACCATCAAAATAGCTTTATTGTCCTGTCCTTTCTGGATGTTGCTTGTTAGTTAGGATAGGTTTCATTAAGCAAATATCTTTCTTGGATGAACATGTTTTCTTATATTGTGAAGAGTCCATTTTAGCTCATCAAGTTAAGGTTGCTGGGATGAAGTTATATTATATGTCTGATGTTTCTGCAATTCATAGGCATATTAAGTCGCAGAAGGGAAATCCCTATCGCCGCCTTATGCTGTTATGTGACAGCCGCGATTACAAAAATCGCTACCATAGCGATTATAACTTTGTTCAATTACAGTTGCTTTTACTAAGTAGTAAATTACGTAAATGGATTCTAAAGATCAAATCATGATACAACAACGTATTGCAGAAAATAGAATTGATGCTATAGATTGGATGAAAGGATTATGCATTATATGTATAACCTTACTTCATATTGAAAATGGTATCTTTCCTAATAAACTGAATATATCTATCGGAATGTTTATGATTACAGGTTTTTATGTTACGAGCGGATGGGTTCATGGTATGAAAGCTGCTAATAAGACAGTTCTAAAGGTATTCATCCAAAAACGATGGAAGTCTCTTGGTGTGCCTTATTTATGGTTTACTGGTATTTTAATATTGGTAGATTTTCTTTTTTACTTAGTAGGACACTATGAGTTTGACATCGTTTTGAGGGATATATATAAATCTATAGTCCTTCTGTGGCATAGGTACATTATGGTTTTTACCTGTTCTTTTTGGGGGCGAATTATTGTTTGTAACATTTAGAAATAAAAGGTGTACTTATGTAGGCTTATTAGTGGGACTAATCACGTTTATACTTTTATCAATGTTTCAAAAACACCTCCAACAGCATCTCTCAGATTTTAATTTTACCCTAATAAAGATGCCTTTACTGGTTTTGTCTAGCTCCGCTTCTGCATGGACAATTATTACTGCAAGTTATCTTGTTTCTCGATATGTGAATCAATATTCCGTTAAAAAGAAGTATCTTTTAGGATGTGCAGTTCTACTCCTTTTAACTACTCTGGTATATTTGAACACGCCAATTGATGAAAATCTTCCAAGTGCTTTATTAATATGTATAGCAAAGTTGTTTTCGTTTATTGAGCCCCTAGCTATCCTGTTTCTCTTTCTATGTATAGCTAAAGAAAATATACTATTGAAATATTTACAGTATTGGGGGAAGAATTCAATCATATTAATGGCTGTTCATTATTCTATCTTAATGGAACTATTTATTTGGATAGTTAATATAATATGGGGAGTGCCCTTTACAGGGGTGGAATTCTTTAATTTGCTTCTTTATAATCATGGCATTACAATATCCTATTGCTGAATATATTAATTGTAAACTCAAATTCTTAATAGGTAAATGAACCAGAGTACATTATCAATTTATTGTACACGTTTAGTAGTATTTTTACTCCTTTTTATTGAGTATATATCCTGCATTTATGATGAATGCAGCAAAGCAGAACATTCTTTTACTAGCAGTAATGAGCATTTCCCCTTTAATGCTTATAATTACGCCTAAACTATTGCCCCAATATGATATACCTTTGTTTTGCATGCTCATTTTAATGATTGCATTTCCATTCGCATTTCATTTTCAGACGATGAGGTGGTCTACACTGATTTATACAAGTATGTATGTATGCTTCTTCCTGTCATATCTGAGGATTTTATATGCAAGCGATATTAATGCAGAGATGTTTATGAAACTGATTCGCTGGATTATATATGCTTATGCTATTGTACTAATTATACAATTGGGATGCTTTTTTACAGGGCTTCCTATTTTCAATAAAATCAATATAGATATAAATCATGGCTTTCCTCGTTTAAATACTTTAGGCGCAGAACCATCTTGGTCTGCCCGAATGATAGTACTAATGCTATATGTCCATATTTGTTTATCCGATTATGCAAAAGGATATAAGCAATCCTTAAATGAACTCTATCATGAGAATAAGCTATTAATATTTGCTTTTCTATTTACATTGATTATGTGTGGTAGTACAACAGGTTTATTCTTTGGCGCAATATTTTTACTAAGGTTTATCGATTTAAAATCTATTTTTTACATTGTAGTAGGATTGATTCTCATTACCATAGTTGCAGAACACTTTGAATTGAGTAGTTTTACGCGTATCGAGAAATTTGTACCCGCACTTTTAACTTTAGATGAACAGGCTATTATTAGAACTGATGGAAGTGGAGCTAGTCGAATCATTCCTACCATTCAAGCATTTAAGTTTATTACATTGAATCAATTTGAGTCGTGGGTTGGTTATGGTGTGGATTACGACCAGTCTGTAGTTCATTTTCCAGGGATAAAAGCAAATGGAGGTTTGTTTAGTCTTTGGATTAATCATGGCGTTATAGTCCAATTACTCTATTGGTATATAATCTTTAGCATTTGCACAATTAAAAAAGAATGGATGTCTATAGCTTTAGCTATTATGTTTATAGCTGGAGGGGTATTAATCAATGTGCAAATGTTATGGTTTTTACTTATGATGTTTGCAACATATAAATATATTACAAGTAAAGAATATTAAATTCCTAGAAAGACAAATATTAATCTAAATAAAAATGAATAAGTTCTATTCGGACGAGAAGAATATTCAAATTCTTATCTCGTTATTAAAATCTCATGGGATTAAGTATGTAATTGCTTCACCTGGTAATACAAATTTAACCTTAGTTGCTAGCTTGCAACAGGATAGCTTTTTTAAAATTTATTCTTCAGTAGATGAACGTTCTGCGGCCTACATGGCCTGTGGTTTAGCTGCTGAAACGGGTTGTCCTGTTATGATTAGTTGTACAGGAGCAACCGCTTCGAGAAACTATTTGCCTGCATTGACTGAAGCTTATTATAGGAAACTACCTATTCTAACGATTACATCTAGTCGTAGTAATGCAGAAATAGGACATCTTATACCTCAAGTAACAGATCGACGTTATCTACCAAATGATGTTGTACGACTGAGCGAGCAATTACCTATTGTTAATAGCAGCCAAGATGAATGGGAATGTAATATTAAGATTAATAGAGCTTTACTTGAATTAACTCATAGAGAAGGAGGACCAGTTCATCTTAACATTCCAACTATTTATTGTCCTACTTACAATACAAAAGAGTTACCTATTCAAAGAATTGTAAATAGATTGTATGATGGTTCAGAATTGCCTTCTTTGAAGGGTAAAAGGGTGGCTGTATTTGTTGGCTCACATAGTATTTGGGATGCTACATTAATATCACAAGTTGAGAAATTTTGCGAAAAATATAATTCTATAGTTATATGTGATCATACTAGTGGATATAATGGTAAATATCGCATCCAATATTCTTTAATAGGTGGACAAGAACAATTAGTTCATTCTTTGAATAAGTTAGATGTATTGATTCATCTTGGAGAAATTTCAGGAGATTATTTTTCTACTTTTGGCAAGTTTGTTGTAAAAGAGGTTTGGCGTATTAGTCGTGATGGTGAACTTTGTGATTCTTTTCGCAAATTAAGATTTGTATTTGAGATGCAAGAAGATACATTCTTTAAACACTATAATAAATATGAGATTAATACAGCTACTAATACGAGTTATTATGAAGCATGTCAATTTATGTACGATCATCTTTATGATATGATCATAAATAAAGCTGATTTACCATTTTCAAATATTTGGATTGCAAGCCAAATAGCAAACAAAATCCCTTCTAATAGTTCTGTTCATTTTTCTATCCTTAGTAGTCTCAGGTCATGGAACTTTTTCGAATTCAATAAAGATGTTACTTCATTTAGTAATGTTGGAGGTTTTGGTATTGATGGCTGTGTATCTTCTCTTATTGGTGCATCAATAGCTCAACCCAATAAACTATATTTTGGAATTGTAGGTGATTTGGCATTCTTTTATGATATGAATGTTTTAGGAAATCGCCATCTAGGAACCAATATACGAATCCTGTTAATTAATAATAATATAGGAGCTGAATTTAAGTTGTATTGTTATCCTGGATACAAATTAGGTGATGATACTAGTCATTATATTGCAGCAGAAGGCCATTTTGGGAAAAAATCTCCAAAGTTAGTTAAACATTATGCTCAAGACTTAGGCTTTGAATACATTTCTGCATCATCAAAAGATGAATTTATTAAGCAAATAGAAAAATTTATATCACCTGCTCCCTCTAACAAACCAATATTATTCGAAGTATTTACAGATTATCATGATGAAAGTTTAGCTCTTGAAATGATACGCAACTTGGATTCTGATGCTTTAGGTTTCTTGAAAAAGAAAATAAAAGAGAATGTAAATTACGCTTTGATTGAAACAATTCGTAAGTTCTTTCAAATTTAGCGAATGTGAAGAAAATAGGAATACTTACCCGTCGAGCGGGTTTTAACCATGGCTCTTCACTGCAAGCATATGCCATGGCGAAGTTTATTAGTGACTTAGGTTTTGAATGTAAGATTTTAAATTATGATGAATATAGTGGAAATCCACGTTGGAAAATACGTCCTTATATTGAGAATATTCAATGGATTTTTTTTCGTCCACTCATTTATTTATTAGCTCCTTCTAAATATTATTATCTGCATATTAGAAAACAACAATATACTAAATTTGCAGAGTTTGAGGATACTTTTTACAATCTAACATCACCAATATTGACTAATACAGAAGCACTCCGAAAGGCTTCTAGTTCATTTGATGCGCTAGTCTGTGGTAGTGATCAAATATGGTCTCCACTCTCATATGATCCTGTTTTTCTTTTTAACTTCCTGAATGACAACAGAATTAATACTGTAGCATATGCTCCAAGTATTGGAGTTTCTGATATTCATATGATAAGTGATCAGCAACGTAAACTTATGTGCAAAATTAAATACCTTTCATGTAGAGAATTACAAGGTTCAGAGATGGTAAAGAAGATAACACTGCGTGATTGTCAAACTGTTCTTGATCCTACTTTAATGGTTAATAGTACGCATTGGGTAAAAATGGCTTCATCCATTCCTAATGTAGAAATGGAACCCTATATAGTATGTTATTTCTTAGGAAAGAATGTACATCAAACGTATATCGATGAATTAAAGCATTTGACTGGATACAAGGTACTTAATATAATGATGTTTAATCGCTTAAATGATTTGCACTGCGATCGAACCGTTACCGATGTGGGCCCCTTAGAGTTCTTGAACCTCATTAAAAATGCTTCATATGTATGCACTGATTCATTCCATGGTACCATATTTTCATTTCACTTTAAAAAAAAACTATCTCTGTTTGAACGCTTTAAAAGTGAAGAAAAAGATAATCAAAACTCTCGAATTTATACCTTATTACAAAACTTACAGTATGAAAAAGTACTGATTAAAGAAGATGATTTGCCATGTAGGGACTGCGAGATTGATTATGCTAAGTGCGAAGCTGCTCTCAAACAGTGGACCGATTTATCCAAATCATATATTTTAAATGCACTAAATCAAAATTAGATGAATTTTAGCAAAATGAAAAACAATAAGAAAATTTTTGTTTCTGCATGTGCTTGCAACCCTAATATGGGTTCTGAGCCAGGTGTTGGATGGCATTGGGTGCTTGAAATGGCTAAATACTTTGAATTATGGGTAATGGTTCACGAAGCTGCTAGAGCTGATATAGAATTAGCGATTAGTAAAATGAATAATCCACCAAATATACATTTTGTCTATACGCGCATCCCGTTTAACTCTTGGTTTAGTAATAATGGCTCATTTCGCTTGGTACGTACCTATTACTGTATTTGGACCTATCTTTCCGATAGTGTTGTGAAGAAAACAATGCAAGAGAACGATATTCATATCTTCCATCATTTGACTTTTGGTAATGCTATTTGGGCTGTTAGTCGTTATGGACAAACACAAAAGTTTATATGGGGGCCTATTGAGGGGTAGAAGTTATATCAGAAGAATATGCTAAACACTATGATTTTAAAAGCAGAGTTTTTGAATGGTTAAGAAGAACGATTGTCAAGAGCTTAAAATATAGAAGGGGTTATCTTAATCGATGCAAAAATGCAGATTTAATCCTCTGCAAAACCGAAGCCATGTTTCAGTCTGTGCCTGAGCTTTATAGACATAAAGCAATCCTGTTTACAGACGTAGCAGTAGAAGAGAATATTATAGAAGGGACGGATGTAGAAATAGCACATTCTGATATAGTAGAAATTCTCTCTGTGGGGCGATTGGATGCATGGAGAGGATTCGATCTTCTCATTGAAGCTTTTGAGAAAGCCAAAAAGCTTTGTCCTCAAATACATTTGACTATTCTCGGTAATGGAATGAACCGGAAACGATTACAACATCTCATTCAAGAAAAGAACTTACAACAAGATTGCAGTATGTTGGGAGGAGTCCCGATAGAACAGTACAATAGAATAATGACTCAATCTGATATTATAGTCAATAGTTGCCTCAAAGAGGGCGCTGTTACTGTTAGTTTTGATTCTATGCGATATAGTAAGCCTTTAATTTGTATCGATTCAGGTGGTTTTACACGATATTTTTCAGATGACTATGCTATTGTGCTTCCTCAACAGAAAAGAGAGTCATTAGTACAATCTATGTGTGATGCAATTGTTAAGTTGGCATTAAATGTGGATTTACGCAAAGAAATGGGAAGAAAAGCACATCAAGCAGGCAAGCAATTTGTATGGAATGAAAAGGGAAAACAAATACGAGATGTTATCAATAGCTATCTTCATAGCTAAAACAATTAATGTTTGTACTTATGATCAACTGCCAAAGGAAAATCATTTGTTTCCACCTTTTCAATGATTATAGTGGTAGCCCGAAAGTATTGCATATGGTGTTGGAGAGGATTTTAAAGTATGACTATAAGGTGGAACTTATAACCTCATACAATGGTATACTAGATGATTTATCTAAATATCCCAACTTAAAAAAGTATAGCTATATATATCGTTTTTCTAATAATCCGATAGTGACAATGTCACGCTATGCGATGATACAACTATATACTTTCTTTTTTGCCTTCCGATACTTGTCCAAAAAGAATGTGGTGTTCTATATCAATACGCTATTACCCGTAGGACCGGCATTGGCAGGACGGATAATGGGAAAGCCGGTGGTATATCACTACCATGAGAATGCTTTTGCGAAAGGAAGGTTCTATAAGGCATTATGCCGCTGCATGCAAACATTGGCTTCAGAAATAATCTGTGTGTCAGACTATCAACGGTTGTTCTTGAAGCGAAGAGATGGGGTGGTGGTGACACCCAATGCTGTGTCCGAAGTGTTTGTAAATAGATTGATCCCTGCACCCAAAGAGGCTTTTGAACGGAAACGAGTATTGATGCTCGGGTCTTTGAAACTTTATAAAAGTCCGCTAGAATTTATTGCATTGGCTCAGTATCTGCCACAATTTGCCTTTGAACTGGTGGTGAATGACACACAGGAAAACATTAATCACTTCTTAAAAGAGCATAAGATAAATATAAGCAAAAACCTCACTATATATCCTCGACAGAATGATGTTGTACCTTTCTATAATCAGGCTTCACTCGTTTTAAATCTTTCCGATAAAAAACAGGTAGTGGAGACATTCGGACTGACAGCATTGGAAGCAATGAGTACCGGGCTACCAGTAATAGTGCCCACAGAAGGAGGAATTGCAGAGATGGTTGTGGATGGAGAGAACGGTTACAAGATAGACGTACAAAATCTTAATCAGATAGCCGAATGTATAAAAACAATTCTATCTGACGAAACTCTTTATATGGAATTAGCCCAAAATGCACTCGCTTATTCCAAAAGATTCAGTGAAGCAAAGATGGTAAATAGCATTGAAATGATACTAAACAGGAAATAAAACAATCCTTTTATATTTATGAAACAAGTAGCTATCGTAGGCATCCAAGGTGTGCCTGCAAAATATGGCGGCTTTGAGACTTTGGTGGAGAACATTATTGGTGATAACTGTTGCTCCGAAGTCCGTTATACCGTTTTTTGTAGTGGTAAGGATTATACCACACGCATGAAAACCTACAAAGGAGCACAACTGAAGTACATCCCGCTATTCCATGCCAATGGGGTACAAAGCACTCCTTATGATATTCTGTCGATGCTTAGATGTTTGCGAGGTTATGATACCGTAATCATATTAGGCGTATCAGGCTGTGTTTTTTTGCCCGTCTTCAGACTGTTGTATCGGAAGCAATTAATAGTGAACATTGACGGATTGGAACACCGGAGGGCCAAATGGGGTAAGTTTGCCAGATGGTTTCTGCGAACAAGTGAAGCGATGGCCGTACGCTATGCTGACGTAATCATAGCCGACAATAAAGGAATACAGGACTACGTATGGAATACGTATCATAAGAAAGCCGAATTAGTAGCCTATGGAGGAGATCATGCACAAAGAAATGTCACCGAAGAAAGGCAGAACGAAATTCTGAGGCAATACGGAATCGCTCCCGGAAACTATGCCGTCAGTGTATGCCGTATTGAGCCGGAGAACAACAGCCATCTGATCCTGAAAGCCTTTGCTACTTCTGGAAAGAATCTGGTGTTTGTGGGAAATTGGAAACGGAGCGAATACAGCCGACAACTCAAAGAAGAATATTGTGGTCGGAAAAATATACAGATGGTAGATTCTGTGTATGACCTTGATATACTCTATGCACTGCGCAACCAATGCAGGTGCTATATCCACGGACATAGTGCAGGCGGCACAAACCCTTCGTTAGTGGAAGCTATGTTTTTCGGCAAACCGATTTTAGCTTACGACGTGATTTATAATCGTGAGACAACAGAAAACGAAGCTCATTACTTCAAAACAAATGAAGAACTGGTAGAATTGCTACATGACAGCCCCGAGGACGGATACAAGATGCGGGAGATTGCAAAGCAACATTATACCTGGGCTTTTATAGCTCAACAATATAAAGCATTACTTTCATCCCACAAATAACTAACCATCTTCACAAAAGAAAACTCATCAGTAAAATATTTTATAAGCTATTCGTACTGATCGAATTATTTATAGCAGCAAAGTGCCAGAAACAATCACCCTACTTAGTGATTGTTTTCGGCACTTTCTTTATAGAAGAGCCATAAGAAGGAAAACATTCATCATTTTCCTAACGTCCAGTTAATAGCATTCCTGAACATCTTCGTGAAATCTTCCGTCTCATACAGCCTCTTGCTGTGCCCTATCTGGAAATAAACATTGCGCGCCTTTTTACTTTCATTCACCCATACCACCGGATGATCGCCCATCTTGATATCCGAAGCAGGCGTATAGGTAGCCTCATCAACACTGGCTAGCACACGCACATTCGGACGTGGACTCTTGTCATAAGTATACCACTCGTCATCGGGCACCACGAAAGAGGCCGGTACTCCCTTCATTACCGGGTGTTTCTTATCTTCCACAAGCAGCGTACCGTCGGCCAGCGGAGCTATGTAGTTCTTGAAACGTACACCACCCATGAAATCAGAGAACCATTGCCACATGGATAACCGTCAAACTCACCCAGCAAAGTAGCATGATGGAAACCTATCCAGCCGCCTTTACCTTCTCTATATACTTGACGAAAGCATCTTCCGCTTCTTTCGGCCATGTATAAGGAGGATAATCCAACTGGATAATCAGATTGAACTGGGACAGATAAGTCTCCGTAATAGGTTTGGCATTGTTTATCTCGGTAATACTGAAATTCATCTTTCTACTTTCATCAGTCAGCCACTTCAGACCCGCATCCGTAAATCCACCATGCTGACCACCTCTTTCCGTCAAGACCAGCACCTTAGTTCTATGCTTCTTACCAAGCAGATTCTCAGCCACCGTACGACGCAAATCTCCTTGCTCATTATCACCACTATAGTCCCAATACATACCACCCAATAAATCTCTATCCAAGATATATTGACACTTGATTGCCAGTGAACGGGCATTTTCAAAACCGAATACCAGCGTATCATTTTTATTAACCAGATAAGGAACCTGGGCAACCGTATCCCACTTTTCAGTATAATCACCACCGGTACTTCCTACTTTATTAAAATCCTGGAAACTGGGGTATCCATCTCCGCCACGACCATAAAAAGGCATCCCCATCACCAGCATGGAAGGTGGCACACCGGCTTTCAGATGCGCAGTAACAGCCTCATCCGACGTAATGCCTCCACTGTTTGCAGACCGATAAAGCGCCGAATGGTGCTTGGGAGCAGAAGCCATGTCATAAGCCATGATATTCACAAAGTTAATAAAAGGAAGAATAGCTTTGAAGTCGATATACTTCGCTGAAGCCACAGTGGCAAGTGTCAATTCCTTCTGATCACCTATCGCTGCCCTGATATCTTTCATCAGAAGTGTAAAGTTCTCCGTGTCATCGGGTGAAGCTGAAATGTTCGCCATTGAACTCGTGGGATATTCCCAATCGATGTCAATGCCATCCAGATCAAATTCCTTCACTACCCGGTCGCATCCGCGGCAAAAGCACGGCGATATTCATCATTGGCAGCCATCTCACTGAAACGTCCACTCCCCCATCCGCCGACAGACAGAAGTACTTTCAATTCGGGATTTTGCTTCTTCAGGTCCACAATTTGTTTCAAGCGTTCTTCATTGTCAATCCTGACGCCATCAAAACTTTCGTTTACATGACCGAAAGCATAATTAATATGCGTCATGTACTGGGGTTCCGGCACGATGTTACTCCAAGAAGTTACATACGCCACAATCACTTTGGAACTCAAGGGGTTCGCTGTGCTTTCCCCCGACTTGGTGGTGCTGCATGAAGCCAATATGGCTAAAGCAGTCGCCATCATCATTCTAATCTTTTTCATAAGTATTATAATTAATCAGCTGTTTGACGAATACGTGAACCTATCAATGCGTAATAGAGCATGAATATCTCGCCCAAAAGTACAATAAACCAAGACCATCTCCAACTTCCGAGCACATCAGCCAGTATTCCCTGCAACAAAGGCAGGATGGCACCACCCACTACACCTATCATAAATACCCCGGAAGCCACAGATATATATTTGCCCAAATGGGCTACGGACAGGGTAAAGATGGCTCCCCACATAATAGAATGGAACAATCCGACTGCCGTCAGCAACCACGGATTATTCAGAAGGATAGCCAACAAAGCAAGTGCTCCTGCCGAAACCGTAGTTACAACCAACTGCACACGAGGAGAAATCTTACTCAAAGAGCTTCCTACCAACCGCCCCACGAGCATCCCGCCCCAATACAGTGTAGCCATTAATGCCGGAGATGCATAATTCATTTCAATGGCATACAGATTGATATTGGCACCTATACAGACTTCCACGCCCACATAACAGAATATAGCACAGACTCCTAAAGTGAGATGCCGGAACGACCAGATACTCTTTTCCAGCTTCTCACCTTTCTCTATCCGAGTTCCCTGTATATCCGGCAAAGATAGTTTCATTAACAGGAAAACAATCAAAGAAATCACCACTATCAGCACCAGGAACGGAATCATTAACTGATCTATCCGGATATCTTCCATTGCCAGGCCACCGAAAACAACACCCGTAACAAAATAAGGTGCCAAAGTGGTTCCTACAGAATTGGCTGAGCCACCAATGGCAAGACGTTGAATGGCTTGCGTACCTTTCACATGGCAAGCCGTGAGATAAGGATTGATAACCACCTGCAAGATGGTAGCAGAAGCTCCCACCACAAAAGACCCCAAAAGGAAAATAAAGAAACCACCGGGAATAACATTTCCTCCAGCATGCCAGTTGGCTTCCGGAAAGAAAACCGTAAAATAAGAGGAAGCGAAAAATAATCCCAAACCAACCACCATTACCAACAGTCCGCGCATCAGCGTACCTTTATAACCATATTTACTAATCCAGGACGACCCTACCCGACCACAGACCGGATAAGCCAGGAACCAGGAGAAGGTAATCAATGTGGCGAATGTGTTTTTCAGGCCACCCACTTCGGCAAGGAATGTTTCTTTCAGCGGTCCCTGGAACTGAGTATTGGCAGTAGTAAGGAAACCTACAATGAAGAACAGGAATACCATTGTGATAAATGGCCCCATATAGTTCACTTGTTTTTCTTGTTGTGTCATAGTATCATGTATTAAATAAAAGAAATTCGCAATTCGGGTGAAGCTGAAGTACCGATGCAGGAACTTCCGGTGTAACGGGTCCCTCCAGCATTTTCCTGACGATATCCGCCTTGTTCGCACCTTTGGCAACCAATACGATTTTACGGGCCTGCATGATGTTCCGGATTCCCAAAGTAGCACCACCCAGTTCTTTCTCCGGCGGTGTATTCGTTTCCCGTCGGATACATTCTTCCAGTTCAGTATTCATTTGAGTCACCCATGTTTCTCCTCCTAAGGGAGAACCAGGTTGGTTAAAACCCAGATGGCCATTCTCACCCAATCCCAAAATCAATAGGTCAATACCTCCACGGCTCTCTATTTCTTGCTGGAAAAGCTTGCAGGCTTTGTCAAAATCATCAGAGACTGTAGGTAGCATCAAGAAGTTGTCTTCTTGGATGCCCAGCGTATCGATCAGTTCTGTCTTCAGCATTGTGTAACATGCACCTGCATACTCACGGGGTACATTAGTCACCTCGTCCAGTCCGAAGAATGTAACAGAAGAAACATCAAAAGGATATCGGGAATAGATTTCTCCAACCAGGCGATGCAGGTTGCCGGTAGTACGCCCTGTAGAAAGTCCGATAACACTTTCCGGCTTATTCAGAATTTCACCAATAATGCGCCATGCAGCAATACAATCAAACTCTTTTTCACTCTTTGCTATAGTTATTTTCATGAGTCTACTTTTTTATCACTAATCATTAATCACTATTTACATATTCATCGCCACTGCGCCCGCACCCAGCAAACCTATAAAACCCGGGTTAAGTTTAGTGATAACCACGCCATTGGTTACAAAGCGCATCGTAGTAGGATGAAGTTTCTCCAGTATTTTCTCATGAATATATCCGTCGGACACAATGCCGCCACCCAATACCACCGTATCAGGATCAGTAACCCGTACCAGATTCATGATAAGATTTGCCAAAGCTTCCGAAGCATTTTCAACCAGAGCCACACACAAAGGATCTCCTTTCTGGCTTAGCGCAAAGACTTCGCTGATCAGTACTCGTTCTCCCTTTTCTGCCGGGATATGCAGATTGGTTTCATACCGGTTGCGAAGAAAACGAGCGCAATTATCAAAACCGATACCGGCAGCAATGGCCTCCACACAATCCATTCTTCCACAACCACACTTAATGCCAAGATTCACTCCCACACGCACGTGCCCTACCTCACCCGCATTGAAGTGACTGCCACGTATCTGCCTGCCATTGATAACCGTACCGACGGCAATACCTGTACCTACATTAATATAAATAAAGTTCTTGGATATTTGTCCGAATCCCCAGACACGTTCGGCGCGAGTGGCACTTTTCACATCATTATCTATATGGCAGGGGATACCATAAATATCCGACAATTCCTTTGCCAGCGCTATCGGTTGCGTCCGACTCGGATCAATCTGTAACCAAATGCCCTGATTAGGATCTACACGCCCTATCAGCCCGACTCCCATACCGACAGGTTTCTGGTTACACCAACCCACTGTACGGATATAATCATCGAGTGACGACTTTATGATTTCCGAAGCTGCTTGCTGGTTAAAATATCCGGAGTCATATTTCTTATACCTTAAAATATTACCATGGCTGTCCACCTCACCAATCAGTAGCTTGGTTCCACCCAAATCAAGACCTAAATAAGTTTCCATTCTTTATTGCGTTTTTAATATTGTTTACTGTCCACAATATTACGCACTATCAGGAAAACGGGAGTTGATTATCTAACAAAAAAGGTTTGATACCTGTCCGTGGTGGTTAAAAAGCTATCTTTAATACTTTAAATCTTGCTGGGACTCGTACCAAACTGCTTTTTAAAGCAAGTACTGAAGTATTTTGAATCAGAAAATCCAACCATGGAAGATACTTCACCAATCGAAAATCTTCGGGAAGCCAGAAGTTCTTTCGCCTTATTCAGACGAACAATACGGATAAAATCATTAGGTCCCTGCCCGGTCAAGGTCTTGATCTTATTATAAACGGAAGTACGGCTCATGCCCAACATACGGCAAAAGTCGTTGATAGAGAATTCTGAATTAGAAAGTTCTTCATCAATCACTTCCATCACTTTATCCATAAACTCCTTGTCCAGCTGGCTGGTATAGTCCGTATCTTCCGGTGGAGTATCCATGGACAGCACCGTATCGCGAAGATGCTGCCTGTTCTGGAGGATATTCCGTATCCGGACTTTCAGGACAGAGAGGTCGAAAGGTTTAATTATATAATCATTCGCTCCGGCTTCGAGTCCGAATATGATATTCTCCCTTTCACTCAGAGCCGTCAATAGTATCACAGGAATATGGCTCGTATCGACAGAAGACTTCAGTATACGGCACAATTCATCACCTTCTAACACGGGCATGACAATATCCGAAATAATGATATCCGGATTGATCTCCCTTGCCATCTCCAAAGCCTTCCCGCCATCGGGCACTCCGATTACTTTATATTCTGATGACAAACTGTTCATCAGATACTCCCTCATATCTTTATCATCCTCAGCCAGAAGCAACACATTCTTACCGGCATCTTCCTGCTCCGGGAAGGTATCAACAGCGGATATTTCCTGCGTATTTTCTTTTCGCTCAACAACTATCCCCGACTTTATCTTCAACGGGAATGTAACGGTAAATGTCGTCCCTTTACCTTCCGTACTGCTAAACGAAATATCACCGTGATGCTGCTTCACAATCCTCCGTGTAATCATCAGCCCGATACCTGAACCTGTTTCCTGAAAGTTCATGGCATTCTGTGCCCGATAATACTCATGAAAGATATTTCTTTGTTCTTCTTTTGGAATGCCGATACCTGTATCTTTTACTTCAATCGACCATTTCTTCTTCGTTGTTCTTACCGTAATATAGATAATCCCTTTCTCCGTATATTTCAAGGCATTCGAAAGGAGATTGTCCACAATATGATCCATCTTATCCCGGTCCATCCACACCTGCGGCATGTCCGCCTCTGTCTTCAACTGAATTTCCACTCCCTTTTGCAGGACGGCCATGTGGAACTCCGCTATCTTTTCTTCCAGATAAGCTTTGATATCGTAAGGAGAGACTTTCAGACATTCGGCATGCAGTTCCGTTTTCTGTAAGTCCAACAACTGAGTAACCATACTCAACAGTTTCTCGGCATTCTTCACAGCTACCGCCACTGTCTTCTTACTTTCTTCCGGAAGTTCCCGCTGTGCTTCAAGTTCGCTCAGAGGTGCCTTTATCAAGCTGATCGGGGTGCGTATATCATGCGCTATGCTGATAAAGGAACGTATCTTCTCCTTTACCCGGTCTTCATTGGCTTTATGCCTCCGATACTGCACAAAGATATAAACAAAGACAGAAAGCAATATAAAATAAAACAGCAATGCCCACCATGAAACCCAGTAAGGACTACTGATTACCACCTTCAGACTGCGCTCCCCTATCTGTTGCCCGGTATATTTATCGAATGCCCGTAACCGGAATGTGTATGTACCGGAAGAAAGGTCCATGTAGTTCACGCTCCGCACCGAATTGGAATGTTCCCATTCTTCATTATGCCCCTCCAACATATACTCATACCTGATTCTGTGCGGAGCCGTAAAATTGATGGCAGAGAAAGAAATGGAGAATGAATTCTGGTTATAGTTCAAGCCGATCTTCTGCGTGTCGTTGATATTAGTCTTTAAAAGGGAACCTTTCATACCCGCCTTCACCGATTCATAAAGCAATTTAAAATCTGTCAGTATCAGTTCGATAGGACCATGCTGTCCGAAGTTCAGCGAAGGAGAAAAGGTTATCACTCCCTCCGCCGTACCAAAAGCGAGGCATCCGTCGTCCAGCTTGAAGGCTGAATTAGGGTTATAATATCCCCAGGTGATATCCAGAAAATCGTTTGCGCTGATCAGAATATCGTTTGATAAGTCCAGGCAATAGAGTTCTTTTTCCGTACTGAACCAAATACGGCCATCGTTATCTTCCGACAGGCTATTAATGGAATTGGAAGCAAGACCGTCATCCGTAGTATAAGCACGCGCCTCTCCTCTATCAGGCTTGAAACGTACCAATCCTTCTCCGTCAGTGGCAAGCCATATATCCCCGGATGAAGATTGCAATAAGCATCGGATAGGATAGTGCAGGGAAATATCTCCGAACTTCTGATGCCACTGTGCTTTTCCCGTAGCTTTATCGAAAACAGCCAGACCACTACATCCTGCTATCAGTAATGAACCGTCTCTACCGGACTTCAAGTCTCCTACACAATCAATCGGATAATAGGTATAAGTATCCGTCAGCATATTGTAGCGTGTAAATTCGCCTTCAATACCACCTATCCAAAGATAATCACCTTCCGCATGGATAGCATAAATGTAATCGGTGGCCACACCCTTGTCCGAACCGGTTTTCCGTTTTTCCATCTTTTGCACCTTGCCTGTTCCCTTATGGATAGCATAAAGACCGATACCATATCCACCGACCCAGATGTTTCCTCTTGAATCTTCAGCAAGAGCCAATACAACTTTAGAACCATGCTCCGTACCATCCAGAAAGTGCTTCCATTGACGTTGTTTGTGCCGGTAAAGGCTGACTCCATTGTTTGTGCCATACCAGCAATCTCCCTCGGAATCCTGAAATATGACATTGATATGATCCGATTTCAGGGAATTAGCATTATTCTGTTCATGCTTCATTCTCCTTACATCAGGAATATTGGGGTCTAAATAGCTGATGCCATTGGTAGAGGTACTCACCCAAATGCCGCCAAATTCATCTACACAAATATCAGAAACAGTATTGCCATTCAGACTTCTTTCATCATCTTCATTGGTGATATAATGCTTCAGAAGCCGTTCCGTAGTCCTGTCTATCTGGAAAACACCGGCACCGTCAGCTCCTATCAGCAAGGTATTATCAGGAGCCTGTGCAAAAGTGCGAATGGGAACATGGGGGATGAACTCTTTGAAAGACCGCACCTTCCTTGTCGATTTATCCACGACAAAAGCCCCGTCGGAAAAGGTACCTACAAATAATTTATCTCCGAAAGCACACAATGATTCGACATGCATTTCCGCGGGAAGAGGTATCGCTTCCTCTGAAGAAAAACCGGTTTTATTCGCTCGCTTCAACCGATAGATACCTTTATTGGTTCCGGCACAGAATTCAGTATCATCTATCTGCACAATGCAATTGACGCATTGTCCTTTCAACCCGGCAAGCAATAAGCCGGACTTTTCTTCCCAACAGTAAACACCCGTTGACATACACAGCCAAAGGCGGTTATCCACATCAAAAAGGATATTATTCAAGACCGGAAAAGAAAGATATCCGGATGCATCGACACGCAGTTGAAAAGCATCCGTCCGATTATCGTACGCGTATATCTTTCCGTTCTTCAAGGCAATCCAGATATTCCCCGAATAATCACAGGCCATGGTAGTGGAAGACAGGATATGATCTTTGGACTCCACCGTTTCGTCCAGCTGATAGTGTTTTATTTCATTGCCGTCATACCGGTCTACCCCCATATGGGTATAGGCCCATATAAAACCGGCAGCATCTTTACTGACCTGAAATACCTGCCGGCTGCTCAACCCTTCTTTTATACTCAGGGGACGAAACGAACCGGCAAATAAAGTGAAGCATTGAAGGAGAAATATAAGTAAGGTGAAAATGTATTTTATCATAATATCGTTATTATCTGTCCGCATTACACATTTATAGGTTTCGCGGATGCAATATTAGACACAAATATAAAAAAAGTGGTTTAAAAACTATCCAAATAGGTTTGATTTCTATTACTTTTGTCCATCAAACCAATAAACCGTGATAGGCCATGCTCAGCAAGCTTAAATTAAACCAGCTCTATTTCAAAGACACGCAGTTCGCTAACCTGATGACGCGACGCATCTTCAACGTCCTTCTGATAGCCAATCCTTATGACGCTTTCATGCTGGAAGACGACGGACGCATTGACGAAAAAATCTTTAATGAATATACTTCACTTTCTCTGCGCTATCCACCCCGCTTTACCCAGGTATCGACTTGCGAGGAAGCCTTGGCACAACTCTCTACCGTACCATTCGATCTCATCATCTGTATGCCGGGAACGGGAGATAACGACAGTTTCGATGTGGCGCGACACATCAAGAGCCTTTACGAACATATTCCCATGGTGATACTGACCCCTTTCAGCCACGGTATCACCAAACGCATCGCCAACGAAGACCTGAGTCCTTTCGAATATATCTTCTGCTGGCTGGGAAACACGGACCTACTGGTGTCTATCATCAAACTGATAGAGGACAAGATGAACCTGGAACACGACGTAAATGAAGTAGGTGTGCAGGTGATTCTGGTTGTGGAGGACGGTATCCGTTTTTATTCATCCATATTGCCCAACCTCTATAAGTTCGTATTGAAACAGCCAGGAGTTCAGCACCGAAGCATTGAACGCCCACCAGCGCACGTTGCGTATGCGTGGACGTCCGAAGATTGTACTGGCCCGTACGTATGAAGAAGCTATAGGCATTTACGAGAAATACAAAAATAATATATTAGGAGTCATTACCGATGTCCGCTTTCCACGTGTAGAACGTGGTGAAAAGGACGGACTTGCCGGTATCAAGCTTTGCGCTGCCATCCGTAAGGAAGATCCCTTCGTACCGCTCATCATTCAGTCGTCCGAATCGGAGAATGCGCTTTATGCTTCAAAATATGGTGCCGCCTTTATCGATAAGAATTCCAAGAAGATGGACGTAGACCTGCGCCGCATCGTATCGGACAATTTCGGTTTCGGCGACTTTATCTTCCGCAATCCCGACACACTGGAAGAGATAGCCCGTGTAAAGAACCTGAAGGAATTACAAAACATCCTTTTTGCCGTACCGGCAGAGTCATTCCTTTATCATATCAGCCGCAACCATGTCAGCCGTTGGCTCTACTCACGCGCCATGTTCCCGGTAGCTGAATTTCTGAAACCTATCACCTGGAACAGTTTGCAGGATGTGGACGCCCACCGTAAAATTATCTTCGAAGCAATTGTAAAATACCGTAAGATGAAGAACCAGGGTGTGGTAGCCGTGTTCAAGCGTGACCGTTTCGACCGCTACTCCAACTTCGCCCGCATCGGTGACGGCTCATTGGGAGGTAAAGGGCGCGGCCTCGCTTTCATCGACAATATGGTGAAGCATCACCCTGAATTCGAAGAATTCGATAACGCCCGCGTTGCCATTCCCAAGACCGTAGTGCTCTGTACTGATGTCTTCGACGAGTTTATGGAGACAAACAATCTGTATCAAGTAGCCCTTTCGGATGCGGAGGACGATGTGATCCTGCGATACTTCCTGAAAGCGAAGTTACCCGACCGACTGGTAGAAGACTTTTTTACCTTCTTTGATGTAGTGAAGTCTCCGCTTGCCATCCGTTCGTCTTCTTTGCTGGAAGATTCACACTATCAACCTTTTGCCGGAATATACAATACGTATATGATCCCCTATCTGGATGATAAATACGAAATGCTCCGTATGCTGTCCGATGCCATAAAAGGCGTGTACGCTTCGGTCTACTTCCGCGACAGTAAAGCATATATGCAGGCCACAAGCAATGTCATCGACCAGGAAAAGATGGCGGTCATTCTGCAAGAGGTAGTCGGCAACCAATATGGTGACCGTTACTACCCCAGTATGTCCGGTGTGGCACGCTCGCTGAACTATTATCCTATCGGTGATGAAAAAGCCGAAGAAGGTACTGTGAACCTCGCCCTCGGTTTGGGAAAATATATCGTAGACGGTGGTATGACACTCCGCTTCTCTCCCTATCATCCCCATCAGATATTGCAGACCAGCGAAATGGAAATAGCACTGAAAGAGACGCAAACCCGTTTCTACGCTCTCGACCTGCGTAATGCCGGACACGATTTCTCTATGGACGACGGCTTCAACCTGTTGAAACTGCACGTGAAAGAGGCGGAAAAGGACGGAGCACTGAATTATATAGCCTCTACCTACGATCCCTACGACCAGATTATTCGCGACGGTCTATATCCCGGCGGGCGCAAAGTCATCACCTTCGCCAATATCCTGCAACACGACGTTTTCCCGTTGGCACGCATACTGCAACTGGTACTGAAATACGGTGAACAGGAAATGCGCCGCCCCGTTGAAATAGAATTTGCCGCCACCATGAGTCGGGAACAGGATAAATCGGGTACTTTCTACCTGTTGCAGATACGCCCCATCGTAGATACGAAAGAGATGCTGGACGAAGATCTGACAGCCATACCTGACGATAAAGTACTGCTTCGCTCCAACAATTCCCTGGGACATGGAATTATGAATGATATCTATGATGTCATCTATGTGAAAGACCGATGATTACAGCGCTTCCCACAATCAGGATATTGCCTGGGAGATAGAAAAGCTGAACCAGCAATTCTTGAATGAAGGAAAGAATTATGTCCTGATAGGTCCGGGACGTTGGGGTAGCAGTGACACGTGGCTCGGAATTCCTGTTAAATGGCCGCATATCAGTGCAGCGCGCATCATTGTAGAAGCCGGGCTGACGAATTATCGCGTCGATCCCAGTCAGGGGACACACTTTTTCAGAACCTGACTTCCTTCGGAGTAGGCTATTTCACGATCAATGCTTTTATGAACGACGGAGTATACAATCAGGACTTCTTGAATACGCAACCTGCTGTGCATGAGACTAAATACCTGCGCCATGTGCACTTTGAACATCCTATAACCGCCAAAATGGACGGAAAGAAGAAACAGGGGTAGTATTGCTACCCTCATGATAAGATTTTATGTCAAAACAAGATTAAAACAAGATTAATCAACTATTCTTTTTTGAGAAAAATGGGACAAATGATGTCCCATTTTTTCATTTATCTGCAAAAACAAGGCGACAATCGCTAATTATCTCATCTAAAAACATATTTTGTACCCGACTTCCAAGAATTGAGTAAAAGATAACCAAACACTGTTGTTAATGGGTAAAAATATACGACTTTTTCTAACCCCTGCTTACAGTAATATGTATCACATTGA
>VOFK01002506.1_pt1 | contig 79487 bp, 136 predicted proteins | sample 5384121 | NCBI WGS metagenome assembly VOFK01 (sample SAMN12384730, study PRJNA508395) | human gut metagenome | isolation source: healthy gut J | host: Homo sapiens
TGTTATGCTTCGTTCGATTACACGTATTTACTGTTCGATACTGTGTACTATATCTGAATGTAACCGAAAAAACACAGAGAACATGTTCAGAGAAGCGGTATTTGAGGCGCGGAATAAGTCTTGATGATGGAGGAGGAATAATTATGATTATAAAACAGGGGCGAAAAATGTTTGTGCGGTAACGGCGTCGAGTATATTATCGGTGAAAGAGGTTATGGAGCGGAAAATATGGTGATTATGAGAGGGACTTATCAGTAGAATATACAGAAATACGGATAGGAGAAGCTGATAAAGAAACCGATAATGACACTTCAATTTCGATATTAGAACCGGATGGCAAAGCTTGAAGAAAGATTTTCCCAAATATACGGCAGTCCTAAAGTCTGAATGACATATGTCTTGACAGCGTTATATTAGCGCGGATATGGTAGGGGAAACCTGTTTCGAGCATAGAAGACAAGCGAAAAAAGAATGTAATGTGTATGTTCTTGAGGAAGACTGGGCGGCAAATGATGATTACAGTCATGATGTAGATATATTTACAGATTTGAACAGCGCTAAAATAAGTATGCTCAAACAATTAAAAAAAGAAATGAAAATGGCTGTATTCCAGATTGGAAAGATGATGATGATTATATAGAGGAAACGGATGAAAATTCATTTGAATGCTATATAGACGGCTATTATTCAGAAAGGCATTATTCCATTTCCATTGTGGAAAAGCCGATGAAGATGTCGGAACGGTTTATGGCGGAAATATCAGAATCTATGATTTCTCAGGATATGCTTAGTCAATTTAGAACGCAGGTTTTAAAGTTAAAGGAAACGGAGTTGTTATCAGATGCGGAATATGAGCAACTGTTAAAGGATAATTCTGTTGCAGAAGTAATAAAGGATAAAATCAGCGGTGATGATGACTTTTTGGGATGCTTATGATAGCATCATATCAGAGGTTGCCCGTGAAGAAGTAGTAAAATACACAGAAAAAAAGAATGAAACAAAGGAGGATAAATTTATGTTTTACAAGGTATTATTTATATTAACGGTTATTATGTTTATACGCGATATAAACAAATATGTGAAAGAATGCAAGAAATATGTGGCTACGGCAAATGATGTGATGTGGGGATATTCCTATTACAATGTATCTTAAAATAGGTATATCGGCGCTGTTTTACATAATGGTGCTGACGCTGACACTCAGACCGCATCTGTTCTGGTGGTAAAGGAGGGCAAAATGAATAAAGTTAATACGCTTGATTTAGAAAAACTCTCAACGGAGGAATTACGGAGCTTGTTATATGAGCGGGCATCAGCAGAGAAAATGGAATTTTTGCGATGAACTTAGAAAAGAAACCCAGTGAGTATGTTATGGAAATGGCATACCAACATACGATATATGACGAATATCTTTCATTGCTGGAGCAGGATTATTTGAATGAGGAACAGATAAAGTTTTTACTTCAATTTGAATGTCCCTTATCTGTATGCTATGATGCGTGGTTAAAAAACAGATGTTTCGTATATGGAAATACTACACGTAGCAGTCAATAATTTAACAGAAGGTTTAATTGCAGACGACACGATTTAGTATAATATCAACAAGTAAATAGACGGTAATAGCAGATATTATTATCTGCTTCCGTCTGTTTAAGAACTTGAAATAATTTGTAAACAATAATAATAGTGACTTGAAATTACGAGTTTAGTATGATATTATATAAACATAAGCGGAGGTAAAAATATATGGAATATGAAAATACTCTGGCAAAGGATATATCCGGCGCTGGTAAGGGTGCGGCAGTAGATGCGTCTTGTAAACGTTTACTTGCCGATAAATCAATACTTGCGTGGATATTAAAGGATTGCGTTGAAGAATACCGAAACAGTAATATACAGGATATAGCGGAGAAATACATTGAAAGTGAGCCTCAGATTGCAGAGGTTGCGGTAAATCCCGATGAAACTAACCCGTCAATACGAGGTTTGTCGAATGAGGACGCAACTCTTACAGAGGGTACTGTTACATACGATATTCGCTTTATGGCGTCTGCTCCTGTATCGGGGAGAGTTAATTCAGCTAATAATAAATGTAGAGGCTCAAAATGACTTTACCCGGGGTATCCTTTAATAAAACGCGGCATATACTATTGCAGCAGAATGATTTCAGCGCAGTATGGAACGGAATTTACTCAATCCAGATATGCTGATATAAAGAAAGTATATTCAATATGGGTTTGTGCCAGACCGCCGAAGAACAGACAAGACAGCATTACAAGCTATTCATTAACAGAAAGAAATATAATAGGTAATGTAAAAGAGCCTATACAAAACTATGACTTAATGACAGCAGTGATGATATGTCTCGGCTCGGCGGTAAGGGAAATAATGTACTGAGATTGTTGGAAACATTATTATCAGCGAAGATAGAGCCGGAAGAAAAGAAACAGATTTTACAGAATGAATTTGATATTAAAATGACTCAGGCATTTGATAAAGGAGGTAACGGATATGTGCAACTTAAGTAAAGGTATAATTGAGGAAAGCCTTGCGGAAGGTATGGAAAAAAGGTATAGTGATTGCAATACGTAATATGATGGATAAGTTAAAAAATGACAGCAGAGCAGGCAATGGACACTATGAATATTAGCAAGGATGAACGGTCAAAATATGAGGAGCTTTTTGAAGCAGACAGCACCAAAAGCATAATATATTTAGGTATATTCAAAATCAGAAAAAGGAAATTAATAGTATAATAAACGATATGGCGGTAAGTTTTCCGTCATATCGCTTATTTTTTTATAAAATTTTTTTGTTCTACCCCGATTTTTTTTTGCACATGGTCTTGTAATCAGCATTTTTCCAATATATAATAAAAGCATAAATGGTTGTAGTTAAAGTGGTTGTAGTTAAGTGGTTGTGAGAGTTCTGTCCAAGGGGACAGTGCGCCCATAGCCGTTTTTTATTAGGAAAAAAAACAACGAAATATTACGGAAAAATAAATACGTTTAAGAATTTCTTGGGCGTATTTTTTTTATATTTTAAATTATTTTTAAGGAGGAAAAACAATGAAGGACAAGACAGAACAAAGAAGAATGCTTACGGAGAAACAAGAACAATTTTTGGCGGAGCATCACTATTTAGTAGAGGACTTCCTGAAGTACAGAGGTTTGCCGATGGACGAATTTTACGATGTGGTGATATTCAGATTTATGCGTGCGGTAAAGCAATATGACGAGCGTGATGATTTGAAACAGTATAAGTTTTCAACTATCGCTAATAACGCTATGCGCTGGGCTCTGGCAAAGCCACTTCGGAGAAGAAAAGAAGTAGAAATGAAGGTGTACAAATACTTAGTTTGGATTATCAGTTCAATGACAGCAGCTTAACTCTTGGTGATGTAATCGCTGATGAAAGAGTTGACATATGCGGCAGCGTGTGTAAGAAACTCAGCCGACCCGTGGTAAAGCGGAGAAGGTTTTTACATACAACTCCATATAAAAATGCGTGTATAGGCGCATTTGCAAAGGAGGCGGCGTGAGTTTTTTAGAGAGAAAATTAAGTAAAGGTAAAGAACAAACAAAGAATTTAAGGAGGAAAAAAAATTATGAGTGAAGAAAAAAAAAACATGGAAGATTTATTGCAGAGTGAACTTGATTTAGGCGATACGGAAGCTGTCGGTGCGGCAGACGATCCGTTTGCAAATATCGGCGCAAATGATGACCCATTTGCAGGTGTAAATGGTACAGAGGATACATTTGTGGATATAGAGAATGACAATAATAATCCATTCAATGATGTGGCAGCAGAAAAAACCACAGAAGCTGGAGAAATGACTGCCGAAGGAACAGGAACGGAAGCTGTTTCCGAAACTGAGGGGTGTCGGAGGATGCTCCCGCAAAATCGGAGATGATAAAAAAGCCTGAAAAGACAGGAGTTGAGGAAACAGAACATAAAGAAAAAGGCGGTTGATAATAATGCGAATGTACAGGATGAGCAGAAAATATCAGATAAAAGCGGCGAACAAAGCAGTTCAAATCCGTTTGAAGCTGAAATCGACAGAGTGGAAACCAAAGCGGCTGAGGAAACCAAGACAGGTTTGCTGAATAAGCCGCCGGTATTCAAGTACGCAGGTGCGACAGAGGATATTACAGACTTATCCCAAACATTTGAAGCTATTCGTAAGGCGAAAGCTGAGGATTTTCCCGAGCTTGAAGACGGGAAAAAGAGTAAGCTGGAAAATGGATTATTGCGGTGTTGTAAAGAATGTCGCTCAGCCTACGAAAACTACCATTGCCGAACAGAAGAAGCTTATTGAGGAGTCTAAAGACTTCTTGACCGCTATCAAACGTAAGAAAGGCGATTTCTCCTGTAAGGTTATACCCACAGTTACAGCGCAGAAAAAAGGACAGATGCCTGTATATAAGGGTATATTCTCCAATGAGGAAAAAGCCTTAAACAGCGGCAAGGCTATTGCATATGTTCCGAGCGATGACGGAAATGTGTATGAGATACGCAAGAATGAAATCGGGATATTCAGAGCCAAAGCCAACAAAATAAGGGATTAACGAAAGTCAGAGCCGGATTTACTCCGGCTCTTCCTCTTATCCCATTTGATATGCTGAGTGAAATAATCGATTTTTTTTCGGTATTTTGCGGATAGAAAAAAATATCTGTGAAGCGCTGGTAAACGTATATTGGGACGCTGAAAATAAAAGATATATCGTTAAGGTTCCCCGAACAGAAAGTAGGCGCGGCGGCTGTTGATACGGTTTTGCCTGATGTTGAGGATGATTTAATTCATGTTATGGATATTCATTCTCACAATTATATGAAAGCGTACTTTTCGGAAACAGACGACAGAGATGAAAAAGGCGACGCGGATATATACGGTTATAGGCAGGCTTGATAAAATGCTGCCGGATATAAAAATGCGTATTTCCGTCGGCGGTAAGTTTGAGGAAATAAATCCTATGGATATGTTTGAGTATCCGTTTGACGATTTCCGTCCGAATGGCTGGACAATGTGACAGAGTATAAAGACGGAGGTGTTTTTGATGAAAGTAAACAGATATAACGGATTTAAGATTATCCTCATCGGCGCAGGCGGTACAGGCGGATATATTGCTCCGCATTTATACCGTATAGCATTTGCTTCGGGATGTACTGCCCGTATCATTATTGCAGACGGTGATATAGTCGAGGAAAAGAACCTTATACGTCAGAATTTTGCCGCGTGCGATATAGGCAAAAAACAAAGCTCAGGTTATGGCGGAACGCTATGCAGGCACGTTTGGGATAGAAACGGAGTATATACCGGATTTCATAGAGGATAAAAAAGACATTGAAAGGCTTGTAGACAGTAATTGTTATTATTACAATTCTCAAGGACCGACAGTGATTTTAATAGGCGCGGTTGACAATAACCGTTCCCGTCAGCTATGTCATGAGGTATTCAAAGAAACCCGGAATATCATATACATAGATTCCGGTAACGGAGGAGAATACACGGGACAGGTGGTATGCGGAGTACGCAAAAACGGACGTACTATAACAAAGCCTGTGGCGGGAATATACCCTGATATTTTACAGGGCGATGAGAAATTTCCGACGGAGCTTTCGTGTGCTGAGCGAAAGCGTATCAGCGCCGCAGAGTATAGCGGCTAATTTGTTTGCATCAACCATTGTCGCGTCGATATTGTATCAGCTTATTGTATGCGGTGATTTTTGTACGTAAGACTACCTTTTCTTCAATGACAATGAACTCAAAAACACTCTTGTCAAGAGGAGGTAATCGGTGATGGAGAAATATTATGTTTTAGAGCGCTTTTCGCTTATGAAAAGTTCTGTTTATCTGCAATAGACAGTATGACGGTAAAGCGCAAGGCTATTGAGAAAAACCAAAAGAGTAATAACATTCAAAGGCGCGTGAACTGTATCAGAAGCTTGAAAAAAAAGACAGAGAGAAATTAGCTGATAACATTTTAAATTTAAAGCTTCTTTTCTGTGAGGCAGATATGGACACTTGCAGTACATACGCGGATAAACTATACACGGCAGTAAGTAAATTCAATTTACTGACACCGGACTATACGAAGTTTATCGGTGCAATTCAGCCGCTTATTGATAGTATTCCTGACAACGAAACTACAAATGCGTCTGTTATAGGCAGACTGATGAATAATGTTCGTACAGGGTATTATCCAACAGATATTGAGCATGTAAAGTATATAAAGAACGGTATATTATTCCCTGATGGAAAGCGTATAAACGCATTTGACCCGTGCTGTGGATGCGGTATGGCTTTAAGTGCGCTGACAAGCGGAAAATTAGCAGATACTTATGGTATTGAGCTTGATGAAGTTCGAGGGGAAGAAGCAGAAAATTGTCTTGATAGAGTTGGTTTTGGCAGCTTTTATTCAAGAATAAGCAGGGATGTGTTCCATCTGGTATTCTTAAATCCTCCGTATCTTTCTGTTATGCAGGAGGGCGGAAGCAGAGCAAGAAGTGAAAACAGTTCCTTGTTGACAGCCTTTATCATCTTATGGACGGAGGACTGCTTTATATATATCATTCCGTATTACAGAATGACAAGCGATATTTGCAGAATTTTTATGCGACAACATAGAGGATATACAAATGTTTCGTTTTTTGGATAATGAGTTCAAAAAATTCAGGCAGATAGCAGTAATGGGTATCAAGAAACCTAAAAGTGACGGAAGTGATAAGGTTGAAAAGCTTGTACAGGCTGCATCTGATATAGAGCATATGCCGCCTATCACCGACTTGAAACCGAGCGTTATATACTCCCCCGAACGTGAAAAAGAACGTAGAGTTATTTAAAGGCGCTGTTTTTAATATGGTGAATTAAAAACGCCAGCTTGCAGGCTCGAAGTCAATGGACTTTCTGTTTGAGAAAAGTGTTTTGGATGCGCGTGAGAAACGTCCGCTGTTCCCGTTGAATACGGGACAAATCGGACTGATAGGCGGAAGCGGTCTTATAAACGGTTATATTGACTGTGACAGTCCGCACATTCTGAAAGGTCGTATCATAAAAGAAACCAAGAAATATGATAACGGTGATACACTGTCACAAACGCATGTAAATAAGATGGTATTTAATGTACTAACGCCGCAGGGCTTTAAGAGCTTAGCGTAAATAAATCAAAGAAAGGAAAAAAACAATGAACATAATGATAAAACTAATAATATATACACCTCAAGACTATGTAGAAGCCGTAACAGGTCATCGCTATACATTTGATAAAAATATCTGTGCAGAAATAGGGAAAAGACTTGAAGATAACGGTTTTAGTAGCTTATGGGACTATTCGCTTTCAGAAACAGGACATGTAGTTCAAAATAAGTTAAGCGTGGTTTTTGGTGGATGTGTCGGAAATTAAGGAAAATGGTAAAAAAGGAAACAGAATATAGATGGTTTGAGGTTCCTGAAGGCTCTTCATGAAAAAAGTAATACGGTGAACAGTAAATTTGAATTGGGAAAGAATGGTGATTACAGCAAATGCTAATAAAGAGCTTGATATTCAAGCGTACTTCAAAATCTTACTGGCTCGCTATATGCAAGGTGATTGGGGAAATCTGTGTGAAAGCGATAAACAGTTGAATGACAGTGCTTTGAAATACGGCGACAGAATATTTGCGTCATATACTGATGCAAACGATAGAAAATTCTGGATTATAACAGAAGCCGACAGAAGTGCTACTACTGTTTTACTGCCGGAGGACTATTGATATGATTACATTAGACATAAAAAAGAATTTAAGGATAATATAAAAAGCTTGGAGGATGTCCGTCAGAAAACATACAGGTGGAATACAGTATCTCTATGATACTATCTATTCTGCGATAATAAACGGAAAATATATATTCATGTGGGTGATATTGATTTCAGTCGTTTTAGCGCTTCAGAATATGAGGTCTTTTACAATAAAATGATGGAGATAGAAAATAACGCCAGAGCATTATATTCCGTTTTCGGTGAATGTTTACCGTGCAATGTATCTGAGGGCAAAGTATTTTTTTAAGGAGCAGAAAAATGGTTGATAATGATTGTATGTTAAGCTTTATCAGCAGGCTAAAAAGAGGCATTATGATGAATGGGGAAAAAGCTTTTTACAGAGTTGTCTTATATGCTTTTGGATGAAGAAACCGAATTTTTATTTTATGAGACAATACGTGAGAGCGACTTTCTCGTCAACTGTGAATTTAACGAGGAAACATACTGCTGCAGATATTTCTTCTCAAGTGAAGAAATGACGGAGTATTACAGACTCGCAAAGAAGATAGGCAGGCTGAAGGGCTGGGTAAGAAGGAAAACAAATACATAAGAGATGCGTTAAACTATACATTGAAACGCTTAGATAAAATAGATACATGCGGTTGCTGTTATGGTGATGTTTATTCAGGTACAAAGCATAAATATGCAAGTTCAGTAAACGTATATGTGTACGAGGAAGGTTGTTTTTATGATTATGTAGGATTATATATTTTTCTATAAATACTATTTTTCATTATTATGAGAAACAGTTAAAAAAGCTGAAAAAAAATATATGCCGGAATAATAGCAATATATCTTTTCATTGCTTCTGCCTCAAGAATTGGAGGTGGCTGCGTGATGAATAGAAATGACGAAATTGTTATACATATCCAAAATGATTGCAGAATATGCGTTGAAATGCAGGAGAATAACATTACTTCAGTAAAATATATTGAGGCAAACGAGATATTGAAGTGTTTAAAGGACGCAGCAAAGTTTAAATTTAGTATAAACAGCGGTATATTACCGCAAAAATTGTATAGCTTACAGTGAAGATAAGAAAAAAAATAAATTCGGTGTAATAAGTTTTGAGGAGCAGACAGCAGATATTATGTTTGAAAAAACAGAATATAAGGATTTTCCTTTGCCGAGATTGGTTTTTGGTTTTTCGGTTTCTGCTGATAATCTCATAACGGATGTGCAGCTTGGTGTTACGGAAACGGGCAGATTAACTCCTAAATCAAAGATGTTTATTTATCCGTTTTCCAATGTAGAAGAATTTAGACTTTGCACAGGAAGTAACGTGTTGCCGTCAATTAAATCATTGCATCAGCTTAACGGTTTGCCATACTTTATATTGAAAATGCCTAATAACTATGATTATTATAAAGAAGAGAGGACAAAACTCAATTTGGATTATCGTGGGTTATTGGAGCATTTGAAAGATAAAGACAGTCAGTATTACTATGATAATGTATTGATTGATATGGAAAAAACACTGAATGATTTTATTACGGAGGTAAGTAAATGAGTGTAAATAAATATTTGAAGGACTTGCAAAGCCATTTGATGCCGAGTGTGTGAAATGGCGTATTCAAGTTACGAATAATGAAAAAGACCAGCGGACTTGCAGTTGCATATCTTGATTCGAGAACTATTGCTAAGCGTCTTGATGAGGTTGTCGGTCAAATGCGTTGGAAAGACGAGTATAAACCATGGATTACAGCAAGCAAAAAATAACGCATCTCAAATTTGTACTATATCAATTTATGATGATAGTCTTAAAGAGTGGATAAGTAAGAGCGATGGCGCCGAACTATCAAATTATTCACCGATTAAAGGTGGATTGTCTGACGCATTTAAGCGCGCGGCTGTAAAGTGGGGCATAGGACGGTATTTATATGAGATAACACCTGTATGGGTTAATGTATATATGCGAGGAGATAAGATATATATACAAGATGACGAAATGCCTAAGCTTCAGCAGAGGTATATAACATTTCTTAAAAAATCTGAACACAGGCAACACTCCCGAACCGCAGGCAGACAAGGCAAAACCAACATCAAAGCCGGCAAGTCCACAGCAGACACAGCAGCCGACCATTACACCTTTGTATGAAATACTCGGTGTAAAGAGACAAAAAAGACGGTCAGAATGTCAGGAGTATGCTTAAAATTAAGGATATTAAGGGCGGAAACAAGACTGCGACTGTCTACTATAACGGTACAGACGATAATTTTAAAGAAGGTGCAAAAGCTTAACAGCGCCGTATTTTATTCACAAGATACAGGCTTTGGTAAAAAGTACATATCTTGCAGGATTATGAATTGGCGGCTTAGAAAGGAAAAATAATATGGATAGAATAACGGAATTTACGATAACAAGAATTAAAATGCAGGGTTTTAAAGCCTTTGCACAGGAAAGGGAGTTCTTTTTCAGAAGTACATCATATATTTCAGGCGCTAACGGACAGGGAAAAACCACTATTGCCGACGCTATTGCATACGCATTTTGCGGCGTGCCGTTCTGGGGCGAAAAAGGTATTGATAAGCTCATGAGCAAAGGCGCAAAGCAGATGTGCGTTGAGGTGGAATTTGTAAATGGCGACGGAGAGATTTATACGCTTGTACGGCGTAAAAATGGAAATACGACAAGTATAGCTCTTAACGGAAATACAATGACACAAAAAGTCTTACGGCTTTATTTGTTGAGAAGGATATATTTTTGTCGGTTATAAATCCGTTGTATTTTATTGAAAAAATAGCGAGTGACGGACGCGAATTTCTGCAAAAGCTTCTCCCGCCTGTTTCAAAGGAGGCTATTCTGGCAGTTTGCAGTGAGCAGACAAAGGGATTTGCTTGAAAATGAAAGTTTGCTTGAACCGGAATACTATATAAAAAATAAACGCGCGGAAATGAAAGAGGCTGACGACCAGATTACATATCTTTCGGGACAGCTTGCGCTTTTAGAGGAGCAGCTTGAAAATAATTCTGTAAAAAGAAATAAGCTGGAGACCTCTGTTAAGGAGCAGAAAGCTAAAATATCTGCTGTTATGAAAAAGCAGTTTGAGGGCATAGACGTTGAAGCTGTAAGACAGGAATATAATGAAGCAAAAAAAAGTCTTTGTCTAACGATGAAATTCTTGCACTTGAAAGAAAAAGCGTATGGAAATTCAGAACAGACCATATGTTTCAAAGTTTTCTGCACAAAGAGCAAAAAATAGAGGCGGAGCTGAACGCGGCACGCTTGGAATATACCGGCTTATATAACAAAGCTACGGGTATCAGACCGGGAGTGCCTTGTCCTACCTGTACTCATGCTCTGACAAATGAGGAATTTAACGCTGTCAGAAAAAGATATAACGGCAACACTTGCTAATATGAAGAAAAATGGTGCAAATCTGAACTCACAGCTTGATGATATTGTGAAGCTTGATGCACAGGCAAAGGATCAGTTTGAACAGTACAAGGCGGATGACTTGAAAAAAAGTTGAGGAAGAAATCAAGAATGTCAAGTCGGCAACTTCTTCTGATATTGACAGGTTGCGCGATACCCTGACCTTCGGTAATTTCAGTGAAGCGCAGGTAAATTCGCTTGAAGCGATGAAAGCTGAGTTATTTGCGGAGGAAAGTGATTTAAATTCTATGCGCAGTGAAGAAGAACTCACTAAAGCAATAGAAACTGTTAAATTACAGAAAAAGGATAATGAGGGCAAAAAAGATTTTTTTTGGGTTATCTCATATCAGCCGTAAATGAATATGCAGTCAAGCGTGCGGAAGTAATGCTAACTCCGTTAAAGATGGATAAAGCGGCAATTAAGCTGTCTGAAGTGGTAAAAGGTACGGGCGAAATAAAGGATACCTTTAAATTTACTTATGACGGAAAAGACTACCGCTGGCTGTCCAATTCGGAACGTATCAAAGCAGGATTGGAGATAGCAATGCTTGTGAAGCGTCTGACAGGGCTTACATATCCGACATTTGTGGATAATGCTGAGAGTATTAACACTAATTTCACCAGACCTGACGGACAGATGATATTTGCGTTTGTACGCAGATGTGCGATTACTGTTCATGAACCATCGCCTGCTGCGGTTAAGCGAGGCGGCATAATGGAATGGAAAGAGTTCGAATAGAAGAAGTCGCGCGTTTATGCGGTATTCAGATGAAGAACGACGGAATAGGCGCAAGAGAAATTAAGGCGCTATGCCCGTTTTGCGGTGATAAGCATTATCATCTGTATCTCAACACACAGAAAAATCAGTGGAATTGCTTTAGATGCGGTGCAAGAGGAAATGACGTCAGTTTATATGCAGAATAAATTGTATGACAAATAAGGAAGCAGCAAACGAATTATCAAACTGTATTACAGGTACAGAGCCTAAGAGGATACAGCCGATGAACAGTACACCAATGAAATCTCTTATGGAACGTCATAATGTGTACTATGATATGTTACAGATGCTGCCCCTTAATAACACACATTTCAATGATCTGATAAAAAGAGGGTTGTCAATGAAAAACATACAAAATTTCTTGTATAAGAGTGTACCCGCTAATGAGTATGAACGACGGAAATTATTAAAAAACTGTCTGCACAACATGACCTTAGCGGAATACCGGGTTTTTATCGTAAAATACGGTGAATGGAAAATATATGAACCTCCATACGGCGGTTACTTTGTTCCCGTATGCAATAAAGACGGTATATACAGGGTTTGCAAATCAGACTTGACGTTGACGATGACCGATATAGATGGTTTTCTACTAATGAGTATCCGGAGGGGACAGGCGTCTCCTCTTGGGTACACGGTAGGCGATATATCATCTGACACGGCATATCTTACTGAAGGAGCGCTTAAAGCTGATGTTACAAGTGTTTTATCCGGCGGAAGCTTGCTTATTGCAATAGCAGGCGTCAATGCAGTAAATTGTCTGTCTGATACGTTAAATCAGCTTAACGTAAAAAAAGTGTATGAGATGTTCGACATGGATAAACAGGTCAATCACCGTGTAAAAAGAGGCTCTTATAAAAATAAAGGGAATTTTAAACGAGTGCGGGATAGAAACCAAAAACCTGTACTTGGGACCCGTGGTATAAGGGAATTGATGATTATTGTCTGTACAAAAAAAGAAGCGTCATAACAGCAGCTATGACAGATTGGCGGCATAAGAAGGAGGAAAAATTATGGAAGCAAATAATTTAATGGTGGTAAATAGCACGGACGGTCAAAGCTCGGAAATCTTGGGTAAAAGTTTTTATATTATTCTTTTCCCCAGACTTCTGATTAACAAAAAAAGGAATTTAAGGAATTGGTTGAAAGATATGGTTTTCCGGCAAAAGAGAAAACATTCTGCTATTGACGCTTTGCTGTGCCACTACTGATGTTAAGGACAGAATTGTAGAGGAACGCAACGGTGAACCGAATATTGCGCGTATCTATTTCAGAGATAATAAGCGAGTAAGCGGCAACATCATATCCCGTGAGCTTGTAGAGGAAACAGTTAATGAAGAAACTAATGATTACCGTAAGCTTGCAAATGTTCAGCTTGACAGGAACTCAGGCGATATATTTGTAACAGATGTAGATTGCTTTTTACACGTCGTGATGTAGACGGATATTGTGATAAGGTCAAGGAATTATATAAGCTATACTTAGACAGCGTGGGAAACAGACAGATTGAAACAGTGGCGGACAAGTATATATCGTCATTAAATGCAATTAAAGATTTCAGCGCGCGGGTATCATTTCTTTATCCCGAAACAGTATATGGGCTATATTGATGACTTTGAGGACTTTATGGAAGAATTGAGCGGTATGAATTTGTACGCTCCCACTAATAAGGCGACTCGCAAAGAAATAAGCATAAACTCTATGTATGTTGCTGATGACGAAAAGCAGCGTAAAAAAGATGGCTACGGAGTTCTATCTGTATATGCAGAAGCAGATACAGGATTATCAGGATAAAATTGAAAAAACTGATAAAAGCTGGAAGTCAAAGTAACGCTATTTTTGACACGTTGGCTGAATAGGGTGAGTACGCTTGAAGATAAGAAATACGATTACGAGGTTATATTGAAGCAAAAGACTTAACGATATGGATTCAGAGTTTGAATGTCTCAGAACGCTTTGCGATGAGTATAAACTTCGTGTAAGAGCAAAAAGGCGGGATATAATATAGCAGCGTAAAAAAATAAGGAATATAAATTATATAGGCAGATTAGGTGCGTGGAAACACGCGCCTTTCTGTGATAAGGAGGTAATAAAAAATGAAATGTAAAAACTTTTGAATGTCCGTATTTGACGGAAGAAGATAAAAAATTTTTGGAGTATGAGCAGAAAATTTATGAGGAAAGCGCCAAAGAGATTATAGCACTATATCGGAGGTGCGAGGACAAACACAAATCGGACTGTGATGGTCAGGATGATTATTTGCAATATTCATTACTAAGATTTGCACTTAAAATGAATATTTCTAACGTGTTCAAATATACAGAGCATATTTATCAGAGATATTTGCCGCTATTTTTTCAAACGCGGGGTATTAAAGAGCTTGAAGTGTTTGCTCCTCAATGTGAGGTGTTAAATAAAAACCAAAAAGTCTGATGCTCGATGAAGTATTTGATGAATATATAAGAAAATATTTGAGGGAAAACAAGATGAAAAATAAGACTTTTTGAATGTCCGTATTTAACGGAAGAAGATAAGGAATTTTTAAAATATGAAAGTTAAAAGTATATGAAAAAAAATTTCAATATGCTTTTTGAAATTACATAAAAAAAACATGAGAGATTGCTGAAGCATACCGATGATGAGGCGGAGGACTATGACAATGCAGTATATTCATCATTATGTTTTAATACAGGCTCAGATATTTTTTTATGCTCTTACGTTGACACATGTACATTTTGTTGATGATATTTGTGATTATTTTAGTATAACTCGTGACATTAAAGAGCTAAATAGTGACGAACGTACAATGGAAGAGGTCATAAATGAAACAGAAATGCTAACACTTGATGAAGTGTTTGATAAGTACATAGTGAAATATTTGAAGGAAAAAAATAATTAAAGGAAAGGAATTTAATTTATGAAATATATACTTAGTGATTTATTAAATATGAGAAAAAGGAAGAATTGTAAATATTACAGTTTGGGATTGCTTTACAGGTAAGGTGAAAATAATACAGAATAAATTTTATAAATGGCTTGTTGAAATCGTGGATGTCAGTATGTGCTACGAACAACTGAGACCTTGTCAATCAGGCGAGCAAATGTGTATATTTAAAAAAAGATTTATTCAGAGATTATAATACGCATACCTGTAAAAAGAATAAAATATTATCCCGTAAAGATAATTATGACGATGAACTTCCATTCTAAACAGTAGCGTAAATCACGAAGAATAGAGTTATTATAGTTACTGATATTGATAAATTGAGAGGTATTTAAAAATATCTCTACTTTATCAAATCATCAATAAGGTTTGAAACATTTTTTTAAGCTGTTTCGGTGAAAGTTTCTTTAAGTTAGATATTATACTATTTAATTTTTTGGATTTGCATTGTCAAAGTCAAAAAATTCTTTTGGTGTGACATCTAAATAAGTACATATATAAAAAGAAAACAGTCATTGATGGCAGATTATTTTTGTTTTCAATATTGTTGATATATCCGGCTCCCTGTCCTAACGATAAACTCATATCTCTTGCAGAAACACCTTTCTGATTTCTAAGTTGTGCTAATCTTTTTTTGCAAATAAATCATCTAAATTCATAAAAAAACACTCCTTTTATATACTATTGTACAGTATAAAATTAGAAAAATATCCTGTTGAACCGTCAAAGCGTATTGACATATCCTGTTTAATGGGATATTATTTATATTATTATCCTGTTCAACAGTTTATATGAGCGATTTTTTGTTGATTATAGATAATAAAAGTGCAGAAAATTAGATAAAATGACGAAAATACAAGAATAATATACCAATCTACAAAAAATATAGTTATAATGGAAGGGAGGAATAAAAATGCTTAAGGAGGAAATGGAAATGCGTATTGTTATTTGCGATGATGAAAAATTGCGTTGGAACAAACATGCAATATTGTAAAAAGACGTTTTTGATGAAATGCATTTAAAATATTTTATAGATGTGTATATGGATGCGAATGAACTATTACAAAATAAGGATCAATATGATATAGTTTTTTTGGATATTGAATTAAAAGATTCAGATAAAAATGGTGTATGGGTAGCTAAAATGATAAAACGCTATTATCCTGAAAGTATTATTATTTTTACTACTAATTATGAAGAATATATTGATGAAGTAATAGAGAAGTATGCTTTTAGATATTGGTCAAAAACCTATTGATAGATATAGATTGAAAAAGAGCATTGCACCAATTTTGGAAAAGATGCAGACGATTAAAGTTGAAATATATGAGAGTAAACGAAAATTTGAACTGCCTCTTCGTAATATAATGTACATTACTCCAGAAAATAAGCATTGTAAAATTGTAACAATATCTAATGAATATGTGGTTTCTGACTCTTACAAAGAATAAAGGAAAAATTTCCTACGAGAAATTTTTTGTGAATGTCATGGTAGCTATTGTGTAAATTTGAATTATGTAGAGAAATACACAAAAACAACAGTATATTTGGCATATAAAAACAAAAAAATATAGCGTTCATATGTCAAGACGTCAGTATCCTTTTTTTTAAAGAACAAATGTTTATTATAGGAGGAGAGCAAATATGATAGAAGGAATTAATTTATTAATATCTATTTTTATTGGATGCATTGTGTTTATATATTATACAAATGCATTATTTAAACCAAGAACCAAATATTTATATGCGAATATTAGTATAATAGTAGGATATATGATGTTGTATGCTATTTCTTCATTCTATCAGCCTACTTTTAAGTGTAATAGCATTTTCTATTGCAACATTTGTGCTTATGTATTTGTGTTTTAAAGTGACATTGAAAAAATGCTATTATTCAAGCTTTTTATGCTAACTGCAATTATGATGCTTGCAGAAGGGGTTTTGTTTATGTTTACAGGTATAGGTATCTATCCCTAAGGGTTTGTTGGATGTATCTTTAAGTGCGCGAATAATCCATGCGGTGTTATCAAAACTCATATATTTTTTAGGTATAATTATTGCAAAAACATGTTGCAAAAGGAAAGTCAAAATATGAAGAAATAGATGGTTTTTTTGAGCTTGCTAGCAATACCTTTCTTTACAATTTCTCCGTATTTCTTTTTAAAAAAATATATGGTTTTGGAGGGCAAATATGAAGAAATTGATATCAATGGTTATAGTGATTTCATTGATGTGTTCTGCAACAATGGCTTTTTGCAAATGGAATAGAGACAGAAGAAGAGACTGTGAATTGTGAGATTATAGAAGAACAGCACAACATAGATGTAAATCAAGGAATAACCGGTTTTGGAAATATAGATGTGGAATGTTGTGAAAATATTTCGGAAGAAGATGAAAAAAAAGATTTTTTGCAAACGTGGGATGAGGGGACAGGGAGAAAATGATTCTGATATTATGCTTACATCATTTTCCGGAACAGGATGGCAATCGTGTGGAACTATGACAAGTGAAAGAAGTTATATGTCAAGCGTGGTTGTCAATAACAATATTTATACATTCGGTGGGAGTGAACGTGGGGCAGTCACAAATAAAACTGAGATGTATAATACAATTAGTGAAACATGGACAACAAAGAAAGAGATGCCGTTTGGCAGATATAAACATATGGCTGTAACATCAAATGATAAGGTTTATATTTGTGCAGGATATGACTTGTCAGGAAATGCAGTAAGCACGATTTCTGTTTATGATGTCAACTCAAATAAATGGCTTGAGGAAATTATAACCCCAAACAATAGTACAAATTATTCAGCAGGAATGCATAATGGAGAATTATATATTTTTTCCGGAAAAGAAAATGGCATAAATAGTAATAAAGTATATAAGTATAATTTTGACTCACAAACATGGAAGCAACTTGCATCAATGTCTACTTATGCAATAGATAGTTATGCTGTTCCAACAAATAGAGGCTTTTATGTAATAAACAAACCAATACATATATGAATATAATATTAAAGATGATGAATGGACGTATATTGATAAAATGCCGAGAGAAGTATATGATTGTGCGTTTGTAAATCGCGGGGATATGGACACAAACGAATTATATATAACTGGAGGACGTAGTGAAATAAACAGTGGAGTATCAATAGCAAATACTAAATATCGCTATGATACTGATTCCCCTATCAACTGTTTCTAATTGGAGAGCAGAATGGTACAATGATTTAAAAATGATACGGGGCTTAGCTTGTCATAATATGGTAATTGCAGACGATGTTATTTATGTGTTTGGCGGACAAGTTACATATGGAGAAGATCAAAAAACTAATGTTCAAGCGTAGTATATTTGATGAAAAAGATGATAATCCCGAACGTGTGAAAAAATAAATGGGTTAATTATATATATGGTTCAATAAATTCTGTGGGATGATGTAGATACTTATCAATTTACTCCTTCAGTGGATGGATATTATGATATTGTACATTGTAACCCTATACAGTCAAATAATCTAAAAATATTCATTCAATATAACTATAAAAAGAACCGGACGGAAAAAAAAAATTAGTTGATTCTATGTATACAGAATCATTTGGTGCTACTTATTTAAAAGCAGGAAAGACATATAGTATTGATATTTTTGATATTGAACAAACTCATCGCGGAAACTATATGTATCGTATAGGTAAAGTAGAAGATGATGCCTCGGATAATATAGATAATGCTCTAACCATACCAATAGAAACTGAGATTCAAAAATCATTTATAGGTAAGGATGATATAGATTTTCTAAAAATTCACTATTCCGACTACAGGAACATATGATATAGAGATTACTACACAAGACCCTATTGATTTCGAGTTAAAAAACTCTTGCAGATGCAGTGGTATTCAATGCTAATAAGAAAGAAATATATGATTTTAATACTTATTTTGATAATGTATTTAATTACAAATTTAAAGCAGGAACATATTATATAGCTTTGAAACCATTTAACTTTTATTATAGTAGAAGTACATCAGGCTATGCTATCAATATACATAAAACAGCAAAATTGAACAATTTATATAATAATCGCGCACGACATGGTATGGATAATATAAATGGCAAATTATATGTGTTTGGTGGAGTAGGCAGTAATTACGAGGTGCTAAGTAGTATTGATGTATATGATCCAGATACAAGATTATGGACTCAAGAGGATAATAATACAGAGAACATAAAAAAAAGGATGCTGCATTTATTACATCGGATAATAAATTATATACTGTTGGCGGATATAGTAACGGAATATATTACAGTGATGTAAGATCATATGATACTGAAAAAAGGTATGGCGCACAGAAAGGAAATATAAATACCAGACGCGGACGAGCAGGTATTGTAACGGATGAGAGATATATTTACATAATAGGTGGAAGGAATTCGGATGGATATGTTAATACTGTGGAAGTGTTTGATACTGCAACCGGAAAGGTATCTCAAACATTCGATTTGCCAGAGCCTATGATGGATGTACAATCTTTTTATTAGCGGTGGGACATTATATATCGTAGGTGGTACTACTTATAATGGATACTCTAGAAATGTGTATGCCAGAAAGTCGATGATATGTGGAAAACCTAAGGCAACGATGCCATATGAAAGTGAATATATTAGAGGTAAAGGTTATAATAACGATTTTGTATGTGCTGCAGTGAATAAGAAGGGCAATGTTGATATATTAAAATATGTAACGGATACAAAGTCGTGGAAAATAATTACAAGTAATTATATTAATGATCTTATATATTATGGATTTGATATAATGGATAATCACATCTATTTAACAGGCGGATATTCATATGATTCAAGAGAAGTGTCCGATAAAACATATTCATATGACATTTTGACTGATATAGCAAATCAGAATTCGGATATTCCTGTTAGAACAGTGGGCTTTGAGTACGAACAAACAAATAACAGTGACATTGCAGATGCACCTGAGATTTTAAATGTGAACGCGAAGGTTCTTGATGACAACAAAGGGATATATGAGCTTTATTTAGATGAGGGGGATTATAATTACGATACAAGGTCACTTCCGTTCTTCTTTTTTTGGTCGGCGAGAGAGGGAATGTTCGCTGGTGCAAGTAAAGATTATAGGCGAGTTATATTCTATGCTGACCCAAATACAGGAGATAGGAAAGTTAAAGTGGTCGTAGGCATAGGTGATGGTCGTGGTTACGTTGATAAAAAATCGTTTCTTTTTAAACGGAAACAAGGAAAAGAAGTGAGGTGGCACAAATGGTAAAAAAAATTATATCTCTAATTATTATGATAACTATTACAATGATGATGACATCACATGTGTTCGCACAGGATACAGTATTTATTGACGATAATTTTGAAGCATCATCAACCGAAAATTGGATTGATAATACAGGACGTGGGATTAAGTCTGTTGAAGGTGATATATGGAATAAATATATGGTATTGACACATAAAGATTCATCTTTTTATAATTTCAAGCACGAGATATATATTCTACGGGAGTATTATACTGTGAATTTGATATAAAATTTACGTCTGCAGCTATGCAGATTCAAACTAGAGAGTCAAGAGAGATATATCTGCTCAGGGTTTTACTATGGCAGGAAGACTTCGAAAAACAGCGGATTATTTAGAATATTATTCTAAAGGTGACTTTCATATCATGTATAAAAGCAGATAAGAAAGGATGGTTTACACTGAGTGATATTTCTAAGTGGTATACTATTAAAATGGCTTTAAATGTGAATACACAGAAGTACAGTATTTATGTTATAGACAGAGATACAAACGATTTACTTGCCCAAGTAGAAAATGCTGATTTTGCTGGAGAATGTAATTATATAAATTACTTCGCATTTTCATCAGAGGATAAGCTATGTATTGATAATGTTCGAATTACAAATGTAGATATTGAAAATCTTTATATTTCTGGTGAGGTATATCCTCAAATTCTAATAGTGGCAGTGTAACATATAATTATTTTGCCAAAAGCAGCTACAAAGAATAATGGCACTGAAATTAGAACAGATGTACATTGGTCACTAAAGACTCCTAAAAGGGGTGTCAGGGGTATTGATTCAAATACAGGAGAGCTAAAAAAGTAACCTCGTGGGCAGAACCAGGACCAATATTGATATATGTAGAAAAGGATAATCTGAATTTTTTTAATTCAACATATTTAATTGACTTGGAACAATAGATTTACAAGTAGAATTTTGGGAGGAGGAAACAAATGAAAAAGGATAATATCATTTATATTAACTTTTTTGTATGTTAATGAGTCTAACAGCAGCTTTTTGCAGACAATGACAATGAAATAGAAAACAATGAGAACATTATTGATACAAGCTTGTTGACAGATGAAAATGTGTTGTATAAGGCAATACAGGAGAAGAATGGTTTTTCCTGTTCGGGCTGGACGATAGTAATGATGAAGGGATTACAACAGATTTTGATGTTGTAATGGGATTTGATATGTCATATTCTATGTATGAATATGACATAAACGGTGATAAGCGATGGATAGATAGCTTTAAATCTATTTCAGAGCAAGTGCCGGAAGATACAAGATATGCGGTACTATCATCAAATTCTGAGGGTTTTACCGACGATTTGGATAAGGCAATATCAGATGTACAGGAAAAAGGAATATACAGGGACAAACGATATTATATCTATTTTGGACAGGACAATTAGTGTGTTTGATGAAGAATCAAGCAACAGGAATAAAGTTGTCTTAGTAACAACACATAAAGTAGATGATATTTCGGCTCTTAAAGATAAGATGGACGAGCTGAGCGACTACGGAATACCATTTGTATTTGTATTGAATGCAGATACGAATAACGCATTAAATATGGATGGGATATATCAATGTCCTACAGTTTGGATTTAAGATTATCTATATCTGATTTATATTTAGCATTTTGTGAATTTAATATGACAGAAGCAGCGCAGACTTATGCTAATACCATAGATTATAATGTGTATAGAGTATTAAGTGATTTTCGAACTGATAGACATATGTTTGTCGGAGCAGATAACAATGCAGGTTTACAAATGGCATTCAATGTTGAATATGTATAAATGTGTACCATTAAAAGCAAGTATAGGAATTAAGAATAAAAGTGAATATGATTTGTTTAATGCAAGCAGTTATTCGGGGAATAACATTGATTTAGAGGACAAATTACAGAGTTTTTGTTTCTGGAGAAAATGCAAAAAATTTGGGGAAGTTCCATATGATTTTCAATATGTATGGAATAGTATATTTGGACAAATATCTAATAATAGGAAAATTATTATTTCAAATCCAGATATAACTCAAGCAGCAACTGTTTTAAGAAAAAATATGAAACGTAGATTCCCTATGATGATGAAACATGATGATGAGTGGGAAATTGTATATGAATACAGAAACCCAATTGGTGGTTCACTAGTAAGGTATAATGAGAATAAAGAGATTGAGTTTAATAAAATTCAGGCTGTGTTTGATACATATGAATATTTGATGTCAACTGTTGGCAAAAGCTACAAATTTGTATGAAAAAGTAACAAGAACAAATCTCAGAAATTACTGTTGAAATACAATACCCATCAAATTACGATTTTACGATAGACAATGAACAAAATGACTTAAATACAATAAGACGTGAAGCTTTGGACGGTAAATCGGGGGGTACATAGATTTCAATTCGGTAGATAAAACGCTTTATGTAACCGCGCAGTGTACGGGAGAAAATACAGAACGTAATTTTGTGGTGGGTTCTCTTGTTACATTTACAAAAATGGTCTGGCTGATATATACGGCGCCAGTAAAGTATATTATACAAGGTATTATAGAGATATTACTATCAATGACTGGTTTCATGATTACATCTTTAAAGCAACAAATTTAGGCATTGTTTCGGGTACAGATGAAAATAAGTTTGAACCCAATAATACAATAACGCTAGCACAGTTATTCAGAATGATGTTTGAAAGTGCAAAAGTTGACGGAATATTGACTGCGGATGATAACCCAACAACATATTGGGCATATCCTTATATGAAAAAGGCAAGCGAATTGGGCTTTAAGACAATAGATGATCAAGATATAGATGTTAGTATCAATAAACTTGATAAGTTGATAACCATAGGAGAGACTAAAGTTAACAGGGGAGAGGCGGCTAAATATATTTGTCAGTTGTTTTTCGATCAAAGAAAAGAAGTCAATGTACCCACCTTATTATACGATAAAGTTGAAAACATAGAGAATGAAAAAGAAAAAATGCATATAAAAATTTTATTGATGTATCGGGCAATAAGAATGAAAACTACATATATAAGTTGTATATGAATAATATTTTGAACGGTCAGGATAAAAAACACAATGGCGCCGGATGCGGATATAAGGCGTTCAGAGATATGCACAATACTTATCAAATGTTTGTTTGACATGGATGAAAACATTCCTGTTATTATAGCAAACATTGAAGAAAATACAGAAGCAGTTCCTGTTGATGTTTATATGACTACTGATGAGAGAATCATTAAGAACATTTCCTTTAATAATAACAATAAGGCTGCCTTTAATATACATATTGAAGATGATGAAGAATACGAAGTAAAAAATTGAAGGCGGTACAGAAACAACAATTCAAGGTGAAATGGATTGTATAGAAGGTACAGGCAACATTTACTCCCTGAAACAACGCAAAAGGGGATTTTGTTTATACAATTCACGGACCGGGTGTATTCCAACTAAATTTAGTAAGAAGTGGAATAGACATTATTAATTTAAAAATATCCAAAGTGTCTCATATTCAGATTATACCTTTTTAATCAAGTAGTAACACAAGATAAGGTAAATGGAAAGATACTGTCATTTACTGCTGAAAAAAATGGGTGTTATATTATTAATGTTACACCGGGTACAACTTTTAATTTAACAGACCAAGCAGGCAGAAAAGTGGAAGAATACTATACTGAATTGTATAGAGGATTTAACAGCAGTGTACCTGAATTTATAACTCGGAAAATGAGGAAGGCTAATAGAGAACTTAACTATATAGATGGTAATGGAAATAAAAAACAACTCAAACAGAGAAGTGTGATTGTTATAAATATCATCTTGAAAAGGGTACAGTTGTTACTATAGATACGATAGAGTACAGAAACTTATAAATTGCAAGTAGATGAACCGCAGGATGGGGATATTGTATTCCAGCAACATGAAAATGAAGGTGAATATTTTTATTTATTCAGATGCGCCTGAAGCAATAACAGATAATACTTTGGCAGACTATGCTCCATATGCTTTTTATAAGAGAGGAACATTTAGGTAAAGGGAAATATACCTTTATGTCTTGGCATCTTAATTACTCCAGTGAGTCTGCCATCATGGATGTGCAACTTTATTCGGAAAATGCTAAAATTAAGGTAAATGCAATTGGTATAAATGCACCTCAAATGGATGGCTGGGACGAGGATTGGACATCACCACAAGCCATTTTGAATATGGAATATTTTAAGTGTGAAAAACTTTTTAAGGTAAAAACTAATGAGTATACTAATAGATTGTATGGTAGAATAGATGAAGGATACTACACTTTGAATTCAAAGGAAGGTTATTCAGTGTGGCTTCAAGATATCTATAACGAAAAAATATATAAAAATGGGTATAATGACCAAATATTAGAATATCCACGATTACCGAAGTATGATGATGTTGTTGATAACCAAATGCCGTTTTTATATAATATTTGAATTTGAAGTTTTGGAGGGCGAAGTTGTTCTTAACCAAATGGCATATAACAACAGAGAAAATATCATGAGTATAGGTGAAAATAACGCACCATATATTGGAGATGGTGCATTTAAAAGGAATTTCCAACACTCTAACGAAGTCATATCGGATTTTTCATATGAAATAAAGGGAGATGAAAAGTATATTCCGGTAAGAACATTTAATCTTAATAATCCTCTCGGATATAAAAAGTGTATTCTGGGAGTCAATGTTAATCCCACAACAGGATGCAACATCAGACATAAGCATTTCAGGTGTTGAAGACGGTAATGGTGATCTGTATAAGTATAGGGTTAGAGACATTGCAACGGAAACAGAATTGCTAAAGTTTAGATATGTAGATAATAGTAAAAAAGATAGATATGACTATGATACAGACGATAATGTTTGGTATTTTGATGAATTTCATGATAGAAATTATAGTGCTGATAGTAGCATAGCAGGTGATGTCCCCAATCGTTTAATCGCTACTGAGGCGGCGTTAAACCGTTATGATACTGGTCAGGAAGTAAAGTTTAAACTCCCAATAGCGAATTATTCAGTTATAGAAACATATAACATCAAACTTAAAAATGCAACAGAATCTACAAAAACTATTGAGTTTATATTAGATAGTGATTCATGTGAATTTTTGTATTTAGAGAATTTGCATAAAAAACCGGTAATGTTATCCAAAGGTTCTTATACAAGAGCGCAAGTAATGTATTATATTGTATTAGGAACCCAACCAAGAGATAGAATATAAGATGAAAACAGGTTTATTCACAGCGAATGACGGTAGTATAAGAAATTGTTTTAAAATCTATGAAGGAGAGAAAGATTATGGAAAAGATAATAAAGAAAACCCCATACAGATTGTTAATAATTTGCATAATTATGATGATGATTGGAACTATCCACAGCAATGATACATATGCGATTGATTTTGAACATGAAAGAATCGACCCTAAAGATAGAGGTTGTATATACGGGACAAGGGTATTTTTCAGTATATTATGATGGCTCTGCACACAATGCATCGGCATGGGAAGCCACATATTCAAAAAGATAAAGTCAATTGAGGAATGCAGTCACCGATAGTAATTACAAATTTCTGGACAGGTTGGTAAATTCAAGTAATATACCTGCTTCACAAGTTATTGAAACGAATGATGGATATATGATTAGGGGAAAAAAAAATCATAAACGTCATGGTCTTAATTATGCGACTAGAGATGATAATATTATTTTATTGGATAAGAATTTTAATGTTTTAAAATCTTATTCCGGAGATTATGTAAGCGATATGTCATACATAAATGGAGTGTATTATATAAATACATATTCTCAATATGGTGAATATATCCCTGAAACCCATATGAATGTTGTGTCAGAGGAAAAATCATATTATTCAACGGATTTCGAAAATTGGCATGTATACAATGAGAGCGGTGGTATACCGATTATAAACGACGGACATGAATTGTTTATTAGAAATGGTAAGCTGCAATATGATAGATATTTCACACAGGATATGGGGGATATAGCATTATCTCAAAATGGTGTTACAAAGCAGGGCATTATCTATGAGAGTGTCGATATTGGTGAAATTATTCAGGTTCATGATTATTTATTTGCAAATCTTGCATATGATGGAAGAGAACTGCCTGGGAAAGTAGCTGTATCAAAGGATGGGGTATATTTTACTATAATAGACCTGCCTTTAGAAAATTGTCTGCTTTGCGATGTTTTTGAACTAAAAGATAATAGATTTGAATTTTATTTAAAAAGACAACTCCGGTTATATAAAAAGGGTTCTATTCTTGTCCTATTGAAAAAATAGATGAAGTATTAAATGCAAGTGATATATATGTACAATTCCAAGACAAAATACTTGGTTTTGAAACACCGCCTGTAATAGAAGACGGCAGTACACTTGTGCCTATGCGCTTCTTATTTGAGCAGATGGGCGCAGATGTTGAATGGAATCAGGAAACACAGACAGCAACAGCAACACTTGATAATACAGCAGTTACATTTGCGATAGATGATACTAATGCAGAAGTAAATAACACACCTGCCACCATGGATGTCCCAGCTCGTCTTATAAATGGCAAAACAATGGTTCCTCTGCGCTTCCTTTCAGAAGAAATGGGCTTTGAAGTTACATGGGATGCAGAATCAAGAACGGCAATTATAGAGTAACAATTTATATATCTTACTCAATTATTAGTAATGACATTATCGGTAGTACATTTGTACTACCGATAATGTAGGTTTATAACATAAAAAAGAAAAGGAGAACAAAATGAAAAAAATAATTATATGCATAATGGGGATTATCTCATTGTTATCACTCTCTTTATCCGCTTATGCAGGCAATAATATGTTTATTGATGATAACTTTGATGAAGTATTAATGTTAAATCATTGGGTTGATGATACAGGAAGAGGATCAAAACAAATTGAAACTGATGGAAGTAATAATTATCTTGCGATGAGTGCATCTTCATCATTTTTCAATTTTCAAGCTAAAGATGTTTATGCGACTAAGCGACTTTATTTCTCAGCAGATATAAAATTTACTGAGAGTAATATGGAAATTCAACTTAGACAGTCAAGAGATATTTCAGCTTCAGGATTTATCATGGCTGGACGATTGAGAAAGAATCTTTATTATATTGAGTATTTTTCAAATGGAACGTACTATAAGTTAAATGACATTAATGGAAAATGGCTTCAGATGAAGGATATTTCTAAGTGGTATACAATAAATATGGTGCTTGATATACCCAACTAATACATATTCAATACTATTATCAGAAAAAGATACAGGAAAAACAATAGGAGAAGCTCAGAATATACCATTTTTCGGAAAATGTGATTATATAAATTATTTTGCATTCTCGTCGAGTGACAAATTATGTGTTGATAATGTAAAAAAATTGAGGAAATTGATACAGATAGCATAAGAATATCAGGAGCCTTTTATCCACAGATAACAAAAAAATGCGAGCAAGAATTATACATACAGTGTATTAGCGAAAGATGAGAATAACTCTGAATTTATTGTAGATGGAGTATCATGGTCTTTAAATCGTCAAGCAAAAGGGGTTTCTATAAATGAAAAAACAGGAGAGTTGACAAATTGAACCGACAGCAAAACCTGGAATATTTATAATTTATGCAAAAAATATTCTCTATCCGGATATTAAAAAATCATTGCTTATAGATATAGAAAGATGAGGAGGGATGAAGATATGAGAAAGATGGTAAGTTTATTGTTATTTCTTGTAATGATTATGTACACATCATCAATATCGTTTGCGGATGAAAACAACGATAATATAGAATCGATAGTCGAAAGCCATAGTTCAGAAAAAAAAATGATGTTGATATAAATTCTTCTGAAACGGACAACGTGTCCATAATGGATAAAAAACAATAAATCAGATAAAGTTTTTAAATAATACAGCAGTCGAAGATAAAGAAAATATTGTAAATAATATGACAGAAGATGAGTTAGAAGCATATCATGTGACATTGGATCAAAATGAATTTTCCAAAATACAAGATGAAGAAGTAAATGTTTTGAACGCAGAAGATAGCAATTATGAAACGGATGGGTTTCTTGCGGTACAATGACAAGCGCACGAAGTTATATGGCAAGTGCTGTCGTTAATAATCAGATATATACTTTTGGAGGACAGGAAAACGGGGTCGCTGTACGTACAAGTGAAAGATTTCTAACTTCAAAGGAGATTTGGTACAGATGTACTCCGATGCCTAAAATCACGATATAAACATACAGCATTAGCAATCGGTGAAAAAATATATCTTTGTGCAGGATATGATGCAAATGAACAAGCCGTAAGTGATATATATGTCTATAATACAATATCTGATTCATGGGATGATCTATATCGACTCAAATAACAATACTAATTATGCTTCCATTGTATATGGCGGAGAATTATATATTATATCAGGATTTGAAAATGGCGAGAGTTCAAAAAAGATATATAAGTATAATACACAGTCAGAAACATGGAGTTATATAACTAGTATTAAAAGATGAATTTGTTGATGCTAAAGTAGTGGTCTATGAGAGTAATATAGTTGTTTTTTTGATGGTGCAGACATGTATATTTATGATTCTCAGGATTTTCATACAATAGATACTCATAGAATGATAAGAGAACTTGTTGACTATGCAGTAATAAGTCGTGACTTTAAAAACTTGGTTTATATTGGTTATTTGCCGGCGGGCGAAACAACGATGGGTTTTTTATGTGACTGGAGGACATCCAGAAAATTCTGATATATCAACTGCCACAACCTCTGCGTTTTATTCGGGAGGTGGATTCTATGTTTCATCAGGTTGGACGTATGACTTGCGTCTTATACGTGGTCTAGCATGTCACAATATGGTTGAAGCAAATGGATATATATATATTTTTGGCGGACAAGTAACCAAGGGTACAGATCAGAAGTTAATGTTTAAAAGAAGCGTTGAAGATCGAATTGATGATGTCCCCGATACAGTTGAATTAAAAAATGGAGCAGTAGTTGGCTCAATAAATGGTTATGGTGATGTTGATAGTTTCACAATAACCCCTAAAAAAGACATCAATCTATTCTTTTTAGACCATATACATATTGGTACGGACTCGAATTTAGTCTTAAATATGGTAATAAGCAACTCGGTGTATATTATGACCAAGGAGGAGTTGATAAATACTCATATGGTTTAGATAGGCTTCTAGAGGAGGGTAAAACGTATACAATTCATGTAAGTGTCCCATTGAGCTATGATAGTCAATGGGGAGAATATGCCTTTGCATATGTTCCTGTTAACGATGATGTTCCTAATTATTTTGATGAAGCACAGAAAATTAAAATTAATACAAAATTATTCAAGAAATTTTGAAGGGATTGATGATATAGACTGTTTTTAAATTTAATGTAACAGATTTAGGTAAATATAATATTTCGGTTACAGGTTCATCACACAATTCGATGAAATATAGTATATATAGTGAGTCTGATACGGAGAATGATTTATATAGGTTTTCGACAGCATCTGATAATACGGTTGAAAATAAAATTCAACTTGCACCAGGGAACTACTACATAAAATTTCAGGGAAGTGGCGGGACATATAAATTCTCTTTAAACCATATCGGAAACATATATCACTTGTTTGAAGATAGATGTAAACATCAGATGACGACAGTAGGAAACAAGATATATGCTTTTAGGTGGACTTAACAATAGCTTTAATAATATATCTGACATTGAGGTGTATGACCCAGAGCAAAAAAGAATGGTCTGTGGAAATGTCGGAATTAGATATAAATAGTAGTTTTAGCGCGATTTCTATTGATGACTCAATTTATTTAGTTGGGGGAAGACGATCAAATGGTGAATTTAGTAAGAAAATTCAAAAATACAATCCATTAAACCAAACATTCTCGTCCATAGGAGAATTAAATATAGCAAGAGAGAACGCTCAGGATTAGCAGTATTAGGTAATGATATATATGTAGCAGGTGGAAGAAATGAATATGGATATTTAAAAACAATAGAAGTATATAATGTGGAAACAAATTCTGTGTCTAGAACATTGGAGTTACCATTCAAAATAGTTGATCCTCAGATATATTTCATAGATGACACATTATATGTGATGGCTGGTGCTGATGAAACGGGATTTTCTAATAAAGTATATGCATTGGATGACGATGTTTGGGTCGAAAAATCATCTATGCCTTATACGAGTGAATATGTACGTGGAGATGTATATGACGGGAATTTCTATTGTGCAGCAACTAATGAAAAAAAGAAAATGTCGATATATTAAAATATAATACAGTAAATGATGAATGGGCAATCCTTAAAGAAAATTTTGTGGAAAGCAAAATTTATTATGACACGGCAATTCTTAATGGAATGCTGTATATAACAGGAGGATATTCTATAACAGATGATACTGTTACAGATAGTGTTAAAAGTATATATATAGTGACAGATATTGCATCTATGGATAGGGCAATTCCTATAAGAACTATTGGTTTTGAATTTGAACAGAAAATAAATGATAGTGTGATAAATGCGCCAGAAATAATTGGAGTGAATGCAAAAACAATTGATGCAGACAAGGGAATATACGAGTTATACTTGAATGAAGATGATTATATTTCTGATGTTCGTTCCATCCCATTTTTCTTTTTGGAGTGCTAGAGAAGGAATGTTTTTCGGCATTGAGTGAAGATTATAGAAAAGTTATGTTTTATGCGGATCTAATACAGGAAACAGAAAAGTGAAAATAGTTGTAGGTATAGGAGATGCAAGAGGATATGTTGATAAAAAAGCATTTAATTTGACAGGTAATAGCGTAGAGGAATAAGAGAGGAGGAAACAAATGAAAAGGATAATATCATTTATATTAACTTTTTTGTATGTTAATGAGTCTAACAGCAGCTTTTTTGCAGAAAATGACAATGAAATAGAAAACAATGAGAACATTATTGATACAAGTTTGTTGACAGATGAAAATGTGTTGTATAAGGCAATACAGGAGAAGAATGGTTTTTCACTGTTTGGATTGGGTTATAGAGACAATGATGAAATCATAGCAGATTTTGATGTTGTAATGGGATTTGATATGTCATATTCTATGTATGAATATGACATAAACGGTGATAAGCAATGGATAGATAGCTTTAAATCTATTTCAGAGCAAGCGCCGGAAGATACAAGATATGCAGTACTATCATCAAATTCTGAGGGTTTTACAGACGATTTGGATAAGGCAATATCAGAGGTACAGGAAAAAGAATATACAGGGACAAACGATATTATATCTATTTTGGACAGGACAATTAGTGTGTTTGATGAAGAATCAAGCAACAGGAATAAAGTTGTCTTAGTAACAACACATAAAAAGTAGATGATATTTCGGCTCTTAAAGATAAGATGGACGAGCTGAGCGACTACGGAATAATACCATTTGTATTTGTATTGAATACAGATACGAATAACGCATTAAATATGGATGGGATATATCAATGTCCTACGGATTTGGATTTAAGATTATCTATATCTGATTTATATTTAGCATTTTGTGAATTTAATATGACAGAAGCAGCGCAGACTTATGCTAATACCATAGATTATAATGTGTATAGAGTATTAAGTGATTTTCGAACTGATAGACATATGTTTGTCGGAGCAGATAACAATGCAGGTTTACAAATGGCATCAATGTTGAATATGTATAAATGTGTACCATTAAAAGCAAGTATAGGAACTAAGAATCAAAGTGAATATGATTTGTTTAATACAAGCAGTTATTCGGGCAATAACATTGATTTAAAGGATAAATTACAGAGTTTTGTTTCTGGAGAAAATGCAAAATTTGGGGAAGTTCCATATGATTTTCAATATGTATGGAATAGTATATTTGGGCAAATATCTAATAATAGGAAAATTATTATTTCAAATCCAGATATAACTCAAGCAGCAACTGTTTTAAGAAAAATATGGAAACGTAGATTCCCTATGATGATGAAACATGATGATGAGTGGGAAATTGTATATGAATACAGAAACCCGATTGGTGGTTCACTAGTAAGGTATAATGAGAATAAAGAGATTGAGTTTAATAAAATTCAGGCTGTGTTTGATACATATGAATATTTGATGTCAACTGTTGGCAAAGCTACAAATTTGTATGAAAAAGTAACAAGAACAAATTCAGAAATTACTGTTGAAATACAATACCCATCAAATTACGATTTTACGATAGACAATGAACAAAATGACTTAAATACAATAAGACGTGAAGCTTTGGACGGTAAATCCGGGGTACATAGATTTCAATTCGGTAGATAAAACGCTTTTTATGTAACCGCGCAGTGTACGGGAGAAAATACAGAACGTAATTTTTGTGGTGGGTTCTCTTGTTACATTTACAAATGGTCTGGCTGATATATACGGCGCCAATAAAGTATATTATACAAGGTATTATAGAGATATTACTATCAATGACTGGTTTCATGATTACATCTTTTAAAGCAACAAATTTAGGCATTGTTTCGGGTACAGATGAAAATAAGTTTGAACCCAATAATACAATAACGCTAGCACAGTTATTCAGAATGATGTTTGAAAGTGCAAAAAGTTGACGGAATATTGACTGCGGATGATAACCCAACAACATATTGGGCATATCCTTATATGAAAAAGGCAAGCGAATTGGGCTTTAAGACAATAGATGATCAAGATATAGATGTTAGTATCAATAAACTTGATAAGTTGATAACCATAGGAGAGAGACTAAAGTTAGCAGGGAGAGGCGGCTAAATATATTTGTCAGTTGTTTTTCGATCAAAGAAAAAGAAGTCAATGTACCCACCTTATTATACGATAAAGTTGAAAACATAGAGAATGAAAGAAAAAAATGCATATAAAAAATTTTATTGATGTATCGGGCAATAAGAATGAAAACTACATATATAAGTTGTATATGAATAATATTTTGAACGGTCAGGATAAAAAAACACAATGGCGCCGGATGCGGATATAAGGCGTTCAGAGATATGCACAATACTTATCAAATGTTTGTTTGACATGGATGAAAACATTCCTGTTATTATAGCAAACATTGAAGAAAATACAGAAGCAGTTCCTGTTGATGTTTATATGACTACTGATGAGAGAATCATTAAGAACATTTCCTTTAATAATAACAATAAGGCTGCCTTTAATATACATATTGAAGATGATGAAGAATACGAAGTGGCAATTGATGGTGGTACAGAAGCAACAATTCAGGGTGAAATGGATTGTATAGAAGGTACAGGCACATTTACCCCTGAAACAACGCAAAAAAGGAAATTTTGTTTATACAATTCGCGGACCAGGTGTATTTCAACTAAATTTAGTAAGAACGGGAATAGACATTATTAATTTAAAAATAACTAACATATCTACTCAAAGTCAAGTTATACCATTAAATCAAGTTATCACGCAAGATATGATAAATAGAAATAAACTGTCATTTACTGCTGAGAAAAAATGGATGTTATATTATCAATGTTACGCCTGGCACAACCTCTAATTTAACCCACCAAGCAGCACGAAAAGTGGAAGAATACTATACTGAATTGTATAGGGGATTTAACAGCAACGTACCTCAATTTATAACCCAGAAAATGAGAGGAGTCAATAGAGAGCTTAACTATATAGACAGCAATGGAAACAAAACATCTCTAACAGAGGAGTGTTGCTTGCTATAAATATTACCTTGAAAAAGGCACAACAATTACGATAGATAATATTAGTAATAATGAATATAAATTACAAGTGGATGAGCCTCAAGATGGGGATATTGTATTCCATCAACATGAAAATGAAGGCGAATACTTTATTTATTCAGATGCGCCTGAAGCAATAACAGATAATACTTTGGCAGATTATGCTCCCTTATGCTTTTATAAGAGAGGAACATTTAGGCAAGGGGAAATATACTTTTATGTCTTGGCATCTTAATTATTCCAGTGAAGATGTCACTATGGATGTGCAACTTTATTCGGAAAATGCTAAAATTAAGGTCAATGCTATTGGTATAAATGCACCTCAAATAGATAGATGGGACTCGGATTGGACATCACCGCAAGCCATTTTGAATATGGAATATTTTAAGTGTGAAAAAATTTTTTAAGGTGAAAACCAATGAGTATGATAATAGATTGTATGGTAGAATAGATGAAGGCTACTACACTTTGAATTCGGCAGAAGGTAATTCAGTGTGGCTTCAAGATATCTATAATAAAAAAAAATATATAATAATGGATATAATAAAAAATATATTAGAATATCCTCGATTACCGAAATATAATGATGACCAAATGCCGTTTTATATAATATTTGAATTGAAGTTTTGGAGGGCGAAGTTGTTCTTAACCAAATGGCATATAACAACAGAGAAAATATTATGAGTATAGGTGAAAATAATGCACCATATATTGGAGAAGGTGCATTTAAAGGAATTTCCAACACTCCTAATGAAGTTATATCGGATTTTTCATATGAAATAAAGGGAGATGAAAAGTATATTCCCGTAAGAACATTTAATCTTAATAATCCTCTCGGATATAAAAGTGTATTTTGGGAGTCCAATGTTAATCCGCAACAGGACGCAACACCAAATGTAAACATTCCAGGTATTGAAGACGGTAATGGTAATTTATATAAGTATAGGGTTAGAGACATTGCAACGGAAAACAGAATTGCTAAAGTTTAGATACGTAGATAATAGTAAAAAAAGATAGATATGACTATGATACAGACGATAATGTTTGGTATTTCGATGAATTTCATGATAGAAATTATAGTGCTGATAGTAGCATAGTAGGCGATGTTCCCAACCGTTTAATAGCTACTGAGGCGGCATTAAACCGTTATGATGGTGAAAATGAAAGGAATAAACTCCCAATAGCGAATTATTCAGTTATAGAAACATATAACATCAAACTTAAAAATTCAACAGAATCTACAAAAACTATTGAGTTTATATTAGATAGTGAGTCATGTGAATTTTTGTATTTAGAGAATTTGCATAAAAAAACCGGTAATGTTATCCAAAGGTTCTCATACAAGAGCGCAAGTAATGTATTATATTGTATTAGAACCCAACCAAGAGATGGAATATAAGATGAAAACAGGTTTATTTACAGCGAATGACGGTAGTATGAGAAATTGTTTTAAAATCTATGAAGGAGAGAAAGATTATGGAGAAATTGTTGGACAAGATGGAGAAAAACACCCCGTGCATATTGTTAATAATTTGCATGATTACGATGATGATTGGAATTATCCACGCCAATGATACATATGCGATTGATTTTGAAAATGAAATAATAAATCTAAAGATAGAGTTGTATACACAGGTCAAGGGTATTTTTCAGTATATTATGATGGAAAAGCACACAATGCATCGGCATGGGAAGTCACATATTCAAAAGATAAAGTCAACTGGAGGAATGCAGTCACCGATAGTAATTACGAATTTCTGGACAGTTTAGTAAGTTCAAGTAATCGACCCACTTCACAAGTTATTGAAACGAATGATGGATATATGGTTAGGAGAAAAAATTGTATACGTCATGGTCTTAATTATGTGACTAGAGATGATAATATTATTTTATTGGATAAGAATTTTAATGTTTTAAAATCATATTCCGGAGATTATGTCAGCGATATGTCATATATAAATGGAGTGTATTATATAAATACATATTCTCAATATGGTGAATATATCCCTGAAACTCATATGAATGTTGTGTCAGAGGAAAAATCATATTATTCAACGGATTTTGAAAATTGGCATGTATACAATGAGAGTGGTGGTATACCGATTATAAACGACGGACATGAGTTGTTTATTAGAAATGGCAAATTGCAATATAAATATAATCGTTATCTTACGCAAGGATTGGGAGATATTGCATTATCTCAAAATGGGGTTGCGAAGCAGGGTATTATTTATGAGAGTGTAGATATTGGTGAAATTATTCAGGTTCATGATTATTTATTTGCCAATCTTGTGTATGATGGAACAAATTGTCCAGATAAAATAGCCGTATCAAAGGATGGAGTATATTTTTACTATCATATATATCCCAGAAGAAAATTGTTGGCTTAGCGATGTTTTTTGAACTAAAAGATAATAGATTTGAATTTGATATAACAAATAGCTCAAGTACTATTCTTGCCCTATTGAGCAAATAGATGAAGCATTAAATGAGTGATATATATGTCCAATTCCAAGACAAAATACTTGGTTTTGAAACACCGCCTGTAATAGAATCCGGCAGTACACTTGTTCCAATGCGCTTCCTGTTTGAGCAGATGGGCGCAGATGTTGAATGGAACGGAGAAACACAAACCGCGACCGCGACACTTGATAACACAGCAGTTACATTTGCGATAGATGATACTAATGCAGAAGTAAATAACACGCCTGCTACTATGGACGTCCCTGCACGTCTTATAAATGGCAAAACGATGGTACCGCTGCGCTTCCTCTCAGAAGAAATGGGCTTTGAAGTTGCGTGGGATGCAGAATCAAGAACGGCAATTATAGAGTAACAAAGATGACGTCAGATGGTTTATATAAAAACAGTAAACAGATAAAAAAATTGAAAGATGAAACCGACATCAGGCTAATGGTGTCGGTTTTTGTGTTTACATAGAAGATGTACATAACCACTTTTTCCGTAGAATACTACCATTATTTCCAGAATTATTTACAAATTTTTTCGGGGAATTATATAATCATAGTGAAATAGTAGGAGGCAGATATTTATTATGACCGAACAGAAATTAATTTCGCTGGTAATTGATGAAATTATAGAACATAAACTGAGTCATTATCGAATGAAAAATAGGGAGTATAGCAAGCTCAATATAGAGCTGACGCAGTTAGGAAATAAAATGCAATCAGTGTTAGTAGAATTGTCAGCAGAGAAAGCCGATATAATAAATTTGTACATTGCAAAGCACGCAGATTTAGCGGATAAGGACTGTGCATTCTTGTATGCACAAGGAGCAAAAAGATTGTGTAAAGTTACTTAAAAGATTAGAGTGTCTTTAGAAGAAAGCGCACTATGCTGTGCGCTTCTTCATTTGGTTTTGATAAGTTCGTGAACAGCGGCAGTTATTGCATTTATAGTCTTTTCATCACACAGATACAGCATATTTACCAGTTCGTCAATAGAAGTATCTATTTTTGGTGATATACTGTGTCGTTCAGGATAAAAAATAGTATCAGCAGGAATGTTCAAGGTTCGTATGAGATTATAAAGTAAAACCAATATCCAGGTTTTTTCTGTTCATTTTCTATCGCCATAATATGGCGGGAACTGCAGTTTAACATTTCTGCTAGCTGTTCTTGTGATATTCCCCTTATGTAGTCTAGCGTTTTTTATTTGTTCGCCTAAAATATCGTGTTTCATAGCACTGAAAATTCACCTCCACATATAGTTTACAATGTTTTCTGTGAAATTAACACGATTAAATGCTTCGTGATAGAGCGAAGTTATAATTCAGAAGCAGCATAAAGCTTCATCAAAAAAACGATGGTTTGATGAGGCTTATTTGATTGTAAAAACTCCTCAAGCTTAGTTTCTTGGAGGGGTTTTATTGTTTGCAAAACATATGGGGGAATGATTTATTAAAAAAAATCAATGTGCTTATTTTAGCTGATTTAAAACTCGAACGTGAACAATCGAAGCGTATATACACGAACATATCTAACACGGTTGTGGAAAATCGTGTTTTTTAGTATTTGAATGTTTTATGAGAGCGCCGCCAATGAGGTCTTTTTCAAAAAATAGGAAAAGGACTAAGATAATGAAAAAAAGTTTGGAATTTTCAAAATTATTTTTTCAAACTCGGAAAAATTTGCGGAGTTTGAGTGGTATACTGCTCCCGAAAGGAGGGGAGCAATGTGAGGGATAAACTATGTGTAAGCGAAAGAAGAACAAAAATACTTGAATTTCTTGTCAAAAAAAGCAATCAACTCGATGTGAATTGGCGACAGAATTTAATGTTTCTACAGATACAATCGACAGAGATATAGTTTATCTCAGTGGCATTGCTCCTGTTTATACGAAACAAGGTAATCAAGGTGGAATTTATATATTGCCTGAATACAGAAGCTATAAAAACTATCTTACAGACGAAGAGGAAGAATGTCTTTATGCCTTGATAAAAAAATCTGCTAATGATGAGCGAAGAATTATTTGCGGCATTATTACCAAGTTTACAAAAAATACTGTTATGTATAAATAAAATCCTTTCATATACAAAGAAAGCACAGAAGACAATGCTGTAGCATAATAAAGAGCAAACGGATACATTCCAATATGGAAGAGCCTTATACTTGATACGCCAAGACACTGCATAGAGGTAGCCGAGCGATAAATATCACTAGTAAAAAATCAAATTGCAAGTTTGAATGGTCAAGACGTCATATTGGTATAATGATACTTCTGCCTCAGCCGTAGACCGCGCTTTAAGGGCGTGTATGCAAGCATCGGGGGCAGTCCGGGCAGCGCCGGGAAGGTGAAAATCCTATGGAGCAATTTTGCAAATTGCCGTCCGCGTAGCTTAGATATTTTTATGTTTTTTGAACGTATAAGCTTCTTGTACGCTGAAAAAGGGTTAAAATATTTAATTTGTGAACGAGAATGGATGTGATATGATTGTTGGAAGAATATAAAGATGTGATAAATGTTAAAGATTTGTGCGAAATTCTTTAACATCGGTAAGAATACAGCGTATAAATTATTAAAAAACAACGATATACCCAATCGTAGACTGGGCAAGAAATATATAATTCCTAAATTCGGAGTGATTGAGTATTTAAAAAGGAGTACAACTTTAAAAAAAAAATATGTTGATAAAGTAGGCTGTTGATGATAAAATAATATTGTCAGCAGACTACCGAAGTTAGGAGGAATGACATATGAGAGGTAGTCTACAGAAAAAGGGCGGAAAATATTACGCAGTATTCCGTGTTAATAAAAAGCAAAAATGGATAAATCTCTGTATTGATGCAAAGAAAGGTAATAAGCGAGAAGCCGAAGCGGTTCTTTAACAAGATTATTAGCGGAGTATAATGAAAATCCCAATATGTTTGATAAAATTGACTTTGTGGGATACATAAAAAAAAGTGGCTTAAAGAAGTGATTACGCAAGTTGATATTATTACATACGAAGGATATAAAACCGATACGGAAAACCATTTAATCCCGTATGTTGAACAAAAGAATTTAATGCTACAAGATGTGAAGATAGCAGATATTGAAAAAATATTATAATTATAAGGCGGTTACGGAAGGTTAGATGGTAAACCTGGCGGATTATCATGTAGAACTCTAAAAAATTCACGGTACAATATTAAGTTTGATTTTTAAGAAAGCCATTCGTGAAGAACTAATAAGAGATAATCCATGTCAGTACGCAAGATTGCCTAAAATGCAGAAAACCACTGTAAAACCTTTCATTTTACACAGTGGAACAGTGTAATAGGTTGCTTGAAGTTTCTAAAAAAAGTACAATGTTGCACGATATGTTATATATGACTATTATATACGGGTTAAGGCGGAGCGAACTTATGGAGTTACGGTGGGATGCAGTCGACTTTGAGAATAATACCATAGTAATTCAGCATACGGTTGTTCTTCAAAATCAGGTGGTTGCCAAAAGATTCTACTAAAAATAAAACAAGTAATCGCGTATATCCTCTTTTGGATGATGTGAAGCCATTGTTAGAAAAACTGTTAGAAAAACACAAAAAAGAATAAAGAATTTTTTAAAAAATTGCTATTCTGATAGTGGATATATTTTTGCAAAAAAGAAGATGGTACACCGTATTATCCAAGTTATCCTAGCCACGAGTTGCAAAAAGTTTTAAAGAAAAATGAGCTTCCGCACATTAGATTTCATGATTTGCGTCATAGTTGTGCATCGATGCTTATTCTCAGAGGGTGGAATATGAAAGATATATCAGAATGGCTTGGACATGCGGATATTAGCACTACAATGAACATTTACGGTCATATAAGCATGAAACATAAGAGAATTGGGACAGGGACTAAAAGGGTATGTTCAGTGCATAAAAAGTGTTAGAAAAGTGTTAGAAAGTGTTTTAGAGATTGATTAAAAGACAAAACAAAAAACCGCTCAAACGTAGTGTTTAAGCGGGTATTCGTGGTACGCGATCAGGGGCTCGAACCCTGGACACCCTGATTAAGAGTCAAAATCTTTGGTTTTTACTTCTCTTGATAGATACGTTAAAAGTATAGGTTTTATGCGGTTTACACCGCTTTTTTTATTTTTTGAAACTGCCCAACAACAGCCAACAAAACCGTAAGTGTGATAGTCAAAAATATAGTCAGTCACGCAAAATAGGAATTTAATTTATCCTCGGTGTTACTGATTGAAACCTCTGCGTCTAAATGTATATATCTCCAACGTAACCTGTATGCTCGAATGTCCTAATAATCGTTGTGCGGTTTTTACGTCAATACCTGCATAGTACAAATTAGTCGCATATGTATGACGGAATATGTGAGGTGTAACGTCTTTTGCGATTAATCGTATAGCCGTGTCCGAACGTGAAAAACTCGTCACCGCCTGCGGCAACATTCATCTTATCTAATATATTATACCAAAAACGACGAAACGATGATTTTGTCATAGGTTCACCGCTTTTCATTGTAAATAAATATATATTTTTTTGCGTGTGCAATATATTCTTGCAATTCTGACAATAGTTTTGCCGGAAGAGGAATGGAGCGGTTGCCTGCGTTTGTTTTAGGCGAATTTTTTTAGGTGACTTTCACCGTCTTTTATCACTAAATTTTTGTTTATGATTAATCTGCGATTTTTTGAAATCAACATCTTTGACGGTCAGAGCCAGTGCTTCACCGCGTCTTACGCCAGTGTAATATAGTAGATCTACAAATACACGTTCACGCTGTGTCAGCTTTTGTTTTTTCTAAAATTGCTTTCTCTTCGTTCGATAATGACCGCTTTTCTTTCTTTTGTGATTGCGGTAATGAAACTTTCAACGAAACGTCCTTGTAGATGTATTCATTTATTATCGCTTGTTGGATAATCTGTTTTATCGTCAGTCTAACGATTTCAGCAGTTCGGTAATGACCGACACTGATAATGTCATTTAACATTTCTTGAATATGATGTGACTTCAACGCACTTAAACGAATACCGCCTATTTCGGGTATAATGTGCGAATTTAGGGCGTTTAAATACATTGCATAGGTGTTATACTCTTTCGCTGATTTGTACAGTTTTAGCCACTTTATTCCCCCATTGCTCTACGGTCATACCCTCATCATTGATAATGATGCCTTTATTTTGCAGGCTCTTGAACTCGGCGACCTTTTTTGTCCAGTTCCATAATTGTACGACCGTACAGTGTTTTTACGTTTCGGTTTGCCGTCATCTGTATATCCGACAATCGTACTTGTCGCATAACGTCCGTCGGGACGTTTTTATATTTAGCCATAAATAACACTCCTTTTTCTAATTTTTTGTATTGAAAATAGAGTGCATTTGTGTTACAATATCATTGGTATGGGATATTGTGTATAAATGCACTTTATTCTTTTCCTCTGCCTGCTCCAACAGGCAGGGGATTTTTTATTGCAATTTATTAAAAATCGACTATTTTAATAAATTAATTGCGATTTTTTGATACATTTTGTTACGTTTTTTTGTGTTTTTAATGCGATTTTAGAATGTTTCTTCACAAATACCCAAAAACTTTACCGCAACATTCGTTTCTGATATATTCATTAATGATTATATCGGAATATTTTTCATTATGTGAAATTAATCTGTCAACACCTAATTCCTTAACATATGCGTTACCGTCCACAACAAATATCCCGATTTCACCGATTTCAATACTTGGCTGTTCTTTGACGAATAACTTATCGCCGTCGTGATATGTCGGCTCCATACTGTCACCCGATACACGGACAATAAAATCTGTACCCTTTGGCGGTTGCTCCGCAAGGTCAACCTTTTCAGGATATTCTTCGTCCAACGGGTTGCCTGTTCCTGCCGATACGGGCATATCGTAATAAGGTACTTGGTATTTTTTAATTGGTATGATGTTATCGTAATTTGGTTCGTTTGGAATATTACGTTCTAACTCTTTTCTTATAACCACTTGAACAACTTCTTTGCTGTAGTCATCAAGTTTTCTATAATCAGCAATTAATTTTTTTTTCTACCGCTGAGTAATTTTTAAATTAGAATTATCATCAAAATCTTCGAGAGTACATTCTAAAGCTCTTGCGATAGCTTTGATAGTATCTATTTGAGGGTCTTTAGTCGCTCCCGACAATATTTTTTAAGGTACTTATCGGAACACCAGATTTTTGCGATAACGTTTCTATTTTCATCTTTTTTGATTTACGAATTTCTGATATTTTTTGTTCCTATACTCATAACATTCAAACCTCCTTTTCAAAATCATTGTAACACATAAATAACTCATAGTCAAGAAAAAAAGTTCCAAAAGGTATACTTTTTTTCTTAACAAAAGGGTTGACAAGTTCCAAATAGTGTGCTAAGATATATGTAGAAGTTCCAAATAAGGTACGAAAGTGAGGTGGTAATATGAAAGTAAAATATAGTGTTATGGCGTCAGAGATAATGAAACGTGGAAATCAGAAAAACTGCTATAGCGAAAGCCATAAGTTCTTCAACAAAAACGTTGAACAATAAACTTTGTGGAAAAAGCGAGTTTACTTGGAACGAAGTATGTACTATTCAAGCAGGTTTTCTACCCGACATATCAAAAAGACGATTTAATGGCAACAGACGAACAAAAATCAGCGTAAATGAAAGGGGGGCGAGAAGAATGAAAATATCAATTCAGCAGTTTGGGGAACATAAAGCAGTTGTTATGAACGATATGGTGATTGAGAATTTAAAAGATTACAAAATAATAAGTTCCGCTGATGGCTCAACAGAACTTATTCTTCATATCAAACTTAATGCGGATATAACTAAATGTGACTTGTTAGCCAACTCAAAATAGTGCTCATAACAGAACCTGTTATCCACGAATTACGCTCCATAATCTCGGAAAATTTAGAAAAAATTCCTTTTGACGCAGGAACTTTATTGTTGACAATCATTTCAAGTAATTGAACAATCTCCTGTAATTCTTCCTTGTCGGTTGAATCGGAATTTTGAACTTCATTTTTTAGATTTGATAGCGATTCGTTATAAGAGATAGAAAAAGTTATTATGATTACCAAATACAGAACTATTAGCAGTTCAATATTATATACAGTAGAAGAAGTTTGATTTTTTGTTGATTTTATACTGAGCTTCTGTATCATAATATATTTTTAACTGATTGGGTTCTCGAGGCGACATAATCCGTTTTTTTTATCTCTGACATAAAAACGTTCGCCAACACTGTTAATTAGCCAGTCGCCACATTGGATATCACAAGTAGGGTGGAAACCTATGTATTTTTTCCCCGCTTGAAGAAGTATTAGTAAGACCGTCATAAGTAGCAATTATTACATCATTACGTTCTACATCAAATTTTTTTTGACCGCCCATTTCTAAAAAAGTGTCAAAAATATTACGTAGGTCATCGAATGAGTTATCAGACATTATAATCACCTCCTTCCAAGATGATTATAACACAAAAAATAACTGGAAAAGTACAGAAGTATCAATAGGTTTAATCATATCTTGCATCTTTTAAAAGTGATGGATATTGTGTTGAAAGTTGGTTTCATATCTGCAAGAAAAAAAAACGGCGCAAATGAAAGTAGGTGAGGAGCAATGAGTGAAGAAAAGATAAAAGCGATCGCAGAAATGCTTTCGGGGTTAAAAACGTTACGAGTGGTCGAGATTAAAAAATTGCTATCGAACGTATGTATGATTCGGCATCTTGTAAATTGCCTTTGGGAGATGCCGAATCTATACAAAAAAATATCGCATTAGAAATGAAAGATATTAGTCATCTATAATTTGTATCATAGATGGGTGTAAGCGATAGTCGTGACCTTGGTATTGAACGTGTATGTATCCATATTTAAAACATTCGGCAACGGTAGAGCCTTCAAGAAATGTTAAGTTTTCTGTAAAATATGTTACAGGATTTTGACAGTCAGCTACTGTGCCAGTTTCGGTTATGTCAGTCAATTACCAAGTAGATTTGCGTAAATTCTCATATAATCACCTCCATTCTGTGGTGATTATAGCACAATATGAAGAATTTTACAATAAGAGATAGAAAGTAGGTGAAAAGCAATGGCAAAAGTAATGGTAGAAGTAAAACAAGTAGACCTGAAAACATTCCGCACGATGTTCGGAATACCGGAGCATACTGTACAACGTTGGATACATACCAAGAATTTTCCGGCATACAAGTTGGGACAAAAATGGTATGTAGACGTGAAAGCGTTTGAAAAGTGGCGTGAAACAGAACACGCCAACAGCTACAAATATGCGTAAAGCATAATAAAACACCTTGCAGGCAGACAAGGGCTGTCCGTGGTACTCGTTTTTACTTTCCTTAAAAAAATAGTAATTTATAGTAAAATTCTTTCTTTCATTTTTGTTACGGACGGTCTATGTGTGCCTGTGAGGTTGGAAAGTGAGGAATAACATATGAAAAAAAAATATAAATTGACTGATGAGACAACGTAGACGTGTTGGGAATAACATTACTACAGAGTCAAAGCTCTTAAAGATTTTGATGATGTAAAAAAAGGAGAGCTTGGCGGTTACGTTGAAAGCGAACGCAATTTATCTCAAGCAGGTAACTGTTGGGTGTACGGTAACGCTAAGGTATGCGATAACGCTAAGGTATGCGATAACGCTAAGGTATGCGATAACGCTAAGGTATGCGATAACGCTAAGGTATGCGATAACGCTTGGGTACGATAACGCTTGGGTGTACGATAACGCTTTGTGTACGGTAACGCTAAGGTGTACGGTAACGCTTGGGTGTACGGTAACGCTTGGGTGTACGATAATGCTTGGGTGTACGATAATGCTTGGGTGTGTGGTAACGCTTGGGTGTACGGTAACGCTAAGGTGTACGGTAACGCTAAGGTATGCGATAACGCTAAGGTGTGTGGAGACGCTATGATATGTAGCGATACTGACTATATGTCAATAAAAAGGATTAGGTTCAGAATATAGAGAAGTACAACCATTTTCAGAACAAAGGGTAAAAATATAGCTGTTAGATGCGGTTGCTTTTATGGAACATTGACAGAATTTGTTGATAGAGTAAAAAGAAGCACACGGTAATAGCAAAATATGCCAAAGAATATCTTGCGTTGGTTGATTTGGTAAAAATCCACTTTGAATCGGAGGAATAATATATGTACATTATAGGTGTAGCTTTGTTTAGTTTCGGTATTGGACTATTCGGCGGTTGGAAGTTAATGAGAGAGGAAGATAAGAAATGAATTTGATAATGAGGATATGGAACAGTCTAAATGAGAAAGGTCGTAGAGCGTGGGTTGATACCGGTAAAGCAATGGCTGATATGAAAGGCGGTATATATGCCGCAGAGGAACAACCACAAACACGCAGTCACAAGTTTAACGAAAAAGACCAACAGACAGATAGACCAAGTGATTGCGTTGGTGAATGGCAAATGAAAAAAAATACAGAATATATCATTGCGGTAACAATGTTTTTTCAATGTTGCTGATAGCATTTGAAATAATCGTGATGATGAATATAGGAGGATAACAAATGACAACAGGTCAGATAAGCAAGCTACATAATTTATGCTTACAGATTAATTTGTTGGCGGCAAAACGTGACGATGCACCTGTCGTGATATACACAATGGTAGGTGACAATAAGTTTGCACCGGTTATATGTATAAGCGTGTATGAGGGTAAGCCGTTTAAAGAAATTATGTCGTTGTGTATTCCGACTGACAAAACAGTCGATAAGAAATACAGATTACAATTAAAGATGTTGGATGACATCAAGAAGAAGTTGGAGGTGAAAGAGAATGAATAACTATTACATTACATTCGGCAGTGAGGGACAGCCATTCAAAGGTGGTTGGATAATTATTGAAGCTGAAAATGAAGCGCAAGCACAAAAACTATTTAGAGCAATATATCAGCCATTTGACAGTTATGACGCATTACTAAAATATTGTTCAATGTATGACGAAAGGTCATTTAAAAATACAATAATGTACAAAAGCAATGATAATCTTGGAGCAGGCTGCCATTGCAAAATCAGCATAAAGAGACCGTATGAGCTGGCACTCATAAACGGTCAAATAACAAAAACACATAGATTATTAATCTATGTCAACATTATACCACAGAAAGGAACGAAAATCAATGATAAAGATAAATGAATTACAGCTTGAAAATGTCAAGCGAATAAAGGCGGTAAAACTTGAGCCGGCACAGAATGGTTTAACGGTTATCGGTGGCAAAAACGGACAGGGTAAAACTTCTGTCATAGACAGTATAGCGTGGGCGTTGGGCGGTGACAAATACCGTCCGTCACAACCACAGCGTGACGGTTCGGTCATTCCGCCTATTCTTCATATTGAATTGTCAAACGGTTTAATTGTAGAACGTAAAGGCAAGAACAGTGCATTGAAAGTAATAGATCCGAACGGTAACAAAGGCGGTCAACAGCTTTTGAATGAGTTTATTGAACAATTTGCACTGGACTTGCCGAAATTTATGCAAGGCACATCAAAGGAAAAAAAAGCAGAGATACTGCTTCAAGTAATCGGTGTCGGAGAGCAGTTATATGAAATTGAAAACAGAGAAAAACAACTTTACAACGAACGTACCGCAATCGGCAGAATAGCAGACCAAAAGAAGAAGTTTGCGGAAGAAATAGTCGATTATCCCGAAGCACCGAAAGAACTTATTTCAATCTCGGAACTTATCCTAAAGCAACAGGAAATACTTGCAAAAAACGGCGAAAACCAACGTAAACGTGAAAAGGCACAATCACTTTTAAAGCGCTCCGAAGATTTAAAAGCACAGATTACAAATCTTCAATCACAACTTGATGTTGTACTTTCAGATCTTGAAATTGCACAAAAATCGGCACTTGATTTGCACGACGAATCAACCGAAGAACTTAAACAGAACATCAAGAACATTGAGCAGAAAAACATTAAAGTTCGTGCCAATATGGATAAAGACAAAAGCCGAAGAAGAAGCGAAAGAATACAAGGACAAGTATGACGAGCTTACCACATCAATAAGCAATGTTCGTAAGGAAAAGTCGAATTTATTGAAGAATGCAAATCTGCCACTTGATGGATTGTCGGTTGAGGACGGCGAACTTACATACAAAGGCTTTTAAGTGGGATAACATGAGCGGTGCGGAGCAGATGAAAGTATCAACGGCTATTGTCAGAAAGCTCAATCCCGATTGTGGTTTTGTACTTCTTGATAAGTTGGAGCAAATGGATACCGACACATTAAAAAAGAGTTCGGCGAATGGCTTTTGAAAAAGAGGGATTGCAGGCAATAGCCACAAGAGTAAGTACAGGTGAAGAATGCAGTATCATCATTGAGGACGGATATTCAAGCGAATTAAGCACAGCAACACCTACTGCGACAAAAACTTGGAAAAGGGAGAATTTTAATGGATATTACAAGCGGAAAAATCGAATCGGCACAAAAAAGTAATCATATACGGCCCTGAGGGAATAGGCAAATCGACGTTTGCGTCGAAGTTCCCAAGTCCTCTGTTTTCGGATACAGAGGGCAGTACAAAAACATATGGACGTAAGACGTTTGCCTAAAGCCTACCTCTTGGACATTGCTAAAAAGGAAGTAGCATATGTCAAAGCAAATCCGACTGTATGCAAAACATACATTATAGATACATTTGATTGGGCGGAAAGACTTTGTATTGCAAAGATATGCGCAGATAATAAAAAAAAAGTATTGAGGATTTCGGATACGGTTCGGGATATGGTTACGAATTAGAGGAAATAGGCAGATTTTTTAAATTCACTTGATGAATTGATTGAATTGGGTATCAATGTCGTTTTGACGGCTCATGCACAGTTGCGCAAATTTGAACAGCCGGACGAAATGGGAGCATATGACCGTTGGGAGTTGAAACTCGGCAAAAAAACAAGTTCGCAGATTTCACCTATTTTGAAAGAGTGGGCGGATATGATTTTATTTTTGTCAACTATAAAACATTTTCGGTTGCGACTGACGACAAAGGAACAAAACATAAGGCACAGGGGCGGTACAAGAACAATGTACACCACGCATCACCCTTTGTTGGGACGCAAAAAGAACCGTCATAATCTTCCGGACGAAATGCCGTTTGAATATGAACGAATTGCACATTGTTTTAAAGATAATGCACCGACACAAACGGTTACACCGACAGTCACACCACATATAGAGCCGACTGTTTCACAGGTAGTCACACCACCACAAAAAACGACAGTTGCACCGCCTGCACCGCCGATTGACAACAACGTATCAGACGAAAGAAAAGAATTTGATACACCGGCACAATCGTTTGATATGCCGAACGGAAATATACCGAAAGCATTGTCGGATTTAATGCAGATTAATAAGGTAACAGACGCAGAAATCAGACAGGCAGTTGCGTATAAAGGATATTATCCCGAAGATACACCGATAGAAAATTACGACGTTGATTTTATCAACGGTTGTGTTGGTAGGAGCATGGAATCAAGTATTTGAGATTATAAAGAAAAATGAGAAATGAGAATGTATTTCAAGGAGGTAACGAATAATGGCAGAAGAAAGAGAATTTGGTTGGGATGATGAAATAGAAAACGACAATGAGTTTCAAATATTGCCCGACGGTGATTATAATTTTACGGTAACAGGCTTTGAGCGTGGCAGACATAACGGAAGTGCGAAACTTCCGCCGTGCAATAAAGCGATTATAACATTAAACGTTGCGGACGGCAAAGGTAATCAAGGTACGATTAAACACAACCTGTTTTTACATACCAAAACAGAGGGAATGCTTTGTGCATTTTTTACCGCAATAGGACAGAGAAAGCATGGCGAAAAGTGCCGTATGAATTGGAGTGCGGTTGTCGGAGCAACAGGCAGATGTAAAATCGGTATACATGAATATACAAGCACTAAGACAGGTGAAGTCTTAAAATCCAATGAAATCAAAAATTCTATGAGCCGACAGGAACACAAGCCGAACCAACGCAATCACCTGCGTCGTCATTTACTCGGGAAGTTTTTAAGGCGGTGTAATAAATGGAATTAAGACCATATCAAAATGAAGCTAAATCAGCCGTTTTCCGCGAGTGGGAGAACGGCTGTAATAAAACATTGCTCGTTCTTCCGACAGGGTGCGGTAAAACAATAGTTTTTGCAAAAATAACTGAAGAATGTGTGCGAAAAGGTCAGCGTGTTTTAATACTTGCACATCGTGGGGAACTGTTGGAACAAGCGGCAGACAAGATTCTGAAAAACAACAGGTTTAGGCTGTGCAACGGAAAAAGGCAGAGGAAAGCTGTATAGGAAGTTGGTACAGAGTAGTTGTAGGTTCGGTACAAACACTAATGCGTGAAAAAAGATTAAATCAATTCAAAAGTAATTACTTTGATACCATTATAATAGACGAGGCACATCACTGCATATCCGACAGTTACAGACGTGTATTAGACCATTTTTGTGACGCAAAAGGTATTAGGTGTTACGGCAACACCCGACAGGGGCGATATGAAAAATCTCGGACAGGTTTTTGAAAGCCTTGCATATGAGTATACACTTCCCAAAGCTATTAAAGAGGGATATTTAAGTCCGATAAAGGCTCTGACAATTCCGTTAAAACTTGATTTGACAGGCGTAGGTATGCAAGCGGGTGATTTTTAAATCAAGTGATATAAGTACGGCACTGGATCCGTATTTGTATCAGATAGCCGATGAGATGACAAAGCACTGCAAAAACAGAAAAACGGTTGTATTTCTGCCACTTGTAAAGACGAGTAAAAAGTTTAGAGATATTCTGAACGAAAAAGGTTTTTAAAGCGGCGGAAGTAAACGGCGAAAGCAAAGAAAGAGCAGAAATATTAAATGATTTTGAAAACAATAAGTATAATGTGTTGTGCAATTCAATGCTTTTTGACAGAGGGTTGGGTTTGTCCCGATGTGGATTGCGTTGTCATATTAAGACCTACAAAAAAGTACGCAGTTTGTACAGTCAAATGGTAGGACGCGGAACAAGACTTGCACCGAATAAGGACCACTTACTTTTACTCGATTTTTTATGGCATACGGAACGACACGAACTGTGTCACCCCGCACAGTTGATTTGCGAAAATGAAGAAGTTGCCGTAAAAATGACGGAGAATATCGAAAATGCGGGTTATCCTGTTGACATAGAAGAGGCAGAGGAAAAGGCAAGCGAAGATGTAGTTGCACAAAGAGAAGAGGCACTTGCAAATCTTCTTGCGGAAATGAAGAAACGTAAGCGTAAATTGGTTGATCCTCTGCAATTTGAAATGAGCATACAAGCCGAAGATTTATCGGGATATGTACCGACATTCGGTTGGGAAATGTCACCTCCGTCAGACAAACAAATAAAGGTACTTGAAAAATACGGAATATTCCCTGATGAAATAGATAACGCAGGTAAGGCAACCAAACTGCTTGAACGATTGGAGAAAAAGACGTGTGGCAGGGACTTACAACTCCAAAGCAAATACGCTTTCTTGAAAGTCGAGGTTTTCAGCACGTCGGTGTTTGGGAGTTTGAAAAAGCAAAAAATCTTATTGACAGAATTGCCGCAAACGGTTGGCGAATACCGTCGGGGATAAACCGAGTGAATATTAAAGGAATTAAGATATGAACGATTATAATTTGACAGAAATTCTTGAATATATTGATCCGTCAACTTGCAGTTATCAAGAGTGGATAAACGTAGGTATGGCACTAAAACACGAGGGATATACGGTATCTGATTGGGATATGTGGAGTATGAAAGACGTAAACCGTTACCATAGCGGTGAATGTGCAAAGAAGTGGGCGACATTTCAAGGCTCATCTGCTCCCGTTACTGGCGGAACTATCATTCAAATGGCTAAAGAAAATGGATACCATTATGAGAATGTATCAGCCGAACTTGATTGGGACAGTGAAATAGGTTCTAAAGACGAACTTGTTGTAGTAGACAGGAACTGGCTTGAACGCAGTGAGATACATATTCCCGAACAATCGAATCCGACAGAACAGATTATTACATACCTTGAAACACTTTTTGAACCGGACGAAAACGTAGGTTATGTTACGGAAAGTTGGGAACATGACGGAAAATTCTTGCCGTCAAAAGGCTGTTACGACAGAACGGCAGGTCAGCTTATAAAGGAACTGTACCAATGCAAAGGCGATATAGGCAGTGTAATCGGTGATTATAACAGCGAAGTCGGGGCGTGGATAAGGTTTAACCCTCTTGACGGTAAGGGCGTAAAAAATGAGAATGTAACAGAGTTCAGATATGCACTTGTCGAATCCGATACAATGGACATTTCGGCACAAAAAGCCATTATAACAGAATTGGAATTGCCTGTTGCGGCACTCGTTTACAGTGGCAAAAAGAGCCTGCACGCAATAGTAAAAATCGACGCGTCAACGTATGAAGAATATAAAAAACGTGTTGATTATCTGTATAACGTGTGTAATAAAAAACGGATTGAAACTTGATATTCAAAATAGAAATCCGTCAAGATTATCGCGTATGCCGGGTGTAATGCGTAACGGTAAAAAACAATATTTGCTTGATACCAATATAGGCAAAGAAAATTGGAATGAGTGGCGAGAATGGATAGAAAGCGTTAATGACGACTTGCCCGATCCCGAAAGTATGGCGGACGTGTGGGATAACTTGCCCTCTCTTGCACCGCCGCTTATTGACGGAGTTTTAAGACAGGGACATAAAATGCTTATAGCAGGTCCGTCAAAGGCGGGTAAATCATATGCACTTATAGAATTGTGCTGTGCCATTGCAGAAGGAAAAGAAATGGCTTGAATGGAACTGTACACAAAGGCAGAGTGATGTATGTTAATCTTGAACTTGACACGAGCAAGCTGTCTGCACCGTTTTAAGGACGTTTATACAGCACTTGGCATAGCACCCGACAATCTATCCAACATTGATATTTGGAATCTTAGAGGACGCAGTGTACCGATGGACAAGCTTGCTCCAAAGCTTATACGCAGAGCAAGTAAAAAGAATTATATAGCGATTATAATTGACCCTATATAAGGTTATAACAGGCGACGAAAACAGTGCAGACCAAATGGCGCATTTTTGTAATCAGTTTGATAAAGTGTGTACAGAACTCGGCTGTGCGGTGATATATTGTCATCATCACAGTAAAGGTGCTCAAGGCGGTAAAAGAAGTATGGACAGAGCTTCGGGTTCGGGTGTGTTTGCACGTGATCCAGACGCACTTATCGACCTTGTAGAACTTGAATTGAACGACGATATATTAAAAAACAGGAAAAAGAATAAGGCAATATGTAAAAGTATGTGAGGGTTGGTTATATAAATACGATAAACTGTATCATGCGTCACAAGACGATTTGTGCAGTGAAACTCAAATGCTTGCATTGTGTCGAGAATACCTTGAAAACGACGCTTACGAGTGCGTTATAGAAGATGTCGGTAAGGTAAGAAAAGAGGTAGAAAAGCCGTAGTGCGTGGCGTATAGAGGGTACGCTTAGAGAGTTCCCGAAGTTCGCATCGGTAAACCTGTGGTTTAAATATCCGGTACACAGTATTGATAATATCGGAGTGTTAAAAGACATTGCAGTTGATGACGGAATGCCAACGTGGAAGAAGAATTTTGCTAAAAAGAAAACAGACGCAGAACGTAAAAACGAACGTAAAAATTCCCTTGAAACAGCATTTGAAGCGTGCGGAATTGATGATAAAGTGACAGTAAAAATCAATGGCGGAATATATGGGAGTTACAGAGAAAACTGTAAGAAACAGATTAAAAGAACACGGTGGATTTTTGGATTGATGAAGGTCAAGTCGGTAAGAAATAAGAGGGAAAATGTCGGAGGGAAAATTACTCTTTAAAAATTCCCTAAGAGGGAAAATATCGAAATAATTTCTTTCCTTTCCTTAGAGAAAAGTCGAGAAAAAATTAATTTTCCTTAGGGGAAGAAAAAACTCGGGAAAATATCGACTTTTTCCCGAGGGAAGGAAAAATGTATATATACTACGTATATATAAAGGTTTCCCTAAGGTCAGGGGAAGTAGTTGTGCGACAGCTTACGCACAACAACTCCTTCCCCTTACTGACTGACAAAGCAAAAAATTTCAGAACAGACACAAAGTAAATAAATGGAAGTGAGAAAATGAAAGTACAATTTTTTTATGGCAATGATACCGCCGACAAAAACGTATCAAGAAAAAAAAGGTTGCAGTCGTAAAAAGGTAAGCCGGTATTTTATGAACCGCCGGAAGTTAAAGCGGTAAGAGAAAAACTTGCGGCACATCTTTTCGCATTACGCACCTGAAAAGATGTTTGAAAAGCCTGTGCGTATGGTGACAAAGTGGTGCTTCCCTAAAGGCAAGCATTCGGACGGTGAGTATAAGGCAACAAAACCCGATACGGATAACTTGCAGAAAATGCTTAAAGACGTTATGACGGAAGTGGGATTTTGGAAAGATGACGCACTTGTGGCAAGTGAAATAACAGAAAAGTTTTGGGCGGAGCAGACGGGCATATTTATAAGCATTGAGGATTTGTGATATGGATATTCTTGAAGTAAAACAAAATCTTAATAAAACGGTTTATTATTCGGATTTTTTATAATATCCCCGAACCGACACCGTTTATCCTTAATGCGTGTATCGCAAGAAAAAGACCCAAGAGGATTTTTTGAAATATTCACTTGAACTGTTGGACAAAACCAAACACGCAGTAATTATTGTGCCGATTGAAAAAGTAAAATTGAAAATTGAATGAAGTGGAGGAAAACGATTTGACGATTAAAGAATGTAAAGAATGGCTTTTTGAGAGCGAGAAAGACGGACGAGGAGATTAACGCATTGATTTTGGAGCAGGAGAGAGCTTTGACAAACGCAACAAGCACTGTGGCTCAGTCGGACAGTGAAAAGGTGCAGACGTCAAACGTGAATACTTCGGAGAATAAGTTCATAAGCTATGCCCGCTTATTCCGAATTGATAGATAAACGCATTGACAGACTGTATGAGATTAAAAAAAAAGAGATTTTGGAAAACGTGAATAAACTCGACGACGCAACACTTCGGACTATTCTAATTCTGCGTTATCTCAATTTTCAAACGTGGGGAAATGATTGCTTGTAAAATGAATTACAGCTATATGCAAATATGCCGTTTGCACGGCAAGGCTTTGAATTTAATTAAAGATGTTATAGAATGTTATATTGCATCCGTGATATAGTGTATCGTGGAATAAGTAACATAAGCGGTGTATCATCGTGAGATGATGGGTGAATATCTCGTGTGATTGGTGGGAATGGAGATATTAAAGTACAGAACATAGCTCAACGGGTTAGAGCGTCGCAGAGGATTATATAATCTGATTGCGGAGGTTGCAGGTTCAAAGCCTGCTGTTCAGTTAGAACAGATTGTATGTGTTAATCATGCAGTCTGTTTTTTGTTTGGAGGAAATATGGATTTAAACGTTATTAAAAAAATAAAGCCGAGAACGTTTACGGCGAGGAAAATACAACTGAATATAAAGAATTTGAAGATAAGTTCAAACCGAAGAAAACGACTGATGATTGTTATACACCCGATAATATTTACGAAACGGTTGCGGATTATGTTGCAACACGATTTAAAGTGGATCGTAACAAAGTTTGTACGTCCTTTTTATCCGGGTGGAGATTACGAGAAGTATAATTATATGTCTGATAATATTGTTGTGGATAATCCGCCGTTTTCAATATTGGCACAGATAGTGAAATGGTATCAATCGCAAGGGATAAAATTTTTCTTGTTTGCACCGGGTTTAACTATTATTGGATTAACACGACACGCAAAAATATAATCTGCGTAGGGTATACCGCGACATATGAAAACGGCGCAAAAAGTTAATACATCGTTTGTAACAAATATGACAGATAATCTGATTGAAAGTAGTAGCAAATTATATAAGCGTTTAGAAAATGCAGATAAAGAAAATTTGCGAAAAAAAAAAAAAAACAATTACCTAAGTATACTTATCCTGATAACATATTGACAGCATGCAGAATGAATACACTTTCGCGATATGGTGTTGATTTTGCGATAAAGCGAGAAAATGGATATTTTATGCGTGATTTAGATAGTCAGCGAAAATTCAAAAAAGGCATTTTCGGTTGCGGTTATTTAATATCGGGCAAAAAGCTGCAGAACTTAAAGCTGCAGAACTTAAAGCTGCAGAACTTAAAGCTGCAGAACTTAAAGCTGCAGAACATGTTTGGGAGCTGTCGGAACGAGAGAAAGAAATCATAAAGACTTTGAAATGAAAAATAAAAAAAGAAGTGGAAAGGTGAAAACAATGTTCGAAAGAATAAAGGCATATTGGCAAAAACGAAGATACGAACGAGAACGCAAGAAGTTCATACGCAAATGGAACGAGGAGAATAAAAAATTGGTGCGAGTGTCGACATAAACGCAAAGCGTTTAAACGTGCAATGATGAAAAAACGGATATACGATGTAGTTAATCATAAAATATGAAAGCGAGGTGATAAGAGTGACTGAAAAGCAAAAGTTGTTTTGTGAGGAATATTTGATTAGTTTGAACGCAACGCAGGCGGCGTTAAGAGCGGGTATTCGGGAAAGACAGCGTATTCGATTGGAAATGAGAACTTGAAGAAACCTGAAATTCAAGAAAACATACAAAAACGGCTAAAAGAGAAAGAGGACGCTCTTATCGCCAAACAAGACGAGGTATTGAAAACGCTTACGGCTGTTATGCGTCGTGAGAAGCCTGAAACGGTTGTAGTGACGTGTAAAGCACGAAAATCACACTATGACGACAAGGGCAAGAAAGTCACTGACGAGGCGGAGCAACCGATATGTGTTGAAATACCGACAAAGGTGTCTGACGTAAACAAAGCAGCGGAAATGTTGGGTAAATACTACGCATTGTTCACAGACAAATTAAACGTTGACGGTGATATGGACTACAGCATTAAAATTGATTACGGTGGTGAGGACGAATGAACAAAGTAACAGTACCGTTCAATCCGATATTCAAGCCTGTACATCAATGTAAAAGCGTTACGTTGTAATGAAAGGCAGTGCCGGAAGTGGCAAGAGTGTTGATACCGCACAACTGTACATATTGCGTTTAATGCGTGACAAGGGACGTAATCTTGTATGTGTGCGAAAAGTCTGATATAACAAACCGTGACAGTACGTTTGCGGAGCTTGAAAGTGCCATAAACCGTATGGGCGTAGGCAAAGCGTGGCGAGTTACGCAAAGACCGTTGTCGTTCACCTGTATAAACGGCAACAAGATTATATTTCGTGGTGTAAACGATAACAAGCAACGCGAAAAGCTGAAATCAATCACATTTGCGAACGGTAAGTTGACCGACGTATGGATTGAAGAGGCTACGGAGCTTGTGCAACAGGATTTTGAAATTATAGATGACCGTTTGAGAGGCGAACTTCCCGACGGTCTTTTTATCAGATAAAATTGACATTTAACCCTGTATCATCAAGTCACTGGATAAAGAAAGTGTTTTTTCGACATACAGGACGATAACGTCTTAACGCACCCAAAGCACATATTTAACAAACCGATTTTGTGACGAGGCATACAGACAACGTATGCTACGTCGTAAAGAAGTTGACCCTGAGGGGGTACAGAATTTATGGTTTAGGTGAATGGGGCGAAACAGGCGGATTGATATTCTCGAATTATCGCATTGAAGAATTTGATACAGATATGAGCCGTTTTGACGCTATGGCAATAGGTCAAGACTTCGGATTTAATCACGCAAATGCTATATTGACGTTAGGTTATAAGGACGGCGATATTTATGTTTGTAATGAACTGTATGTACACGAAATGGATACGACCGAAATTATCACTAAAGCTGACGGGAAGTTCAGCAAAAGTCTTGCAATGTGGTGCGACAGTGCAGAGCCGGACCGTATAAAAATGTGGCGAAAGGCAGGCTATCGCGCAAGGGCAGTTGTTAAAAATCCGAACAGCATACAATCGCAGATTGACTGGCTGAAAGGCAGAAAGATACACATTCACCCGTCTTGCGTGAATGTAATCAAAGAGATACAGCAATGGCGTTGGCGAGTAGACGAGAAGTCGGGCGAGTATACTGACGAGCCTGTTAATGTATTTGATGATGCAATGGCGGCACTGAGATACGGCGTTGAGAGTTGGCGCAAAGGATAAGAAAGCTAAAATCTATTCAAGAGAGGAGTACGGAATATGATAATTGATGAAGATATAGTCGCAGGCGGTGTGACACCGTTTATCATAACGAAATTGATTGAACGACACGAGCGAGAGCGACAGAGATACCGATTATTGCACGATTACTATATGGGCGACCACCGTATTTTAAGCCGCAGAAAAAGAGGCAAAAACGTGGCAAACAACCGTATAATGTGCAACCACGCAAAAGTACATAACAGATATGACGCAGAGTTATCTTGTCGGCAATCCCGTAACATATGCGGTGTCGGACGAATACGATATTGAGGCAATCAAAAACGAATATTTGGAACAGGATATGCCGAGTGTGGACAGTGAAATTGTAAAGAATATGAGCATTTACGGCAAAGCATATGAACTGATTTATGCGGACGAAAAAAGCAAGCCGAGAAGTGTCAGATTGGACCCGGAGCATACATTTGTATGTTACTCACAGTCGGCATTTGAAAAGCCGTTGTTTGCGGTATATTACTACAAGAAATACGACCTTGACGGCTACTGCACAGGCAGTATTTGTCGTGTGTATGACGAATCGTTTATATATACATACACAGGTCTTGACAGCTATACAGCATTGTCATTGCAAAATGTTGAACCGCATTACTTTTTCGATGTACCTATTATCGAATACAGAAATAATACGGAAATGCAGGGCGATTTTGAACAGTTGATAACACAGATTGACGCATACAATGTGTTGATGTCAGACCGAATAAACGACAAGGAACAATTCGTTAATTCGCTGTTGTTTTTGTGTAACTGCGACCTTGACACCGAACAGGCAAAAAAAAATTATTGGTAGAACGTATCTTAATGGGTGACGGTGACGCAAAGGCAGAGTATCTGTCAAAGGTGCTGAACGAGGCTGATACAAAAAGTGTTGCGTGACGACATCAAGGACGATATACACCGTTTGTCACACGTTCCCGACCTGTCGGACGAAAGTTTCGGCAACAATTTGTCGGGTGTGGCGATAAAGTATAAGCTGTTGGGATTTGAACAGCACGTCAAGAACAAAGAACGTAACTTCGCTAAGACGTTGAGAAAACGTTTAGAGATTTATAACAACTTCCTTGTCACGCTTAACGCAATGAAAGAAGTGCCGTCGCACAGAGTTGACATCGGATTCACGTATAACTTGCCTGCGAATGAGTTGGAAATTGCGCAGATGATTAATTACCTCAAAGGTCTTGCGTCTGACGAAACATTATTAGAGCGTTTTGCCGTTTATAACAGATGCCAAGGAAGAAGTTGAAATAGCACGCAGAGAGCAAGCGGAAAAGTCCGCCGAGGATATGCGTATCGCTGAAAGTTCGGCAAGGAAAGTAAACTACAATGAAGAGTAAGGCATATTGGGTAAAACGTGCCGTTGAAGTTGAAACATATTTACAATCGCAAGCGGACAGCGTTAAGGACGGTGTAATTAAGGCATATGAGCGAGCAATCAAAAATGTAAACAATGACATTGAGAAAACGTTCAAAGCCTATATTTCGACTGATATACCCGAAAAGAGGCACGTCGGCTGATGAGCATAGCCGACAGCGACAAAACAGTACGAAGAACTGCTTGAACTGTACGACGAAACAGACGACAAGACAGTCAAAAAAAGGAAATTTAAGCCGCATAAATGCACAGTCATACGGTGCGAGAATTAGCCGATTAGAGGGACTGAAACGTAATGTATATATTTACTTTAGGCACGTTGCAAACGAGGCTATAAAGGAGCAAAAGAAACTGTATGACAGTGCGGTAAAGACGGCGTATTATACGAATATTTTTTGATACCGCACAAGGTTTAAACTGCGGTATTGATTTTTCACTTGTACCGCAAAAAGGCGGTTGATAAAGTGTTAAGAGAGCCGTGGCACGGTCACAACTACAGCGAGAGAGTGTGGATACATAACGACAGATTTATACAGGCAGTCGGACAGACGATTGAGGACGGTATTATCAGCGGTCACAGCGTAAGCCGTATGACCGATAAGCTGATTGATTACGTCAAAGATACTGCACCAGGCGGAATACGAACATCAGCCGAAACACTTGTGCGAAGTGAAAACGGCACATTTTATGAATCAAGGTCAAAAAGATGGCGTATGAGGAAATAGGTATAAAAACAGTATCGTTTTTGTTGCGGCACTGTCTGAATTGACGTGTGACAGGTGCGGAAGTCTTGACGGTAGCGTGTTTGATACCGACAAAGCCGTTGAGGGCGAAAAACTTCCCACCGATACACCCCGTGGTCGGTGTGTTACGATTATGGCAGACGTGAATTTGACAAGTCGTATTGCACGCGATCCGCTCACTGGCGAAAATTATAAGGTTGACGGAAGTATGACGTTTGACGAATGGAAAAACAGTTTGTCGGACGAGCAAAGAAATGCACTTGAGCTTCACGTTAAGCAAATGCGAAACAGCTCGGCGGATAAAAAGCAGTACGCACAATATATTTCTATTATCGGTACTGAAAATATGCCAAAAACATTTGACGATTTTCGAAATTTGAAGTATAATAATACTGATGAATGGAGCTTGTTAAAGGATTATAAACAATCAAGAAGTAGTAATATGATTTCTGCATTTTTCTTTTTGGTGATTATAAGAGCTATAAAGAGAAAATAGAAACAGATATTATCGGATTAACGACGGTTGACGGTGTAGAAATAAAAAGTCAAAGCAAGCATTTTATTGAACGTGTATTCGGAACGGGTGAAGACCCTAAAACACATAAAGCACGTAACGGCGTTGAAATAGAAGATATAAAAACCGCTCTTTTTAAACGGAACGACAAAACACAGAAAAGATTGTTTAAGGTATTTTGGCGATAACTGTGTTGTTTCGGTAAATAAGGACAACGGAAATTTAATACAGACCAATCCGAGATAAGGAGGTATATAACAAGCATGATTTACAAGTTAGATACTGAAAAAAATACGAACTTTGTAAAAAAAAAATATATTACGAAAGTCTATGAAGGAAATAAAGACGGATTAAGTTTAAAAATACAACTAACAGCATTGTAGTAAACGAAAATGCAATAGATGATTTTATTGACGCTGCCGATTATGCTATTATACATTTCGGTATGGTGAATCAAGATTATTTAAGCGATTTGGGTTACAAGTTACAACTTCTTTACGACGATATATACAGTCAAACAAAACATAATAAGCTAAAGCACGTTTTCCGGACGTGCTTTTTGATACACTGAAAGGCGGTGATAGTGTGAGAGTAGGCACAACATACACATAGAAGAAAGGAATGGTGATCCGATTATCGCCCTGTTAGACGTGGGGTTATACGTCTTATTTTTTATACAATTTTTCAGAAAGGAATGATTTGAATGGCAGATACAGCAGAGCAAACAGAAAAACAAGAGCAAGAGAAGTCCACAGAGCAGAAGTCAACCGAACAAAAAAGACGGCGACAATCAAAAGGCGATTGATGAAGCAATAGCTAAGGCAAAATCAGAGTGGGGAAAAGGACCTTGAGCAAAAAGCTAAAGGACGCTGAAGAAGAGGGCATGAGAAAAGCCAAGCTTACAGCCGACCAAAGAAAAAAAAAAGAGGACGACGACAAAAGGAAAGGGAAGAATTTGAAAAGGCAAAGGCAGAGTTTGAACGTGAAAAATCGTTGCATATGCCGAAACAGAACTTGCCAAAGTCGGACTGTCTGCCGAGATTGCAAAGTACATTGTAGCAGAGGACAAGGATAGCACAAAAGGTGGTTATCGACAAGATAAAAGAAAGCTATGACAAAGATGTACAAGCAGGTGTTACCGAGCGTTTAAAGGGCAAAACACCGGATTTAAACGGTGGCAGTGGCGGTCACAACACAGGCAGTTTTATGGACATAATCAGAGAAAAATCAAAGATAGAGTGAAGTGTAAATGGGTTATTTAAAAAATGAATTGACAGGTTTTGTACCTGTCGAACAGGCAACAGAAATCATCAAAATGGTGACAAGGGGTTCAAGTGTTTTAAGAATGGCGAAAGTCGAGGAAATGAAACACGAGAAAAAAGAAATTCAACGTACTTACAGACGGTCCGGGTGCTTACTGGGTCGGTGAGGGTGAAAGAATTAAGACAAGCGGTGCTACTTGGATTCACCCTGAAATCGAGGCTAAGAAGTTAGCCGTTATTATTCCGGTAACAAAGCGAAAAGTTGGAAGATCCGACTATCAGCGTATTTTGAGGAACTAAAGCCGGAAATCGCAGAGGGCATTCTACAGAGCGATTGACGCGGCGTGCATTTTCGGTACAAATTCACCGTTCAAAAACAAATATTATGGGTGCTATCGACAGTAAGCATATGGTTGTTACGGACAACGCAAATATTGATATTGCTATATCTGACGCAATGTCAATGATTGAAGAAAACGGCTATGACCCGTCGGGATTTATCGGTCGTATCGGTGTTAAGAATATGCTGAGAAAATTGCGTGATGCAAACGGAGCACCTGCATATGTCAACGGTACAACAGGCGGTGAGCTGTACGGTCAGCCTATCGAATTTGTACGTAACGGTGCGTGGGACAATAAACGTGCCGATATTATCACAGGTAATTTTAAATATGCCGTTGTCGGTATGCGTGCAGTTATTAATTACGAAATTCTTACAGAGGCAACACTACAAGGCACTCTTGACAGTGACGGTAAACCGCTATCACTTGCCGAGCAAGATATGGTTGCAATCAAGGCTACTATGCGTTTAGGTTTCCTTGTTGTTCTCAAGGACGAAGCATTTGCCGCATTTAAGAACGGTGTCCCGACACTCGGCGAATTGACCGTTGAATCGGTTGCAGGCGCAACAGGCAACACTGTTATTACGGTATCGCCAAAGCCTATCGGCGGTCACAAGTTGGTTTACAAGACTGCCGCAAGCACCGCTCAAGTGTTGCGTATGACGACGATTTGTCGAAGTGGACAGAGTTTAACAACGGTGACGAAATCACTGCGACAAACGGTCACAAGATTACAGTTGCGGAAGTTACCGCAGACGGCAAAGCGAGAAAGTCTGGCAGTGCCGACGTTGTAAGCGGTGAATAATATGGAACAGTTGGGGACACTAAAAATGTTGTTGGGAATTAAGGACGACGAGCAAGACAGCTTGTTGTCCTTTTTGATTGAGGACACGGTTAATATGATTATGGCGTATTGTCATATTGATGTACTGCCACGTCAGCTTGAAAGCCTTGTTCCGAAGATTGCGGCGGATATGTACAGGGCGAAAGGTTACGGGGACAGTAAAAAGTCCCGAAGTAGTCAAGAGCAGAAGTGAGGGCGAACGTTCCGTCACATATGCCGAAACCGACAATGACAAGATTTTCAGCAACTATTATAAACGCCTTGACCCGTTCCGTAAACGAAAGGGGCGTGTTCCGAGTGACATCAGTATTCAGTGATTTTTTACGATAAAACTGTTATAATTGCAGAATATGAAATTGACGACTATACAGGTAAAACCGAAAAGACTGTATTGTCCGAAATCAAAAGCCGATGTACAACCGTACAGCGGTGGCAGAGCAAGAGAACAATACGGTTTGGATATAGAATGTCAAATGCGTATGTTCTGCGATATGTCAGACGACGTAAAGGTCGGTAACAGGGTTGAATATGACGGCGACATATATGATATAACATATGTGCAGAAATGGGACAGCGGTTTGGTAGCAATGCTCGAAAGGAGTAGGCTGAAATGAATTTTTCAATCGAGGGATAGAGAACGTTGTTGACAAGCTGACACAGTATGCGTCGGGCGATAAAATACAGCGAGGTTTGGCAATGGCGGGTGAAGTCGTAAGAGCGCACGCAGTGGCAAACTGTCCTGTTGCAACAGGGCGATTAAAAGGCAGTATCGTAAGCCAAGTGGACGGTGACAGTGTTGCAATCGGTCCGACTGCCGATTACGGTATTTATGTCGAATTCGGCACAGGCTCAAAGGGCGACAAATCTGTTTCGCATACGTAAAAAAGGCACTGGACGTATTACAGTGGCGGTCGATTTTACACAACGTCGGGGCAAGCACCTAAGCCGTTCCTCGTCCCTGCGCTGAAAAATAACATCAGCGAGATAATCGCAAAATTCAAGGAGGGGTACGGTGTTTGATATTGGTTTGGAATTACGGGACATTTTAAAGCAGATAGACGGTGTAAGTGTATGTTTTGCTTATCCCGATAATTTTAATAAATTGCCTGCAATAGCATATTACACGCTAACGGACAAAAGGCTCAATGTCATATGACAATACGGTCGTTACGAATGATACGACTGTTCAGATTGATATTTACGCCGATTATCCGCAAACGTGTTTTGAATTGTCTGAGAGGGTATATAAATTGTTGACTGATCATGAATATTATCACGAAATGACAATGGACGTACCCAATCCCGACGATAAAAGTATAAAAACATAGGACAATGAGATTTACGAAAGTAGTAGAAAGGAATGATTGATTTATGGCAAATACAGCAAAAAGAAAACCACTACCTACAATAGGTGTGGACAAGTACACATTTTTCGCAGTTTTAACAGACACATCAGAGGGCGCAACATATGGTGATCCGTACAATTTAAGAGGTACAGTCGAAATTGCACCGACAGACGCAGGCGGCAGTGATGTTTTTGACGCCGATAACGGTGCGTATGAAACATCAAACTACATTGAAAAATTAGGTCACGACATCACAAATGCCGATATTCCGCCGGAAGTTGATTCAATGTGGCGTGGACTGACACGAAAAAAGACGGTGTAGTAGAGGTCGGCAATGATACAAAAACAGTTTATTTCGGTGTTGCGTGGAGAATTATGAAATCCGACGGCTCATACCGTTATGTAAGATATTACAAGGGTTCGTACAGCTTTGCGTCAAACGTAGGCGGTAAGACTAAAGCGTCAAGTGGTGCACCGGAAAAGCAAACTGCAAAGGCTACATACACAGCCGTACAACGTGATTTTGACAACAACTATTACGCATACTTTGACGAAAGCGATTTGCCGGAGGGCGTTACAAAGACAGAACTTGAAGAAAACTGGTTTAAGGATATGAACTACTATCCTGTAAAGAAAGCACTGTAAAATAAACGTAATTTGACATTATATGAGGTATAGTGTAGAATAAAAAAATAGGCTGAAAAGCCTTGATATATGGAGAGCGGTGGCGGCTCTGTTTCGGAAAAGGAAATATTATGAGTGAAACCACAATACAACTTGTATTGATTTTTTGCTTATTGTATGGATATTAAAGAAATAACCGCCCTAACGCAATAGGACGGTTATTTGGGTAGAAAATATTTTCTACACTAAATATAAACTAATGTATTAGAAACGGCTGTTTACCGTTCCTCTTATATCTAAATTATAACACAATAAAAATGTATGTCAAGCACGCATATAGCGTGCTTTTTTGTATGCAATGAATTAGAGGAATATTATGCAACACACATTAACATTTAAACACGATAATAAAAATACGTTTCAAAGCCGTTCGACTTTGAGGCAATGTGTATTATTAATGACGCACATAACGATGAAAATAAAAACGGACCGTTAAATATCTGCCGAGAGGCGGTGGACTATATGTTCGAGGGAACGGACGCAACGCAGGATATTATTGATGCCATTGATGTAGGCACACATTCAAGACTATGTATTGAATTATGGAAATTCTATATAGACGCGTTGACAACAAAAAACGAGTAAAGGGCAGTAATTCCTCAAAAAGCCAACCACTGCGTACTTTGTACGCAGATTGGTTTAGGCAAAGAGGGTTATTGCCGAATGTAATATCAAAGCAAAATCCGTTTGTTTTGTTTAAAATGATAGACGATTTGGAAGATGATACGGAAGAGGTCTATACAGGAAACGACCCGTATTTAAAAATGTTTTATGGAATGTAGTGAGGTGATTTGTAGTGGCTGACGCGGCGGAATTAGTAGTAAGAATAAGAGGTGATGCGTCGGATTTAGAGGCAACAATAAGCGGTGTATCGCAACAACTCGAAGAATTGGAACGAACACAAAGCAATACAAAAAAGGTGTGAAAGGTGTAAGAGAAAGCACAAGTGCATATCAAAGGTCTTGCAAGTCAGCTTAAAGATACCGGAAAAGGTATAAAAGAAGTCGGCGAAAATATTGACACGATAACAAAACCGATACAATACGCATCAACGGCTCTTGCCGCAGGCGGTGTCGCAAGTGCGAAGTTTGCAATAGATTTTGAGGATAGTTTTGCCGGAGTTAAAAGACGGTTGACGCTACACCGGAACAGTTAGCCAAAATAAAGCAAGGCATTATTGATTTGTCAACAACAGGTATTGACGGCAGGGGCGCGATACCACAAACAACGACTGAACTAAACGAACTTGCGGCGGCGGGCGGTCAGTTGGGTATATCACAAGAAAACATTATCGACTTTACGGAAGTAATGGCGCAAATGGGTACAGCCACAAACCTTGTCGGCGAAGAAGGTGCCGCAACATTGGCACGTTTTCAGAACGTTATGGGTGTCGGTCAAAAAACGAAATCCGTAATATCGGTAGTGCAATCGTCGATTTGGGTAACCACAGTGCGACAACAGAATCAGAGATTGCGGCAATGGCATTGCGTATGGGTAAATACGGTTCATCTGTACGAATGTCAGCGGCGGACGTGTTGGGTTATTCTGCCGCATTGTCCTCATTGGGAATTGAGGCACAAATGGGCGGTAGTGCGATAGGTCGTACGTGTGGCTATCTATCGAAAAAGCGGTTGCAAACGGCGGTGAAGGTTTAAAAGCATTCGCAAAAGTACAGCGGTAAGAGTGCGGAAGAATTTAAAGAGCAGTGGAATACTGACAGCTCCGGTGCATTTAACGGACTGTTAAAAGGCTTGCAGTCTGCCGAAAATCTAACTGTTGCGTTAGACGATTTAGGCATAAACAATACACAGGATATACAGGCTATGATGGCATTAGTCAACGGTTATGATTTAGTAACAGAGAGTGTCAATCGTTCAAACACCGCATACCAAGAAAATACGGCATTGCAAGAAGAATTTAACGCAAAGAATGAAACGACCGCATCAAAATTGGCGAACACAAAAACAATATTATTGAGGCGGCGAGAAGTATCGGCGAAACAATGTTACCGTCAATACAAGACGCAAGCACCACAGTAGCTAATTTCGCAAAAGGTTTGTCGCAAATGTCAGACGAACAAAAAAAGAAAGTTGTTGTTAATACCGGTGCGACAGTTATTGCGATAGGTGCTATTTCAAAAGTCAGTGCCGGAGCAATCAAAGGTGTTGGCGGAATTGTTGAGGCAGTCGGCAACATCAAAAAGGCATTTTCAGCCGGCGGAGCATTGGCGAAGTTTGCACCGACACTTGCGAGCATAGGTTCTGTTGCCGGACCGGCGGCGTTAGCTGTTGCGGGTATTGCTACGGCGGCGATAGCCGGAAAGGTTGCATATGATAAGTGGTATCAATCACAATACAGATGGAGTGAGGGGCTGTCAGAGGGTAATGAAAAGGTCAAAAAAGCCTTGAAAAATACAAATCGCTGAATGAAGTACAAGGGCAAATCAAATCGTTAAAAATGGTTATTGAAAGCCCTGAAAGCAGTCAAGAACAAGTTGACAATGCAAAAAGCAAGTTAGAAGAAATAAAGGAAATGCTATCGCAAGAATATAATCTTGTAATCAATTCCGATAATTCTAATTTGGACGACGCTGTTGAACAAGTAACAAAACTAACCAAGAATGAATTGCAATCTAACATAAATAATCAACGTGCCGAATTATCTGAATTAGTAAATAATAATGCTAATTATATACAAACACGACGCGAGGCACAAGAAAAATTATAACCAAGAATTAGAATTGCAGACTAAATATTCAGAGGCAAAGTCTAAAGTCAGTGATATTACCGCAAAAAAATAGCGGACAATGAAATTACTGCGGCTGAGGGATACGAAAAAGCCAAAGAAATATATAAAAATACAATAGGTAGTGACTATGAAAATGCGATAACGGATGAATCCGCTAAAAATGCAGAAAGTGTGCTTGCCTCGATAACTGGTAGTTATAAGGTTGCGACAGGAATACTTGAAGATTATAAAAAACAACTTGATGATTTGGACGGTTCACATCAAGAACTACATGATACAGCAGAAGAACTGTCTAACATGGAGCTTGAATTGTTAAAAATGTCAGTGGCAAATAAGGATAATGAGAGTGTGGAAAAATCATTGTCCGATATGAAAGAATTTATTTCAGCGGGCAAACTGGATATGAACAGTTATGCTCAAGCCGCGGCATTGGCAATGAATGGAGTTGATAATTTAGAGTCTGCGTGGGAAAAAGCGGCAAATGGTGACGGAACAGAATTGAATAATATAATTAACGATTATGTTCATTCAATGCCGAAGTTTGGAGCATATTCAGGTGATATTGCAACAAATGCCGCTTTACTGCAAAACGGATTTAAGACTGTAAAAAGAGGCTGCCGAAAACGGTAAACTTGATGTTATTACCGAACAGGCAAACGAATTAGCACACAGCATGGGGCTGATTCCGGAGAATAAGCGTATAGTCATAGATGCCGATGGGAACATTTCGGTAGTAAAGGAACTTCAACAGGCTGTAGATGATGTAAATACAAAAGGTGACGTAAAACTGCAAGTCGGTGCAGAGGGCGATATTTCTGTATTGGACACAGCTGATGAAAAATTAAAAGAACTTGTCAAAAATGACACGAAGTTCAGATTAAATTTAATGTCGATACAGGCGGTTTTGATATTAACGATTTGAATGGTAATAAGTTGGGTGAAATCACTGCAACGGGTAAAAGTTATATGGACTAACGACAGCACAGAACCCGACAACTATACGGCACCACCCAAAGAGGGCAATGTTACATTTAAGAAGAATAGTGTAGAACCTGACGGCTATCAACCCGAAGACAAATTTGCGACAGTCCATTATACTGTTTCTGTTGATGGTTCGTCTATAGAGGGACTAAGCGATAAAAAGTGCTCCTGCGGCACGTTTTGGCAGTACGGGAACGTTCGTCAAAAAAAAGAAAGTCGCAAAAAGGTACGCAGAACTTCGAGGGCGGATTGGCAATGGTTAATGATGAAAAGGGTATATCTGACCCGCGAGAATTAATCGTTGACAAAGGACGCATTTATACCGCAGGGCAAGGACGTGTTATTGCCGTTGTCAAAGGGTGCAAAGGTGTACACAGCGTCGCAAAAACCAAGGCGATAATGTCGGGTATGGGTATACCGCATTACGCAACAGGAAAAGACAATTCGGACACGTTTACATCAGCCAAGGACGATTGGACGCATTACACCAAAACGCACGCAGTAACGACCGCACAAGAATTAGAGAAGTGGTTAGAATTTCAAGAGAAATTCAAATCGAACGACAAGGATATTGCCGATATTGAGGAACAAATTTTCTCTATTATGCAGAAACAGACGAAAGAGTTCAACGAACAGTCAAAGGCATACCTTGAAAAGCACAGCGCTATAAACGATTGGGGCGACAACGGCGACACACCGCTTGACGCTTTCAAACGTATAAAAGACAGAAATTATCAAGATTTACAAGACGCAAAAATTACTTGGGACGATTATGTTGACAACGTGTCGGACGCAGGCGAAACGCTTTATGACGATATGAAAAGCTACTCGGACAGTTGGCTTGAACATCAGCAGAAGTATCACAGTATGTCGATAGACGACTACATTGCAGGTATCGACAGAGAGGCGGAACGTCTTGAAGAATTTTATGCGAATGACGTTATTAATTATCAAAAATACGTCGAGGAAAAACAGGCACTTGAAGAAAAACGTTATGACGCAGTGGCTCAAAAGAATGCTGACGAGTATTCGGCATGGCAAAAGGACGCAGACGCTTGGCAGGAGTTAAGAAGTACATATGATGATTGGGATAAGTATGGTGACAGCGAGGAAGATTTCCTAAAACGCAAGATTGACCGAGTAAAAGAGAGTTTTTACAATGCGGGTAAAATCAGTTTTGAGGAATTTATTGACGACACGAACAAGTACAGTATGGAACTGTACAAGTCGCAATCAAGTGCGGTTGACGAACTGCTCCAAAAAAGCAACAAGACTATATTTCAAATGTCAAAGATGAATTTTCAAAGCAAGAGCAAGAACTTCGTGACAGTTGGGACGTAGCAGATCGCAAAAACCGATATGTCAGAGGTGCAGGCACAACTTGATGTGTGTACGCAAATTCAGTTACTGACAAGGGACAACAGAAGTACAAAGAGTTGCAGGAACAAATGAAACAGTTGCAACGTGATGAAGAATTGTACCAACTACAGAAAAAAGAATAATGCCACTATTGAAAGTCTTGAGGCTGAATACAAGCAAATGGAGGACGGCAAGAAAAAACATTCTTACAGGATTGCAAAATGCCGACATCAACATATCTGCATATGTAGCAACGATAACCGATAAGGTTTCGGCGACAGGCGGTAATATAGAAAGTTTACTAAGTCGAATGCTTGACAAATTCGATAGTTTCAAAATTGAAAACAATTCAATGAGCGACAACAGGAAGATCATAAATAACTTCATGCAAATGACACCGGAAGAAAAACAAGATGCATTGAACAAATACGTAGGATTATAGGAGGAAAGATATGCGTAACGGTTTTGAATTTAACGGCAAAAATACAACGGATTTTAAGCGAGTGACGGTCAGAACAAAGCGACCGTCCTGTATTTCCACAGGTAAAGGAGTTTACCATAAGTGCCGACGAAACAGACGGTGAATATGATTTTACTGACGTGTCGGGTCACGAATATTTCAATACACGAAAATTTCAGATTGATTTTTAACATCGGTGCGGACAGTACCGAAGAATTAAACAAAAAGCTAACCGCTATAAGCCGTTGGTTTAAGGGCAAAGGCACGCTTATTTTTAACGATATGCCGTTTGTTAAATGGAATGTAAGGGTAATGGACAGCGTGTCATATACACCCGAACACGACGGCAGAAAAGCCGTTTTGTCAGTGACGTATAAAGGCAGAGCCTTTTTTCGGAGCTTATATTTGACGCGCTGAACGGACCTTGCCTTGATACAGATACGACGCTTGATACCGAAATTCCGATAGGTCAAGATGAATATTTAACATTGAATGGCAGTGGCACATATAAGAATGTACCGAATGTCGGTGATGTACACGTCAAACCGATTATAATGGTAACGGTGCAACAAGTCCGTTTACCATAGGCAATAACGGTAAGAGTATCACTGTTAATTACACAGGCGACATAGTTATCGACTGCGAAAAAGAAATAGTTTATAGCGGAAATACAAGCCTTATGACGGATATATCGGGCGATTTCTTTGAACTTGTCCCGGGGTTGGATAACACGATAACGGTAACAGGCGGCGGTGTCGTGCAGATAAATTACACGCCTAAATTTTTGTACGACGTAGATTTTGATAATATGAAATGGAGTGAATAATATGGCTTTTTAAATTACACGAATGGAACGAAACAGACTTCACAGGCGGTTGCCTTGCGTATCTTAACAAGGCGTATGAAGTGGCGGTGTTTGAGGGATTGCAGGAAACGCACACAGTTTCTTTTTAAAGTACCCTATGAAAGACGAAAAAGCGGAACTTATAAAGGAAAATCGTATCGTATCCGTTGAGGGACAGGCGTACAGAATTACACTTGTGAAAAAGAATTACAGCGGTTCAAGAATTATGACGGTAAAGGCCAACAGGATATTTTATGAGGACGCACTTCATCATCACTTGCCGACAATCGGCAACGATACGGACGTGACAAAATCAACAATAGGTGTTGACCCGTACGACGTTATAAAACTTGCGATAGCCGATACAAAGTTTGAGCTTATATCCGACAGTGAACTTAAGAAAATGGGGATGACGAGAATAGGCGCAGACGGCGTTAAAATCGACTTTTACCCGACTGATAAGATAAATACATATGATGTTATACAAAACGTCATAGAGGCTTTACGGCAGGGGCGAAATATACTATGATAATTACCGATTTGCAGTGGTTGAGCGTATCGGACAAGGATAACGGCGTGAGAATGTCAATAAAGAAGAATATGACAAGTCTTTCAGTCGAGAGAAGCACGCAAGAGCTGACGACAAGACTGTATATGTACGGCAAGGACGATTTGACGATTTCATCTGTAAACGGCGGTAAGCCGTATATAGAAAGTGAAGAGGGTATCGAGAAGTACGGTATTCGTGAGGCGTACCGAGATTACAGCGATTACGACGACCCCGAAAAGCTAAAGGCGTTTGGTGAGTGGGACTTAAAGGGCGAGGGTAACGATTTTAGACTTGACCGCCCTCAACTGACAATCACGGGTGACGTGGTTGATTTGAGTAAACTTGCCGAGTACGGTGATTTTTATAAAATTGCGTTGGGTGATACGGTACACGTCTTTGAGGATAATATCGAGCATAAAAAACGAATTGTGTCAATGAAGTATTATCCGTATAGTGCAAAACAGCCGTCAGTAACAATCGGTCAGCCTACGTTAGCAAATCCGTATTACCACGCGTGGTATATGGGTAAGTTGATTAAAACTATTCAGAAAAACTCCGGCAGAGCGAACAAGCTGAAAACAAGCTATTTTCACGGTACGGTGAACAGTACCCAAAATCCCGTTGAATCAGATAACAAAAAGTTGTTGTTAGACGGCGATTTGCTATATATCGGAAGATAATAAGGGCAGACGAAGAATAAACCTCGGAAATATGGACGGTGCGTTCGTTTTTCAGATATTCAATCAGTTGTCGGAGAAAACCATTGAAATGGACGACGACGGTAATGTTACTATAACAGGTGTATTTGCCACAGGCACAGACAAAAAGGCAAGAACAGTTATAGATAAGAACGGTATTCAAAGTTACGACGCTTACGGACAAAGAGATGGATTATGGTGTAATGAACCCAACAGTGTAAATCAAAGTTTTTCTGATTTGACTTTATATAATAAAGGAAAAGAAATCTTTCAAATATATAATGAGGGTTTTTATGAACATTTAAAATCAAAAAGGAAAAAGTTTTCTCGGCACTAACGGCGATAATTTTATGCCTACGGTAAATGGAAGTTTGAGCAAGGAGCAAGCGGAACATTCCAAACGGCAGACGGAAAAACTGTAACAGTTTCGGGCGGACTTATAACAGATATTTCATAAAAATATTTACAAAAATCCTTCCTTTGTGGTACAATTTAGGTATCACAAAGGAGGTATTTTTATGAAAGGGAATATTAAAAGTTTTATATGCGGTATGCTCGTTATGGGTATTATATCGTGTGCAGGAGTATACGCAACCGACGTGTGGCAGAATATAAATGTTTTACCGAATACAATAAAAGTTGTGGTAGACGGTAAAGCGGTACAAGCCGACAATTTCCTATACAACGATACAACATACTTGCCGATAAGGGCGGTAAGTGAAGCACTGGGAAAAAGACGTACAATATGATACACAAACAAGCACCGCCACAATATCAGAAAAGAAAGAAGTTGATAACATGGCAGTTACAAGTAAAATACACTCCACCGACAGAATATATAAATGATTCCGATTATATAATTCAAAAGGACGGTGTATATTATGCAACCACAAGATATATTCATAATTATACTGCGTGGGATTTTGATACAGATACGGCAAATTTAATAATAGAAGATAGAAACGGCGATAAACATTCTTTTTTAAGGCTGTTGCGATAGAGGGGCATACTTGTATACCGTATGACCAATTTGTCGACGAGATACAACCGCTGTTGAAATAAGAAAGGGATTTACAAATGATATGGCAACAAGAAGTGTTGGATAAAATAGTATCGAAAATTAAACCCTTTTCGGATTCAGCTAAAAAGTACAAAGCAAATGAAGAAGAAAAAGCTTTTTATAGAAAATCTTGCAAGAGAAATGCTTAATAAAAAATGCTTTACAGCATTTGAAAATTGACAGACGTTCAAACGGACTGTTAAATTTTCAGTATAAGACTATGCAGATTGGACGAATTAATTTAAGGTCTAAGCCGACGCGGTTACAAATCGTATCGCAGTATGATGTACGTTGGTTAGAAAGACTTTCTGTAAGGGAATGTATAAGAAAAAAATTCCCGAGTGGATGGAATATTTAGATTATTTGATGAATAAATAGCACAAAAAAGACACCTCATTATGGGGTGTCTTTTGTGTTGTAGCTAACTACTTCGATATTATCGAAGTAGTTAAAAAAAGCAAAAAATGAACTAGGTGAATAATATTCACATAGTTCAAAAAATGCACGTTTTTGATACGAATTTATAAAAGGTTAGTTGTTATCTTCCGATGTATCGGCTTTTTTTGGATAGCAAATATCCTATAAAGTCATAGACCGTTTCTAAATGTTCTTGGTCTAATGTTTTCGCTAATCTGAAAATTTTTATCATATTATCATCACCAGGAGCAGAAATATCAGAAAAGTCGTTTATGGCAGAAAAGTATTTGTCTTTTTCTCCTGTGTGGGGTGCGAAATATTTGGTATATCAGTATTACCAACAATATAGTCCAATGATACATTATAGTATCGAGCTAATTCGTTTAAGATTTCAATGTTGGGCGAACGATTACACGTTTCGTAGTTGCCAAGCGTAGATGACGATATTTTTAAATCGTTAGCTACATCTCTTAGTAGTAATTTGCGAGAACGTCTTAAATTTCTCGTAATCGAATGCCTGTGATGTTTGTAGATTCACACATAGTAAACACCTCCTCCGTTTAATGTAATTATATAAAAAAATATGAAAATGTCAAAATAAATTCAAAATAGGGGTTGACATATTACAAAATGAATGATATACTACAAACATCAAATGACAAAATGAATAAAATAATTCAGAATGTCAAATAGAAAGAGGGTGAATTAAATGAGATATCTAAATTTTAGTGTTGATGATGAAACCTATAAAAGGGCGAAAATTGATGCGGTCAATGAGGGCAAGACAACAAGACAGTATCTTGTAGATATTCTGACAGAACATCTAAATCAAAAAAATGAAAACAAAAAAATAGAATGTTGTCACGACTACCAATCAACACAACATTCTAAACAAAACTCCGAAAAGGAATTTATATATACATTATATCATAACCTTTCGGATAAATCAAGTGTAAAGAAAGGATAATGAATATGACAAATCAATTAGTACCGATTGAAATTCTTAACAATCAGAGAATTTTTTAACAACACAGCAACTTGCGGCGGTTTATGGTGCAAGCGAACAGCAAGTACAACAAAATTTTAATAATCATAAGGACAATTTTGTCGAGGGCAAGCATTATTATCTTCTAAAAGGTGAGGAATTAAGGGACTTTAAGAACCACTTCGATAATATCGAAGTGGTTCTCGGAATCAGTAAACGCGCATCACATCTATACCTTTGGACAGAACGCGGAGCAAATCGTCATTGCAAAATTCTTGACACCGACAAGGCGTGGGAGCAATTCGACAACTTGGAAGAAACATATTTTCGAGTAAAGGAACAACGCCCTGCTTGCATTGAAGATGTCCTTATACAGAGCTTGCAAGAGATGAAAGAAGTAAAACAACAAATACAAGCAACCAACAAGCGCCTTGACGGGATTTCAGATATTGTAGCTCTTGACACACATTCGTGGCGTGAGGACGCAAGAAGATTAATCGTTAAGATTGCGCAAGGCTATCGGCGGAAATGAATACATAAAAGACGTTAACGCGGAAGTGTTTAGACTTGTGGAGCTTAGAGGTGCAACACGACTAAGCATAAGGCTTACCAATATGCGCAGACGCATGGCAGACAACGGTGTTTGCAAATCAAAACGCGATAGACTGAACAAAGTTGATGTAATCGCAGAAGATAAGAAACTTATTGAGATTTACGTTGCAATCGTCAAGGAAATGGCTATTAAATACGGCGTAGATACAGTTTCATAAGAAAGGGGTTAAAATTATGTTAAGACACAAATTTATGAATGAGAGAACAGTTACCTTTGATGACAAGGTATATAACGATTTAGAGTTACTTGCGGATGTTACAGGCAGAACTCGTGAAGAACTTATACATAAGGCGGCAATAAACTTGATCGAGGAAAATAAAGAGTATTTTACCGAGTATATCCTTGTAGATTATTTGGGGGACTTCTTGGACGGCAATGCGGAGCAGGAGAGTTGCAAGGTTGCAGGCGTTAAGGTCGATTTGGGATATGACGAAGATGATAATTATACGGTATATTTCAGTGTGAAAGATACCAACGGAAAAACGATAGAAGAAGAGTATCGTGATTATGACGATATAGACGCTTTAATTGATTTTCTACGTCAATTATCTTATAAAATTGACCGCGATAGCGAAGATGTGAAGAACTACCTTAAGCAAAGAATGGACTACCGTTAAAACGGCGTAGGAGGAAATTGTGATGAAAAGTGAATTGATAAATCAAATTTATGCAGACGTTTCACAGAGCGAGGAATATCAAAAAAATCAGAAGAAATGAAACAGTTAACTAAAAAATACAAGATGAGCAGGGGAAAGCCATAAGAAAGACCACCGTAGGGGATAGAATGTATATAAACAATATTGATGGATTTTGTTTCAGCGTCGGAGGCTGGTTGTGAACGTTACGGTTTTATTTTGGGTTTTAAATATGCAATGCGACTTATGCAAGAATGTTTCAATCCAGCAACAGGACAGAATATATAAATATTAAGCACCTTTTGGGGTGCTTTTTCTATGCAAAAAAAGAGGTGACACAATGTACAGACGAATACCACCATAGCACGCTTACGGCGTGTTTTTTTTTAATGAAATCCCAATCAATTACGATTAGAAAGGAATGATAAAATGAAATTAAATTTTAATTTTGACGGTAAAAAACATTATTATCGAAATGGTGGAAGATTGTTCGTGATAATTTCACAGCAATTCAAACCGAGCATAACATAACACCCTGTCCGACAAATTGGACACAGAAATAACGCAACGCACCAATGCTGATGTAGGACTGTCGGACCAAATTACGGCAGAGAAAAAGGCGAGAGAAAGTGCGGATAGTTCGCTAAGCAGTCGCATAAACAACGAAGTGACAATACGACAGGCGGCGGATAATGAACTGCAACGCAATATCAGCGGCGAAGCAACCGACAGGGAAAATGCGGACAATACGTTACAAAGGGAATATTGACGCAGAGGGCGAAAAAACAGGCGGGTCGGTGACAGTGAATTGCGAGAACAAATTTTAACCGAACAGACAAACAGAACAAACGCCGACGATATACTGAACGGCGGAAAAGCCGATAAAACCGATTTATATGGCAAGGAAACAGATGTTGTCCATAAAATAACGCACAGTTTGAAAAAAGTCTGATTTTATTATAAACATAAATCAAGGAAACGGAAACGGCACAATAACGATAAACAGTTTGGCGGTGCAGACTAAAATCTTTTTTGGACGGAATGCAGCGATACAAACAGAGCCGATTTCAGCTTCTTTTTTCTGCGGAAAAGGGCGAAGAAGGCGAAAAGTGGGTTAATTTGCTCTATGACCAATATACAGGTAAACTCGGACTGGAAGTTACAGAGCAACCAGAGGCGGGAAATGTTGCAAAGATAGCGGTAACATATATGAAAGCCGAAGTTGCCGAAATGTATGCGGGTCAACTGAAGTTTGACGGTATCAAAGATTTGAGAGCATTAAAAACCGATAATAAAAATTCATTTTTGGCGGCGGTCAATGAAATTGCAACAAAACTGACAACTGAAATTTCGGACAGAGAGGACGCAGAACATTCACTGACTGAAAAAATCAGTACTGAAATTTCGGACCGACAGGCGGCGGACAACGAGTTGAAAGCGAAAAATATCAGATATAAATACAGAACTGACAACGGATAACCTGTTTTATGATTTATCTAAATACGTCAACAGTGACAACACATTAGTCACTGACGACAGCGGTGTACAGTATTTGTCATATTCGGGTTCGTTTGAAAACGGAACGTATTTGTATCACAATTTTGTTGTTGATAATTTCCGCCGTAAACCGAAAACGGAAACCGCATTAGAATTGACATTCAATGTGGCGTCACGTCATATAGCTGTGGACGATTGTGACAGTGGCGGTTTGAATAAAGGTGAAACAGACGTATTGATTACATACACTGATACAACAACAGAAACATTCGGACAGTCATATTACACAGCAACCGATACCGGTGATAAAACAATCACGATAAACGGCACATCAGAAACGTATAAAACAACAAAATTTAAAATTGAAATCCCTGTAAAAAAAAGAAATTAAATCAATTTCATTCCGAATTGTATCGGATAACTATTATACAAACGGTGACCCGACGGGAAATGCGTGTAAACAGAAAACATTAATACAGTCGGCTGTTTGTTATGATGATGAATGTGTGGCGGTATTGCGTGATGATATTAACACGAATACATCAAAAAATTACTGCCAATACAACAAAAATCACCGAAATTGATAAAACAGTTACAGACATTTCAAAAAATCAAATATTTGTCGTGTGTGACGGCGACCACGACGAATTAAAAAATACAGGCGGCGTTGTCGAGAGCCATACGAGGCACGGTAGTATATATCATGGGTGATTGTGTACTGACTAACGAAAACACACAGGACAGTGGGCTTGTTTCGGGGTTCGGTCATTATAATGCTATATTAAATGTAGGTATACGAGTTACATTAGACGGTACTTACTGTAGTTCAATTACGTTTAAAAATACCAATCCTGCCGCACGTCAAGTTATATTCTTCTTGGGTATTATGGCGAAGTTAAAAAATATAAATTTCAAGAGGATAACACCACCTGTACTCAAACATCTGTTAATCCTATGATTTTATTTGGCAATAGTAACGCAATCGTTGATAATTGTGTATTAGGCAAAGTATATGATGTAAATCAAGATGATAGTACCGTTGGTAATATCATTATGTGCAGTGGTTCAAAATTTACAAACAATGTTATTGACGGTTGGTGCTTAAAAACAAAAACCAATATAGGTGCATGTATGAAATTTACAAAAGTTTTTTGTAGATAACAATAAATTTACAAATATATGGACTACCGATAATTCAGATTCGGGATATTTAATGTCTGTATCAGCGTCGATATTTATAAACAATGTATTTGAAGATAACACCATACCACAAGGGGAAATATATTTCAGCGGTAACAACAGTCTTTGTAATCATAATATTTTCAATAGTAGTGATATCGGTAATATTACACTGGCAGGTAATACAGCCAATAATGTATTTATTTCGTTAGATTTGAACGAGTGTATAGCAGTCAAATTGAGAAGTATCTGCAATGACAATACATTCTTTGAATTAAAGGTAAAAAGAAGGTGACTGCGCTTTTGATTTGGGTGTAGAAGCAACATTTGCAAACAATTATATTAAAAATCTGTCTATTATAACAACAGATAGTACAGAAGTTAAGGGATATAATATCCTTTATGCAAACAAGGCATTTTGTCGTGATAATGTGATTCTATTATCTGCGGCAACAAACATATTAGAAAATCTGTACGTTATCGAAGCTAACGCTTCGTCGGTTGTAACGGCAATGTCACAAGTGCAAGCTCAATAGGTCAACTGGACGAAGGTTGTGTGGCTGAAGGTAATACGGTTGCAT
>VOFK01001217.1_pt1 | contig 79449 bp, 78 predicted proteins | sample 5384121 | NCBI WGS metagenome assembly VOFK01 (sample SAMN12384730, study PRJNA508395) | human gut metagenome | isolation source: healthy gut J | host: Homo sapiens
CCAAACAGATGCTTCATGGCTGTATGACAAGAAAGTGAACTCTATAGACGATATGACCAACTTGTCGCTGAAACATCGGGATCTCTGAAAGATGTCTACGAAGTCGGACGCAGGCACCTGTGGAAGCTATGCGTTCCACAGACGGTACGGTGAAATACTTGTATCGGGCAGGTGATAAGAACTTTGTAGAGGCGGTTTATATTCCCGATGAAGATCGTGCCACACTTTGTGTATCTTCTCAGGTGGGATGTAAGATGAACTGTAAATTCTGTATGACGGGTAAGCAAGGCTTCAGTGCCAACCTGACAGCCAATCAGATAATCAATCAGATAAATTCTCTTCCCGAGGCGGGATAAATTGACCAACGTGGTGATGATGGGCATGGGCGAGCCTCTGGATAATCTGGACGAGGTGCTGAAAGCTCTGGAAATCATGACTGCTTCTTATGGATATGGATGGAGTCCCAAGCGGATCACTCTCTCTACCGTTGGTTTGCGCAAAAGGATTTCAGCGCTTTACAGAAGAATCGGAATGTCATCTGGCTGTCAGCTTACATTCTCCGGTCGCCTTGCAACGTCGCGAACTGATGCCTGCTGAGAAATCTTTCTCTATCACTGAAATGGTAGACTTGTTAAAAAACTATGATTTTAGTAAACAGCGTAGACTATCTTTTGAATATATTGTTTTTAAGGGTGTGAATGATTCGTTGCTCTATGCTAAGGAATTGTTGAAACTCTTGCGTGGACTGGACTGCCGTATCAACCTCATCCGCTTTCATGCCATTCCCGGTGTAGACCTGGAGGGAGCGGATATGGAAACAATGACTAAACTCCGTGATTACCTGACTTCCCACGGTTTGTTTACTACGATACGTGCTTCCCGCGGTGAAGATATATTTGCCGCTTGCGGCATGCTTTCCACTGCCAAACAGGAAGAGAATAAACAAGAATTAATATAAATTATTAACTTTGGCTCGGATGATATACGTATTCTTCGTAGTTTTGTAAAAACATTAACTGGTAAGTATATGAGAAAGCAGCTGTTTTATTTAAGTCTGACTATTGTAGCAATTGCCCTTTCCGCATGTAGTGGCGGTAAGAAAGGCGTGTTTGGTGCGACTTCAAGTGGTCGTGCGTATGAAATCCTGGTAGTGGTTGATCCCGCTATGTGGGAACGTCCTGCCGGTAGGGCGCTTTATGATGTACTTGATACGGATGTACCGGGGCTTCCCCAGTCCGAACGTTCTTTCCGTATGATGTACACTTCTCCTGCTAACTATGATGCTACGTTAAAGTTGATTCGTAACATTATTATCGCTGATGTACAGGATATTTATACCCAGCCTAAGTTTAAATATGCGAAGGATGTGTATGCTGCTCCGCAAACTATCCTGACTATACAGGCTCCTGATGAAGCTTCTTTCGAGCAGTTTGTGACGGAGAACAAACAGACTATCATTGATTTCTTTACCCGTGCGGAGATGAACCGACAGATTACACAACTGGAAAAGAAGCATAATGATTATGTGACGACAAAGGTAAAGAGTATGTTTGATTGTGATGTCTGGGTACCTGCTGAACTTTCTTCTACCAAGCAAGGAGAGAACTTCTTCTGGGCTGGTACGAATGCAGCTACCGGCGACCAGAACTTTGTTATTTACTCTTTCCCGTACAGAGATAAAAATACATTTACCAAGGAATATTTTGTGCAGATGCGTGACTCTGTCATGAAGGCTAACATTCCGGGAGCGAGAGAAGGCATGTATATGGCAACTGACTCCTTAATGACCGATGTTCGTCCTCTTAATGTACAAGGAGAGTATGCGCTGGAAGCTCGTGGCCTGTGGCGTATGAAGGGGGATTTTATGGGTGGTCCGTTTGTTTCGCACATGCGTTTGGATCCGGTGAACCAACGTATTATTGTTGTGGAAGCTTTTATCTATTCACCTGATAAGTTGAAACGTAATCTGATGCGCCAGATGGAAGCCTCTCTTTACACTTTGAGAGTGCCGGGTGATAAACAGACAGGAGCTGAGATTCCATTGGGCGTGACGAAAGAGCAGAGTAAAGCTACTGATCAAGGAAAATAATATGTAAGAATGTATACGAATTAAAGAGATAACTTTCATCCGCAGATTACGCGGATTACACAGATTTGTTTTTTAATCTCAATCTGCGTTATCTGCGTAATCTGCGGATGAAGATTTATCGTTGGAACTTCTGGCACATTCTTATCTAAAATGATATATATATTGAAAAATGGAAGATAATAAAATAAAAGTCGGCATTACACAAGGAGACATAAACGGTGTGGGTTATGAAGTTATTCTGAAAGCATTCTCCGACCCCGTTATGCTGGAACTGTGTACACCTGTTATTTATGGCTCCCCTAAGGTGGCAGCTTATCATCGCAAGTCACTCGATTTGCCGACGAACTTCAGTATCGTGAGCTCTGCTGCGGAAGCGGCTTACAACCGTTTGAGTGTAGTGAACTGCACGGATGATGAAGTGAAAGTAGAATTCTCAAAGGCAGATCCTGAAGCCGGAAAGGCTGCACTCGGTGCTTTGGAAAGAGCTATCGAGGAATATAAAGAGGGATTGATTGACGTGATTGTCACAGCTCCCATCAACAAGCATACCATTCAGTCGGAAACTTTTGCATTTCCCGGTCATACGGAATATATAGAAGAGAGACTGGGCAATGGTGCCAAGTCATTGATGATTCTGATGAAAGATGATTTCCGGGTGGCATTGGTTACCGGGCATATCCCTGTCAGTCAGATTGCTTCGACTATAACGAAGGAACTGATAGAGGAGAAACTGGCTATCTTCAACCAGTCGTTGAAACAGGACTTCGCTATCGATGCACCGCGCATTGCCGTACTTTCTCTGAATCCGCATGCGGGAGATGAAGGTCTGCTGGGAAAAGAAGAAGAAGAAATTATCATTCCGGCATTGAAAGAGATGTCTGCCAGAGGTATCTTGTGCTATGGACCGTATCCGGCTGACGGCTTTATGGGTTCAGGCAATTTCACTCATTTTGACGGTGTGCTTGCCATGTACCATGATCAGGGACTGGCACCGTTCAAAGCACTGGCGATGGACGAAGGTGTGAATTATACTGCCGGATTGCCTGTGATACGTACTTCACCGGCTCATGGCACTGCATACGATATTGCAGGAAAAGGTTTGGCGAGTGAAGATTCTTTCCGTCAGGCTATTTATGTGGCTATTGATGTGTTCCGTAATCGCTTGCGTGATAAAGCAGCACATGCCAATCCTTTGCGAAAACAATATTACGAAAAGCGTGATGACAGCGATAAGCTGAAACTCGATAGTGTGGAAGAAGATTTGTAGAATGACGAAAGCGGAAATACAACAAGTAAAGTTACGATTCGGCATCATTGGCAACAATGAAACATTGATGCGTGCGATAGACGTTGCTATACAGGTGGCGCCTACCGACCTGTCTGTACTGATAACCGGAGAAAGTGGTGTGGGTAAGGAAAGTTTTCCCCAGATCATTCACCAGTACAGTCGGCGTAAGCATGGTCAGTATATTGCGGTGAACTGTGGTGCCATTCCCGAAGGAACTATTGACTCGGAATTGTTCGGTCATGAGAAAGGGGCTTTCACCGGTGCCATCGGTGAACGGAAAGGATATTTTGGTGAGGCGGATGGTGGAACGATTTTCCTGGATGAAGTGGGAGAGTTGCCTTTGCCTACGCAAGCACGCCTGCTTCGTGTGCTGGAAAGCGGAGAATTCATAAAAGTCGGTTCATCTAAAGTGCAGAAGACCAATGTACGCATTGTGGCAGCTACCAATGTAAACTTGACACAGGCTATTTCCGAAGGACGTTTCCGTGAAGACTTGTATTACCGCCTGAACACTGTGCCTATCCAGATACCCCCTTTGCGTGAACGTGGAGAGGATGCATTTCTATTATTCCGTAAGTTTGCTTCGGATTTCGCCGAGAAATATCGTATGCCTGCCATTCAGTTGACGGAAGATGCCAAGCAGCTATTGATTTCCTACTCGTGGCCCGGCAACGTGCGGCAATTGAAGAATATAACGGAACAGGTTTCCATCATTGAAACCAACCGTGAAATCAATGCTTCTATATTGAAAGGATATTTGCCGGAACAGAATACGATACAGAGGCTGCCTGCTTTATTCGGCGTCAAAGAAAACAAGAGCTTTGAGAGTGAACGGGAAATCTTATATCAGGTTCTTTTCGATATGCGTCAGGACGTGACGGAGCTAAAAAAACTGGTACATGAGATTATGACCGAACGTGGAAACACTGCCGCTCCGGCTGTGCCTGCTGCTTATTATGCCCAACCGCCTGCCGTAGTGACTCCTGTTTCTCCGAGCGTGCCTACCATTATTCATCCTTCCATAAAGCCGTCCCACAACATTGATGAAGATATACAGGACACGGAGGAGTATGTAGAAGAGTCTCTCTCGCTGGATGAGGTGGAGAAAGAAATGATACGGAAAGCCTTGGAAAAGCATCATGGTAAACGCAAGAGTGCGGCAAAGGATCTGAATATTTCCGAGCGTACCTTATACAGAAAGATTAAAGAATATGGATTGGATTAAAAAAATAGCCTCGACAGCTTTGTTGTTGAGCATCTTACTGGTAGTAAATTCGTGTAGCATTAAGATAGGACTTGCCCCGATCAGTTCGATTGACTACTCTAAAGTAAAAACTATTTCGATAGCGGATTTTCAAAATCGTGCAGAGTATGTATATGCCCCGTTGGCTACTGAATTTAACCAGAGCCTGAAAGACTTGTTCATGCGTCAGACACGCTTGTCACTGGTCAATAGTAACGCCGATCTTGAAATTGATGGTGAGATTACCGGTTATAATCAATATAACGAAGCGGTGGATGCCAGTGGATATTCTTCAAAGGTAAAAGTTACTTTGACTGTGAAAGTTACTTTTGTGAATAATACGGATCATAAGGATGATTTCACGGATCAGCAATTCTCTGCTTTTCAAACTTATGATTCTTCTAAGCTGCTGACCGAAGTGCAAGATGAATTGATAAGCCTGATGGTGAAAGACATAACAGAACAAATCTTTAACGCAACCGTAGCTAACTGGTAATAAAAGGAATGACGCCTGTACATTTGCAACAATGGATACAGCATCCCGAGGCGTTGAATCGGGATACCTTGTACGAACTTCGTACGCTGGTAGCCCGTTATCCTTATTTTCAGTCCCTGCGATTGCTCTATCTCAAGAATCTCTATGTGCTGCACGATATCAACTTCGGTGCAGAATTGCGTAAAGCGGTATTGTATGTATCAGACCGCCGTGTATTGTTTTATCTGATTGAAGGTGACCGCTATGCCCTCCATCCCCATGCTTCCGCACATATTGTGGGAAAGGAGTTGGAAAAGGAGCCGAGTATAGACCGTACTCTTTCGTTAATAGACGCTTTCCTTGCCACTGTTCCGGAAGAACATTCACAGACAACGGAATTGGATTATGCAATGGATTATACCGCTTACCTGATACGGGATGATGAAGAAACGAACGAAACAGATTCCTCATCAACTACCCCGACGGAAGTACCGAAATTGCGTGGGCAGGATTTGATAGATGGTTTCATTCGTCAAAGCGAAACGGAGGAAGGTATCAGCCTGAAGTTACCCAAAGAAGACAACCCGCTTTTATTGCCGTTGATTGAAGAAGAAACGGATGAAGCAGAAGAGGAAAAGGTGGTTGTTGCCGACGAAACTCCCCGGCCGGCAGTAGAGGAAACAGAACAGGATGATAGCTGTTTTACCGAAACTTTGGCTAAAATCTATATCAAACAGCGCCGATATGACAAGGCTCTTGAAATTATTAAAAAATTAAGTTTGAATTATCCAAAAAAAAATGCTTACTTTGCAGACCAAATCAGATTTTTGGAGAAATTGATTATTAACGCTAAATCAAAATAACAAAATGTACTTATTCTTAGTTATCTTAATGGTGGTTGCATCCTTGTTGATGTGCTTCATTGTATTGATTCAAAATTCCAAAGGAGGCGGTTTAGCATCCGGCTTTTCTTCTTCCAATCAGATTATGGGCGTACGCAAGACTACTGACTTTTTGGAAAAAGGAACATGGTTCCTGGCAGGATTTATGGTCGTAATGAGTATTGCTACTGCCTACGTTGTTCCCACTTCTTCCAGTAAAGGCGGTGATGTGATCCTGGAACAGGCACAGAAAGAAGAGAAAACCAATCCGTACAACATGCCTACTGGTACAGCTGCTCCGCAGACAGAAGCTCCCGCAGCTCCTGCCACTACTGCTCCTGCCGCTGAAGATTCAGCTAACTAAAGTTATGTGCGGATGAACCGCAAAAAGAAATAAGAGAGAGGTTGACGCCGAAAAGGTGTCAGCCTCTTTTCTTTTTATGCCAGATTTAATTACCTTTGTCGGGATTATGCAATCTGATTAATAATTAATCTAATATAGTACAATGACAGAACAATTAAAACTTAAATTGAATGACTCGAAGGCTACCCGCTGGGGAGCATTGGTGATTGTTGCCTTTACGATGATGGCAGCTTACTATGTAAACGATGTGGTAGCACCGCTGAAAACGATGTTGGAGTCGGATCTTGCCTGGACAAGTAGTGATTTTGGATTCTTCACAGGTGGATACAGTTTCCTGAATGTATTCTTCCTGATGCTGATCTGGGGAGGATTAATTCTCGACCGTTTTGGAATCCGTTTCACCGGTAAATTGTCAACCATCCTGATGGTGGGAGGTACGGCACTTGAGTATTATGCCATGACAGGACTTGCCGGTCCGGATGCACAGATCTTCGGTCTTAATGAAATTTTCGGTTATAAAGCAGGGGTATTTGTCGCGTTTGCCGGTTATTCTATTTTCGGTGTAGGTGCGGAAGTTGCAGGTATCACAGTCTCTAAAATTATAGCCAAATGGTTTAGAGGTAAAGAGTTGGCTACGGCTATGGGCGTGCAGGTAGCATTGGCACGTATCGGTTCGCAAGCAGGTTATGCAGTGGCTATTCCTTTGGCGCGTGCTTTCGGCATTACGACTCCGGTATTGGTAGGTTTGATTTTGCTGTTGGGCGGTTTGGTTGCTTTCTTTATCTTTTCAGTGATGGATAAGAAGCTGGACAAACAGATGGAAGCGGCAGCCATAGCGGCAGGTACCGAGGGGGAGGAAGAGAAATTCTCCTTTAAGGATGTGAAGAATATCCTCGTTAATCCGGGTTTTTGGTTGATAGCTTTGCTGTGCGTATTGTTCTACTCTTGTGTATTCCCTTTCCAGAAGTTTGCTTCCGAACTGATGATTATCAAATATGGTATCAATGAAAACGTAGCAGGAACTTTTGCCGGACTACCGGCCTTAGGAGCACTGATCCTGACCCCTATATTCGGCGGATTTATAGATAAGCGTGGTAAGTCGGCTTCTATTATGATATTGGGAGCTGCCATGCTGATAGGTGTGCACTTTATTTATGCTATTCCTGCCATTAACTATTGGTTGGTAGCTATTGGTTTGATGATTATTCTGGGTATTGCTTTCTCTTTGGTGCCGTCTGCTATGTGGCCGGCAGTTGCCAAGATATTCCCGGTGAGCCAGTTGGGTACAGCTTATGCATTGATCTTTTTCATCCAGAATATTGGTTTGTGGGGGATTCCTACGCTGATTGGTAAAGTACTTGATGTCTATTGTATCGTAGGCAAGAAGGCAGATGGAACGAATCTGTACGATTATACGATACCGATGTGCATCTTTACCGGTATTGCCTGCTTATCTCTTGTGGTAGCCTTTATGTTGAAGAGAGCAGATAAGAAGTATGGCTATCAATTGGAGGAACCTAATATTCAAGGATAAGTAAAAACAACTTATGGATATGGAAACACCTGAAGGAAAAGTCAGTCTGCTGGATGCTATTCCGGTTCGTTGCGACCACATCCTGACCGAATGGGAGGGAGATTACGCTGTAATCTCCTATCCCCGGTTCAAGTATGAATGGATGCGCAGGCTTTTACTGCCGAAGAGTATGTCTCCTGATATTCATGTCCGCCTTGAAGAACATGGCAGTGCTGTGTGGCGCCTGATAGATGGACGGCGCACGGTACGGGAGATTATTTCACTGCTTGCCGTTCACTTCCAATCTGATGAGAATTATGCTTCGCGAGTCACGACTTATGTGATGCAACTACAAAAAGATGGATTTATAAAATTAGGGATAGGAAACTAAACAAAGAAGGCTGCACGATTCATTTACCGTGTAGCCTTCTCTTATTTATTCTACTTTTTCAGTTCTTTAATTACCGTCTCTGTCTACTTTTACCAAAGCTCCCGTATTCGTATCGAATAATACCTTTATAACAGAATTCTTGTTGAATAGAACGGGGGCGAGGTATTCTACTACACCGAATTGCGTAATAGGTATTTCTGCATTATACAGTTCCTCATTGTGATAGTCTAATGTTACACGTGCTCTGCCCGGTACATTGTAGGCAATGCCATCCACTTGTTTCTTGGGATCGGCTTCGGGGATATTAATGCTTTTAAGATCGGCTATCGTAATGTAGACCGGTTCACCTGCCAAGTCGTTGTTTGCTACGATACCCAGTTTCTTAGAGAAGCGGAAGGCAACTTCATGCTTCATCTCTTTGGGGACGATGCGAATGGTGTATATCTTCTCTTCTGTGGTCACTTTACCTGCAAACATTTCCGTCATGGCACGTTCCTGTAAAGTCAGGTTGTCCAGCATGAGTTTCAGTTGTGCACCGTCTTTGGGCATATTGTCTGCTTCACCGCGCAACAGGGCATTCTTACTTTCACGGATACTGTAGATTTCTTTGGCTACCAATTCCGCCATTTTAGCCGTTGAGTTTGACATCAGGATTTCTTCTGTGAGGAAGTCTCGGGGATTGACGTTTGGAGTGTTACCTGTAACTTTGGGTTGAATGGTCGGAGTTGTCTTACGTTGTCCGCTGCCCAGCGGCATGTTGATGGAGTAGACAATACCATCCTTACTCAACTCGATAAGTGGGGCTACGGTTTTGTCTTTCATCTTCACGAAATATACGTTTTCTTTATCGGGTACACCGATTACTTCTGTCTGCATCTTGTCCAGTGTCCAATAAGTTTCCGGTTCGGAAGAGACGTTGTTCAGCCGCAGATAGCGTTCGGCATACTTGGAGAATTCTCCGGGAGTGTAGGTATGTTTGGTGGCTTGTACGGTAAGTTCGATTTCCGTTTTCGGAAGTACGTAAGTTACGCCGTAATCCTTGCCACGTGTGACACCTGCCGTCACTTCTGTTTGCGCTATGGCAGAAACGGAGAACAACAGGGCTGAGAGTAATACTATATTCTTTTTCTTCATAAGTCGCGTTATTTAAACGATTTCGGTTAAGGGACAAAGTTAATGAAGTTATTTTTGTCAAGAGTAGAATTACGGAATATTAACAGAATCGACCGTCTAAGGGAGGTATCGGTGCTTTTCGCTTCATAAGATGGTATGTTTTATCCCATTAGATAGTATGTTTTACCTCATTAGATAGTATGTTTTGTATCATTAGATAGTATGTTTTGTATCAATAGATGATGTCGTTTGACTTGAAGAAGTATGTTTTTGCTCTGAAAAGGTATCGGATATAAAAAAACAGGGAGAAGCAAATGCTTTTCCCTGTTACTATCTGTGTCCCCGAATCTAAATCAGGATTACGATGACAAATATACGAAATTAAAAACCGGAAGTCAAGCTTTTACCCAGTTATTTTACGAATTGGATGCAAACAGGTTTATCAATACTGATGTCTTGATGGGTATCTGATAACAGACCTGTTACGGAATCTCGTTGGAATACCTGAATGACATGACTGTCGCGGCAGGCGGCCAACAGATATTTCCCGTTCGGAGTGATAATAAAGTTACGCGGATGAATCCCCGTCAACTGATAGCCTACCTTTGCCAACATGCCGGTTTCCGGATTTACTTCGAAGATGGCAAGACCGTCACCTTTCAGGCGATTGCTGGCATACAGGTATTTCCCGTCGGGACTGAGATGTATATCGGCACTGCCACGCGCACGAAGTGTGTCGGCTGCAATGGTCTGTATCTTTTCCAGTTTGCCATCCAAGTAGCTGAAAGTGGTGATATTACCGGATAATTCGCTGATAAGATACGCGTACTTGCCGTTCGGGCTGAAGGTGAGATGACGTGGACCGGAGTTAGGATCTACGTCAATGGCTTCGGCAGAAGGGTGGGGGATAATGCTCTTCGGATGTATGACAAAGCGCAGGATGCGGTCGGCACTGAAGTCAGTGGCAAAGATATATTTTCCATCCGGAGAGAAGACAGTGCAATGTACGTGGGGTGTTGCCTGTCTTTCAGTGTCCGGTCCGCCGGTACTGCCTTCAAAAAGCGTATCGACAGGCTCTAATGAACCGTTCTTTTTCAGCGGGAAGATAGACATGCTACCTCCGCTATAGTTGGCCGTGAGTACTTCTTTTCCATTGGTGGCAACGTAGCAGGGGTCGGCTCCCATAGTGGGCTGCCGGTTCAACAAACTGAGTTTTCCTGTTTCCTTATCGAAGGAGAAAGCATTGAGAGCAGCTGTTGTGTCATTCATTTCGCTGACGGCATAGACAAACCTTCCATCTTCTGAAGGAATGAGATAAGACGGGTTGAGCACTTCGATGGAACTGAGCGAGGTGGCAAGTCCCGTTTCCTGGTTGAAGCGGAAGGTGTAAATACCTTTGCTGTTTCCATCGGTGTACGTACCTACCAGCATGGCGAGTTCGTCACTTCCGTTGTTTACGTTTCCCGCTTTGCGGGGTGCGCAGGCTGTCATTGCTAATCCAAGCATACAGAAAAGAAGAGATTTCATTAGTGATTAGTATTTAGTTAATCGTTAATTTTCACTTCCGCCACTCCTACACGGTCATCATTCAGCACAATGCGCAAGTCGCTGGCAGTAGTTCCTTTGAACGTATATGAAATCAACTTTCCGTATTCGCTGACTGTACCCGAATAAACTGTCAGGAATTGTCCGCCGCCACTTGAAAGCTGGATTTCAAACTCCGCCGGCAGACCGTTGCCTCTGCTGAATGCAATGGAAACGCCATCTACCTTGGAGCCGTTCTCCAAGGCAAAGGTAATATAATCTCCTTTATTTCCTTCCCAAACAGTATTCATTTTTTTATCGAGCACGTTCATTACACTTTCCGGATTGGTGCTGGCAGTTACGGGAGCATCCGGTTTTGCCTGTGCTTGCATGGGGGCGTTTGGATCTTCTACTGTCAATTTTCCACTCAGGTGGATGTCTTCGGAAGAAGCACCTACCATAATGTTGAAGTCTCCCGGTTCCACCACCCATTCCATGTGCTTATCCAGTAATTCCAGTTGTTTGCGGTCGAGGGTGAAAACTACCTCTTTCGTTTCTCCCGGTTGCAGGTGGATACGCTCAAAGCCTGCCAGATTCTTTTCGTAAGTGGTAACGCTGCTCAGGATGTCACGAACATACAACTGAACCACTTCATCGCCTGCACGTTTTCCGGTATTTGTTACTTTGCAGCGTACAGTTGCCTTTTGGTTCGGTGTAATCACTTTCGGACTGATTTCGATGTCGGAATACTCAAAGGTAGTGTAACTCAGACCGTATCCGAATGAATAGAGTGCACCGTTGACACGTGACATGTTTCCATCCAGTCCCGGATTCTTTCCACCGTCAATCTGTGAAGAAGGTTTGCAGGGGAAGTTAAAAGGAATTTGTCCGACACTTTTCGGGAAAGTGACTGTCAGTTTTCCACCCGGGTTATAATCTCCGAAGAGCACATCGGCTACTGCTGTTCCACCTTTGGAACCCGGGTACCATGCTTCTAAAATAGCGGGAACGAACTTGTCCGCCCAATTGATGGATAGCGGGCGACCGTTAATCAGTACCAGTACGACGGGCTTTCCGGTTGCTTGTACAGCTTGAAGCAGTTTCAGTTGTCGTCCTGGGAGTTCGAGGCTGCTGCGCGATTTGTTTTCACCGCAGGTACGCTGTCCGCCTCCTAATACGACTACGGCTACATCTGCCTGACGTGCATTTTCTACTGCTTTATCGATTTCAGCTTGTTCGCTATCTGTCATCGGATAGTCGATAAGTTCGCTTTCCGGCCAGTTGGCGTCTACGAGGTCACAGCCTTTGGTATAGAGCACTTCTGCTTTGCTTTCAGCTTTTTGGCGAATACCTTCCAGCACTGTGGTTACTTCTACTGCCAAAGGACCGTAGTGTGTCAGTGCGTATCCTTCTTCATCCGCATTGGGGCCGCAAACTGCTATCTTCTTCACGTTGTTGATATCCAATGGCAACATGTTGTTTTCATTCTTCAATAAGACGAGGCTTTCGCGTGAGGCTTGCAATGCAAGAGATTCATTCTCAGCTTTCTCTATTTCTTTATCAGCGCCTGCAAGGTCAGTCTGATAGGGAGCATCGAACAGCCCTACGAGGAATTTTACACGCAGAATGTCACGTACACGGTCGTTAATCACTTCTTCGCTTAGTCCGCCCTCTTTTACCAATTCTCGCAAAGGCAATACATATGAGTCCGGTGACCGGAAGGTGCAACGTACATTCAGACCGGCTTCTACACTTTGACGCACGGCTTCTTTCATATCTTTGGCGGTGCTGTGTTTGGTATAGAGATATTCAACGGCATCACTGTCCGAAACCACATATCCCCGGAATCCCATCTCGCCACGCAGGCGTGTAGTCAGCCAATAATAACTGCCTTGTATGGGGACACCGTCGTAATCATTGTACGAGCTCATCACTCCCAATAGTCCCGCTTCCTTTATCACCCGTTTGAAGGGGTAGACATGTATCATTTCCACTTCTCGTGGTGACATTTGCGGGTCTACACGTGCCATACCTTCGCGGGCACCCTTGTTGTTACTGTAAGCAATGAAATGCTTTCCGGTTGCTGCTACCTGATGGTTATGTTGCATGCCGCGTACCATTTCAATACCCAGTTCGGCAACGAGGTAAGGAGATTCACCATATACTTCCTCATAGCGTCCCCAACGCTGGTCACGGCCGACATCGAGGATGGGAGCATAGACATTGGTATATCCCAACATACGGGCTTCCCGTCCGGTGATTAATCCTACCTGGTGTATCAGTTCGCGATTCCAGGTATGTCCTAATCCCAGTTGTGTGGGGAAATTGGTGGCACGGTAACTTTCTACTCCGCGGATACCTTCGTTCGTAAAGTCTACGGGGATGCCGAGGCGCGTTTCTTCTATGAAGAAGCGTTGTACTTCATTCAGTGCCCAGGCATGGCGGGATGCCGGCCATACATAGGGATTATCCGATGGGGGAAGTCCCCATTGTTGGAAACCGTTCAGGTGTTCGTCGATGGCACCGATGCCGTCTTTCCAAAGCATTTGTTTCCATTCGGGGGTGGGGAGGTCGTCCTTTAGTACACGTTTGTAACCGTAGAGGGTTACCATCTGGCAAGTCTTTTCTTCCAGTGTCATCTGGCTGAGCAGATCTTCGATACGTGCATCCAGCGAGGCATTCGGATCTTCGTATACATCCTTCACTCCGTTTTTGTTGAAATCAATCCAGCCTTTCTTGTACATCTCGCTTTTGACGGGTTTGTACACAGCGGGTATCTTCACGGTCTTTTGTGCGCAGAGCAGAGTACTGCCTCCGAGCAGTAGTGTCATTGCAATTAGTTTCTTCATGATATTTATATTTTTGTGTATATTATCTTCTGTTGCCAAAGGTACGGGTTATGTGGGAGAAAGAAAGGTAAAATCGTCCGGAGTACTGGCTTTTATTGTACGTATGGTAATGCAAAACTGCTTTGGGTCTTATAAAAAGATAAGGTTTATTAATCCGGAGTAAGCAATCACACTATTCTTTTGTACAGTAAAAAAAGAATTCTTATCTTTGCCCCACGATTTCTAAAAACCGTATGTATTCTGGGCTTGACTGGATTTGACAGCGGGTAGAAATAGTAAGTAAGCATGCAGTGCGTCGTTGATTTGCACTTTAATCTCAGTCCTCAAAATTTTATCTGGCGAAAGACAATACGCTCTTGCTGCTTAATCGAATCATAGTAGATTAGCTTAATCCCGGCACTAGGTGCTGGGACGAGACATCACTCGGAAGCTGTTGCTCCGAAGCATTCCGATCCAGTGGTGCAGTTACATCGGGGATAGTTCTTGTCGGCCTTGAGGCGAGAATGAAACTTTAAAGGATAAGGCAATGGTTGATGGCTTTGGTTCTGCCGTTGCTCGAAAACTTAGGCAAAGATAAGCATGTAGAAAGCTTATGATTTCCTCGTTTGGACGAGGGTTCGATTCCCTCCAGGTCCACTAATAAAACTTGATAAACAAGTGATTACAAGATTAACACTCAATTTTACACCCAAAAATGTAAAGTTGGGTGTTTTCTTTTGCTCGGCGAAATGTGGATGTAAGATGATATTTTTACAAAAGGGAAAGCAAGCATCTACGTTGCCGGATACGGTCACTTTGATTTAGTGCCATATATTAAGATATATGGCTTGCTTATAAGATAACATACATAGACTTTCTCTCCACTGTTGATTTGGAGCGGGTGTGAATTTTTGTGTGGGTTTAATGCTTGGAAGAAGTCAACGCTATCCATTCCGGGGCACTGTCCACGATTGCACAGCTCATAAATTCTCCCCATAAGGCTCATAGGTAAATAAACAATGACTTTATTCTCTATTGAGCAATCTGCTTCTGCTTTTTGGGGACTCTGTATATCTATCTATAAATGACAACAAGTTGCTACATTGCTTGTATATCCGCTCAAATCTGTCACCATCAATGATACGATACTGTTTTTAATTTCTTTTATGCTTGGAAACGTATTTCAGAACGCGACAAGATCCAAGGCGTCTTCTTTAGTTTAGTGATACCTCTGTCGGACACAATATTTTAATGTATATCCATATATAACGCTCTCACCGCTAATAATGTGCATCTGAAAATTAAAACCGGGTAGAGAGGGCCCCTTATAAGGGTGTTTTCAGAGGGCGGTTGTCCGACAAAAACACATCTTGCAGAAGCCAACGAATAATTTAAATGTCCACGACAACCGTCATGGACATTTGAACTATGATTCATACTACGAGTTTAGTATTATTTACAACTCTCCAAAACGCCGATTTCTCGCATCCAAGCCTCTGCTATTTCCGGCCAAAATGCTGTAGTTCCGGGTTGGTCCCTAAGAGAAATACTATGCCCCCCTAATGGAAATATATGCAAAGAAGATTGCTTTACACCGTTAGTAAGCAATGCTTTATATATTTCAACACTATTAAGGGGGGATACCGTCTTGTCATTAGAGGCATGTATCATGAGCATCGGAGCTGTAGTTTTGTCAATCAGAACGTCAATTGGGAAACGCTCCATGAGTTTTTGGATATTTCCTCCAAGATTTTTCTGCGATTCGCCAAGGCCTTTTATCTTCGCAGCGGGACTTACTAATATTGCAAAATTGGGGCGGTAATTTACATCGTCCAGTTCATCCCCACATTTACTGAAATCATCTTTCGATGTATTCACACACGCACTTATATGAGCACCTGCACTGCATCCTATCACACCAATTTTATTAGGGTCTATGCGATATTCTTCAGCGTGTGCCCTTATCCATTTTATTGCTCTTTGTGCATCCATCACCGGAGCAATCGACGGATCTTCGATATCAGTTTGGTTGGGGAGGCGGTGAAGAAGCACAAATGCCGTGACACCACAGGTGTTTAGCCATTTTGCAAAGCTTACGCCGGCAGTTTCGTAAGCCTGTTTGATATATCCACCTCCGGGAATGACGATAACCGCCGTCCCTTTGCCCTCTTCTGCCCCTGGAAGGTATTCATAGAGACGTGGCTGTTCGCATCTCCATATACGGTTATTCACTATCGAATCCTTATGGATAGTCCCCTTTGAATTAGGCATGTTATCCCTATCATAGAGATTGATGCGTTTGTGGCGAAATAAATCCGACTCCTGCGCAGATATACTTGAAAATGAAATAACTATCAGTATGATTGTTTGTAAAAAAAATCTTTTTCATTGCTGTTTGATATTTGAGATGATTGATTTCTTGTTACTTGCCTTCAACGAGTATGCGTTTGAGATAGTCAACTGCTATATCGACTGCTTTTTGTGGATTTGGTTTGAATCCATGATCGTAACCATCCAACTGATGATATTCGCTGCCTGGCCATATATCGTGATAACGCAGGCCGTAGGTGTAAGGAGCTGTACGGTCTCCTGTTCCGTGTATAATACAAGCCTTTCCGTGATATCTTTCGGCTGTTTCGTATATTGGTAAAGAAAAAGCTGTTTTGATGAATTCACGACCAAGTATTTTCCCGTTCCCAAGGTCAAGTGTTTCTGGTGGGGCGAGTGGATTATAACGTTTGCCCATTGTATTCCCTTTTTATGCAATCGTCACGGAGGACAGCGGCCGGGCATAGGAGAACGGCAGCTTTCAGCTTGCCGTGTCCAAGTTCTCCGGCTGTCATGCTTGCCACAACACCGCCTTGCGATGCTCCGAGTATAGCAATGCGTTTCGTGTCAATAAACGGTAAAGTAGAAACATATTGATAGACACATTTGGCATCTTCTATTTCATTTGGGACGGTCATATCTTCAAATCTTCCTTCACTCTCACCATGACCATTAAAATCAAATCGTATAGAAGCAATGTTTTCTGTCGGAAGCTGATGACCGATGGTACAAGTCGTTCCCCTGTCTCTATTCCCTCCAAATCCATGACAGATGATTACAATCGGGCATTTTTCACCGGATTTTAACGCAGGTTTTTCAAGTGTGGCAGCTAACAATCCATTTGCCCCCGGAATCATAACCTTTTCTATAGATGGTGCTTTTTCAGTGTCAGGAACATAAATTCTGATCGTGAATTTACTTTTGTTGTCAAGATAACTGATTGGATTGGATGAGTTCAAGAATGACAGAGCCTTACTGTCGGTAAAGATCTTTGGTTTGCTATATGATGAACCTTGTATTGCGTTATTCTCAATGAATATATGACAGCTGTCGCCCTTATTGTCCACGCCCTTAAGTATATATATTGCAGAGAGGGTGGATATACCGTTCTCTTTTTTCATGTTATCAAATCCTCCGGGCAATACCTCACCCTTGAAAAAGTCAGTGTCACAATATCCGCCAAACGCTTTATATCCGGCAGCGCATTCATTGTCACGTTCAGTAGCTGACGAACCTTCTGCACCCGTTATCGTTATGGCAAGGATTTCCTTGTAATTTTCCAACTGTGCCTTTGATTGTATTGCTAATGTAGTGAAGACAATCACTAATATACCTTTAAGTCTCATTTTGAAGTTATTGTAAATTCTGGAAATTGATTGCTCCGTTTGTTAGTAAATATTTTGCTGTTAGCCTTATCACCTTTCAACTGCCAGTCAAGCCATGCAAATGACAATCGTGTGTAAGAGCCACCTTGCGGTTCGTCAAGTGCTCCTGTATGCCCCGCTGTAGTATGGGCAAGTACTGCAGAAATCGGTTTAATGCGGTTGAAATCCTTTATAGCATTAGAAGTGACAATGTCGCTTTTGCCTCCAGACATGTAAAATATAGGTGCATGGAGAGATTTGAGAGTCGTGCTGTTTGCACCAGTCATAGCTATGTCACCCATACCTGAATTATATAAAATGTGAGTCTTGATATGATAGTCGTTTACTTGTTGTGCAAGGACCTGTGCGTCTCCACATAACTGACCTAATGTGACTATTTTCAAGGTGTCTATCAAATTATAATATGGGCTGTGTTCAACTTTGCTCTGCTGCATCGCCCAATCTATAGCGAATGTTATTTGATTCGGATTTGTCTTGTGCCGTCCTTTTAAATCCTTTGTCATCCGCAATTCACCAAAAGCTATCACCACATAACCGTGGGGTGCAATTTCCGTGAACATCTCTTCTACTGTGGCAGGCAGATTGACACCTGTTTTATCGGGATATTTCAGCAATTGCCAGCCCCCTGTCGGAGTGTTTACAGGCAATGCTTTGATATCTACCGGCGGAAGATATAACTCATCATTTTGCCAGATAGCTGCATGGTCTAAGGTGATGTTCCACGGTTGGGAGGACAAGTCGAGGTTTACTCTTTCCTGAGAGGAGCCGATGAAGATGTTCAGAGCGACTCCCGCAATGAATAACAGGGATTTTCGGTTCATATTATATAATAGGTATAATTGATTAGTTTTTCAAATAACTGAAAGGTTGCCATCCTTTCAATACAAACGCCGGATTCATGTAATCCGCAATGAGCGCTGCGTCTTTTTGCGCATCCAGTTGGCGTGAATAGGCATGGCGTTGTGATACATCCACCGGTTTGCCTGTTTCCATATCGCAAGTGTTGAACTCATACATCCGGGAACTTTTCTCACCAATAGCACTCCATCCTTGTGGGATAATGTTTTTCACCTTACAGTTGATTACCACAAACTCTGCGTCCGGGTAAGCGGTTCCGTGATTGCTTTTTGTACGTCCGTAGTCGGCTTTCTTTCCGTCGGGGGCGGCAAAGGTACATTCTACAAAGACATCACCATGATTTCCCGTAGTGTTTCTTACCCAGGAGAATGGGCCTCCGTCGTTGCGGAAGTTACTGCGGTAGGCAAACAGACTGCCACGTCCCAGGATGGTATCACCACCTCCGTCCAGTTCACACGACTCCATATAGATTGTCCCGTTTGCTTGCAATGCATCTCCGGAACCGATGATATGTACACTGTAGAGGGCAATACGTTCACCGTTCAGCAGCAAACCTTCAGCTTGTCCATGCAGGTCGGTAGCTATGGTCAGGTCTTCCAGTAGGATGTCGTTGCAATTATCCAGCATGAAAGCGGCTCTTCTGGACGGGAATGTGCCCGGCCATTCGTTGGTTTTCACTGTCAGGGGATGAGGATTGAAAACTTCGTTGTTAGCATAGTGTACACGGGTACGGTCCATTCCTGCACCTTTAATCTTTACATTTGTTTTGTTCCGGGCATATACCAGTTCTTCGTAGTCGCCGGCTTGTATCAGGATTACGGTTTGTTTCTGACTGAAATCGGGAATAAAGTCGAGTGCTCCCTGCACGGTGTTGAAATCACCTTGTCCGTTTGCATCTACAATCAGTGTGTCTGTAGAAGCGGGAGCGGAGTCTTTGGTTTTGAAGCTCCAGTTATGCTCTTTGCTGATACCGTGGAAACTGTGGTCGGGTAAAGTCAGAACACCTTCGTCTATGGTGACATAATAACTATGGTTATAGTCGAGCATATTGTTGTGCAGATAGATGGTTGCCGTCGAATCGCGCACGATGATGGGATGGAAATGAAACGCATCTGTAAATCCACCGATGATGTTCAGTTGGTAATCGGGTGGGGTAGGTTCTGCCGTACCTGAGGGGGTGCCGGGGCGAGTATCCCTGTTAGTAGGCATATGGGTACGTGTATAGTCGTAAGGTATTTTGGTGTAATCACATTCCGGTCCATACGTGCGGCTTTCGGTAGGTCCGGACGGGATACTCAGATCCAGACTGTCCACTATCTGGTGCGACATCGCATCATAAATGCGTATCATTCCGGAGTCACCTACTATGGGGCTATCCGTGAAAGTTAGTACCAGATGGGTATCCGGATTTACATTCTCAGCACCGGCAGCCGGAAACAGTTCGGCGTTTGGTGATTCAGGTTGGTTGCAGGCCGACAGAAAAGGCAATACAGCCAGCATAACAAACAAAGGTTTCATCATTGTTATCTCTTAATTTAGTAGTTCTTTGGGAAATTATATAGGGTGCAAATATAGGCCATCCTCCCAATTTCGTTTTATAATATCTGTGCGATTCATTACAATTTCAGTTCATCAGGATGTTTTTTCAGTTTATATTCTTTGGGAGTACAATTCATGGTCTCTTTAAACACTTTGCTGAAATACTGGGGAGTTGCAAATCCACTCATATATCCCACTTCAGAAACAGTATATTGATCTTGTTCCAATAACTGAACGGCCCGTTTTATGCGCATACTTTTCATGAAGTCCACAGGTGAAACTCCCATCAGGGATTTCATCTTCCGGTAAAATACTGTACGGCTCATTCCCATAGCTTCAGCCAGGTCGTCTATCTTAAAGTCAGGATTGTGAATGTTTTCTTCTACACTCTGAAGTATATTCCGGATAAAGTCATCATCAAAATGAGTCACCTGGGGAGTGGCAGATTCTATCTGGTCTGTTATATTCGTTATTTTTTCTCTCTTTATTTTAGAGGTGTAATAATCATATAGCATTTGCCGCTGTTTGAACAGGGAGTCTACTTTCGCTTTCAGATAAGTGGAACTGAAAGGTTTGGTAATATATTCGTCCGCACCATACTCCAATCCCTGAATCTGATCGCTCAATGAAGACTTGGCTGATAATAGAATAACGGGGATATGACAGATATTGCTGTTTGCTTTTACTCTTTTCAGGAACTCTATTCCATCCATTTCGGGCATCATAATATCACTGATGACGATATCCGGCATTTCAGCCAGGGCTTTATCTAATCCTTGCTTTCCATTTTCCGCTTCAAAAACCACATAATCTTTGCTTAGCACATTGCATATAAAATGACGTAGTTCTTCATTATCTTCAATAATCAGAATCCGGGTTTCTTTATTTTCATCTTCTATGAGCTTCCCTTCATTCTCTCTCTGTAATTCAGAATTCTCACTGTCATTCAGGATGAATTCTACATTGCTGTCTGCACTGAAGGTCTCATAGCTTCCTGGTAACCTGACCGAAAAGGTACTGCCTTCGCCTAATTTACTATCTACTTTTATGGTGCCATGCAGCAAGTTCAGCAATTCTTTTACCAGAGACAGACCGATGCCTGTCGAGAGGTTCGGATCAGCCTCGTCTAAAGTTTCAAAACGAGTGAACAGTTGATTGATCTTTTGGGCATTGATACCACGTCCTTCATCTTTTACCTGTAAGTACAGATGATCCTTTTCGCCGGTTACGGATAAAATTATCCTTTTCTCATTGGATGTATATTTGAATGCATTGGATAACAGATTAAAGAGAATCTTCTCCAGTTTATCCACATCTGTGTACATCACAAAAGAGTTGAAGTTGCAGTTCAACTGGAATTCTATATGTCGTTTGTGAGCCATGGAAGTGAAATTCTCATAGATTTTCATTATCAAAGGAATCACATCCAACTGTTCTACCATCACTTTCATCTTATCATTCTGTATTTTACGAAAATCCAGTATCTGATTGATTAGCCGTAGCATTCTGTCTGTATTTCGTTTGGCAACCTGCATATTCTCCAGGCCTGCGTCAGATAGTTTCTCATTACTGATGACTTCATCTATCGGACTGGCTATCAGTGTAAGTGGAGTGCGAAGCTCATGAGAAATATCAGTGAAAAAACGTAGCTTCAGATTGGAAAGCTGTTGCTCGAAATCTACTCTGCGCTGCAAATTAGTGATGCGGATTACGATATATATTACGATGAGCAATGCAGCAATACCTATGACAATATAGAGCAATATCGCCCAGGTTGTTTCGAAAAAGGTCGGTTCGATATGTATAGGTAAAGAAGTTGCGTTATCTACCCATACCCCATCTCCGTTAGTCGATTTTACCTGAAACAGATAATCGCCTGCCGGTATGTTTGCCAGACTGGCTGAATGACTGTTTCCCAATTCAATCCACTGGTCATTCAATCCCTGAATGCGGTATGCATATTTTATGGCCGGAGAGTTTACGTAATCCAGAGCGGCGAATGTAATGGTGAAGTTCCGTTCGTCTGCCTTTAAGGATTGTATTTCTGTACTATTGAACACTTCTTGCCGGCGGGATGTATTATTTAGATAAATATCCAAATGCGAGAATACGATGGGAGGTACAAAATCGCTCTTATACAAGTCTTTGGGGTAACACATAATGCTCCGAATTCCCGAACCGAATATTAACTTCCCGGAAGAACACAAAACGGGCTTTGTCTCAGCCATTTGTATCTGATCGTTGTACTCTTCCAACAGATTCATATCGGCATCCAATTTTGATAATTTATTCTCTGAAGCAATCCATAGATTACCTTCGGAGTCTTCGATTGCTGAAAGGGATAAATCGGGTACTTGCCCATTCGTCGCGTTATAATGTTTGAAAGTCAGCTTTTCGGATAGCCTGCTACTGTCATCCAACAGATTAATTCCTCCGCTCAGTGTTATGACCAACAATTTGCCATTATGGGTTTGGGTAATATTCAGTACGTCATTGTTACTCAAACTGGAATAACGTTCCTCACAAACGTTATGGTAAAAACGGATGGCTTCCGGTCTTGCAAAATCAGAGGAGCAAGAGAGTAGTCCTCCTGTGGTTCCAATCAGGATAACTCCATTATCTGCCTCGTACAGGCAACGTACTTTCTCACATACATGAATCGGGTAGTTATTGAGAATATTTCCGGAGTGAATGAAACGCAGACCGGCACTTTCCGGTAAATGCTCTATCAGGTTGAGGCCTCCTCCAAAAGTTCCTATCCATATACGTCCTGCTGAGTCTTGCAAAATGGAGTAGATGGAATTGGAAGATATACTATACGGATTGTTTTTATCCGATAGGTGATGGGTAATCCGGTAACTGTTGTCTCTTTCGGGATGCAATAGATAAAGTCCGTTGTCTTTGGTTCCCAACCAGATGTTATGTTCTTTATCTTCGTAGATGCAATATACATCTATATTGAAGGTAACGGTAGGATCAGGTACTATTTTGCCTTCCCTTGAAAGATTTCCAATCCATTGTCCCGACGGATCGTAGAGACATACGTTGCTCGATTGCTTTTTGTGATTACGTTTCCATCCCACCCACAAGCGCTTCTGATGATCTTCCATCAAAGCACGTACTTCTTTATGGTTATCGAATCTATATTCGAATTTCTTCCGGTGGAATGATAGGTATCCAAAACCATCTCCTTTGGTATACCACAGATTCTGATGACGGTCGATAATATAACTGAAGGCCTGGAATGAAACAGGCTTCCGCATTCCCATTTCATAAGTAGATGCCTGCTCTAAGCAACGGTTTACCGGATTGTAAAAGCATAACTCACCTCCTGCGGGTTTGAGCCAGATACAACCATATTCGTCTTCATGCACAAAAGTACAAGGTTTATAGAAAGGGACTTCCGAGTATCTGGGATAATTCAATAAAGTGGTGTTTTCATTTTCCTTATCTAATAGGATTACTCCATCGTTGACGCCCAATAGCCATAGATTTCCTTTTTTGTCTTCAAATACGTCTGAATCTATTTCTATGGGCATTTCATGGACTGTGAATTTTTCATTTGCCGGATCGTAAAGTATAATGCTTCTATTCTGTAGAATTACAATTTTATTATCCGCTAAACTTTTTAATCCTGTGATCTCTGATATCGGTTGTTCGGGAACACATGGCAATACATCCTGGCTTTGAGTATCATACCGGGTGAAGAAGCCTTTGGAAGTGGCCAGGTATATTCCACCGGGAACTTCCACCATAAATTCGAAAGGCATTAGATTAGGTATGCTTTTCTGACCTACAATAAGAGCGCCTTTGTTAGTCAGAATCCATTCATCTCCATCCTTATCTTGGGTAATGCCATAAATGGTATCTCTTTCATTTCTTCCGGAATATAACTCGACGGACTCTGTCGCCGGAAACTTATTTTCATCTATGCGATACAGCTCATTCTGCATACCGACGGCCCAGGTAATCCCTTTTCCCAGTGCATACAATTTGCTAACTGAATTAGTGAGGCTTTTGTTAAAAAGGAAAGGGTCCTGGTATTCGTATGTCCGGGTGTTGAATAAGTAACAGCGTTTATCATAAGTCAGGCACCAGATGTTATTCAATGAACTCTTTTTAATTTTGGTAAAGCGATGATTGCTTATGCGGATAGGACTTTCCGGGTAAGTTTTATAATTATAGAATGAGTATCCGTCGAAACGTTCCAGTCCGTTCCAGGTGGACATCCATATATAACCATTATCATCCTGGATAAAATTATGGACGTTTTTCTGAGATAATCCGTCTTGTACTGAATAGTGCTTCATATTGATCAGACTTTGTCCGAACAACATAGGGGTGAATAAATAGAGTAGTATGGTGATGACCGGCTTTAGCATAGTATCTGTATTTTTCTGTCATACAAATATCGGGAAAAGTTATCAGATACCAATAAACTGATGAATTATTGCAATGATTAGACCTGAAATTATAAAAAGCGTACCCTATGTTCAGAATTTGTAAAGGAAAAGCTGAATATTATAATTCGATGTTTTATGAAATGTCTTCTTTTGCAAAGAATTATCTAACAAAATAAAAACAGGGATCATGAAACAGATTTTTATTTTCAGAAAGACGTATGCTGCCGTTATTCTGATAGGTTATCTGATGGCATTCTCTTCGGCAATGGCACAGCAAATGCCGCGACGCAATGCTTTACGCGAAACAAACAATGAATTTTTCAAGACTGAAGAAGCGCGTCGAATAGGCAATCAGGTGCTGGCGTTTCAGCGTTGTACCGGTGGTTGGCCGAAGAATATCGATATGACTCAAAAGATGAGTAATGAGGAATTAGCACAAGTCTTAAAGGAGAAGTCACGCCGTAACGATTCGACAATTGATAATGGCGCGACCACCATGCAGATGATTTATCTGGCTCGTTTATACAGGCAGACAAACGATGTGCGCTACCGTGACGCTTTCCGTCTGGCGGTGGAGTATCTTTTGAACGGTCAGTATGAGAATGGCGGATGGCCGCAATTCTGGCCGGAAATGCGCGGATATCAGGTACATATTACTTTTAATGATGATGCGATAGTTAATACACTGGAAATACTGCATGACATTATGACTGCTGAATTTCCTTATGACGGCGACCTCACCGACAAGGCAATACGTCAACGGCTGTCGAAAGCTTTTGATAAGGGAATTGAATGTATTCTGGCAACACAGATCGTAACTGATGGACAGCTTACGGTATGGTGTCAGCAACACGACCGGGAAACCTTGAAACCGGCTTCGGCACGTGCCTATGAGTTGCCCTCGTATTGCTCGGCAGAGAGTGCTGCCATCGTGAGTTTACTTATGACGTTGCCTAAACCTGATGCACGTATTAAACGGGCTGTCCACGGAGCTATGAAATGGTTTGATACGTATAAACTCACCGGTTTGCGGTGTGAACGGTCGGCAGGAGAGCATGGTGTACGTGATACCCGCCTTGTAGAAGATACGCAGGCCGGGCCGATATGGGCACGTTATTATGATTTGAAGTATTGCGAACCTTATGTTTGCGACCGTGATGGTTTGCCACGACGTCGATTGGAGGAAATCGGAGTGGAACGTCGCAATGGTTACAGCTGGTATAACAGTCGCCCGGCCGAGCTTTTCGAACAGTATGATATCTGGGCAGCTAAGTATGATCCGAAGCACAAGGTAAATGTTAGTCTGAATTCCCAAGGGGCTAATGAGAGGGGAATTATTGAAATGTATCGTCGTCCGGTGATGGACCGCACCGCTTTCGATGTGGTGGTGAAGCCGGGACAAAGTATCCAGGATGCCATTGAGAAAGCACCTGAGACACCGACAAATCCTTTCAAGATTCTTATATTAAAAGGTAACTATAATCAAAAGGTTATCATAGACCGTCCGAACATTGTATTGGTAGGTGAGAGCCGTGACAGTACAGTGATTGTTTTAGCCGAGACTGCTAAGACAAGGACCATCACTCAATATCATGGAAAACCTGTAGGCAATGGTGTGATTGTGTTGCAAGAGGGGGCTGACGATTGTGTCATTAGCGGTCTGACAGTATATAACAATTATGGAACTACTGTTGAGAACACTACCACCCACCAGATGTCTATCTTTGGACGTGCTACACGTACCATTGTTATTAATTGTAATGTATGGGCTGATGGTAATGATGCACTTTCACTTTGGGCGCCGGCAGGCAATGGAATGTATTATCATGCCGATCTTTATCTGCGTTGTCCCGGAGTGGATTTTCTTTGCCCGCGCGGGTGGTGTTATGCTACCCGCTGTCGGTTTTATGGCGACGGCCGTGCACTGATCTGGCATGACGGTCGGGGTGATAAGAGTAAGAAACTGGTTATCACTAATTCGTCTTTTGATGCTCAATCACCAACTATTCTCGGTCGTTGGCATCATGACTCTCAGTTCTTTATTATCAATTGTCAGATGTCGGAACAGATTCTGGATTGCAATATTGGTTATGCTTATTCGGACAAAGTGCTCGATCCTTGTCCGTGGGGACAGCGTGTTTATTACTATGGCTGTCGTCGTCAGGGAGGCCATAGCGGTTGGTTGGACAATAATCTGCAACAGGCGGAGAGTGCACCGGCATTTTATGGCATTACTGCCCAATGGACGTTTGGCGGGAAGTGGGATCCGGAACGGAGAATTCGTGATCTTTGGAATGTTTTGGCTTATTGACGAAATAACCCTGTTGATAAGAGGAAAGGCGTGGTCGTAAGATTACGCCTTTTCTTATGGTTGGAGAGGGGGATACTGATGCTTTGTCGTGCCTCTGTTTGCTCCATTTAGTTTCTGCCTTTTGGAACAAAAGTACCTTGCCTGTGGAACAGAAGTTTCTCAAGTAAGAAATAAAAGTGTCTTACCTAAGAAATAAATGTCCCACAATAAGGAAACAAATGTTCCTATAAAGTGAAACGGGTGCTTTCTCGTAACGGGAGAGAAAATAACAAAAGTGATTAGTGCCATTCGGTATATTATTTTTTAGACGCGGATGACACGGATAATGCGGATTTAAAAGGCTGCGCTATAAAAGTGGATAAAAAAAATCCGCGTTATCCGTGTCATCCGCGTCTAAAAGATTATTTATCATTTAACTCATAACCGTATAAAAAGAAATTATGCCTATATGTTTTGCTATAGGACAATCAATAGGATTGAAACCTTGTAATCTCTGTTTACGTAAAGGTTTACGTACCTTTTTGCTTTCTTTCCTTTTCCTTTTACATGCAATTCTTCTACTTTTGGCCATGTAAATCTATATTTAAAACCAATTCTAATATTATATTTATGGAAAGAAGCCTCTTTAAATTTGCTCTACTGGGAGTCATGTTCTTGATCAGTCATTCCTCTTTTTCACAAATAACGGAACGGGAACGTCCTGCGGAATGGAAACAATTAGTGAAAGGCGCCCGCTTTATGGATCGCTTTCTGCCGATGAAGGGAAATGTACTTTCCTCCGATACATGGGGGGCTGACTGTGTGCTTCCACGTTATGTAGATAATGGCATTGAAGACGGTATCTGGTCCTATTGGGGTGGAAATATCCGAAAAGGCGAAGATGGTAAATATCATCTATTTGTCTGTGGCTGGCTGGAATGTTCACCTAAAGGACACATGGAATGGCCTAACTCATACGTATTTCATACCGTAAGCGATAATCTGACAGGGCCTTTCAAGCCTGTTCGTATCATAGGTAAAGGGCATAATCCTGAAATATTCCGTGCTAAAGATGGCCGGTATGTTGTCTATGTAATTGATGGACGTTATGTATCCGATGATCTGAATGGAAAATGGGAATATGGAAAGTTTGATTTCAATGCACGCGACCGCCGTATTATCGAAGGCCTGTCTAATCTTTCATTTGCCCAGCGTGAAGACAGCTCTTATGTGATGGTTTGTCGTGGTGGTGGTATCTGGGTCAGCAGAGATGGACTATCGGAATACAATCAACTGACCGACAAACGGGTTTATCCGGATGTGGACGGTCGGTTTGAAGATCCGGTAATCTGGCGCGATCATATTCAGTATCACCTGATTGTTAATGATTGGCTGGGACGTATTGCTTTCTATCTTCGTTCAAAGGATGGAGTGAACTGGGTGGTCGATCCGGGTGAAGCTTATATGCCGGGAGTTGCTGTACATGCAGACGGACAGGTGGAAGACTGGTTCAAATATGAACGCCTTAAAGTGTATCAGGATAAATACGGACGTGCCATTCAGGCTAATTTTGCGGTAATCGATACGCTTAAAAACGAAGATAAACCTTTTGATCACCATAGCTCAAAGAATATTAGTATTCCCTTGAATCCGGGATTGTTGCTTACCATATTGGACGAGAAACCTATCACCTCGGGCACAAAAACAATTCGTGTGAAGATACAAGCGGAAGAAGGCTTCAATCCCCAGACAGATATAGATGTGAATTCCTTGCGTTTCGGTGCTTCTGAAGAAGTGAATTATGGCAGAGGCTGTCAGGTATTGACCACAGAAAATGCGGGCAAGGATTTGATTGTAACTTTCAATGGCAAAGGAAATGGTATTACTAAAGATGAATTTGCCCCGAAGTTGATTGGAAAATACAAAGATGGAAGAATGCTTTATGGGTATGCGCGTTTGCCATACATTGATTATATAGAACCGATCCTTTCAGCTCGTGCCCCAGTCTTTACTAAATCCGGGAAGGGATTGGAATGTACAGTGGAAGTACAGAATTTCGGTCAGGTAGAATCGAAGAAAGCATTGGTGGAAGTAGGGTACAAAAAGGAAGGGAAAACAATAAAAGTAGCTTCCGGTATGGTTCCGGCATTGAAGCCTTATGAAAAAACAGATCTGTTGCTTTCTGCTAAGGATAGGTTTGAGGAAGGAAAGGAATATGATTTGATAGTAACACTCTCTTCCGGCAAAAAAGTATTGTCAACATTTAATCTGAAAAAGAAAGTATTGGAGTAATTTGAGAAAGCTATCTGTTCTAATGATTTGATAAGGGGATAAATATTCCGCTTACAAGGTATTAACTTCCTGTCGACAAAGGTCTCAACTTCTTGTCAACAGGAAGTTAACTTTTTGTATGCAAGGAGTTGATACTTTGTAATATGTTGATAAATAGATTCTTCCTGTTTTGCTCAATCCTGATATAAAAGATTCTGTTCGTAAGCGGATGATTGAAATTATACCGTCAATATCTTTCGGAAACTTTCATTAAATTCCTATCTTTGCGAAAACCCGTATTACCTGAATGAGGTGAAACGATACTCGATGTTACTTCATTATGTAATTGATTTCTATAAAGAGTCAACAATAACAGGCGGGTAGTCGTTATTAGGTTATAGTTAAATTTCATTTTATGAAACATTTCGTTCTTTTTGCCTGCGTGGCTGTTGGTTTGATTTTTGCCGGATGTCGTAACCGGCAGGAACCACTTGTGCCGGTAGTTGTGCAGGAGGCTGAACCTAAGGATACGGCTGTGTTGGAATTTCCTCATCCTAAAGAGAAACAGTTGACTGCTGCCGATATTTCTCTTACCAAAGAATTGCTCTATGACCAGCATACCCTTGAAGATACCTATCCATATAAGGATACGGTACGCTCTTTCAAATGGGATGTCATCCGGAACTGTCTGGCCTATATTGAGAATATGCAGCGCGATACTACTGCAAGGTGGGTGGTGTTGCAGAATTATAAGAATCTGAATAAAGAAGCTCCCCTAGTACGTAAGTTCGTGCGGAATGTGTACCGCCGTGTATCTGATACATTGGGCGTGGAGCGCTATCAATCGGTGCCGCTGTATCTGCCCGCTGATACGTTGGTGCCCGAACGTTATGGTAGAGACGGTACTATCGCTTATCTGAAAGGCGAGGAAGGAAGTTTTTACCGGATATTACCCGCCACTTTTGAAGAAGAATGGCTGGCGCCACGCAGTTATCTGAAACAATTGCCGGATAGCACCGTCTTTAATCATGTGATTTTTGTCGACCGCCTGGATCAGAATATTACTACCTTGGAACATGTCTCGGAAGGTGAGTGGAAGATACGCAGCATGAATCCTGCCACTACCGGAATGCATGCTCCACCTTATGCTCAGGAAACCCCATTGGGAATGTATCTGCTTCAACAGAAGAAAACGCGTATGGTGTTCCTGAAAGACGGTTCGGCGGAGACAGGAGGCTATGCCCCCTATGCCAGTCGTTTTACGAACGGAGCTTATATTCACGGAGTGCCGGTGAATGCACCGCGTACAAGTATGATTGAGTATAGCTGGTCGTTAGGGACTACTCCACGTTCGCATATGTGTGTACGCAATGCCACTTCACATTCCAAGTTCGTTTTCGATTGGGCACCTACCGAGCGCTCTTTGGTTGTGGTGATTGAATAGTGAATCCTCATTTTTAACTATCTGTGTGATAGGTGTCTGGAGAAAAAAATGTAATTTAGCCGCCGTTATTTCTCTGGCTAAAGTTTTATGTTGCGATTTATTGTATTCATTTTATTCTTGTTTCTTCCTTGTACCTTATTTCTGGGCGGCAAGTCGTCAGATAGCACTCCTGATTCTGCTGAAAGGGCTGCTGCATCTGATGTTGAGGCTTATGCGAGCTTATACCGTTCCATGCAGTTGGAAGGAGTCGTTAACTGGAAAGCTTTCCGGCAGGCTGTAGCAGGTTATTATAAAATAGACAATCGCAAACGGGAGGTGTTGACATTGATAGACTTTTCCCGTCCTTCTACCGCAAAACGTCTTTTTGTATTTGACATGAGGGAGCGTAAAGTACTTTTTTCATCGGTTGTTTCCCATGGAAAGAATAGTGGTGATAACTATGCCACTTCTTTCTCCAACGAATATGGTTCCTACAAAAGTTCACTGGGGTTCTATCTTACAGAATCTACTTATCAGGGAAAGAATGGGTATTCGCTTATTTTGAATGGTTTGGAAAAAGGAATCAACGACCGGGCTCGTGAGCGTGCCATTGTGATGCATGGGGCGGCTTATGCCGATCCTTCGGTAGTCAGCCGAGGAGGACGGTTGGGAAGAAGCTTTGGCTGTCCGGCTGTTCCGCAAAAACTTTCCCGTCCTATCATTGATGCCATCAAAGGAGGAAGTGTGATGTATATCTATGCTGAAACTCCCGAATACCTGGCACATAGTTCAGTTTTGAAAGGTGCGGACGGACTGTAGTTTAATTCTTTTCATGGCGAAGCATATTTTTGATGTTTGTCAATTCCTTTAATCTTATCTTTTTCTACCTTTGCGTGCAATTTTCAGAGGATTAATTTATGGCAACATCAAGAGAAATGACGGCAGGACGCGCATTGCCGTTGATATTCAATTTCACTATGCCTCTGTTGATGGGAAACCTGCTACAACAGACATACTCTCTGGTCGACGCGGCAATCGTAGGTAAATTCTTGGGCATTAATGCACTGGCCTCGGTTGGAGCAAGTACTTCGGTAGTTTTCCTTATTCTTGGTTTCTGCAATGGATGTTGTGGAGGTTTCGGTATTCCTGTGGCGCAGAAATTCGGAGCGCGGGATTATAGCACGATGCGTCGTTATATATCGGTCAGTTTGCAACTGGCGGCGGTGATGTCGGTGGTGATTGCGGTGGTTACGAGTATTCTGTGTGGGGATATCCTGCTGATGATGCGTACACCGGATATCATATTCCAGGATGCTTACTATTATTTATTGATAACGTTTATCGGAGTTCCCTGTACTTTCTTTTATAATTTGTTGTCCAGCATCATCCGTGCTTTGGGCGATAGTAAGACGCCTTTCTGGTTTCTGCTGTTCTCTGCTGTGCTTAATATTTTGCTTGATTTGTTCTGTATCCTGGTGCTGGATTGGGGAGTGGCAGGGGCTGCCATCGCTACGGTCTTTTCACAAGGTGTGTCGGCTGTGTTGTGTTATGGATACATGATGCGCCGTTTTGATATATTGCGGGGAACACCGGATGAACGGAAATTCAACGGTGCTCTGGCACGGAGATTGATGTATATCGGTGTACCTATGGGATTACAATTTTCGATTACCGCTATCGGAAGCATCATGTTGCAAAGCGCCAATAATGCATTGGGAACTGCTTGTGTTGCAGCTTTTACGGCTGCCATGCGCATCAAGATGTTCTTTATGTGTCCGCTTGAAAGTCTGGGCATTGCTATGGCTACTTATACCGGACAGAATTATGGTGCGGGCAAGCCCGAACGCATTTGGATGGGAGTAAAGGTAAGTGCGTTAATGATGATTATTTACTGGGCATTTACGTTCTGCGTATTGATGCTGGGTGCACGTACGTTTGCCTTGCTTTTTGTGGAAGCGTCTGAATTGGAAATATTGAAGGACACGGAGTTGTTCCTGCATATTTCCGTGTCCTTCTTCCCGGTTTTGGGATTGCTCTGTATTCTGCGATATACCATCCAGGGAGCGGGATATACCAATCTTGCTATGCTTTCCGGAGTTTCCGAAATGATAGCACGTGTGCTGGTCAGTCTTTATGCAGTGCCCGCTTTCGGCTATCTTGCGGTCTGCTTCGGTGATCCGACGGCATGGATTGCAGCTGTCCTGTTCCTAGTGCCGGCATTTATTTTTGTATATCGGAGGTTGCTCCGGATGAGGAGAGAACAGTGAGTATAATTCCCGTACCTCCTCCCGGTGCCTGTGCTATTTGCAGGGTCGATTCACCGGTTACTTCCTGTTCTTCTATTATCACTGGGTATGGGTTGGTACGATAATCAGCCTTATCTCCATCTCTGTAGATAACAGCCTTATATCGCTTTCCTTTATCCAGAAAGGAGAGGGGAAGTTGCATCTCCCGAGGTTGTTCATTAGTGATGCTTCCTATAAACCAACGTCCGCTGCTTCCGCGTTCTTTACGGGCAATTGTCACATATTCGCCTATTTTTGCCTCGGGTACTATGGTTTGCTCCCAAGTAGTAGGGCAGGTGGTGATAAATGAAAACGGTTCAGGGTTCCGTTCATAGTTTTCTATTTCATCGGAGGCCATTTGCAGGGGACTGTATAAGACAACGGATAAAGCCAATTGTTTGGCAAGCGTTGTTTGTACACGCGTCTGAGGCAACACCGGATTTTCGAAGCGGAAAGTGCCGGGGGTGAAATCCATGGGACCTGCCAGCCCACGGGTGAAGGGAATGATGGTAGTGTGTACGGGAGGATTGCCGCCATCTTTGTCCCAGGCATCCCATTCCTGCCCTCGTACACCTTCTTGTGTCATCAGATTTGGGAAGGTGCGTTGCAGTCCGGTGGGCATCACGGGTTCGTGATTGTCAATCATAATATGCTTGTCGGCTGCCAGTTCAATAACTTTCCGGTAGTGACGTACACCAAACTGGCTGCTGTGTCGCTCTTTGCCATCCAGCAGTTTGCCTACATAGCCTGTTTTGACTATTTGTACGCCGTGATCTTTATATAAATTGAAGGCTGCTTCTATTTGGTTTTCATAATCAGATACCCAGCCGTCCGTTTCATGATGGCCGATAAGCGTCACGCCTTTGGAAGCGGCATAGTCGGTGATCTGTTTCAGGTCAAAGTCAGGATAAGGTTCGGTAAAGTTGAAATGATAAGTATCCCAACCTTTGTTCCAACCTTCAATAAGTACTCCCTGAAAACCGTGTCGGGCGGCAAAGTCTATATGCCGCAGTGCATTGGCAGTGGTAGCGCCGTGGCGTGGGCCTGTGTGCCAGGTGTGTTTATGCATGTGGTAAGTCCACCAGATTCCAATGTATCTTCCGGGTTGTATCCAGGATGTATCCTGAATGCGGCAAGGCTCGTTCAGATTCAGCATAAGGCGTGACAGGAGTAAATCACCTGCGCTTTCAGCAACAATCATCGTGCGCCAGGGAGTGACACCGGGAGCTTTCATAAATACTTTTTCTCCCGTAGACCATGGAGTGAGATTGGCTTTCAGGGTCATACTACCTTCTTTAGGGATAAGATTCATGGCTGCATAATCTGTCAGATTGGCTTCATGGATGCTCAGGAAAAGTCCGTCATTGGTTTCCATAGTGAGCGGTGTGCTTACCCAACCGAGTTTACTGACAGGAGATGCCTCGTAGAGTGCTTCATAAAAATGTGCTTCGTAAGGTATGGACCAGGCTTTATGATCACCGGTCAATGCAAACTCTGTGAGTTCATCCATGATCACAAAGTCTTTTAATGCTTCCTGTTCCGGAAATTCGTAGCGGAAGCCGAACCCGTCATTGAACAGCCGGAACACAACATTGAATTTTCGTTTGGGGGCGGATGTTTTCTGTACGCGAATGGTCATCTCATGATAGTTGTTTTCCACAATCCGGTCTTCTCCCCAGATTTGTTCCCATGTCCCGCTGAATGAATGATGAAGAGCTTCAGTTATTTCCAGATGGCCAGCGAGTGTATCTTCTTTTAGGATAAACCCGAGGTGTGACTTATCGAGTATGGGCTTTCCATTTCGTGAGAGTTCATAATAGAGTTTTCCGTTTTCTGTTTCTACATGCAGGCAGAGATTACCATCGGGAGAACTTACAGAGAGTTGCGATGCCGGATTGCAACCTGTGCAGAGGAAAACGATAAAGCTTACCCATAACAGAGAATAATTAGGAAGTCTTTTCATGATTTCTTTCTTATTTTTATATAGTCCAGTTCAAAGCATCCGCCTTTGGACGTACTGTTCTGAATGATTATATAATTAATACCGTTTTGCAGGGATATTTCTGTCTCCGCAGTTTGCCAGGCTGTTTTGTCAGCCTGTACAGGAAGTTGCAACAATTTCTCTATCGCCATATCATTGACGATAATCAAAGCCGCTGCGTCTGTTGCTCCTGTATTTCGATATCTGATTTCCAGCGGATAGTCCCCTGTTTGGGGAACTTCCACTGTAAAGAGTACATTGGCGCCGGAGTTTTCAAGTCCTGTGACGTAGCCGGCACCACTGTAAGTATTCTCTTGTTTGCCATCGTTATCCTGTCCGGATTCGGATTCCTTGCAGGATAACAGGAGACAAGCCATTAGTAATAGATTGTAGTACTTCATTTACTTGATTGATTTTGCTCCACCCCTTACGGAAGCTGTTTCTGCTTCTATTTTCAGGGTGTTGTGTTGAATACGGATTACTTTACATTCATGGGGTCGCAATTCTACAGTGTATGTTCCCGACATACCTCCCAAGTCTTTGCGTTCCCATAAATCCCGTACATTGACGGCTTGCCCGTCTTCAATGCCCAGTTCACGACGGAAGTCAATGCTGCGTGTCTGTGGAGTACTTTCACGGTTGAATAATCCTACCACCCAATCTCCGTTAGGCAACTGGCCGATCCATCGGGAACTGTTTGCTGCATCCCGAAAGTCGTAACTCAATGGTTTGGCGGCAAAACCGAGACTGTTCAACTCGTTCATTTCCGGATTCTGGTAAACCCAGGCGTGATCTCCAATCGTATCATACTGGTCGGCAATGGCAAGTGCAGAACCTCCCATAATCATCAGCGAGAAAAGGAAGCGGCGTTCGTTGTCATTTGCCAGTTTATTCATGCGCATAAAGTCACCGTCCAATATCATTTGCCCTCGTGCACCGACATCGGCAAAACCAATGAATCCGTCGAAAGCATTACCGAATTGCGGCCAATGGTCTTTCTGCTGCCCGCGGCGGCGGTTGCTGACAAAGTCCCAGTCACCGTCGAAGCAGTCATCGTCAATGCGTATCATATCCCCGTATTTCAATTCCGTCTTGGCATGATTATAACAATGAGGCATCACAAGACTGAGGAAAAGATCATCTCCGGCAGCTTCGGCAATCCATGCCAATGCTTGTTCGTAGCGGCGGGTGCCATAGTTGGTTTCATAGTTTTCCAGGAAATCTATGCGAAGATAGGCGACACCCATTTCCTTGAAATAGCGGACATAATTCTGAATCCATTCTTTGGCTCCCGGTTTATCCACATCCACCCAATACAGAGGATCGTTGAACGATTTGTATCCCACAATGTCTCGGGTATGGTAAGAAGTTCCTTTTACAGGCAGATTCTGTTCATAGGCGGCACGGGTCAGCCACATGGGGTTGTAATAGACTCCCATCTTCATGCCCCGTTCTTGCAGGTATTTAGTCCAGTAGCTGAAACCGTTTTTCCAGTCACTGTTGTACTTGGTGATATAGCCGTTCTCATTGACGGTTTGTGCAGCTTCTATCCATCCGTCGTTGCAGATCATGTCGTAACCGTAGGGTTTGAAAGTCTTCTCCATCCAGTCGATGTTTGCTTTCCAGCGCTCCTCACTGAGAGGAACGTTGGTTACAAAACACTCTTCGTAGGCAATCCAGTATCTGGGTCCCGTACCGTGACGGGTGAAGGGACTGTCACGGGCTATGGAAGACTGGGGACAGGATGATAAGAATAAGGCTGCAAAACCTAATAGTAACTTCAAATGGTTCATAATGGTAAAGTTTGGGGGTTAATTCACTTTTTCTACTTTCAGTTTCAGAGTTTGGGTATTTACGGTTAACTTGTATTTGCCGTCCGTTCCTTCGGGAATACCCCAGAAGTGGTCGCGCAGGTTGCCTTCCATTTCTGAACATTTAAACATGGGGTATTCACCGGGTGTCACAATCTTGACGTTTCCGTTATGGTCTACACTTTCAGGCACCAGATAATTAACCTTATCCCAATCTCCCTTTTCAAGGCAGAATTTGAATTGCTTGTTTTCGTCACTGTAGATCAGGTTTACCTCTGCCGTATAGATTCCTTCTTCATCCGGATCGGGTGTTAGTCCGGTCGGATTGCCGGAGTCCCATCCGAATGCACTTCCTAAACCATAAATTGTCTTTATCTCCGGTTCCGGTTCTTCTGTTTCATCGCTGATCTTTTCGAGGGTTAGTTTCAGCTTCTTTACGTTCACTGTAATCCGATAGGTGCCATCGCTTCCTTCGGGTATTCCCCAGAAGTGGTCGCGCAGGTCGCCTGTCATTTCGGAGCACATCAGCATATCGTATTCTCCGGGAGTGATGACTTTCACGGCAGTACCATCATCTGTTGAAGTAGGTACCAGATAACGTACTTTGTCCCAGTCTCCCTTTTCGAGGATGAATTTGAATTGCTTGTTCTCTTCGGAGTATTTGATGACTTTATCTATGGTGAACGTATTCTGCTCAATCAACTTCAGTTCTGTGGGGACATTGGAATCCCAACTGAATATAGTGCCGAGTCCGTACAGTTGCGTGTAGTTTTCAATGGGTTCCACTACAACAATTTCTTTATCTTTCTCGCATCCTGCCAGTAGGGGGAGGAGGGCAAAGATGAATATAAGCTTATTGATTATTTTCTTCATGGTTATCTGATTTTAAATTGTAAGTTGTTATATCCGAGAGCCTTTCATCGGCATTTGAGTTCCCTTTGAGGAAACAGTTTGTTTCCCGGTGTGAAACTGGTAGTTTCAAGGCATGAAACTCCTGGTTTCAAGCAATGAAACTGTTGGTTTCTCGGTATGAAACTGAGAGTTTCAAATGATGAAACTATTGTTCACCTAAGGGGATGTTTTTTACCGGTTCGTATTAATTATATCCCGGGTTCTGTTTCAGTGTATGATCCGCTCCCATCATATCCCGTGGGATAGGGAAGATATCCCAGTGTGAGTCTGCATCGGGCTTCTTGTCCCACCATTTTTCCGTACAGTACAATCCCCAGCGGATAAGATCAGTCCGGCGTCGTCCTTCGGCAAGGAATTCACGTCCCCATTCATCGTAAAGCTCATCTTGCGTCAGGGTTACTGTACCTTCGGGTTTGTACAGGTATTCTGCCCATGTATCTTGCGGATAGTTACGTTTGCGTACCGCATTCAGCAGTTTTGCAGCCCCGTCCACATCGTTTGCTTTGAATTTACATTCCGCCAGTGAGTAATAGATTTCCGCCAGACGAATTTCATTGTAATCGGCTTCGCGTTTACCCGCGTCTTCGTCACTGTAGATGGGATACTTCACAAAATGCCATCCGGAGTTATGGTCGCCGGTATTCATGTTTGAAGTGCGGTCGGCGGGAAGTTGATCCGGAGCGAGTTCGTGAAATACTCCTACCTGGTCGCGGATGTAGATCTCATATCCTCCTACGGGGGAAGTTACTTTCTTTTCGGTGCCGTCATCGGCGATATAAGGCAGGTAGCCATAAAGGAACATACCTTCACGGGTACTGTTGCCCAGGTTCTTATACATGGTCAGGCGATAATCTTTCGGATATTTCTTGAATTTGCTGACAAATTTACCGAGTTTGAAGTTGTATTCATTATTATTCAGGTCGAGACTGGGTTGCAAGGCATATTTGGTATTGAAGTCTCCTTGTTTGAAAGCACCGAAGTAGAAACGCGCATTGACAGGGACGGCCCACCAGTATGTATCACCCGAATAGTGCCAGTAACTACGCCCGTAGGACGACGGGAAAGCAAAGATGGTTTCGTTGCATTTATCGTTTGTCCAGTCGAAAACTTCGTCCCAGGTCTTTCCCAGTTCGTAGAAGCCATAGTCACCGTCCAGAATATTTTGGGCATAGGTGGCGCATTCCGTATATTTAGAAGTGCCGGTCCATTTTTCTGCATTCAGATAGAGGCGTACTAACAATGCGGCTGCACCGGCTTTGGTCCATTGTCCTTGTGCTATCCCGTTTCCGGCATTACCATTTTTGGCAGGCAATGCTTCGATAGATGTCTTCAGTTCCGTTTCGATAAAGCTGAACAGTTCCTGCGGCGTCACTTGCCCGACGGAGTTCTTGCTCTGATCCAGGCTGACAGCTAACGGTACATTGCGGAAAGCATCCAGCAGACGAATGTAGAACCATGCGCGTAATGCTTTGTTCTGCGCGATGAAGTTATCCATTTCCGGCTGTGACATATTGAATTTGGCAGGGTCCAGTTTTTGCAGGTCATCTATGACGGAATTGGCCTGCATAATTCCGGTGAAACAGTTTTCCCATTCACTTTTGATGGATTCATTGTCGGCAGCCCAGGTGTGGTAGTGCAGATATTGCCATTTGGCATTGTCATACCACCAGCCATCGCGTGCCCAGGTACCCAATTGATCGGCACAACACTCTTGCAAAACCTGGCGCGGCCCGATGCTGTAGAATCCATGTTCGAAGGGGCGGAATGTAGCTTTGATAATATCATCCTTTGTATTGTAATAGTTGGTAGACATAATTTGGTCGTATACCGTTTCCGTAAGGTCGGTGCATGCGCTGAGGGAGCCGAGAAGCAATGCTCCTGCCAGCGAACCGGTTAATATATTCTTGAGTTTCATATTTCTATTGTTTTTAAGGTTATACATTTAGAAGTCTAATTGAACACCGAACATTACCTGTGTAGTGGAGGGATAGTATCGGCGGGTACCTTCCGTACCGTTCAGGTTCACACCCGGAGTCAATCCGTTGGTCTGGTAAGTCGAAGGATCTACACCATTGAAACCTGTAATGGTGGCAAGATTCTTTCCGGTGACGTAGAGGCGGGCACTGTCCAGCCATTTGTTATTGATCTGGAAAGTGTAGCTTAGGGTTACCATATCGAGCTTCACATAGTCGCCGCGTTCAATGAAATAGTCGGTCAGCACATTCTTACCTTTCTTAATGGCCGCATTCTTGGTATATGCTTTTTTCAGCACATTGCTTTGCATACTGGGAATGCCCCAATAGAAGTCGTGTACATTGAAGAGGTCGAAGCCGAAAGCACCACGCAGGAAGATGGTCAATCCCCAGTTCTTATACGTCAAGGTATTGGTCATGGAAGCTGTGAACTTGGGAAGTCCGTTACCGGTTACCCGTTTGTCTTCTTCTTTGGCATCAGATATTTTAATCATCTCCGTATTGTCTTTGTTCCATACTACCCAGTCGCCATCGGCATCAATACCGGCATATTTCCAGGTGTAATAATTACCCAGGCGTTGTCCTTCTTCTATGCGTTGCAACTTGCCCGGTTGATTCGGACTTTCCATATTCGCCAGATCGTAATAGTTCTGTCCGGTGAACTCGTTGTTGGAGAATTTGAGGAACTTGTTCTCATTGGTGGCGCCTACCAGATTGACGGTATAGCTGAAATCTTTCATCTTCACCGCCTGGATATTCAGATCGACTTCAATACCGGTGTTGCGCATGGTACCTACATTGACAAAAGTGGTAGAGAACAAGTACGGAGGAACGGGCACATTGTAGTCGCCCAGCAAATCTTGTTGCTTACGGTTGTAGTAATTGACCGAACCGCTCAATATTCCTTTAAACATGCTGAAGTCCACGCCGATGTTCCAGTTTTTACCTTTTTCCCATTTCAGCCCCGGATTAGGATTCTTACCTGCACCCCATACAGTGAAGTACTGACCGTTGTAGTAGTAACTGCCGAAACTGCTCATGGTAGACAAAGACAGGTAATTACCGAAATCCTGATTACCGGTTACACCGTAGTCACCACGTATTTTCAGGTCATCAATCCATGTGATGTCTTTCATGAAAGCTTCTTCGCTGATACGCCAACCGGCAGATACAGCGGGGAAATAACCCCATTTATTGTCATCTCCGAAGCGGGAAGAACCTTCGTATCTCAAAGAAGCGGTCATCAGGTAGCGGTTTTTGTAGTCATAGCTCAGGCGGCCGAAGAAAGCAATCAGTTTAGAATCGCTTTTGTTGGTACCCATTTCGTTGCGTCCTTCTTCCTTGGCCCATTCACCGGAACCGAGGTTGTTGTACAGAAGTCCGTCAGAAGAGAAATCCTTATTGGCGGCATTCAGACCTGAATTCTGGAAGTATTGATACGAGTAGCCTACCATGGCGCGGGCACGGTGTCCCTTCAATTCCATAGCGTAGTTGCCCAGCCATTCAAGACTATGCTGGCGGTACTTGCTGTAAGTGCGGCTGGCTTCTCCTTTATAGTCGTTCTTCATAGCCAGGCGGCTTGTGGAAGGACGGAACCAGTAGTCGAAATTATCCGATTGCTGGTCGGCAAAAGTCAGTTGCGTACTGAGGGAATGAATGGAATGACCATCTTTGGCGAGTAGGGGAAGTAAGTTTAGCTTCACAGTGGCATCCCAGTCCAATAGTTTGGTTTCACCACCGTTTTGTTCCAGCTTCAGTTCCTCTACAGGATTCCATAAGGCTTCCTGCCCGGTGAAGTCAGAATAAAGATTCGGATTTTCCGGATCAAACAGTGGGGTAGTGGGGTTGGCATCCATGGCTATCTTGAATGCATCCCAGGAAGAATTTTCACGGTAAGCGATACGCGGTGCGATATTTACGGAGAAATCTAACAGTCCGTTTTTAGTGGTATGGTTGATAGAGGCGCGTGCACCATACTCTTCGCGACTGGAACGTATATCGATACCGGTTGCATTGCGGTAATCCACACTGACGCGGTAATTACTCTGACTGGTGCCGCCGGACAATGTGACGGTATGCTGGTGGGTGAAACCGGTACGGGTAATCTCGTCAATCCAATTGGTAGCTCCACCCAAATCACTGGTCGGATTGTTGGGAACACGGTATTCGCGGAACTCTTCGGCAGTCAGTTGGTCGAGTTCATGCAGAGGAATACTGGCGGTCAGCATACCATTATAGGTCGCATGGAATTTACCGTCGCGTGATCCCTTCTTGGTTGTGATGACGATTACACCGTTACTACCTCGTGTACCGTAGATAGCGGAGGCTGCACCGTCTTTTAGAATATCCATGGAGGCGATATCGTTGGGATTGATATTCGTCAGGTTACCACCGGGAATGCCGTCGATTACGATCAGCGGGCCCAATCCGGCAGCACGTGAGGAAATGCCGCGAATCTGGATACTTGCCTGGTTGTTAGGGTCGGCGGCAGCTGTGTTGGTTACGGATACACCGGCCACTTTTCCCTGTATCATCATGGAAGGGTCCAGACTGCTGATATGGAGAAAATCCTTACTGGAGATGTGTGATATGGCAGAAGTAAGTTCTTTCTTATCCAGCGTTCCGTATCCGATAACGACTACTTCGTTCAGAGCCTGCACATCGTCTTCCATACGAATATTGATAGTCTTACGCCCGTCTACTTTCACTTCCTGTGTTTTGTAACTGATGAAGGAGAAGCGCAGGGAACTTGTGGGGCGGACGGTCAGCGAATATTTACCGTCGACATCAGTTATGGCTCCGTTAGTGGTTCCTTTTTCTGCAACGGATACGCCAATCAGAGGTTCATTGTTGGTGTCCGTCACTATTCCTGATACTTTGACTGTTGCATTTTGGGCGTTCATTAATGCAGGGAGTAGGAAGAACATTCCAAGGAGTACATGAAAGTACATTTTCCAAGGATAAATCTTAGTTTTCTTTTTCATGGTACAATGATTTAAATGAGTTAATAGGTTCAATGAATTTTTTCCTTGGGACAAATGTATTTCGTATGGGCGGGAGAAAAAAGCAATGAAGACGGGATATAGAATGATAAAAGGAGGAATACGTTGATATTCAAATCAATGCATTCCTCCTTCCAACAGAAAATTAAGGTCTGTTTTAGAGCCTTTTCAGAGATATTGCGGGGCTAAATTCCTTTTTTTATTTGCATAATGTATTCTTCGAACTCTTCTTTCGGCACAATTGTTTTTCCTTTTACCCGTGCCTTATATACATATATAGTATTAATAGATAAGTTGAGGAATTTGGCAATCCGCTCGTTTTCGGTTACTCCCAAACGAATCAGGGCGAAGATGCGCAATTCTGGTGGCAGGTTGCCTGCCTCATCCAGAATCACCTGGTCTTCCGGGCGGAAGAATTTATTGTATTCCGTCAGGAAATTCGGGAAGTTTCAGGAAAGTCTGGTCGAAGGATGAGAACATATTCTCCCGTTCGGACTTTATATCGAACTCCTTATGCGTGATTTGTAAATCATTGAATTGGCGTGCTTTCAATTTACGATCCTGCTTTTTCAGCAGATTCTCTACTTTGTCCAGGTAATCGGACTTGCCATAAAGAGACTGGAAGATATATTGGTCCTTAATCTCGTTGGACTCTTGCAGTTTTCCATTCACTTCTGATATTTCATTGAATTGCTGCTGAATGGATTGTTTGGCAGTTTTCAGCTTTTTCATCTGCTTATAAATGATGGACAGGGTGACTAAAAGAGAGATGACCAGCAGGCTCATTACCGCCAATGATATTGTAACTTCCCTTTTCCTTTCTTCTATCAGGGTGAGGCGTTGCTTCTCAATGATGGGGAGTATAGTGTTTATTTCCATCTTACGGTGTCGGGCATTGTAGAAATTTGTTTCCTCCAGTGCTATCTGAATGTATCTGCTGGCACGTAATACGTCTCCTTTGCCATACAGATAACTCGAAAGTTCTTTTTTAGCAGTCGTTTCCCGCGTGGCGGAGCGTATATCCTGTATAGCTGATAGTGCCATGTAGTAAATGGCGTGTTCAAATCTCCCATCCCTATGTACATACGTCCCAGCATGGAGTAGATGATTGCTTTTTCATGCGGACAAACGTCGTAATCATTCAGCATTTGCTTGTACATCTGTATTTTCTTCTCATTGTCACCTACACTGAATTTGAAAGCTTCTATTTTCTGGTGGTAGAAAGTGTGGTCGGGGGTATACAGTAGGGCGGAGTCACAGTAGAGGGTTATTTTCTTGTTGTAATCAGCATTGAAAGGGGTACCTTCATTGTAACTGCTCATATCGGAATACAATCTCATACAGAGCTGGTAGTATTCCGATTTAATGGAGTCCGGGGCATTTGCAACATGAATGGAACGCATCATGTCATATGCTTCTTTGAATAAACCGGTGGAAAGGTAACAATAAAACAGGTTACAATCTGCCTGAATAGATAGATTCTTATCGGTCAGGCGGTGTGATATTCCCTCTGTTTGTATGGCGTAGGAGTAAGCTGAATCGTATTGATAAGTGATATATTCATTAAACAGACGGTTGCAAAGGTTATACTTTTCCTGCTGGTTCTTGACGTATCGGAATTGCTGTTTGATGTCTTCTAACTTCTTTTCTTTTTGCTGGTAGTAGATTTCACGGTGTTCTATCTCGCTATCGAGGACAGAGAGTATAGAATCCACACGTTCTTTGGCGGATAATCCAATAATCTGGCATAGGAGCAGGAGGCTGAATAGGTATTTCATGATATGATGTGGGTTAAGAAAGTACTGCAAATTTAGAGATTTATTTTAAATATTACTTGTGAGTAAGAAAAAATAGTCGTTAACTTGTTTATAGAAACTGATATAAAGTAAGAGTATATGTGAATATGTAATTTTGTTGATGAGCAATAGGCGTGTCATTGGGAAAAACGTTATCTTTGGATCATAAAAGTAAAAGGTATGAGCCGTAACTTAAGAGCAATAACTATGTACGAATGGGCTAATGAAATGAACTGTGCCGTAACCGTATGTGACACAGAGGGAGTCATCCTTTATATGAATGAGAAAGCATGTTGCACGTTTGCCAAACATGGCAATCTGATAGGTAAGAATCTATTTGATTGTCATAACCCGCAATCGCAGGACAAGATACGTGAACTGCTTGAAACGGGAGGTGTCAATGCTTATACCATTGAGAAAAACGGAGTCAGGAAGATGATTTATCAGACGGCATGGAAACAAGATGGTGTGGTGGGAGGTCTGGTAGAGATTTCGATGGAGATACCCGGAGAGATGCCCCACTATGTGAGGAAATGAATCGTAAAATGGAAAGGTGATCATGCATGATGTGTTGCGAAGGCACTGAACGAAAAATCATACATATAGATATGGATGCGTTTTACGCATCCGTAGAGCAGCGTGACAATCCCGAGTTGCGCGGAAAACCTATTGCAGTGGGGTATGCGGAAGAACGGGGAGTAGTGGCGGCTGCCAGTTATGAGGCACGTCGCTATGGAGTACGTTCGGCCATGGCGTCGACGAAAGCAAAACGGATGTGTCCGCAACTTATCTTTGTTCACGGACGGATGGAAGTGTATCATGAAGTCTCCCGGCAAATCCATGAAATTTTCCACGAATATACAGATATCATTGAGCCACTGTCACTGGATGAGGCTTTTCTGGATGTGACAGAGAATAAGCCCGGTATTTTGTTGGCTGTAGATATTGCCAAGGAAATCAAGCAGAAAATACGGAATGAACTTAATCTTGTAGCATCTGCCGGCATATCCTACAATAAATTCCTGGCAAAGATTGCTTCGGATTATCGTAAGCCGGACGGGCTGTGTACCATCCATCCCGATCAGGCGATGGATTTTATTGCGCGTCTGCCTATCGAGAGTTTCTGGGGGGTAGGTCCGGTGACGGCAAAGAAAATGCACTCATTGGGTATTCATAACGGCGAACAGTTGCGTGCATGTTCGCAGGCTATGCTGCTGCGTGAGTTCGGGAAGGTAGGAGCATTGTATTATGATTGTGCCCGAGGAATCGATCTTCGTCCGGTAGAGGCGGTACGTATCCGTAAGTCCATTGGTTGCGAACATACTTTGGAGAAGGATATTTCGCAACGCTCATCGGTTATTATCGAACTGTATCATGCGGCAGTGGAACTGGTAGGACGTCTGGAACATAATGATTTCAAAGGAAATACACTGACGTTGAAAATCAAATTCCATGATTTTAGTCAGATAACCCGGAGCATAACCCAATCCAAAGAACTAATTACTCTTGATGTGATCCTGCCTTTGGCTAAACAACTGCTGAAGGAGGTGGATTATGAACATCATCCCATCCGGTTGATAGGGCTTTCCGTTTCCAATCCACGGGAAGATACCGGGGAAAAAGGCGTTTGGGAACAGTTGAGCTTTGAATTTAGTGATTGGAAGTAGGTGTTTTTTTATGAGTTATCTATTGTTACGTTTATTGCTACGGTCTATTAATTCTAAAGCGTTGAATTTACATACTGTGACACAATCCCCGCAGGCAGTACATCTTTCAGGATATTCTACTGCTATATGCGCTCCTGTACTGTCGTTTACTAAATCCAATACTTTGTGATGACATCTTTTCATACAGCGTTTGCATCCGGTGCATTGATTATCAACTACATGAACAACTTTACTCTTTGCACGTTTACGCCTGTGAAAATGACCGAGTATAAAGAACAAGATCAGGCTTGCTAAAATAATATATAATGTATTCATTTCTTTTGCAGATATTGTTTCAATGATTTTGTTACGCCTGCAAAGTTACAACGGTGTAATTGGGTAGAAAATAGAATAAACAGGGAATATATTGGACTATTTGTGGAATTTTTGTCTGAAAGCTCCTGGGGATATTCCTGTGACTTTGGAAAAAAGGCGTGAGAAATAGGTAGGGTCTTCATATCCCAGAGAGAAAGCAATCTCTTTTACATCCATGTTTGTGTAATAAAGCAGTCGTTTAGCTTCCAGAACCACCTGTTGATGTATCCAATAACTTATAGGAAATCCGGTTGTGATTTTCACCGATTCGTTGAGGTGTGAAAGCGAATAATTTAATGCTTTAGCATATTGAATTGGACTTTTCAATGTTCTTACATTATCCAATAGTAATGCCTGAAATTGATGTGCTATAAATAGCGAACGGGTTTTGGAATAATGTAACTCTTCCTGTTGTTTGGAATATTGTTCTGCTATAATCCCTATAAATGCATTTGCTACATTTAATGTAATCTGTTCGCCGAAAGTAGTGGGCTTTTCCTGTATGATTGTATGCAGTAAATGAGCCGTTTGAGCCAGTTTATCTGAAAAGGATGAGTCTGACATTATCGGTTTTTGTGTAGTAAGTTGTTTCTCAAACTGGTTTCTGAAATGATTTTCGATTAATACAGGGTCTATAGCCAAAAAATATCCTTTCGCTTTTCGCATTACAGGTGTGAAGTGTACTTGGCCGGGGCGGACATAAAATACTTGTTCTCCCTGTACTCGGATGTCTTCAAAATCAATAGTCAATATTGTTTCTTCTGTATCTATGAATAGGAATAAATAATAATCATCTCGGTGAGCTATGTATTTTTCCGATTTTGTGTTTTCAGCATATTTACTATCAGTTTCATAATAACCGAATTGCATACCGAATGGTGTGTTAACATCCATTCGGTGCATGGGGATAGTTGGCTGTTTCTTTGTACTCATATATGCAAAAGTATTCATTTTAGCGAATATACAATAGCCAAAGGCAAACAAACTTTGATACTAAATGGATGATTTTGTACCCAACTACGGATAATTGAATACCTCCGTTTTACCGTAACTTGCGTATCTTTGCCTCATCACAAAAAAGAAATCTAACTTTTTAATATCATGAAGAGAAACACGTTTTACCGTATTTTTATTCCCTTCTGCCTGCTTTTCATGGCAGGTATCTCCCGCACATGCATATACTGAACGAAATCTTTTGCAAAAAGCTGCCGGTAGTGAAGAACAACTGAAAGAAGCATTGGTGATGGATCAGAAGTGGGTACCTTATCCTGCTTATAACGACCGTGCCGGCTGGAACGAATTGCTGGGTACCAATAAAGAAAGCCTGATTCGTGCCGGAGAGAAAATGCTTAATTACGAATGGAAAGTAATCCGTGCTACCGATTACTTAGAGTATGAACGCAGCGGTGAACGGAACATTATGCAAAATCCCTATGAGGCCAACCGGAAAGCAATCAATGCCCTGATGCTTGCCGAACTTGCCGAAGGAAAAGGACGGTTTATCGACCAGTTGATAAATGGAGCATTTTACAGTTGCGAGATGACTTCCTGGGTACTTTCTGCCCATCTGGTACGCCAGAGCACCAAACGCTCTTTGCCCGATTATCGCGAACAGGTGATTGATCTGGGTTCGGGAAATTTCGGTTCCATGTTGTCGTGGGTATATTACTTCTTCCATGATTCTTTCGATAAAATAGATCCTGTAATCTCTCAGCGCTTGCGTCATACTTTGCAGGAACGTATTCTCGATCCTTATATGAACAATGACCGGGAATGGTGGATGGCTTTCCAATGGAAACCGGGAATGATTATTAATAACTGGAATCCCTGGTGTAACTCCAATGTATTGCAATGCTATCTTTTATTAGAGAATGACCGTGATCGTCTGGCAAAGGCTGTTTGGCGCAGCATGCAGTCGGTAGACAAGTTCATCAATTTTGTAAAGGCTGATGGTGCTTGTGAAGAAGGTCCTTCTTATTGGGGACATGCAGCCGGGAAAATGTATGATTATCTCCAGATACTTTCGGATGGAACAGATGGGAAAGTATCTCTTTTCAAGGAACCGATGATTCGCCGGATGGGAGAATATATCAGTCGTACGTATGTAGGAAACGGTTGGGTAGTGAACTTTGCGGATGCTTCTGCCAAGGGTGGAGGCGATGCACCGTTGATTTACCGTTATGGTCGTGCAGTCGGCAGCGAAGAAATGATGCAGTTTGCAGCCTATCTACTGGATGGCAAGCGTCCTTCTGTGCCTTTGGGCAATGATACTTTCCGCTCCTTGCAGTCCATATTATGGAATGGAGAACTGGAAAAGATGGCCGCTGCCCATACCATACCTGCTTGTACCTGGTATCCTGAAACGGAGTTCTGCTATCTGACCAATAAGTCCGGTTGGTTCCTGGCTACGAAAGGCGGATTCAATAATGAAAGTCATAATCATAATGATGTAGGTACATTTTCATTGTACGTCAATACGATACCTGTGCTGATTGATGCGGGGGTAGGAACTTATACACGTCAGACGTTCAGTAGCGAACGTTATACCATCTGGACCATGCAAAGTAATTACCATAACCTGCCGATGATAAACGGAGTACCCCAGAGTTTCGGTCAGAATTATAAGGCTACGGATGTCGTCTGCCAACCGAAGAAACGTTTTTTCTCAGCGAACATTGCGACTGCTTATCCGAAAGAAGCCGAGGTAAATAACTGGACACGTGCCTATTCATTAGGCGATAAGCAACTGACGATTACCGATAACTTCTCCTTGAAATCAACGAAAGAACCTAATCAGGTGAACTTCCTCACTTGGGGAAAGGTGGATATTTCCGTGCCCGGAAAGGTGACGATAGACGTACAGGGACAGAAAGTAACTTTGGAATATCCCGGTGAGTTCACAGCAACCGTTGAAACAATCAATTTGCCCGATACACGTCTTTCTAATGTTTGGGGAACGGAGATTTACCGTATTGCCTTGAAAGATAAAGATGCGCGATTAACAGGTAAGTATAAGTTTGTTATTAAATAAAAAAACTATATTTGCGTATTAGAATACAAGAAACGCAAAATTATGGGATGTTTTATGAATTTATTATGGCTGGTGTTCGGAGGTATTTTTACCGCTATAGAATACCTTGTTGCCAGTTTATTGATGATGATTACCATTATCGGTATTCCGTTTGGTATGCAAACTCTGAAAATGGCTTCACTTGCATTATGGCCTTTCGGTAAAACGGTGCGGAGTGGCGAACGTTCGGGTGGTTGCCTGTATATACTGATGAATGTATTGTGGATATTTCTGGGAGGTATCTGGATTTGCCTTTCTCATCTGGCATTCGGTGTGGTGCTGTGCATCACCATTATTGGTATCCCCTTCGGACTACAGCATTTCAAACTGGCAGGATTGGCTTTGACGCCTTTTGGAAAAGACATCATAAGCGACTGATAAAAGAAGAGGGCGAAAAACTTTTCGGTTTTCCGCCCTCATTCATTTTATTTAAAGGTGTTATTTTACATGGTAGCCTGCTTTGCGAGCAGTTTTTGAAGTTTGCCATTCAAAGCCTGGCACATAGTTCCGTTTCCCATTGCTTGATAGCGTTTGATACGGTACTGTAACATAAAAATTTCATTTGCATTCTTTTTCATAATTGTCATCTTTTTGTGCTTTCCGCGTTTCGGAAAGCGGGTTTTACATCTTTTCTTTTATCTTATTAACGCTGCAAAGATACGAATTGTTCACGATAAATATGTTTTAAAACATAAAATAATGCACTTTCTCCTCGTTTTTCTTTAGAAACGCCCGGTTTTGCTATATGCATATTACAAAAGTGTGACTAAAAATGGAATAAATGACCTATGTACGATCTATTAATAATTTATATACCTTTGTAGCATCTTACACATAATCAACCCTTACAAACAGGAAGTCATAATGATAAATAAACTGTTGACACTTTTACGAAGCCCTTATCCATCATTGGTGAAGAGATGGAAAAGCGTGATAATACCTTCACTTATAGTGTTTCTGATCCTTTTTGTGTTGCAGCCTTTTGGCATTTCTATGATGGGAGGCTATAAATTCTGGGTAGTGTTAGGTTATGGAGTGGTTTCTTCATTGGCACTGAGTATCTCCACGTATTTGTTTCCTGCTTTGTTTCCCCGTTATCATAGTGAGAAGAACTGGACATTAGGTCGAGAATTGTTAGGAACTTTGGGAGCTTGTTTGCTGATTGCGATAGGTAACTGTTTCTATACGGCTTGGGTATTTGGTTCATTCATACTGAGCTGGAAAGGATTTCTGATAAGTCTGGCTTGGGTGGCGGTTCTTGCTCCTTTCCCCATAATCTTCTTTTTGATGTGGAATCGTAATTTGCAGCTGGTACGTAATCTGAAGGAGGCAACGGAGATCAACTACGCTCTTGCGAAAAGAGAGAATACCCAGAAGGAGAAGATTCGGACAAGGAATGAGGAACAGATAGGAGAGAGTAGTGCAGTAGAAGAAGTGGCAGAAGAAGAAGAAGAAACTCCTATGCAGTTGGTTTTCTCCGGCGGAACGAAAGAAATGCTGGAAGTGGATGCCCATACCTTATTTTATGTAGAAGCAGAAGGGAATTATATAAGAGTAGCTTACAGTAGTGCGGATAAGATGCAGCAAAAGTTAGTGCGGGCTACTATGAAGCAGGCAGAAGAAGCGGTTGCCGCCTGTTCGTTCATTGTCCGTTGTCACCGGGCCTTTCTGGTGAACATACGCACTGTGGTAAAAGTAGATGGAAACTCACAAGGATACCGTTTGAGACTGGAAGGATGTACGGAAGAAGTTCCGGTTTCCAGAGGCTATGCAAAAGAGATAAAAACGCTGATAGAAGGGGGGACGGAAGGGTAGTCATTCGTCACAGAACAAAGAAAAATATAGCTATTCGTCACAGGAGGAATGCTGTTTGTCACATATCCGGGCAGTCTGTCCCGGATATTTTTTTGCCTGAAATTCTTAGTCTATGTTTGCTGACGGAAATCGTAAAGAACATAGATTAAATGAAAAGATTGATTCTACTTTTTAGTGTAAGTGTATTGCTGACGGTGCAGCACTTGGAAGCGCAGACAGCTGTGACAGATACCGTTTTCTTGCAACTATACAATGACAGTGTAGATTTGAACGAAGTGGTAGTGAAAGGTAAAAAAACACCTGTTGCCAATAGTCGTTGGAGTGATATGAGTCCAGTGGAACTGGTGACTGTGGGAGGTGCAAACGGTGATTTGTATCAGGCATTGCAGACACTGCCGGGCACGCAGGTACAAGGAGAAAGTGGCCGTCTGCTGGTGCGCGGCGGAAGTAGTGATGAAACACAGACATACATTGACGGAATGCACGTCTTGAATCCTTATACGGCTACAGGTATAAACTCACCGGCACGCGGACGTTATTCCACTTTTATGTTCAGTGGTGTCAATCTGGAATCGGGCGGGGCTCCGTTGGAATACGGGGATGCACTCTCGGCTGTGTTACCATTGGAGACAAAGGATAAGAGCCCTATCAATAAGTTAGGCATCAATGCCTCTACGGTAGGCTTCGGTGGAGGAGGTACACGGGCTTTCGATAAAGGTTCGCTTTCGGTGAACCTGGATTATCAGGACTTGTGTGTCTATGATCATATCTATTCAGGACGTACGGATTTTGAAGATCCCTACCGGATGATGACCGGATCGGCACAATTCCGCTATCATCCCGATGATGCTACGCTTTTCAAGATTTATGGCGGCTATGATCATACTGACTTTTCCAATTATGAAGGTGCTGAACGTAGACTGTTTGATTTGAATGAGAATAATTTCTATCTTAATACAACTTTCCGTAAGCGTACTTCCGGTGGATGGAACTGGTTTGCAGGTGCAGCATTCTCTTTCTTTGAACAGAAGATAGGTAATGTATCACTTTCGGCAGATCATTGGATGGAACAACAACAGGAACTTCATGCAAAGGCAAAAGTGTTCAAGCGTATTTCTCCGGCTTTTCGTCTGGATATGGGAGTGGAGAGTTTTATCCGCCGGTATGAGAATCGTTATCAATATCAGATGAAAGAGGCGGAGGGAATAGATAGCCATTATAAAATGAATCCGACGATCAGTGCAGGCTTTCTTTCGGCAACTTACTATCCAGTGGAGCAACTGAAGGCGGAACTTTCTGTCCGCACAGAATATACTTCATTGAATGAAAAGGTGAATTTCTCACCCCGCCTGGCTGTTAATTACTATTTGGGAGATGTAGTACTCTCTGCTACGGCGGGACGATATACACAGTTGCCGGTTAGCAGATTGCTGGCTCAGGAGAACAAGTTGAAATCGGAATCATGCATTCAGTATAATGTGGGTGCACAGTATGAGGGTGATGGACGTTTCTACAAAGCTGAACTTTATTATAAGAAATATGATCGTCTGGCATTGGTGGAAAAGGGAACGGTAGATGCAGCGGAAGTGTTGACTTCCGGTGGTTATGGCTACAGTAAAGGTTTCGACTTGTTCTTTAATGACCGTGTCCTGCTGAAGAATCTGGAATACCAACTTTCCTATACATATAATATTGCCAAGCGGAAGTTTCAGGAATATACGGAACTGACTACTCCGCAATATGCCACTCGGCACAATGCATCCGTAGTGCTGAAGTATTCCATTCCGCGGATCGGCACGATAGTCGGTTTGACGAACCGTTTCAGCAGTGGGCGCCCCTATCATAATCCGGATTTACCGGGCTTGATGAATGATCATGTGAAGCCTTATAACAGTCTTGATCTCGGACTGACATTCCTGCCCAGTAAGAAGGTGATTATCCATGCTTCTGCTACCAATATCCTTTGTCGGAAAAATGAATTTGGGCGGGTGAATAATAAAGCTATTCTGGCTTCAAACGATCATTTCTTCTATATCGGGGTGTTTATCACACTTGGGAAGAAGGCGGCTTATGATGTTTCTAATTTCTAATTTAATTAAAAGAAAGGTCCGCGTTCGTCCGCCTAATCCGCGTTGTCCGCGTATCTATTTATAAACTCTTTAAAAACAATTCAAATGAAAGCAATGATTATTAGTTTCGTATGTGTTTTGACTTTTGCAACTCAAAGTCTGTCTGCACAAAATCTTACTCTGGAAGTACGTGGTATTGAAAATGTGGCTGGTAAACTTTATGTCGCCATCTACAACTCTCAGGAGACATTCATGAAGAAGCCGCTTGCCGGTTTTGCAGTAGAGGTGAAGGATAAAGTAGTGTCTATCCCTTGTAAAGGGCTTCCGGTAGGAACTTATGCCTTTTCCATGTATCAGGATGAGAATGGAAATGGTAAATTGGATACCGGTGCTTTCGGTATTCCTGTGGAGAAGTTTGGTTTCAGCAATGATGCCGAAGGCGTTATGGGCCCCCCTTCCTACGAAAAATGCAGTATTACCTTCTCTGAGGATACAACTTTAGTGGTACATCTGAAATAAACTTCAGATAATTCTTTAACTTTGTAGCTCACACCTTAATTAATGTAAGTATTATGAGACGAGCTACACAACTTTTCGGAATATGCTGGCTACTTTGTCTGCTTGCTGCCTGTGGAGAATCCCATTTCATGACCGATGCCTCGTATCGTTCGCGCGTGGAGCAGGACTTTCAGCAAAAGAAGGCTCTGATGCCGCAGGGAGAACTATTTGCAATACTGGATGATACTTCGCTGAGCACTTATGAGCAGGAAGCCCTGGAATTCCTTTATGCCTATATGCCACTGGCGGATATTACTGATTATTCCGGTGAATTTCACTTAATGAATATCCGCGCATCCCAGCGTGCCGCAGAGGAAATGCCTTGGGGAAAGACCATTCCCGAAGATTTGTTCCGACACTTTGTACTTCCGGTGCGGGTGAACAACGAACAACTGGATAGTGCGCGGGTAGTGTTCTATAAGGAGTTGAAAGACCGTGTGAAGTCCCTTTCTTTATACGATGCCATCTTGGAAGTGAACCATTGGTGTCATGAGAAAGCTGTCTATATGCCTTCCGATGCCCGTACCAGTTCACCACTGGCAACAGTGAGTACTGCTTACGGGCGTTGTGGCGAAGAATCTACCTTGCTGGTGGCGGCACTTCGCTCGGTAGGCATTCCGGCACGGCAGGTTTATACACCACGATGGGCACATACGGACGATAACCATGCATGGGTGGAAGCCTGGGCAGATGGTAAATGGCATTTCCTGGGTGCTTGCGAACCGGAACCGGTACTGGATCTTGGTTGGTTCAATGCACCTGCCAGTCGCGGAATGTTGATGCATACAAAGGTTTTCGGACGTTATGAAGGAAAAGAAGAAGTAATGTCCGTTAACCCCACGTATACGGAAATCAATGTGATTGATAATTATGCGCCTACAGCGCAAGCCAAGGTTATGGTGAAAGATGAAGCGGGAAATCCGGTTCCTGACGCCTGCGTGGAGTTCAAACTCTACAATTATGCGGAATTCTATACCGTAGCAACGAAATATACCGACGACAGCGGTATGTGCGGACTGACTGCCGGAAAAGGGGATATGCTTGTCTGGGCCTCCAAAGATGGCCGTTTCGGTTTTTCCAAACTTTCTTTTGGCAAGCAATCGGAACTGACTGTAACCCTTGATAAGAAAGCGGGTGACAGCTTCACGGTAGATGTTGATATTGTGCCTCCTGCAGAAAGTGCCAACTTACCCGAAGTGGCGCCGGAACAGCGGGCGGAAAATGACCGCAGACTGGCGATAGAAGACTCTATCCGTAATGCCTATGTCGGTAAGTTCATCTCGGAAGAGGCAGCACGCAATTTTGCGAGAGATTATAAGTTAGACCGGGATGCAGTAGCCAAGATTCTGGTTGCCGCCCGTGGAAATTACAGAGTAATTCGTGAGTTCATGACTCGTTTGCGTTCTGATAACTCCAGGAAAGGAGGGATAGACCTCTTGCAGCAGATTTCGGCAAAAGACCTTCGCGATGTTCGTCTGGATGTGTTGATAGATCACATGCAGTCTCGTGTACGTACTACGAATGCCGGATATTTCCGTAAATATGTGCGCAATCCGCGCGTAAGCAATGAGATGTTGACTCCGTATAAAACTTTCTTTGGTAAAGTGATTTCGAAAGAAGATGTTGAGGCTTATGTGGCAGAGCCTATGAAGATGGTTGCATGGGTGGCAAAGAATGTTCAGGTGAACAAGGAATGTAATCTGGGGGCACCTCCTGTATCTCCCGAAGGTGTGTGGAAAGCACGTTTGGCCGATGCCCACAGTCGTGATATTTTCTTCGTGTCCATGGCACGCAGCATGGGAGTTCCTGCACGCATTGATGAGGTGACGGGTAAAGTACAGCTGATAACTGACGACGGAGCCATAGATGTGAACTTCGAAGCAGCCGGACAGGCACCTGCGCAGAGGGGCAGGCTTGCAGCTACATATACACCGATTCAGTCACTGGATAATCCGAAATATTATTCTCATTTCACTATTTCCAAAGTAACTCCGCAAGGTAATTTGCAGTTATTGTCTTACGACGAGGGTGACGCAGACATGGGTGGCGGCGTTACATGGAGCAGCTTGCTGAAGGAGGGAACGTCTCTGGATGCCGGAGATTATATTCTGGTAACCGGTACCCGCCTGGCAAGTGGTGGTGTATTGGCACAAATGACATCATTGAATGTGAAAGCAGGTGGACGTACAGAAACGAAACTGGTGATGCGTGAAAATAAAGATGAAGTACAGGTTATCGGAAACTTCAATTCGGAGAGCTTGTTCACAACATTGGAAGGCGGCAACAAGCAAAGTCTGCTTCAAGCCTGTGGCCGTGGATACTTCGTTGTCGGTATTCTTGGAGTGAATCAGGAACCTACAAACCATGCCTTACGGGATATCTCTGCTTTGAAAGCCGATCTGGAGAAATGGGGTAGAAAGCTTGTATTACTCTTCCCGAATCAGGAACAGGCCGGCAAATATCGTGCTGCTGACTTCCCCGATTTACCCAATACTGTGATTTATGGAATTGACACAGAAGACATAGCTCAACAGATTGTGAAGGATATGAAGCTGAAACGCAAAGATACATTGCCCATATTTATCATTGCTGATACCTTCAATCGCGTGGTATTTGTTTCACAAGGTTATACTATCGGCTTGGGTGAGCAGTTGATGAAAACGGTGAAAGGACTATGATGAAAGCAAAGCAAGGGCTATAAGATAAGAAACAGTAGAGTGGGAGAGGCTTATTTGCAAGCCTCTTCCATTTTTTGTATCAGTTCGGGTGAAGATAAGTTTTCCACTTGGTTTGTCAACAGAAAGCTGAAGTTATCTGCCAGTACTTCTTCCGGATCGATGATATAGCCGGTATTGCGTCCCATCTTATCATAGAAATCACTGGCTTCTTCCACAGAATAAATGATTGCTTTTCCATTTTCCTCTATTGCTTTTCCTGCGTTTTTGTCAATAGGAACGAGGCCGATATTAAGATATTGGAAAAAGTTTCCTCCTTCATAAGGTTTTGTTGCGTAGATTACCATGCAGCAATCTTTCTTTTCACCGTTGATGGTAAAAGTAGCATAACTGTCGTGGCGGATAACATCCGGATTGGAGATAAACCGTTCTTTCAACTCTTCGGGAAATTCTATTTCCTTCGGAAGAATATTAAAACCGATGATGCTGTACATCTTCTTGCGGAAATCCGGATTGTTTCGGGTAAGGACGTGAAATGCTTCATGTGCCAACAATTTGGTTACATATTCAGGATGTTCGAGCAACCTGTCGATAAGTACGATGTAAGTATCTCGGGTATATCCTCCCGCACCACCTTCTTCTTTTATCGTTGACTTTATCAGTCTGACTTCTTCCAGGAAAGGAAGTTTCAGCTCTTTTTCACGGATAATCTGATTGATGGATTGAGATGATTTCTGAAGCAGAGCCGTTTCCTCATCATTCCAATTACGGGTCTGTGCGCCGGCAAACTGCAAATATCCCTGTTTTCCGCCTTCGATGCCAACGGTGTGTGAAGCCAAGTCAAATGAGCTCCATCTGCGGATATGCTCGTCCTCTTTCTGAAGTAGGAGTGCGGCTTCTTCCTGTTTCAGGAAAGTAGGGACAATGCTGTCGGAAGTGGAGTTTGAGGAACTTTGATTTTTAGCTTCATGCGCACATGATATGCTGAGGAGAGTTAATAAAGTGATTACACTTAATGCCTTCATATTGATTGTTTTAAATTAATTCTTAATGGGACCGGTCAACGACTTTATTGTTCTTTTTACGCGTTCTGCGGTAGTGATGGGGCGACGATACTCTTCTATGTTCACAGTACCTCCCATCGAAACTGTTCCGTTCCTGTGCAGCATCTTGCTTTCGATGGTTTCTCTTGCTGAGAAGTGGAACTCCCGGATACCGGTTTCTGTGGCGATGTGAGCAATATTATTTTCATTTACTCCGCAACCTGCCAATAGGATAATGCGCCCGTCTGCCTGCTGCTGCAATTTCTTTAATAAAGGGATGCCCTGTTCGGCCGTGGCCTGTGCACCGGAAGTAAGAATACGGTTACAACCTAACTCTATGATTTGCTCCAGCGCTTCCTGTGGATTGCGGCATACGTCGAAAGCACGATGGAACGTAACGGACATACCTTGTGAAACTTCGATCAGCTGCCTCATTAAGGACAGGTCTACATCTCCTTTAGCGGTAAGACAACCGAATACAACTCCGTCTGCTCCCAATCGACGGGCGTTGTCGATATCCTTCAGCATAATGCGTTGCTCGATGGGGGAGTACAGAAAATCTCCGCCACGGGGACGGATGATGACGTGCAGAAGAGTCTTTGTTAAGGCCTCCCGGGCAATGACGATATCTCCGTAGGATGGGGTAGTACCCCCTTCCGGTATTCCGGCGCATAATTCCACCCGGTTTGCTCCTCCTGCCTGTGCGGCAAGGCAACTCTCCACGGAGTTGGCACAAACTTCAAATTGATATTGCTCCATAATTGATAATCAGGATTACTTGGTTTGTAGATGCAAAAATAAGAAACAGTTTCGTGAATGACAAAGAAAACAAAAAGAGGCAGGGATTTTTTGTTTCCCCACCTCTTTATCACTAGTTTCAATCTTTACAATTTATTTCGCATAGCTTACTGCGCGTGTCTCACGGATTACTGTGATCTTCACCTGTCCCGGATAAGTCATCTCATCCTGTATCTTCTTCGCAATTTCACCGGAAAGGTTTTCAGTCTGCTTATCGTCAATCTTATCAGCACCAACGATTACACGCAACTCGCGACCTGCCTGGATAGCATACGTCTTCGTCACACCCGGATAGGCCATTGCCAACTGTTCCAGATCGTTCAGACGCTTGATGTAAGCCTCAACAATTTCGCGACGTGCTCCCGGACGAGCACCTGAGATAGCATCACATACCTGTACGATGGGTGCCAGAAGGCTCGTCATTTCCACTTCATCGTGGTGGGCACCGATAGCGTTGCAGATATCCGGTTTTTCTTTGAATTTCTCAGCCAGCTTCATACCATAGAGTGCATGCGGCAATTCCGGCTCTTCATCGGGCACTTTACCTATGTCATGCAGCAATCCGGCACGTTTTGCTTTCTTGGGGTTCAGACCCAGTTCCGATGCCATCACAGCACAAAGGTTGGCTGTTTCGCGGGCATGCTGCAACAGGTTCTGACCATAAGAAGAACGATATTTCATCTTACCGATAATACGGATCAGTTCAGGATGCAAACCATGGATACCGAGGTCAATCGTAGTACGTTTACCGGTTTCGATGATTTCTTCTTCCACTTGCTTGCGTACTTTAGATACAACTTCTTCGATACGTGCCGGGTGGATACGTCCGTCAGTCACCAACTGATGCAGTGCCAGGCGGGCTATTTCACGACGTACAGGGTCGAAAGCTGATAATACGATAGCCTCCGGCGTATCATCTACTACAATTTCCACGCCTGTTGCGGCTTCAAGTGCACGGATATTGCGGCCTTCGCGACCGATAATGCGTCCCTTGATTTCGTCTGATTCAATGTGGAATACGGTCACTGAATTTTCTATGGCAGTTTCCGTAGCTACACGCTGTATGGATTGTATTACGATACGTTTTGCTTCTTTGCTGGCAGTCAGCTTGGCATCGTCCATGATGTCGTTGATGAAAGATTGGGCCTGCGTCTTGGCCTCTTCTTTCAAAGACTCGATCATACGTTCTTTGGCTTCGTCGGCCGAGAGACCGGAAATGGTTTCCAGTTTTTCGATTTCCTGCTGTTGCAGTTTATCCAGTTCGTCTTTCTTCTTGTCGATAATAACCAGCTGGGCTTCCAGGTTTTCTTTCACCGCTTCAGCTTCTGATTTCTTACGCTGTATCTCTTCTTGGCGTTGGTTCAGCACCAACTCACGTTGTTTCAACTTGTTCTCCGCTTGCTGAATTTTCTGGTTACGGATCGCTACTTCTTTCTCCAAGTCTGCTTTTTTGTTCAGGAACTTCTCCTTTACTTCGAGCAACTTATTCTTTTTAATCACTTCCGCTTCAGCCTCGGCTTCTTTCAGAATGTTGTCATATTTGGACTTCAAACCGTGCTTGAAGAACATGTACGACAGAAATCCACCGATAATGAAACAGGCAATGGATACTAGTATTGTTACTGTCATTTCAATTTGTTTTAAGTATATAAATAAAAAACGCACTGCAGGAAAGCCACCCTCATTCTTTTTAAGAGGGACACTTTCACACAGTGCGTGGATTTTCTAATTCTTTTGCTGGCTCTGGTGTTCTAAGGAAAGGCTTCCGGACGTTTACAGTCCTTTGAAGTATGTTTCCAACACCTCTGTCAGTTCTTCTATCTTGTCGGCATACGGACGAGTATCGTTTCGGTTTTTCATTTTCAGGTTCTCCAAAGCAAATTGATAGGCCACCATGGCTATAATTTTTTCGGGAGTCACATTCTGGTAATGTTCTCGATACGCATTGAGCCGTATATCCACCTGTTTGGCGGCTTCTCTTACCATTTCTTCCTCCTCGCGCAGTATGGTGAGGGGGTAGGTTGAGCCTGCCATTTGCAGGTTTATCTTTATTTTATCGTTCATACATCTCGTTATTCATTCAACAAAGCGATGCATTTATCGACTTCACGCACTAATTTGGACAATCGCAGTTTCGTCTCTTTTACGTCGCTGCCGTTAAGGCTGATTGTCATTGCTGTTTTTAGGTTCGTATAGTCATCTTCCAAAGCTTCATATTCGGCATGTACCTGCTCGCATTCTTCTTGTTTAGTTTTCAGAAGTTGCTTTAATTCAGCATTTTCACGCCTCAATTCATCATGCAAAAAGATCAAATGGCGCAGTCTCGCTTCAAAGGTACTTAATCGCTTCTTTTCTTCGTCAGTCATTACTATACCAAAATTGTACACAAAAATACAATTAACTTGGAGATTACAAAAACTTTTCAGGGAAAAATGTTGTAGGAGAGGTGAAATAACCGGAAAAAGGAATTTGTGACGTTTGAAAATGGAATCTTCGGCGGTGGCTAAAAACTATATCAATTTGTACATTTTACTAATCTTGATACTGCGATACACTAATATTTTTCTTGCATAATATTAATCTTACTACAACTATGTTTCTTTCTTACAATAAATGTGGTAAGAATATAACATAGTTGTAGTAAGAAACTAATATAGCTGTAGTAAGAATAATATTATTAATCCTGATGATTAGTTTATCGCAGTGCAGGAATTAGTTTCTTGCGACATGACATTTAGTTTTTAGTTATATACTGTTCATTATAAAATAATTTATATAATAATTTGGTTTATAAAATAAACTACTTATATTTGTAGCGGAGTTCGAACCCAAAATATGTTTTTATTGTGAAAATCTAAATTGTGTATGATTATGAAAATGACTGGTATTAAATGGGTTACGCTGTTAGTGTTAGTCTTTGGTGCAGTATCTGTTTCTGCTCAGAGTGACTTGACGGTGAAGGTGAAGAATATCCGTTCGGCGAAAGGGAAGGTGATGATTGCTGCTGATAAAGGGCAGTATGCGATGGCGGACGCTACTGGTGATACAGTGACGCTTGTGTTAAAAGAAGTACCCGAAGGGAAATGCAAATTGTATGTGTACCACGATGAAAACGGTAATTATCAATTGGACAGAGTAGACGGTGTACCGACGGAGAATTGTGCGATTGTGGATTTAGACATGACAGCTGAAGCAAAAACAATTGATGTCGAGTTGACCGATCTGCGGAATAAAGCTAAAAAATAATTTTATGGAAGAGAAAGACATTATTATGGAAGACAAAGAATTGAACGAGCAAGAGAGTTTGAAACTTATCACTCAAATGATACAGAATACCCGACGTAATTTAGATACGGGTAGTGGAAATATGTTTTTGTTATGGGGATATGTTTCTGCAATAGTGACGTTGGTAGTTTTTGCAGGAATCTATTGGACGCGAAATCCAGTTTGGATGTGGGGCTTTTGGGGAGTTCCGGTTTTAGGTTATCTCTTTAGCTTCATACTGGTACGTAAGCAACGTAAGCTCGCAAAGTCGTATGGCGATAAGGTCTTGAATGAAATGTGGCAAATCATGGGGCTACTTTGTATTGCGATTGTACTTGGAGCAACGTTTACCAATCATTATGAGATAATTCTGCCGATATGCGCAATCCTTATTTCTCTAAGTAGCATTATAACCGGGAGCATAATTCGCTATACACTCTTTTCCGGTTTCCCTGCTTTTTGGAATTGCATTGGGACTGAATATGTTATTCAGCATTCTGGATAAGACTTCTTCCTATTTGTCATTGTTAGAATTTGTATTGGTGATTGTTTTTGCATTGATTATTCCCGGGCATATCCTGAATTATTGTGCAAGAAAGGATAATAAACGATGAACACCGGATCATTAACAGCAGAAAAAGCTGATATGTTTGAAGAAGGCAATATAGAGGCTATTACCCGAATGATGCAAAATCGCAAGAAAAATCTGCTTTGGCTGGCAGTTACCTCACTAATGGTATTTTGCTTGTATTGGCTTTCTAATGTAGTGTTATGGGTGCCTTGGAGTCATAGTCCGCAATTGGGTATCATTCTGATGCTGACTGTAAATCCCGTCTTTTGGGGAGTAGGCATATATGTTTGTCTGGCTTGCGAAAGTGGAGTAGGGAATCTGATGAAGAAAGCTCTTCTGCTAGCCTTGATTGCGGTAGGAATATCTTTGCTATCCGACTATCTGTTTTTTTGCAGTATACATGAAGTCGAAGGACGTATGGCACATTACCACATTCTATGGTTATGCCTGGTTAGCTGTATTGGCTTTGGGTGAAGCATTCTTATTTTCTAAAAAAATGATGGCTAAACAGTATCCCGTAACGAAAAGACTGTTTTTGTTATTGGGTGTTTTCCTATTAGTGTTGTTGCTGTCTTTGTCTTATCTATTAGCAGAATGAAAAAATGGGAACTTGGGTGATATATATGCTTGCGGGTAATTGGGCTTTGATGCTCTATTTAATACTAAATGTATATGATTGGGAAAAGTGATATATTAAAGAAAGGGAATCAATCATGAAAGCGAATCGTTGGGAGAGTTTTTTAACTTCTTGGAAATTCTTTTCATTGCTGGTGGTATTGCAATTCATTTTGATGCCTGTAGCGACGAAAGGTTTTAAGTTTGAGGCAGCGGGAGACATCGTATTCTATACGTTGCAGCATGCCTTTATTATGGATATGTATTCATACAGTTTTTATTTTCAGGTGATGATGATCCTGGTTTTGATAGCTGTTGTAGTCTGGAAGGGAAAGTTTAGCAGAGTTTTTACTGCTATTACAGGTTGTTTTTACCTGCTTTATGCTGTGATACAGAATATGGCTGTAACAGGACAGCATGGTTTCAGCATGGTAACAGTGAACGTTGCAATGATTGGTTTCGTTGCATTAGTCTGGCTGTGGGCTGCATGGAAGGGCAACAATGAGTTTTCTTTTGATAATGTTACCTGGAAAACCGGTTGGACGATACCTGTTGCTCTGTTTTGTTTGTGGTGGCCGATGAGTCTGAAAACGGCATTGCCGGATTTTCAGCTGCATTATTTGTATGATGGCGGTTCGGCATTGGCTTTCTGCCCGATGACTCCTGTGTTTCTAACTTTGCTTGTACTAAGTAAACGGGGAGTGAACAGGGTAGTGTTGCGGGTGACGGCAATGGTAGGAGTTATTATCGGATGTTATAATATGGGTAATTTTGCTTCTGAGACCGGATTTTATGTCGGATTGTACCACTTGCCTCTGCTGGGCATGTCCATTTATGCTTTGTTGAGCAGCAGACAGAAGAGACAGAATCCGGAATGTGTATGATTAAAATAATTTGTATTGAATATGGACAATAAGAAATTGAATGAGCAGGAGAGTTTAGAACTCATCACTCAAATGATACAGAATACAAAGTTCAAGATGGTGAAAAACGCCGGAACTCCTTTTTTAGTATGGGGATACATGACTGTGGTGACCTCTTTGCTGGTTTGGTATCTTTTGAAAGAAACCGGCAATTATTACTGGCAGTTTTTATGGCTTCTGATGCCGGCTGTTTCTTATCCGGTCACTATCTATAGCCAGAGGAAAAAGCAAAGGATGGCAAAAACGTATATCGACCGGATAGTAGGATATGTATGGGTAGTTTTCGGACTATGCGGATTGCTGATTTCATGTGTATCTATGATCTATTGGAGTCTGCCTATACTCTTTGTGATCCTGTTGATGATGGGGATGGGAACTACTTTAACCGGACTGATTATAAATATGAAACTGGTTACGGTAAGCGGTGTGCTGGGTATATTTGCATCATTGGGCTGCCTGTATATAGACAAGTTTGATCAGATATTGCTTTTCGCTTTAGCCTTTGTTTTCATGATGGTCATCCCGGGACACTATTTGAACATAATGTCAAAACGAAGAGTTTAATGTATTATCTTTGCACTATAAAAATAGAAAGAAAGCATGTTTAAAGAACTGAACCCCTTACTGCATTCCGAACTGCGCCTGGCGGTGATGTCGTTGCTTATTGGTGTCGAAGAGGCAGACTTTGTCTTTATCCGGCAACAGACGGGGGCAACGGCGGGCAACCTCAGCGTGCAGATTGATAAACTCAATAAAGCAGGGTATGTGGAGGTGACGAAGACGTTCAAGGGAAAGATGCCTTGCACTATCTGTAAGATTACGCCACAGGGAGTAGACGCTTTTGAGGAATATGTGGAAGCACTGAAAACGTATATTATAAAATAATGAAAGCAGACTTTATAATCAGAGCAGCTTTGCAGTCGGATGCTGTTGAGCTGAAAAATTTATTTCAGAATACCGTTCTCGCGATAAATAGGCGTGATTACTCACAGGCGGAAGTTGAAGACTGGGCATCATGTGGGGATGATCTTTCTAATATAGAAGATATGATAAAGACCCATTACTTTATTGTAGCTGTTAATCAACAGTCGGAAATCGTAGGTTTTTCATCTATCACTCCCCAGGGTTATTTACACTCTATGTTTGTTCACAAGGATTTTCAGGGTGAAGGCATTGCTACAATGCTTTTGAATGAAATAGAACAGTATGCAATTACAAATGGAATTATGCGGATTACATCTGAAGTGAGTTTAACAGCCCGCCCTTTCTTTGAAAAAAAAGGTTATATAGTGGAGGAAGAGCAAAAGCGCAAGGCTAATCAGCTTTCTCTTACTAATTTCTGGATGGCCAAACAGGTGATATGTCCAAAAAGCTTATAGAATAGACAGCAATCAGATTGAAGTTTTCCGATACTATTCTCTTTTTCTTGTAACATTTCGGAGTGACCCGTATCTAAAGGAAAAACTTTAGAATATATGGCGATGAAAAGATTACTTTTGACCCTGATGTTATTGGGAACTTTTCTTTTGATTTTTGCACAGGATTATCCTTTTTCGGTAGTAAAATCGGGAACAGGAAAACAAACGGTTATATTTATACCCGGTTTTGCATGCTCGGGTGATGTCTGGGTGGAAACAGTCAGCGTACTGAAAGACAGCTATACCTGCTATGTGCTGACAATGGCGGGCTTTTCGGGCGTTGCACCTGAAGAGTGTCCATCATTCGAAAGATGGAAAATGCAGATTGCAAAGTTTATCAAAGAGGAGCGGATAGAGAAACCTATTCTCGTGGGGCATAGTATGGGAGGTGGTTTGGTACTTGCAATTGCGGCTGAATTCCCGGAGCTTACAGGAAAGATTGTGATTGTAGATGCCTTGCCTTGTCTGATGGCTTTGACAGTTCCTGATTTTAAATCTGCTCCTGATAATGACTGCACTGATTTAATTGACAGGATTACAGCTATGGATGAGGAGCAATTTGCACAGATGCAAAGAATGAGTGCGGCAACGCTTACCACTGATTCATTGAGATTTGCCGAAATAGTAAACTGGGGATTGGCATCTGACAGAAAGACGTATGCTAAACTATTCTGTGATTTCTCGAATACAGATTTAAGGGAATGTATAAAGAATATAGTTGTCCCTTCTCTCGTACTTTTGGAACCTTATTTCAAACATATAGATACGGTCATTAAGAATCAATATAAGAATTTGTCAGTAGCACAAATCAGATATGCAGATAAAGGCTTGCATTTTGTGATGTTTGATGATAGGGAATGGTTCATTCATCAAATTTATGAATTTATAAAAGAGCGTTAAGTGGAATTTGAAGATATATATAGGAGATACTGGAATAAAATATTCCGCTTATGCATGGGGTATGTAAATGACTACAGCTTAGCTCAGGACATGGCTCAGGAAACTTTTATTAAAGTCTGGCAATATCTGCCCACCTTCAGGAATGAAGCCAATATTGATACCTGGATATTTCGTATTGCAACCAATAACTGCCTGCGTCAGCTGGAACGGAAGAAGCAAATCTTATCTACGCAGTTTCCAGCCGATTTATTTGAAGATGAAAAGACGGATATTGAGCCGCAGATTCAGTTGCTATACAAGTTTATTGCAGAACTTTCGGAGATAGACCGCATTATCATTTCGCTGGAACTGGAAGAGGTCAGGCAAGCGGATATAGCGCAAATCATTGGATTGTCGGAGAGTAATGTCCGTGTAAGAATTCATCGTATAAAAGTCCGGTTAACAAGAAAATTCAAAGAATATGGAGAGTAATATTGATATAAAAGAGTTGTGGAACAGGCAGACTGTTCCGGCTGCCGATCAATCTGAAATATTGAATAAGATCAGCCGTTTCAGAAAAAACGGTCTTAAAAAGGGGATATTTCTTGATGTTATTTTAGTGTTGACTATCCTTTTTATGATATTTATCTGGATCTATTTCAAACCGCAATTCTTGAGTACTAAGATTGGAATCATTGTGGGAATCCTGCCGATGTGTATTGTGGTGGCGGTTAATCGGAAGATAACTTCTTTGTATAGGTCATTGGATGAGAAACAGTCGAATATCGATTATCTGAATAATTTGCTTATGCTGAAAGGGAAAGAAACTTTCATGCAGACTAAGGTAATGAGTTTATATTTCATTTTGCTATCCTCCGGTATCCTTCTTTATATGTATGAATATACTCTTAATTCATCTTTTACGTTCAGACTGATAGTGTATTCTGTTTTGTTTTTATGGATTGCCCTTAATTGGTTTATTCTACGTCCTGTAATGATTAAAAAGAATAGGCGGAAGATGGATTGCTTGATTAGGCAGATCGAAAAGATAAAGTCGCAAGTGGATGAATTTTAGTTTCTAAAAAAAAGTTGTACATTTACTCGCTCAAAATAAAAAGATGCAGTATGAAAATTTTAGTTACTTACGCCGTACAGGGCGAGTTTACGGAGTTAAAGTTTCCCGGATTGATAGAGGAGGAAGAAGTTCACATCGGCTATATTCGTACGGGAGTAGGCAAAGTGAAGTCAGCTTATTATGTTTCTGAAGTGCTCAATCAGGCTAAGCCGGACTTGGTGATCAACGTAGGTACGGCGGGAAGCATTGATTGCCAGATAGGAGATATTCTGGTGTGCCGTCATTTTATAGACCGTGATATGCAGAAATTAGCCGATATGGGTTTGGAATATGAGATTGATTCTTCTGCCTTGCTGGCAGAGAAGGGATACTGTATGCATTGGGCAGGAGAAGGTATTTGTAATACAGGTGATACTTTTCTGACGGAACTTTCGGATGTGAAAGGCGATGTGGTCGATATGGAAGCTTTTGCGCAAGCCTTTGTTTGCCGTGCCAAGAACGTGCCTTTTATTGCTGTGAAGTATGTGACGGATATCATAGGACAGAATTCCGTGAAGCATTGGGAGGATAAACTGGCTGATGCACGTAAGGGGTTGGGGGAATTCTTTGAACAGATAGGTGGAGCGGTTAAATAAGCATCTACTTCAGTGTCTTAAATGAAAGGATATGATAAGTTACTCCTGCTGCAATAATCAGGAGTATTACTTTTACCCATATATATGGAACGATAAAAAATACGCAGTAGAGCATGGTGATCCACATCAGCGAGATGGAAATTATCTTTGCACGTAGAGGGATGGCTTTGTTTTCACGAAAGTTGCGGATATAAGGGCCGAGATGCTTATGATTTAATAACCAGTTATATAGGCGGGGCGAACTTTTAAAGTAGAGTGCAGCCGTGAGTAGCAGAAATGGAGTAGTGGGTAGCAACGGCAGAAAAATGCCGAGGATACCAAGTGCTAAAGAGAGTGTACCAAGTGCTATATAAAGGGTTTTCATGCCGCAAAAGTACTCTTTTTTTGTTTACGGAGAAAGTTCTGTTTGCTTTGTTGTCTGACATTCGCTTTAAATGCTTATGTTTGCGAAGAATTTTCAATAAAGTCAAAACATGTATTTGAGAAAGTCCGTCTTCACGCTATTGCTGATACTGTGTAATGTATTTGTTGTGGTGGCACAGACCACTGCAGACTCTTTGGTACTTGTTACTGCTCATTGGAATGTAATTTCTATGGGAAAAGGTGTACTTTGTCGCGAAGCGGAGTTCGTTTCTTTGTATGGTGTTCCGCAGCATGTCGCTATTCTTGAAATCAAACCGGAACAACATCGGTTTGACATTTTAATTCATTCTCCTAAAGAAGAAACCAGCAGTGCGGCCCGTCGTTCCGGTGCAGTGGCGGCTATTAACGGTTCATATTTCGATATCAAGCAAGGAACTTCTATCTGCTATTTGAGGAAAGACGGGGTGGTGGTAGATACTACTGCGACCGGTGTACTCAGCACTGTATCCAATGGTGCCGTGAAAATAGATAAAGGGAAACTGGACATCATAGCCTGGAAGAAACAGGATGAGAAAACTTGCGAACAGAAAGAAGGGAGTATTCTTGTTTCCGGTCCGTTGATGCTGCTGGATGGAAAAGCTTGTGACTTGTCTGCTTGTAACCGGTCATTCGTGCAGACTAAACATCCACGGAGTGCCGTGGCTCTGATGAAGGACGGAACGGTGTTTCTGATTGCGGTTGCGGGCCGTTTCGAAGGTAAGGCGGAAGGTATCAATATCCCTGAGTTGACACATCTTCTCCGTGTATTGGGTGCAAAGAAAGCTTTGAACCTGGATGGTGGTGGCTCTACTACACTTTGGAGCGCTTCTGCACCGGATAATGGAATTGTAAACAAGCTTACTGACAATAAACTTTATGATAATAAAGGGGAGCGTAAGGTTGCCAATTCACTTTGTGTCTACGAATAAAAGCGGAAGATTTAAACTGTAATCCTTAGAATTTTTGTACTTTTGTGCCGTGCCGAGGTGACATTAGGTGCGACAACAGACAAAGTATTTTCTTAATTAGCGTATTAACAAGAATATGTATACAGTTATCAAACGCATGGAAATATCAGCTGCCCATAGCCTGAAACTTTCCTATCGCAGCAAATGTGAGGATCTGCATGGTCACAATTGGATTATCACAGTCTACTGCCGTTCCCGGGAACTCAATGCCGATGGAATGGTAGTTGATTTCAGTCACATCAAAGAAACGGTGAAAGGAAAGCTAGATCACCGTAATTTGAATGAAGTTCTTCCATTCAATCCTACCGCAGAGAATATAGCCCGCTGGATATGCGAGCAGATACCTACTTGCTTTAAAGTCGAGGTGCAGGAATCTGAATCCAATGTAGCCACTTATGAGAAAGAATAACCCTACTGAAAGCCGGCACAAATATTTTTTATGAGAAAGATTAATGAGATTTTTTATAGCTTGCAAGGTGAAGGCTATCACACCGGCACGCCTGCTGTCTTTATCCGCTTTTCCGGTTGCAATCTGAAATGCTCTTTTTGCGATACACGGCATGAAGAAGGTGTGCTGATGTCCGATGATGAAATTATTGCCGAAGTAGGAAAGTATCCGGCTGTTACGGTTATCTTGACGGGTGGAGAACCTTCTCTCTGGATTGATGAGGTTTTTATCGACCGTTTGCACCAGGCGGGAAAGTATGTCTGTATCGAAACGAATGGAACGAACCCATTGCCCCAAAATATTGATTGGGTGACTTGTTCTCCCAAGCAAGGGGTGAAGTTGGGGATTACCCGTATGGATGAGGTGAAGGTCGTTTACGAAGGTCAGGACATTGAAGTCTACGAGTTGCTTCCTGCTGAATATTTCTTTCTGCAACCCTGTTCATGTAGTAATACTGCGGAAACAGTGGCGTGCGTCATGCGACATCCTAAATGGCGGTTAAGTCTGCAAACACATAAACTGATTGACATTCGTTAATGAATCGGGTAGTGTTATAGGAATGTAATGTGAATGACATCTTTCTTTTGCTTTTTAGGGTTTACTTTGCCGTGAAATTAAAATTCTAAAAAGAGAAGAAACATGAAATCAATTCGTTTTTTATCCTTGCTGCTTTTGCTGAACTTGTTTGCAGCAGGAGGGTATGCAGCAGACCACCCCGTTAAAAAAGAGATTGCCGTAAGTGGTGTGAACTGCACCCCAAAAGTTAGACATAAAACTTTAGGGGTGTTTTTTATGAAGTACAGTTATGAACAAAGGCTCATCATCGTTAGCCGAGTAAAACAAGGAGAAGCAATAGCGCACTTGTCGAAAGAGTATCATATCAGTGAGACTGAGATATTGGCATGGGTGAGAATGTGGGACCACTATGGCCGTTCCGGACTGGAACAACAATCCCATTGCCGTCCTACGGTTAAATTAAAGGAAGAAGTAGTACGTTTAATATTAGAAAAAGGCGTACCTTTGGCCCATGTAAGAGTAGAATACAGAATTGGCAAGACGGCACTACAACGCTGGGTCAGCGTAGTACGCAAGTATGGTTATGGGGCTCTTGAGCCGTCCAAACGCCGAGGAAGACCACCGAAATATCCTATGGGACGCCCAAAGAAGAAAGAACCGCAAACGGAACTTGAGAGGCTTCAGGCTGAAAATCTCCGCCTGAAGGCCGAGAACGCGCTGCTAAAAAGCGAAGGCCTTAGTCGAGGCAAAGAAAGCCCAAGCACTTCTGAATGGGCACGGACCATCGACGAACTAAGGTCGGATTATCCTCTTGACTTGCTATTGGAGTTAAGAAAGATGGCTCGTTCTGTGTTCTATTACCATCTGAATCGCCTTAAAGCCGCTGACAGATATGCCAATGAAAAGGAATCGATTAAACTGATTTTTCATGAGCATAAGGGACGCTATGGCTATCGCCGTGTGACAGCGGAGATGCATAATCGTGGTTTTATGTTAAACCACAAGACCATTCAAAAGCTTATGGGTGACTTGGGGCTTAAAAGCAAAAATACGCCAGGTGCGCTACCGGTCATACAAAAGGTGAGGTCGGTAAGATTGCCCCAAACATAATAGACAGGGATTTTACGGCAGAAGCTCCAAACCGCAAATGGGCGACAGATGTAACACAGATAAATATCGGTTCCGTCAAACTTTATCTCTCGCCGATATTGGATATGTTCAACGGCGAGATAATATCATACAATATCTCCCGGAACCCAAATCTGGAACAGATATACGATATGTTGGATAAAGCGTTTGCAAAGTTCGACAATCTTGACGGCCTTATACTCCATTCTGATCAAGGATGGCAATACCAACATTACGGCTACCGTAAGCGTTTGGAAGAACACCATATAGTACAAAGTATGTCTCGCAAAGGCAACTGCCTTGACAACGCTATGGTGGAGAACTTTTTCGGTATTATGAAGTCTGAACTTCTATATGCCGAGCAATTTGAATCGACCGAAACCTTTATAAAGGCTTTAGATAGCTATATTGAATATTATAATAATAAAAGAATCAAAGCCCGGTTAAATGGAAAGAGCCCGGTACAATACCGAACTCTTTCTATTACGGGATAATGTTTAACCTGTCCAACTTTTGGGGTGCAGTTCAACGTTTTGACACAACCTCATTTTCATCTTGCACGGGAGGAGAGGCTCGAAGTACAACGACGTTGTGCCTGTTCCTTATGCTTATTGATTGTTAACATCTTACAGTTTCTACCTTGGTTAAATGAGTGATGTTCTGTGTCCGAAATATGTCCGGCATAGAATATTTATTTATTATTTAAAGTATCTGATACAAAGTTTAATACAGTGGACACTTTATTTGGTTATCGTTAACCCAGATCCACTTGCATCGGCACATCCAGCAGGTGTGTCCTGATGGGCAACAATTTTTTTCATTTCAGCAATTTGTCCTTCAAGTCGTCCAAGTTCACGGTTTAATTCTTCGTTTCTTGTTTTTAATTCTTTATTTTCTTCTTTTAAATGCTGAAAAAAGGGCATTTGTAGGGTCTGGGGTTATAAACTTTTCTCCTTTTCCAGTGATAAGCCACATGATATTGACTTGAGGGTATGTGATTAATATATCATTCAGCACTCCAGAAGTAATATCATTGTTTAAACTTGTCACATAGGTTGATGTACGGCCTATACTGATGGAAAATTCACGCCGTGATAGATCTAATGCCTCGCAAAGAGCAATTAACCTGTCTCGAACAGCTGATGATTTTTGTTCTGTATTCATAATAAAAGTTAATTGAATTATATATAGTTCATGTTTTATTTGTTTTTAAACTATATATCATTCATATTTGCATTGTATTTTAAATCACACGAAACAAATGTACAAAGAAATCGAAACCCCTGCAATAGCGAAAAAACGCTATTACTTTAAAAAAGGCTATCGTCAAGTGACTATAGCCCAGAAAGATGAAGTTCGTAAGAACTTGATGGATGCATTAGGCATTACGCGTTACACTTACTTTTCGCACTTACTTAATAGTGGTATTGTGGATATCACTATGTCGAAGTATGAAATAATCACTGATATTCTTCAGAGATATGGAGCGGTTGATATTTGGGAGATTGTTCCTGAAGATCAAAAAATACGATGATATGGCTGCATTGTCGAATAGAGAAATACAGATCGCGGAACGTATAGCTTGGGGGGCTTCCCAAAAAGAAGTTGCTGATGATCTTGGTATTTCTCGCTATACCGTGGATAATATTCTTCGTAAGATATATCAAAAACTTCATATCGGTAAGATAAATGAGCTGTCTGCATGGTGGTTCTGCACGCACTTCAACATTAGCTTTGAACTATCACCTTTAAAGCGTGCCATTGGTGCAGTGGCTTTGGTTGTTTTGATAATCTTTAATGATTTTATTTCAGATGGCTCCTATTGCCGTAGTCGAGGACGGAATGTAAAAACGGAGGAATTGGTGCGCTTGAAAGAAGTAGCTTAATTATTTCTTTAATACATGGGTGATAAGTTAATAACAAAGTAGAAATGAAGGAGAAATATTTAGCAATTGAAATTCATGGCGAAATATTCGTCATGAATAATAATGATGAATTAGGAGAGCTGATAGATAAAGATATACCGCATACGGTAATTGGTCGAGTATGTACTGAAGAATGTAATACAACATGCTTACATTATCGTGGAGGTACGTGCCCCTGTAAGGCTATGAAAGATATTCATGGGTATTTAATTCATGTTTTTGTTTGATTCAAATCGAAGAAAGAAAGGAACTAAAGTATGACGCAAGAAAAATTCATTGCATTGTCAAAGGAAAAGGTTGCAAAATTGAATAAAGGTTCAAAAGAAGCGGAAGAAGCATGGAGAGCCGGATATCTGTATTTAGCAGAACAGCTACGCATCAGTTTCAATAACAAGACGCAACTTTACTTTTTAGAAGAAGTAGAAGAAATCGTCGAGGATTCTTACGAACTTGATGAATTTGAATAACGTATGTATAATGAATAAATATGAGCAAAATCCAATTACACAAGTCCATTCAGCATATTACAACGACTAATGGCAAATTGAGCGATAAGACAATAAAGTTAATCAATAAAATGACAAAGAAAGCGTATGGCAACAAATGACAACCCATTTACAGAAAGTAACCAGCTTATTGCAAAATTACTAAAGGAAAATAATTTGGAAGTAATGCACCTGGAAATGTATCTCGATACGCAAAATGTTGTTTGTGTGGAAAGAACGACTTATGATGCGATGTGCTATAAGGACACAGCTTTAAAGGCTTTTCTCGAATGTGAAGGTTACGATGATTTTGAAAGAGCAATTAGCGAATAACAGTACAAATAATATGGAAACAAAAGACTTAAAGAAGAAATTCAAAGATTTAACAGTGGCTAAGTTGACAATGGATGCAGTTTATTCTCGTCGTGCCATCGAAGAAATGGTAACTAAACAGTTTGGAAATTCAGTTTTACGTTATGAACATTACGGAAAGAAGGTCAATGTGGCAACGAGTTCCATTTATGGTAAGTTTATTAAGCAATTAAAACCCGGAACAAAGGTTGTTATGACTGGAGCTGAAATAGAGCTAAAGCCTGAATATGCCAAAAAAGTTTGGAAGGTAACTACACTTCCACAATTCATGTGTGGAGAAATGGTTGTTTGGTTAGAAGGATTTAGTGGGGCTTACTCATGTGAAATGCTAAGGTTGCCGGAGCCTGATGAGGATTTACCTTTTTGATACAAGATAAAAGTAACTAATATGAAATTAACAAAGGAAGAAGATCAAGTAATCTGCAAGTTTTTAAAAAATGTAGCGGAAGAAGGTGGTAAAGAGCTGTTTAGATTGATGCAATTTGTTCTTATGAAATTATCTGAAGAAGCCATCCAGATGAATGCTGGTGAAGTTGCTTTAAGTCAGATTCTAAATTACGAAGGTGAGAAATACAATACGCGTATGGCTATCCAGTATTCCAAGGTGGGTGAAAAAACTTTAGAAGAACGTGCATACGAAATAGCTGACCGGATGCTCTTGTCAGGATCGGGAAACTGCGACCTCCGAGAAGAGATGAAGAAAGCTATATTAGCTGGGTATAATTTATATCATGAGGATTTCGATGATGAAGAATAATTTAAAACTGAATAGATGAATAAATACACTATAAGATATTACTACGGCTCATACTCCGGAATACGGGAAGTATATGCCGATGATGAAGAAACCGCTATTGCCAAGATGTGGCGGATATTACGGAAAAATATGACATTGCCAATGGCTTATAAATCCGAAGAAATAATTGATGTAGAATATAATGCAGATTGATTAATAAAAGAAATATATGAAAAAGCAATATGTCATAGCCCGTTATTTCCGAGGTTGGCACGTGGAAACGATGTGCCAACCTACGACAAAGAAGGATGCTGATAAACGATGTGCTAAACTGCAAAAAGAAGCGTCTCCATTGACTGAATACAAGGTGCTTAAAATTGGCACTACGAATAAAAAAGTGGCTTACATTTAACGTATAACTAATAAAATATGAAAGTATTATGGGAATTGAGAAAAAGATAGATGTAAATAGTTTTCCTAAACAATATTCAGTAGAGGAAAGTCAAATGGGAGGTATTGGCCGTAAAGTGGAAGTTTGCTTTTTCTACAAAGCGGAAAATACAATTCCTGGCGTAATAATTCGGGATGATAGAGAATTGCCATTCCGAACTATAATTCGTCTTTGCGACGGAAGAATAATACTTGCAACTGAATGCCAATACAGAGCGCTTCCTGATGTGGATGAAGAAGTTGTTAAGAAGTTTACATTTAAATAATAACAATAAAAAAAGAAATGAGATACGAATATGACACACGAGTTGTAGGAGGCGGAATAAATTATCCTTCTGACGATCATCCTTTTTTTAACTTATCCAGTGAAGCTAAGTTTGATTTGGCTGAAATCTCTAAAGAGATACAAGTCAAAATGATTAGTTTCTTAAAGAAACATCGCTATTCCTCCGGTAATCTTGAGTTTGTGATAATGGATACGGGAAGAGTGAATATTATAAACGAGAGTGGAGAAACTTTAGTCAGAGATATACCAACATGTAGAGTGGATATAAGTATAATACATCCGATGATGAAATTGTAAAGCTATTAATAATTAGAACGATGTATGTCCTTGATGACATATTAATGTTCTCTTTCCTTTGTACCCGGCCAATATTTTAGATCATGGATTTGCTTCAATATCTTCCGGACGATAACCAATCCTGGATTCCGCCTTATGTTGAGTTGATGGGAGTGGAGAGGTTGACGGAATACTATAATAAAGTATTCAGTTGGCTGTATGAGATGCAGCCCGGTGAATCTTTCCGGGTACTTGAAAAGGTTAGGCCGGAGAACTATGACCTTTTCATGAAATGCGTGTATTCATGCCTGTGTGCGTTTGACTTATATGGCATATACAGCTACCATATCGAAGAACAGGGTACTGTCATTCTCAGAAGGTAGTACCTGAATATATAAATGCAATGATAGACGAAAAAATTATAGAACAAGTTTTGGATCGTGCCGACATTGTGGACGTGATATCCGGTTATGTTGAGCTGAAGAAGAAAGGTGTCAATTATGTAGCTTGCTGTCCGTTCCACAAGGAGAAGACACCCAGTTTTATGGTGAATTCGGCACGTGGTACGTGGCACTGTTTCGGATGCGGTAAAGGTGGAAATACTATTGGCTTCTTGATGGAGCATGAAACTATGACTTTTCCGGAGGCTGTATGTGCTCTTGGTAAACGTTATGGCATTACCGTTGAGGACGATAAATTGACTCCTGAGCAGGAACAGGCACGGATGAAGCGCGAAAGTATGTTTATCATCAACCAGAGATGTACCGAGCATTTCCGGCAGAATTTACTTCTCTCGCCTAATAAAGCGGCTGCTGAGTATGTTAAAGGGCGCTGGGGGTTGGAGTATGCCGAAGAGATGGGGATTGGTTTTGCACCTGATAAATGGGATGATTTGTTGGGGTTCGCCCGATCATCCGGTCTGTCTATCGACTTGATGAAGGAAATGGGATTGCTGAAGGTTGGCGAAAAAGGTAATACTTATGATGCTTATCGTAATCGTGTCGTCATCCCTATACGGGATCGGTTCCGGAGAATAATCGGCTTTACTGCCCGTGATATGTCCGGTGATAAGGTGGCCAAATACATTAATTCTACTGAGAGTGATATCTACCATAAGAGAGATTCCATATTCGGTATTGATACAGCTATACGCCAGGCGGCCAAGGAAGATAAATTCTATCTGGTAGAGGGTGCACCCGATGTAATGCAGCTTCAACGTATTCGTGTCAATAATGCAGTGGCCCCACTTGGGGGAGATTGGACTGAAAGTCAGATGGAGCAGCTGAAGAAGTATGCTACTAAGCTTTGTTTTCTTCCGGATGCAGATCCGCCAAATTTGGAAAAAGCCGAAAAATTGGGTGCAGGTATTCGTAACGTGATGCGCAATGGTATGTTGGCTATGAAGTGCGGATTTGGCGTGTCGGTCAAGGAACTTCCCATGGGAGAGGCGCAGAGTAAGAATGATCCAGATAGTTATTGCACAAGTATTCAGAAGTTTCAAGAACTAAAAGAGGTTGATTTTATACCATGGTACGCCAGTTACATATTCCAGGATATAAATACTACTGAAGAGCGCAGTGATGCCATCAACACCATTTGTGCGATGGTAGTGATGGTGAAGGATGAAGTAAAGGAGTCCATGTATCTAAAGCAATTGCAATCATTTTATGAGGACAAGAAACTTTGGCAGAAGGCCATTAACCGTGCCAAAAAACTGGATAAGGCCAAACAGGTTATCGATGAAAGCAAGAAGATAGACCGGGATCTTTATCAGAAATATGGCTTCTACGAAGAATACAACGCTTATTTTGCTTTAGCTGGTGACAGTGGTAAGGCGGTACAATGGAGCAATTTCATCATGATGCCTATGTTTCACATTAAAGATTCTTTGTTGCCAAAGCGTTTGTATCGCATCAAGAACCAGAATAAACAGGAAGAGATTATTGAAATGAAGCAAGAAGATCTTGTATCACTTTCCAAATTCAAGCAGAAAGTTGAAGGGCTTGGCAATTATATTTGGCTGGCCACAGAAAAGGAATTAACCAAACTAAAGATGTTCCTTTATGAACAAACAGAAACAGCGCTTGAAGTTACACAGCTTGGTTGGCAACGTCAGGGGTTCTTTGCGTATGGTAACGGTTGTTTTGATACAGAATGGCATGCTGCTGATGAATATGGTATTGTACGTCTTAAAAATGGCAACTTTTATCTGCCCGGTTGTAGTACCATTTATCGTGATGATGTGAAACTTTTCCAGTTTGAGCGCAAATTTATATATACCTCTTATAATAATGTTAGCCTACGTGAATATAGTGAGAAACTGATTAGGGTATTTGGAGATAACGCAAAGGTGGGATTATGTTTCTTATTCGCTACATTATTCCGGGATATCATTTCCGGACAAACCAAAAGTTTTCCCATTCTTAATATATTCGGTCCGAAAGGTTCCGGTAAATCTGAGCTTGGTAAAAGCCTGATGTCATTTTTCGTCATTGACAATAAGGCTCCTAATATTCAGAATGCAACCATTGCAGCGTTGAGCGATGCGGTTGCACAGTGTGCTAATGCTTTGGTACATCTTGATGAGTATAAAAATAGCATTGACCTTGATAAACGGGAGTTTTTAAAAGGGTTGTGGGACGGAACCGGACGCAGTCGCATGAATATGGATCGGGACAAAAAACGTGAGATTACAAGTGTGGATTGTGGTATCATATTATCCGGTCAGGAGATGCCGACTATTGATATAGCCCTTTTTTCCCGTTTGATTTATCTGACATTCAACAAAACTGAATATTCAAATGAAGAGAAACGAGCTTTTAATGAATGTGACACCATCAGTCTGCAAGGGTTGTCACATTTGGCCCTTCAGCTATTGCGGCACCGGTCTAAGATGGAGACTGATTTTTCTACCAATTACCGTCAGTGCATGAATGATCTCAATGAGCGTCTGAAGGAAACAACTATTGAGGATCGCATACAACGCAACTGGGTTATACCATTGGCAGCCTTCCGAACACTTGAAGCTGTGCTTGATGTGCCATTTACCTACCGTGAACTGTTGGGGATTTGTGTGGATGGTATCATCCGTCAGAACCGGGAGTGTAAAAGTAATAACGAATTGGCCAATTTTTGGAATGTGGTCAGTTACTTGCAGCAGGATGGAGAAGTCTTCCTGGAGGCTGACTTTCGTATAGACTATCTTTCCAACCTCAAAACCAATAAGGTGAAGGATTTGACGTTTAAACAACCGCGCCCCATTTTGCGGATGCAGACAGACCGTATCTTTATGTTGTATAAGAAATTCGCCAGACAAGTAGGTGATAACGCGTTACCAACGGAATCCCTGAAATTCTACATTGAGAACTCAAAAGAATACCTGGGTGTACAAAACTCTGTTCGTTTTAAGAACATACTGAAAGGAGTAGAAGTTACCAAAGAGGTAGAAGCCGGCGGTCAGAAATATTATCGGAAAACCAGTATGACCAAACAGGCCCTCTGCTTCGATTATACTGAGCTGATGACGAACTATAACATCAATCTTAATATTGATATGGGGATGTCTGAGGGGGATGAGGAAGAAGAAACACAGAATAACAAACCGAGGGAGAACGATGCTTCTCCGTATATGTTCTAATATGTCTATCATAGTTGTGCAGAAGCCCTTGCCTGTGAAGGTAGGGGTTTTTTTGTGTCTTTCTGAACGTAAAAACGTGTATTATTTTGGGACAAAAAATGCTTCTACACTTTCTACACTTTCTACAATGTTATAAATCAGTATATTACATTATAAAAATAGATTCTACATGCTTCTACAAATTTCTACAAAATATGACTTTTCCACATTTCTTCTACAAAACGGTACTTTGTAGATGTCTTTTATACACTTTTTCTTCTATACTAAAACCGTTATATTGTTGATATATAGGTGTTTCTGTGGTTTGTAGAGAGTGTAGAGGGTGTAGAAGGCAAAATGTGTCTGCCCGATATAGGAATAAAAATGTAAAGGAGTGATGAATATATTAATCAATCTTGCTATTTTTTTGTGTAAAAAAATCAACA